>Ga0310344_10001774_pt1 | contig 16354 bp, 22 predicted proteins | sample HC15DNA20200_MG_FD_203801 | JGI IMG/M metagenome (GOLD analysis project Ga0310344, IMG submission 203801) | Marine microbial communities from station ALOHA, North Pacific Subtropical Gyre - HC15-DNA-20-200_MG | ecosystem: Environmental > Aquatic > Marine > Oceanic | place: Pacific Ocean: North... | reverse complement strand
TAGTTGTTTTAGATATTCATCTGGCTCATTCTTTGCCATATCAATAAGATTTTTTGGAACTGCGATGTAATGCTCTGAAACATCTGTATTTGCATCTGAATTCAAAATTACCCATGCATCATCCACTGGTGACAAAAAAGTCCTTGCAATTTTTTCTATTTGAGTGGTGTCAAAAGTAGCATTGTCAGCCAGTGTTGTTCGCTCACCAAGTGTTTGAATCCAATAACCATACTCCCACCATGAAAATATTACAGAATCAGAAGGTGTGTTTTTTTGTATCCAACTCATTGCATCAATCCAGTCATTTGTAGTATGTGAATAAAATGTAGCTCCATTAAAAATTACTGGAATTTGTTTGCCTAATACTACCCAGTTTGATTTTTCTGGAATCATCATAGGTGTGATCATTAAACCAATTATTACTGCACAAAAAATGAATTTTATTATAAGATTTTGTTTTTTTAGTACATGTTGTAGTAAAATTGTCAGGCCAATAGATCCTAAAATAATTAATGCAATATTTCCAAATAATTCAAGTCGTACAAATGCTGAACCTGTGTATATTCCTGTCAATCCACAGATTAATACAAATGCTTTCATATGATTTGGTATAGAAAGTTGGGAATCTCGTGATCTATGAGAAAACAATAACCAAGCGCCGATTAATCCAAAAATTATGAAAATTGAAGAGAAACCAAATGAAGTTTGAATATCTGTTGTCATGTGTTCTGAAACAGAAGCAACTAATGGATCTTTTGAAGTTAAAAATGGATTTACTGCATTCATGTATCTAAAAGACATAAACTGAGAGGCAACTCCAGAAGAAATAATTCCAATTACTGAAACCACAACTGCACCTAATACAAAAATAGAATTTCTAATTCGCGTGGATTCATTACTGAAAATCTGAATAATTAACAATATCACTGTGAAAATAGTGGGTAAGATGACAGAAAAAATGATAACTTTGACATCAGGTCTTTCAAAACCTAATACTGTTAATAATATTGAAATAGAAAATGTTGGAATAGCCCAGAATAAGAATTTTTTATCGCTATGAAGAAATGGTAATGCAATAAAGAAAACTGCTAACGGTATTAAGAAGAATTGATTACCACCCCAGGCAGCAAGACTTAATCCAAGAACCACTCCTCCAGAAATTAATTTGATGAATGAGATTTTGCCTTTGTTCTTCTTTATGGCTGATAAAAATAGATAGATGGCAAAAAAACTCAAAAATAATCCAAATGGTTCTGACTTAAACCAACCAATCATTCCTCTAAGCAAAATTGGTAATGAGATGGCAAACATCAAGGATGCTATCAGACCAGCTGTTGTTCCACCAATTACTCGTACTAATGCAAACACAGCAACACATGTTAGTGAACCAAAAACTAGAGGAAACATTATAGTAAAATCATAAAGTGATGAGTTTCCACCAAATATGTTATACAATGTTGCTGTACTAAAATGTAACATTACTTGCGAAGTGGCAGAAACATCTCTTCCAATGGGATGCCAAGATTTATCATCATTCCATTCTAGATATGCGCTATATCCATTATCAACAATAAATTCTGTTGCGCGATAATTGAAATAAGGATCGAATTCGTGCAATGCAAATCCATACTCTGCAGGTTGCGCACGCAATAATGCTGATGTAGATACTGCTATTGCTAAAACTCCTATAATCAGTAGGTGTTGTAGTCTAAAATCAAAGTCTCCAACAGAAAATAATTTTGCGTTTGATAACATATAGCAGCTGCATTGTGATGGTATTTGGCTTTTTGTATGAAATTATGGTGCAAAAGTTCCTGTTAGTTTTGTTTCGGTAATAATATGATCTTGCATTGCATCTTCTAATTCTTGTTTGGAAAAACCTTCTTTCAAATGTAGCATAGTATCAAGTGCATATGCTTTGAAGACATAGGTGTGACGTTTGTCAGGAGGGGCAGGTCCGCCATATCCAATTTCATCAAAATCTGTTCTGCCAGAGATAGTGGTAGTAATGTCATTCACATCATGATATTGTAACCAATGAACCCAGACTTTACCAACTGCAGCCATTGCATCTGGATCATCCATTATTAATGCAACAGTCAAGACATTTTCTGGAACATTATGTAATTCAATACATGGTGTTTCATTTCCATGTTTGTAACCAAATTTCTTAGGAATCTCTCCACCTTCTTCAAAATCAGGACTGGTTATAGAAAATTCAGACATGATTAATTAAGTAATTATTTTTAAAATAAAGTTTACTAGTTTTCAAGAACAATCTTATCGTTATGTATTGATAAAACAGAGCCACCAACTTGTTTGATCTTAGTTTTTAGTTCTTTATCCATTGTTGCCACCATCCCACCATTTTTCTCTACAAAATCTAATATTCCTAGATCAGCTGTTTTTCCTGTAATTGAATTTGTTTTAAAATTTTTAATATGCTCAAGAGTTTGTGTTACAGCGTTATTTTTATTCGGATCTTCTGCTAAATGCTCTAGTTCTTTTTTTACAATCTCAGGTACTACAAATGAAATATTTCCAATCTCAGTTTCTAAATCTGAGATATTTGTAATTCTATGTGTAGCTAAATGCATTAAAAAACTAGTATCAGAAATTACTTCAACCAACTATTCCAGCACCAATCAATCTCCATCTGTCAGAGATTCTTCTACTAATGGCTACATTTCCACCATCAAATAGGCATACAGGTCTTCTAAGAGACATCTCGATATTTTCAGAATTAGCCTTTGTCACTTTTCCAAGAATTGGTGCAGTTCCAATATTAATTCGTAAACTCTCACCGGTTTTTATTGGTACAATCTTTTCGTCCTTTCCGGAACCTACTGCAGAGTCAAACAGATTAATTTTCAATTTTGCAATGTCAGAATTTTCAGGCAGTGAATCAGGTTTCCCAATCACTGATCCCAAAAATGAATCGCCCCGTGTTAGAGATGGATCGAGTTTTGTACCAATTGCAACTAACCCACCCGGTTTCACATAGTCAACTATTCCAGCACCTGTTCCTAATGAAACAATCTCAGTGATAATAGGTTCGTAATTTTTTTTCTTTTCATTTTGTATACCTGGTTTAATTTCAATTTCATCACCAATTTTGAACTCTCCCTGAGTTAGACTACCTCCTATCACACCACCTTTCATGTCATTTATTGTGGTTCCAGGTTTGTTAATATCAAATGAACGCAACACATGCATTATAGAATTCTGAGCTTCATCTCTTTCTGGTGTCTTGATTGTTTCTTCAATAGAAAAGATCAATGCATCCAAATTTAGATTCGATTGTGCGGAAATTGGCACTATTGGTGATTTTGATGCTTTTGAACCTTTAACAAATTTTGCAATATCAGAATAATTTGATAACGCATCTTTGTATGAGACTAGATCTACTTTATTCTGTACAACAACTATCTGGGTTATTCCAAGTGTTTCCAATGCTAATAGATGTTCTTTACTTTGAGCTTGTGGAACTTTTGCATTTGCAGCAACAAGTAAGATTGCTCCATCCATTAATGCAGAACCTGATAGCATGTTTGCCATCAAACTTTCATGTCCTGGGCTATCAACAAAACTGACTACTCTACTTAATTCGCTTTCTTTACTGCAATTAGGGCATTTTGCAGATGTTGAATAATTTTCTGGTGGTGGGCAATCTGAACACTTGTAGAATGCTGCATCAGAATATCCAACGCGTATTGTAATTCCTCTTTTTAGTTCTTGACTATGAACACTGGTCCATTTGCCAGTTAATGCCTGGATTAGTGTGGTTTTACCATGATCAACATGTCCTGCAGTTCCGATATTTACACATGGTTGATGACCATATTTTTTTACATACCAACCAGGAAGAGAATCTTTCCAATGCATTTACTAGATTTAATGTGCGTGTTATGTTAAGGTATGCCTTGTTAAAATTATAATTAAAGATTCTGAAGTCTATCTTTTGCATTGATCTTTAATAAAACATTTTTCGTTCCATCTGGGACTAAATCACTCCAATCTACGTCAGTTTGGATTAGTCTGCGAATGTTTGTTCCTGAAAGATCTTTCCGTGATTTTAAAACTACTGGAATTATCTTCTTACCATTTTTTTCATAAAGACTACGCGTAAAATCGTCATTTGAAAATACAATATCATATCTTGGTATTATTTTATCAATAGATGCTGTCCATTTGGAATGATCATCCAGATCTGGAATATCGTAAATACTAACTTGTGGTAGTGTATCCTGATCTAGTGACGATGTAATCATTTGGTTTCTTTCTTCAGAAGTGAATGGATTTCTTGGTTGATTACTCTTATTTGAACTTCCGATACCTATGTAGAGATGGTTTACATTTGATAGAGCAAATTTGACTGCTTCTAGATGACCAAGATGAAAAGGTTGAAACCTTCCAATTAGAAAACCATTCATAGCATTCTGTAATAGAATTTCTTTAATAAAATTATTAAATTTCACCACCAGAGTTTAGCAAAGCTGCCAAGAATAAGATTATGATTGATAACACAACAGTGATTTCTCCCAGTATGATTATTTTTTTTCTTAACTTTTGTAATTGGGCCTCAGGAATCTGATTAGCCATTATCTGATCTTCAACATCTTTTCTGATTACTCTTACATGTACTGCATAAGTTCCAATCAGAGCAGCAACTAAAATTATCTTGATTATCAGTACATTTCCATAACTAGTATCGTATAGTATATCAGATTTTTGCAGGACTAGATGTGCCTGATACATTCCTGTCACAATTAGAATTATCAATGCCGGTACTGCAATTTTGTTAAATCGTCTACCAACTTTGATCATAAGTTGCAGCCTTTCTTCAACTGACATTGACATTTTTTTTAAAATTGGAGCAAAAACTGCACCAATGAATAATGAACCGCCTACCCAAATTGCAGCACTAGTAATATGAATCCAAGAAAGTAATGCCTGTTCCAGTGCCATTGACATTACAGTAAGTTATTCTATATTTGACTCTTGACAAGGTTTTTTAGTACTACACTTAAAAAAAAATAATTGAAACCACCAGGTAGAATTATCTTAGTCATAGCAATTCTAGCATTACTTGGCATGATGGGCGGTGGCGTTTATTATGCAAGTTTGGATAATCCTCAGCTCGAAAAAGCAACTATAGAATTATCTGCTGTTGAGTTAAGAGATGTAAATACAATAGAGAATAGAGCAACTATGACAGTGACATTTTTAGTTACAAATCCAAGTGATCTTACATTTACAGTTCCTTTGATTTCATATCAGTTATATGGTGATGGCGTATCTTTAGGTTCTGCTAGTTATTCAACTGAAGATGTTGCAATGCCAGGTAGGGCTGCATTTTATCCTAGTACTGAAATTCCTTTGGATAATAAATTTTCCTTTGTCCTAACTGATGTCAATGAAACAGTGTATGAAAAAATTGTAACTGGTCAATCTGTACAGTATAGCGCAACAGGAATGATTACTGTTGAATCTGCATGGAGCATAGTTGAAATGAATTTTGATTCAAATTCCTAAAATTCTAAAAATAAGAGTGGGCCGGGCGAGATTCGAACTCGCGATCACCGCCGTGTCGAGGCGGTATCATAACCAAACTAGACCACCAGCCCGTGAACTACAAAATTGAGAATGTCATTATTAACGTTTAACACCCAACAAATGTATACTTCGTAAATTGCAGATCGTTATGAATGATGATTTTACAGATGAAGAAAAACGAGGGTTTTACAAAGCAGTCTATTCAAGACGTGATGTAAGGGCACACTTTACTCCAGAACCTATCAGTGATAACACTCTGACAAAAATCCTTCATGCAGCACATCATGCTCCATCAGTTGGTTTTTCTCAACCATGGAATTTTGTATTGATTAAAGATAATACCACAAGAGAAATTATCAAGAAATCTTTCCAAACCGAACATAAACATGCAGCAGAATTAGTTGATGATGATAGAAAATCTGACTATCTCTCCTTCAAGTTAGAAGGAATTATGGAATCGCCTATAAACATCTGTGTAACATACGATCCTACAAAATTTGGTCCTTTTGTAATTGGAAGAACGAGTATTCCAGAAGCAGGGATATACAGTGTATGTTGTGCAATTCAGAATCTATGGTTGGCAGCAAGAACAGAGGGGGTAGGATTAGGTTGGGTTAGTATTATATCAAATAATGTATTAAAAAAACAATTAGGCCTACCTGAACACATTATTCCCGTTGCGTATCTTTGCCTTGGGCATGTCACTAATTTTGAGACAAAGCCTGATCTTGAGAGAGCTGGATGGCTACCAAGACTGGATTTGAAAGATGTTGTTTACTATGAAAAATGGGAACAAAAAGAAGATTCCAACTGGAAAAAGATTGAACAGTTAATCAAAACTAATCTTGATACGCTTAAATAATTACAAAGATGTTTTCTGCTGGGCTCGTGGCGCAGTATGGATAGCGCAGTAGCCTCCTAAGTTACAGGTCGAGGGATCGAAGCCCTCCGAGCCCGCATTTATTTTTATTCTAGTTTAAATTATCTCAAGAACTTGGATAGTTATGAAAATTGTTGTAATTTCTGGTAGTCCACGCAAGAATGCAAATACTGAGGTGATGATGAAGTATGTTTTTGAATATACAAAACAAAAAAATACCGATACAAAGTTCATCAATCTTTCAGAAGGTGGGTTTGAGTACTATCGAGGTTTTTTGAATCAAGTGGATTATAATGAAAAGACGCTACAAGCTGCACGAGATATTACAGAAGCAGATATCTGGTTGATTGGAACACCCATCTACAATTCCATGTTTAGTGCAGCACTAAAAAATATGTTTGAATTTATAAATTATAAAGAAACTGGAGGTAAAACAGCTGGCTTAGCAATTCTAGCCTCAGGAATGATTGGATTTACTGATGTCCAAACCCTGTTAACACAACTTATGTCATACTTTAGAGTAATCACAAATCCTACTCCAGTGTTTATAACCGCAGACAAAATAGAAGATCGCCAAATTACCTCTGATGATGTGAAATCAAGACTAAGGGAATTAGTTGATAAAACACTAAGTATGGCAAGTAATTAAAAATCTAGATGAAAGACTTGGAGTTTGTTTTAATAGTTTGGAAAATTTTCACATCATAATCTCCTTCAAACACGTTGATTACTCTATCACCATCTACTGATTTAATTCTAAATTTGTATTCATAAGAACCGTCAGTATTCACATCTGTCTGTGCAAAATGTACTGGATCATCATTTTTGTAGATCTGAATAATCACTGGATAACCGTCAGCATGATCTTTAATTGTTCCAGATACTGCTCCCCAAGGTAGAAAATTATCAGATGGTATATTCATGGGAATCTCGATTTTTACTAGTTGAAAATCATTGTTTGTATCAATAATTTCATATGGTTGATGTGCAAATGTTGGTGTTAACATAACCACTGACACAAATACTAGAAGACTTGAAGCTGTTAACAATTGGAATTTCATAAAAAAAAATTTCCTAACTTACATATTAATTTGGCTAATAATTTCTATGTAGTTGGAAATAAAATTATGCAACAACTAAAATGTGACTGTAAATGTCATTTTGGGGGCGCAGTTAGTTGTCCTAGCTGTAAGGATAATCATGAAACAAATCATGAGTGCAAGTATTGTAAATAATTACTTATTCTTAGCAGCAAGCATTTTAAGATTATAAATTTCTGCACGGATTGACTCGATCTCAACTCTAGTTTTGAGATGCTCTATCTCTTTTTTAAGTCGGGCAATTTCATCCTCACTATTGACATCTTTAAGATATTCCCCAAGGCTGAGTTTGTATGAATTTAGCTCCTTTGTGGTTAATTCGTCATGATTTTTGGTTTCGTTGCTAGTCTCTCCGTGATTATAGTCTGCTGCCTTTTGTGCAATCCATATGATAAATACCAAAAACCACATGATTGGTACAGCCATAAGAAATACTAAGTTAAGAATTGATGCAAAATCAACCATTAATGGCCACAAACCGGTCAGAACAGCAGCAAAAACTCCACTAACTAGTGTCGCTAAGTGATTATTTACATGACCCATAGACATTTTGGCGAAATGTGTAGAATATAACGTTAATGCTAAATTTGTAAATTAAATACAAAAAGAGTTTATTCTTCTGCTTTGGTTCCAGCAGAAGATACGATTAATCGTGTTTCAGATTGTAGTATTTTGATTTTGTCTAAAAGTTCGTTTCTCAAGTCACGTGCAACTCTTCTGACTGTTGGTCTTGGTACACCTAATTCATCAACAACTTTGGTATAGATATCTTGTTTATCTGTTATACCATTATCAAGAAGTGTGTTTATTGCTGCTTTGATAACTGTACTCTGATTAGTGCGATTCACAGAAATTGTTTTCAGTCGATCTATATAAGACTATCAAAAATTTAAAAAACAAAAATGCATCCGCGTTTTTCATAGCAATATAAAAAATTTTATTAATAATTTATTTCTTATAAAATAGTTACATGTATTTGTCATTAAGCAAAAGACTCTTATGATAAACGTAAGTTTTTTGCAGTATGACTAGTGGTAAAATAGAAACTAATCTAGGAGATATTGAATTTAAGCTTCTTCCAGAATTAGCACCTGAACATGTAAGAAATTTTGTTAAATTGGCACAGTCTGGATTTTATGATGGAACTCTCTTTCATAGAATAATTCCTGGTTTTATGATTCAAGGTGGTGATCCAAATACAAAAGATCAAAACCTTAAGAGCCAATGGGGAATGGGGGGGCCTGGCTATAATATTAAAGCAGAGTTTAATTCTAGATCACATCTTAGAGGAATTATTTCAATGGCAAGATCACAAGATCCTAATAGTGCAGGTTCACAATTTTTTATAGTTACTTCAGATAGCACTTTTCTCGATAGGGACTATACTGTTTTTGGTGAAGTAGTAGATGGTATGGATGTTGCAGATAAAATTGTTAGTCTTCCACGTGACGGAAATGACTGTCCACAACAAGAAGCCAAAATGATTAAAGTACAAGTTTCTTAGTAAATTTAGAAAAAAGACTAGTCTCCATTAGAACCACAAGAGCAGAAACCGTACTCGTCAATCCGAGTATTACAGATTTGACACTTTTCGCCATATTCAACTTCCCATGCCTCTTTTCCAAACAGTCTAAAATGTTCATCTATTTCTTTAGGTATGTCTTCTTTCTTTTCCAATATTATCACTACAAGCCTGAACTATTATACATTATTCTAAAACTCGATATAATATGTTAGATTATGTTTCTACTAATTAGTTAGTAGTGCTTCTTTTGAGAAATAGTAATTTCTCTCATCGTTAGTATTTTTTAGAAACTCTTTATTGAATGCCATTTTTGTAAGTGCCAAAGAAACATCAAAAGGACTTGCACTCCATCCATATTCTGTTAACTGGGCTACTGTTTCGCTTACTGTACGCGGTTGATCAAAAAATGAATTTTTTGCTAAAATTCGTAGTTTGTATCTAAGATCATCAACTGTGATATTTACTGGTGAAGAAAATTCTGGTTCATGAAATTCTGCGTTATCTAAAGAATTCATCACATCGCTTTGGGTATTTTTATGTAATTGTTGTTTTAATGATTCAATAATTTCTCCTGCTGAATCATTATCAACATAAAAATCTCGAGAGTCAATCTCAATCTCATTATTACCCTGTTTCACACGGATCTTTGCCATAGAAATCATCTTGAATAATTTGATTTATTTTACTAGCTCTAAGTAGCTTTAAAGATTCATCAAAACATTTACACAAATTTAATAACGGATTTATACGTAAATTTCACCAAAGTCTCATGCTTACAGTATTTGGATCGACTGCATTAGATACAATTCGTACACCAAAAAAAACCCTAAGGGATGTTTTAGGTGGTGCAGCAACCTTTGCTGCAATTTCTGCTAGTTTTTTCGTAAAACCAAGTCTAATCGCTGTAGTTGGTGATGACTTTCCAAAAAAATACCATAATATTCTTGAAAAAAATCTTGATGTTCGTGGACTTAGTATACTGAAAGGCAAAACTTTCAGATATGATGGAAAGTATGATAAAAATCTGAGTGTGAGAGAAACACTCAAGACTGAACTTAACGTACTAGCTGATTTTAAACCAAATGTGCCCAAAGAATATCAAAAATCTGATTTTGTCTACTTGGCAAATAATGATCCAGCGCAAAATACAAAAATTATCAAAGAGTTTGATAACGTAAAATTTTCAATGTGTGACACAATAGAATTCTGGATCAAGACGAAAAGAAGCGATGTAATAAAAATGATGAAGACTGTTGATGCAGTTGTCATAAATGATGAAGAGGCTAAACTCCTAACAAAAGAGAATAATCTGATAAAATGTGCAAAAAAAATTATGGGTTGGGGAACGAGATATGTTGTAATCAAAAAAGGTGAACATGGTTCACTACTTTTCTATGATGATCTAATTTTTCCATCAGTTGGGTTTTCTCTAGAATCAGTTTTAGATCCAACCGGTGCTGGAGATTCATTTGCAGGTGCAATGATCGGTTATCTAGCATCAAAAAAGAAAACAAGTGTTTCAGAAATAAAAAAATCTATAGTGTATGGAAATGTAATGGGTTCGTTTGCTGTAGAACGATATGGTTTGGAAGGTCTTCTTCGACTGAAAAAATCAGATATTAATAAACGTGTTAAGCAGTATGAAAAGATGATATCTTTTTGAAGAGTTATAGATGACAATACCAATGTAAGAATATGGAAGACAAACTAGATTCAATTTTCTCTCTCCAAAAAGGTCTTACTAATATGATGAATCTGGATAGATATCCAAAAGAAACAGAAGAAAAAATTTCAGCTCTATGTACAGCTATAATACATGAAGCGGTTGAGCTGCAAAGAACAACAAATTGGAAATGGTGGAAGTCACCTACTGCATTTAATCAAACAGAGGCCAAAGAAGAATTAATCGACATTTGGCACTTTGTAATTCAAGCATCAATAGAATTAAACCTGACACCAAATGAAATTCTTGATGAGTATAAGCGGAAAAATGAGATTAACCGGCAGAGACAAAAAGATGGTTACTAAATAGATCAGAGATACCACCTGAAATCATTTTATATAACATAATTAAAAAATCCTTGAATTGAAGATTCGACATCTACATGAACATGATAGACAATACAGAGTTTTTCTGTTTGTGTTTTATGCATGTGCTATAATGATGACTTCTATCATGATTTATGGAACAGTTATGATGATACAGGAATGGCAAGAAAATGGTACATATGTGATGGGTGAAGTACTGGTTAACACACATGTTCCATTTGAGAATTTTGCGAATCTTACAACATGGTTATCATTTTCTTGTATAATTGCGTGGTACTGTGTTTCCAGAATTGGATGGAAAAAAACTGTAGGATTACAATCATACAGAATGGCATTAGTACAATTAATGCTTTTAGGATTTGCAATTATTTGTCTGTACGAAGTTTTATGGAGTTTTACCGTTTTGAATGCAGAGATAACTGCACAGATGGTTCTAGATGGCACAACCCCAGATATTGATAGATTAGCAGTACATTATCCAGATCCAGATAGACCATGGAACTTGATTTTTGCAACTAAAATCTGGCTTGTAGGCTTCATTATAAGCACACATGCATTCTATCTTAGTAAGAAACCAAGAAAGACGCTAGAAGACTTGGAACCTTAACAATCATTTATCTTTAAATTTTCGTGCAACAAGAAATGCAGTAATTCCGGCTACTACTGCCGCCATTATGTAAAGGTCATAGGTCATACAATTGTTTATTCTGAAACTTTATAGGTTTACAGAGTAAAATCATAACAAATTGGATGTAATTGAAAAAGTTAACTTAATCGCAAAACCTCCTACTGAAGAAATTGTGACAAGAGATGAGTTAATAGAATTACTCAAAACAAACTCAAAACCCAAACACTATATTGGTTTAGAAATTTCTGGCTTCTTGCATTTAGGTAGTCTATTAAGTACTGGTTTCAAGATCAATGACTTCATTAGGGCTGGAGTAAATTGTACAGTGTTTCTAGCTGATTGGCATACTTTGTTAAATGATAAGCTTGGTGGTGATTTTGAAAACATTAGAAGAGTTTCAAAATACTATGAAGATGCATTTAGGCTGGTTTGTCCTAAGGCAAACATAGTTTTAGGAACCGATCATTATAATTCTAAAAAAGAGTATTGGTCTGAACTTGTGCAAGTTGCAAAACATATGTCCTTGGCTAGAGCCATGAGAACGCTTACCATTATGGGAAGATCAGAGAATGATGAAAAAATTGATCTTGCAAAACTAATCTATCCTATAATGCAGGCAACTGATATCCACTCACTTGATCTGGATATTATGCATGCTGGAATGGATCAGAGAAAAATCCACATGTTGGTTAAAGACGTCTTTCCAAAAATGAAATGGAAAGTTCCAATAGCTATACACCATAAATTGCTACCCGGTTTAACCAAACCTATTGAAGAAAAAACTGATGGCGAAGTAGCAAAAATGAGCAAGTCTGATCCCAATGCTGGAATCTTTATCCACAACTCAGATGATGAAATTAGAAGTAAAATCAAGAAGGGATTTTGTGAGGAAGGTATTATAGAAAATAATCCTATATTAGAAATTGCAAGACAAATAGTATTTCATGAGTTTTCTACTATGTCTATTGAACGACCTGAAAAGTTTGGTGGAAATATTAGTTACGATAATTATGAAATTATGGAAACTGATTTTTTGCAGAAGAAACTTCATCCTACAGATTTGAAGAATGCTGTAGGAGAATCATTGGTTAAAATAGTTTCTCCAATTAGAGATAAACTAGCTTTGAATGAGGATCTGAGTAATCTGATTAAAGATAATCTTGTGTTTGAAAGTAGACATTAGTTTTTGTCTTCCTGCGCTTCTAAATTATATTTTGATTTGTAGCCACGTGGATTGATCATCAAATCTTTAAAGTTGTAGGTTGATGAGTTTCCAATTATGACAGTACTAATCATTCCAAGTTTATCTGCATAATTTTCCATATTCTCTAGATCAGTCATCACAACCGTCTGAGAATCTCTAAACGCTCCTTTAATGATTGCAACTGGTGTACTTGGTTTTCTATATTTCAGTAGAAGTTTTCTTGTATCTTGAAGTTGGTGTATTCGTTTTTTGCTTGCTGGATTATAGATTACAATAACAAAGTCTCCTTGTGCAGCAGCCTCTACTCTTTTTACAATGACCTCCCATGGCACTAACAAATCACTCATAGACAACACAGCAAAATCTGTCATTAGGGGAGAGCCGATAATACTTGCACATGAATTAAGTGCAGAAACTCCTGGTATCAACTCCACCTGCAAATCGTTTTTCGGATCCCAACCAGATTCCGCTAAAATTTCAAAGATTAATCCAGCCATACCATATATTCCTGGATCGCCACTAGAAACTAAAGAGACTATTTTTCCGTCTTTGGCTAAATCTATACACTGGTGTGCCCGTTCAACTTCCTGTGTCATTGCATAACGGTAAACATCTTTACCATCAATCATGTCTTCAACTAATTTTACATATGTCTCATAACCAACTATTGTATCACTTTCTCCAATCACTTGTTTAGCGCGAAAAGTCATATGATCGTGGTGACCTGGTCCTACACCAACTATGTATAACTTACCTGACAATAATAGATAGCAATGTATGAATAATTTATCCCTTGTCTTGAATTAGTTAATACTTGCTAGATCAAATTCCTGATGTAGTGATTGTATTACAGATTTACAGTCATTATCCTTTACAACAAATGCAAGATTTAGTTCGGATGAACCCTGAGCTATCATCATAACGTTAGCTTTTCTTTTTTGAGCAGCGAAGAACACTTTTGATGCTATACCAACCGTTCCCTTCATGCCTGAACCAATTACTGCGATGATTGAAACGTTAGGTGTTGTGTCAATTTTTTTGACAGTTTTCCCTAGAAGATTCATTTCTAATGCATTAACGGCTTTATCCAGCTCTGATTTTTTAACAATAATCGATATACTAGATTCTGATGGATTAGATGACACCATCATAACATTGATGTTTTTCTCGCCTAAAACCGTGAAAATTTTTGCAGCCGTACCAGGTGTAGCAAATGTTATGCCCCCAGTGAGATCTATTAATCCAACATGACGTATTGCAGAAACACATTTGACAGTTTTAGTTGATGCTGACGGTGATACAGTTACAAATGTTCCATCATTGTGCAGGTTGAATGTACTCCGAATTCGCATAGGTATCCTCTTTGAAAGTAAGGGTTCAAATGTTCTTGGATGTATTTGTTTAGCGCCAAATAATGCCATTTCAATTGCTTCTGCGTAAGATACTTCTTTGAGTAGTTTGGCGTCCTTTACAAGTTTAGGATCTGCAGTCATCATTCCATCTACATCACTCATCAACCAAATCTCATCGGCATTAATGCAAGAAGCGATAATTGTTGCAGTGTAATCGGAGCCACCACGTCCAAATGTAGTAATGGTTCCATGCTGATCTGCTCCTGAAAATCCACCGACGACAGGAATAACATTGTTTGAAATATAACCCTGAATTATTTTTGACAAACGAATTCGTGTTGTATCCATTAGTGGTCTGGATTCACCAAAATTGGAATCAGTAATTATTCCTGCTTCTTTACCAGTAAGTGGTATTGATTTATTCTTTGTTTCTTGTAATGCAAACGAGACCAAATTAATTGATAGTCTTTCACCAAAAGAAATTAAATAATCATAAGAGCGTGGAGTTACTTCGCCTAGCAAAATAAGACCGTTTACTAATTTTTCTAATTCCGTCAAATCTAATTGTGTTTTGTCTAATAGTGCTTTTTGGATTTTTGAATTATTTACCAGATGAGTTGAATATTGTTTATGTTTTTGAGAAATCCTTGCTAATATTCTGTTTGCCTCTTTTTTATTATCTTTTTGTATTTCTTTTGAAATTTTTATTAGTTCGTCTGTAATCCCGTCAACTGCAGAACAGACAACCACTAACTTATTTTTATTAGATAGAGTGCTAACTGTTTTTACTACATTCTTTATGTCTTTGACTGTGGCAAGAGAAGTTCCACCAAATTTTATTACAATTTTCAAATCAGTTTCACCTGTATTTCTACTCTTAAAATTCTTAACTTTCAACTCTTGGTGCCAAGTAAAAGTGAATTCTGCCTAGATTAGCTACTTTGAATTCAATTCGTAATGGCTTAGCTGATGAAAATTCGCATGTTATTGTCTCCACGCTAGCACCTACTGCCTTGACAATTGGATTAAGATATTCTAGACTGTATGTACCAGAGCCGTCTGCTTTGACATCAAGTTCGGTTAATTCATCCTTATTTTTTTCCAATACAATATTCACTTCGCCAGAATCGCCCTTGCCATAAAATTCAGCCTGTGATTCTGTTGCATTTACTGTAAGATAGTCAGAGACTACCTGAACATCACCTAGAATCTTATCAAATGTTGAAGTTGTTAATGATATTTTTGAATCATATGGTATTTTTGGAAGAGGTGTGTCAGAGGCAGAACTTTCAATCAATCTCATTTTATATTTTTTATTCTTACCTATGGTCACTAGTAGCATATTATCATCTGAAATGTTTATCTCAATTGCATTACTTTTATCTGCACGCTTGATGAGTTTTGAGAATTCATCAATTCTAACTCCAAATTTAATATCTCCATCACACTCGTATTTTTCAAAGGCTGAGTTTGGCCAGTTGATATCAATTAATGCAACGTGAGAAGGATCCATTCCTCGAAAAGAGATCCCTTCTACCGTAGCTTCAAACGTGGCTTCTTCGACTAGTGTAGATACTGCCGAAATGACTGCCTTCCATTCTTCTGAACCTGATGTTTTTGCTGAAAAAACCAAATCAATCACATACAATTAGTGCAAAATTTAACTTTATGCGTAATTTCGCCATGTATGTTCACATTTTGTGCAACGATAAAACTGTGTGGTTGGTTCATCTGCACTTCTAGTTTGTAACATCCACCAAACTGCTTTGTTATTACCACATTTTTCACATTCAATTTCTATTGTTGGCATAACATCTTTTCCATCGTTTTCATCTAGTACTAGAAAATCTGATTTTGCTTCTTCTTCAGAAATTTCATTCTGGATTTCTGATTCTTGTCCTTCAGTGTAATTGCATTTAGGACATGAAAGAATAGAACTGCCTGAATCTTTCTTTAGTCTAACATCACATTTTGGACAAAATTTCATTTATCTTTTTCACTTGATCTGAGAAGAGACAATCTTTTTGAGATTATTTACTGCAGCAATTGCCGAATCGGTA
>Ga0310344_10001773_pt1 | contig 16356 bp, 11 predicted proteins | sample HC15DNA20200_MG_FD_203801 | JGI IMG/M metagenome (GOLD analysis project Ga0310344, IMG submission 203801) | Marine microbial communities from station ALOHA, North Pacific Subtropical Gyre - HC15-DNA-20-200_MG | ecosystem: Environmental > Aquatic > Marine > Oceanic | place: Pacific Ocean: North... | reverse complement strand
ATAACTGTTAACCGTTTGTCCGAGCAGTGTGACCTCTTTACCTCCTTCTTCTGCAATGGTTCGAACTTCGCGTTTGATGGATTCCGGCGATCGACTTTGTTCGGGGCCGCGCACCATGGGCACGATACAATAGGTGCAGAATTTGTCACAACCAAACATGATACGCACAAAGGCTTGAAAAGGTGTGGGACGCATATGGGGGTCCCGAAGTGGGTCATACGATTGAAAACTGTCCGATACATCCAATCGTGTACCATCTTGCCTTTTTCGACTTACCGCGAGAATGGGTTTGCGATCCTCCCAGGCTTGGTCAAACAAATCTGGGATACGGCCAATCTGACCAGGCCCACAAACCACGTCCACATGTGGGGCACGACGGAAGATTTGTTTCTGATCCTTTTGCGCCATGCAGCCAAGCACTCCAATCAGGAGTTCAGGCTGGTGTTCTTTTCGATGTTTTAAACGACCTAGGGCACTATAAATCTTGTCTTCAGCATGTTGTCGGACACTGCAGGTGTTAAACAGGATCGTGTCTGCTTCTTTTGAATCTTTTGTGAGCTCATAACCTCGTTGACGAAGACCAGCTACTACCAGCTCACTGTCAAGCAAGTTCATCTGGCAGCCAACCGTTTCAATATAAAGTTTGTGGTTTTGTGTCATGGGAGCTTGGGGTTTGTCCTCAGGATTGCAACAGCCGGGTAGATTATCTTAGCGGACGGTAACCAGAAGCGAGAAGAGGAACAGTATGGATGTAGTCGATTTTTTCTTGTCCTGACTGACTTTCCATCTGAGTAAAAAGTATCCACTAGCATCTTTTTTGGTGTTATGACAGCAGAGAAAGGATGTTAGGGGTCCAAGAGATTTTAAGCGGGTTTCAGTGGATGTTCAAAGCGATCACCTGTCTCGAGGGGGTTTCCTCTCAGGAAGTCAGTGGTTTCCAACGGCTTTTTGCCTGGTATCTGGAGACGTGTGATTACAAGTGTTCCCTGTCCGGTCTGGATCTCAATTTTCCCGTCGGTAGTAATCTGTACGCTGCCCGGCGAAGTAGTTCTTTGTTCGCGAAGGGCATGGGCATCAAGAAGAATAAGTGGTGTTGTATCCTCTGTTTTTCGACGCCAGTTGGTAACAGCCTTTGGCCAGGGCTGCATCGCCCGGATTTGATTACTCACCTGTTCCGCTGATCGAGTCCAGTCAATATAACCATCTGTTTTCTTTAACCGAGGGGCGCGCGTTGCCAGTTTGGAATCCTGGGGAATCGGCGTACAACAATTAGACTCCAAATCATCTAGAACTTTCAAAATCAAAGCGGCACCTATTTCGGCTAGCCGTATTGTCAGTTCTCCGGCCGTTTCATAGGGTTTGATAGCGGTACGTTCAATTTCCAGGATAGGACCTTCATCGATTTCTGGATTCATTTCGATGACCGTTACGCCGGTTTCGCGTTCACCATGATAAATTGCCCAATTGACGGGTGCAGCACCGCGATAGAGAGGGAGCAGTGAGGCGTGTAAGTTGATGGCACACTTACGTGGAATTCTTAGAATTTCCGGAGCTAGGATTTGTCCGTACGCAGCCACGACTAATACATCAGGCCTTCGTTGTAACAACAGGTCCATTTGTTCCGGATGATTGATCCGGTCAGGTTCCATGACTTCAATTTGACTGTCAATCGCGTGTTGTTTGATGGCTGAGTGAGTATGTTTGCGTCGTCCTGGGGCAAGTCGTGGAGGTTGGGTGATCAGCGTATCGACACAGTGGTTACTTTTAGTCATCGCAAGCAACATCGGAAGTGCAAAACCACCTGTGCCCATAGCGATAATATTCATAGGGATGGCCTTCCAGAGCGTTTCAGAGGTTGCTCACGCTGTTGGGTTGGATGGAAACTCAGTTCATCCTGTGATCGAAAACAGTTTGTTGTGCATACTAATCAGGTTAGGTGCTGTTCCCATTTGCGCAAGTCATCTTGCAAATGTTCATCAGATTCCAGTTTTTGGTGTTGTTGAAGCTGTCGGTGATGGTAACGAAAATCTTCTAGCGGGCCGGAAAGTTCTCGTTTTTTCATTTCACTCATTCGGTCAATAAAAAGTCGGCCATGCAGATGGTCGTGTTCATGTTGGATCACACGGGCATGAAGGTTTTCAGCATGAAAATTGATTTCATTTCCATCCAGATCATAGGCCTTTACATCGACAGTGGTCGCCCGTTTAACAGGGCCGTACAAGTTTGGCAAACTCAGGCATCCCTCTTCTGCCTCATGAGATCCTTTTTGATTCTGGAGCACTGGATTTACCAGTATTTGTTCAATTGCTGGATGATCTTCTGTCTCTGGAATGGAAATAATAAATAGCTGATAAGGCAATGCGATCTGGTTGGCCGCCAATCCAATTCCGGAAGCCTCACTCATCAACTCGAACATACGAGAGACGATGGATCGCAAGGTATCATCAACCCGATACACAGGCTTTGATTTCCATCGCAGAGCAGGATGTGGGTAATGGACTATATGAAGCTCAGCGGGTGTCACGACGGGATCACTCCTTAGTGGGTGCGATAAGGGATCGTAGGTCTTGTGTGAGATAGATTGAATTCACGGGTACTTTCCGAATGCGATCTCAAGCGGTCAATGGGGTTATAGTGTTTGTCTTTTGTAGGCCGTTACCCGGGAAGGAACCTGGATGGAGCTTGATTGCTTAGATATTACGAATGCCGGGAACAAATGAAAATGTATCTCTGAAACCGCCTAGACCGGAGTCTGCACTCGAGACAACACGATGGGACAATTGTAGTTCATGGAAGGCTATCGTGATGCGCCGGGTGAGAAATATACGTAATCGAGCTCAACGAATGGTCTCTTCTTTTTGATCATTTGTCGAACTACGGTTTTCAAAGAATTCCTGCCACCGCGGTTCCATGGGTTTTTCTAGATGTTGGGCATTAATGAGAAACGATTGTTGCAGCAGTGGAAGTAATCGTGGTTCTATAAGCGATTTTCGAGTGAACAGGTAACCGGTAAGAGAATCCGATTGTTGAAACTCACCTTGGATACAGTAGACAATGATTTTACCGGTTTGTCCAAAAACGAAGATCCGATCATCTGTCCGGGAACCGGAGGACAGTTCTTCGAAAAGTTGTTGTGCCTTATTGGTTCGGTCGGTCATTAAATATTGGTAAGCAAGATTTTGTTTGGCTCGATAAACATGGGTTTCTGAATCAGGGAAATAATCAATTACAGCGAGCCAGGAAGCTTCATTTTGTAGCTGGGTGGCATAGAAAAACTGCGAGTCTGCATCAGGTTTGCGAGCGACCGCTGAACCAGGTGTCTTGGTTACTGGGAACGGTGATTGTTCTCGGCTGTTCCAACCCAGTAATCCCCCTAGTGTGGCAATACAAATGATTGAAAGGACAACCAGACCTTTCTTGTGACCAGTTGTTTTTTCGCTGGTTGTAGAATCTTTCGGTTGCCGAGGAGGACGGGGAGGACGGGGAGTCCTGGTTTGTTTATCTGGGGCCGAAGTCTCTATTTCGGGTTCTGTGAGAGGGCGAGGATTTTCGTGCGTGATTGTGAGATCTTCAAGAATCTCGGATGCTGTTTGGTATCGATGTTCAACATTGCGAGCCATCATCTTGTGGATGGTGCGGCAGACGGATTGAGGAGCGTCGGTAAGTATGGTTTCCAGCGGTACTGCTTTTCCCTGGACATGTTGCAGTGCCAGACTGTAAGCATTTTCGCCTTGAAAAGGAGGGGTGCCTGAAAGCATGTGATAAGCAGTGACACCTAGTGAATAGAAATCACTTCGATGATCAATGGTTTCACCTTTGACTTGTTCGGGGCTCATGTAAAGCGGTGTTCCAAGCGTGACCCCCTCAGGTGTAATGCTCAGGGCCTTGTCAGAAGCCAGATCATGGGCTAATCCAAAATCGGTGAGCTTTACTGTTCCGCTGGTTGTTATAAGAATATTTTCAGGTTTGATATCGCGGTGAACAATGCCTACTTCGGCCGCATGTCCAAGGGCAGCAACTATTTGTTTGAGTATGTCGATTACCTGTTCCCAGTGTAAGGAACGCTGTTTGACTAGTGTTTGACGGAGATTAATTCCATCGATGTATTCCTGGGCGATAAAATGAATGTTATCCAATTGTCCTACAGCAATTGTTTCGACAATATTTTCATGGTTCAGTTTGGTCGCTGCACTTGCTTCGGCATGAAACCGCTGGACATAGCTGGTGTTTTCAGCCAAGTCGCTTCGTAGCACTTTCACGGCTCTGAGGTGATCAGTTGAAACAGATTTGGCCAGATACACTTCAGCCATTCCACCTCTGTCTAAACGACGAAGAAGATGGAAATCCTTAAAGGTTCGTCCCGTCAAATCCATTTCATGTAAAGATTGTTTGGACCTTTGCGGTTTACTTGTCCGCAATTTCCTAGACGGTTTTGGGAGATCATCCTTCATGGGCGACAGACCTTTTAGAAAGTTCAGTGAAAGGCTATCCGGGTGATCGGGTTAATAACATCACACTTCATGTCCTGAAAATCAATGAGTGGTAGGGAATTGTAACCTGTCAAACCTAAAATGATAATGGTCATAATCGTAATTACGACACCGTCACGATGCGAGCGGGTTGCCGTTGGCGAGAAGGCCTGTTAGGCTTGTCGGTCGCATGGAGATGGTTGGAAGTTGTCTATCTAGGGAGCGGACACAATACGATGCAATTTGCAATATGTAATGAATTGTTCACGGACTGGACATGGGAGAAGACGTGTCAGTTTTCGGCAGAGTGTGGATATGAAGGTATAGAAGTAGCACCCTATACGCTTGCTTCACGGATTAATGAAGTGTCAAATGACCAGCGCCGCAAGTTGTCTCAGCAGGCAAAAGCTGCCGGAATTGAGGTGGTTGGTTTACACTGGCTTCTGGCAAAGACTGAGGGATTGCACCTGACCTCACCTGAGCTTGATGTCCGTAACCGAACCAGTGAATACTTGAAGGAATTAATTCGAGCGTGTCGGGATATCGGTGGAGATATCATGGTGTTTGGGTCTCCTCAGCAGCGGGATTGTCTACCAGGAGTGACACATCAAGAAGCGACCGAATTCGCGGTTCAAACGATAACCGAAATTTTGCCCGTTCTGGAAACCAATAATGTGACGCTTTGCATGGAACCGCTTGCTCCTAGTGAAACCAATTTTCTTCAGACTTGCGCCGAAACAATCGCATTAGTGGATCGTATTGGACACGAAAATGTGACCTTGCATTTGGATGTTAAGGCGATGTCTTCAGAACAGGTATCCATTGTAGATCTCATAAAAAAATATGGTCCACGCGCTGGTCATTTTCATGCTAATGACGCCAATCTTTTAGGCCCTGGATTTGGTGAAATCGACTTTGGCCCCATATTTCAGTCGCTTAATGAAGTTTCGTACCAGGGTTGGGTTTCTGTTGAAGTTTTTGATTACAGCCCAGGGCCAGAACGACTGGCAAAGGACAGTATTTCCTATATGAAACAGTTCGTGAATGCGTCCTAGTCGTAAAAAGACCGCTTGAACAGTAAGTGGGTTTGGCTCGGGATGAATCAGGTTGGCGGTGGGGAAGGCGACAGGTCTCGAATAAAACCAGCCAGAGAACTAGCTGTATCTGTTCGTGCTTGTGGTGGAATAATATAAAAGCCATCGACGATATCGATGGTCGCTTCAATGATTTCTTGGCAAATTTTGAGGCCGGTCTGGCGTCCGATTTTCCCACTCGTTCCCTTCATTTGCTTTAATACGTCCGGAGTCAGCTCAACACCGGGGACCTCATGGTGGAGGTATTCGGCATTGCGTTCTGAGAGCAGGGGGAATAATCCAAAGTATATGGGGATGGACAGCGGTTCCGTTAATTTTCGAATTCGTATAATCATTTCCGGATCGAATACGGGTTGAGTCATTGAGAAATGCGCGCCTATTTGGCATTTCCGTTCGAGTCGATCAATGCGTGTTTTAAGATTTCGACTACCCTGGTTTAATGCGACACCAATTGTGAATTGGGTAGGGTGTCCGAGGTCCATCCCTGCATGATTATATCCACAATTAAACTGCGTGATTAGTTCGATCAGACCAAATGAGTTCAGATCGTAAACACTGCTTGCTCCCGGTTGATCTCCCACCCTCGACGGATCACCAGTTATGGCGAGCACATGGTGAATATTCATGGCATGGGCTGCGAGCAAGTACGATTGAATACCCAACAGGTTCCGATCCCGGCAGCTGAGATGAGCGACACACGGTAATCCTGATGCCTGCTGAATCATCTGGCCAAAAGCAAGGTTCCCCATTCGCATGACTGAAACCGGGTTGTCACCGGTTGTGATGGCGTCAATACCCATGTCTGCAAGTTGACGGGCACGACGAATCAGGTATTGGTGTTTCAAACCTCGGGGGGGATCGAGTTCGACCAATATGACTGGACGTGTATGTTTTTGATGTGCGAATGAATCCGATTGTTTGATCGGTAACTCAGTGGACACAACTGGGGAAAGGCCACTATTCAGGGAAGGATCCGGGACAGATTTCGGAACACGGACACTGAGTTGGCAATTGGCAAGGCGGTCTGAAATGGCACGAATGTGCAAAGGTGTTGTGCCACAGCAACCTCCAATTAGATTGACTCCTAATTCCGCCAATCGAGCAGCGCTGTCGGCCAGATATTGGGGAGTTGTGAGATACAGGTAGCGACCGTCGTGAAATTCAGGCAGACCTGCATTCGCGTAGGCACTTAGAGGTTTGTTCGTTTGGGCAACCATGGTTTCCATGGCGGTAAACACGGATCGAACTCCGCGGCCACAGTTAGCACCGATGATTTCTGCTTGCGCGTTCTTTAGTGAGGTAATGGCGGTGTCCGCTGAAATGCCCGAAAAGGTGTGACCACGTTCTTGGAACGCCAATTGAGCAATTACGGGTAAGTCAGTGAGCTTTTTTGCCGTTTGCAACGCGATAAGAAGATCTGGAAGATGGACAAAGGTTTCCAGAAGAATCGCATCGACTCCGGCGTTAGCAAGTGCGAGAACCGGTTCAGAAAAAAGGTCGGATAATTCGCTGTCACGCAGTTCAGGTTTATTCTGTTTTCCAGATAAGGCCGTGATGGGACCAATAGAGCCGAGAACATACACGTCGGGGTTGGAGGCTTGTATGGAGATCCGGGCGCCAGCAGCGCAAATTTCTTTTACTTGGTCACCTAGGCCATGTTTTTCCAGCCTGTGTCGATTGGCACCAAAGGTGTTTGTCTCAATGACCTGGGCACCGGAATCGACATATTCCTGCTGAAGCTGTAGTACGAGATCCGGTCGTGTCAGATTGAGTTGATCGTAATTGGATTCCCATCCGACACCCTGTTCATAGAGCTGCGTTCCGATCGCTCCATCACCAATGAGTACTTGTCCGCAAAGACGGTTCAGGAACGATTCACGCGTCATCGGATTTCATCTTCCGTGAGAGTTACCAGTTGTGTCGATATGACGCTTGAATCTTTCGCCATGGAATGCAATCTGTATACAAGGTGATCAGAATGGTTTAGTCGAACTGCAGACGTTTTTGTGGGTCACCGGCATCGCCAAGTTCCTCGTACAGGAGACTGGGTTGAATGTCACGGTTGTGCTGATATTTGCTTTCGTATTCAGTTATTTCACCTTCAATGGTGTGGTAAAAGATCTGACAAATAGAAACCCAGGGGTAGATTCGCACCGGACGGACAGCGAACATTTCCAGTGTCCAGAATCCACAGAAACCCGCGTCACCAAAACCGGCTGTTACATGGACGAAAAGCCCCAATCGTCCAATGGACGAACGGCCTTCGAGCATGGGGACCAGATTGTGCGTTTCAGTCCGCTCCAGAGTTCGTCCCAGATATAACTGGTTGGGACTCAAAACGAGACCATTTTCAGGAATGGGGATCCGTCGGACACGATGTGCTTTTTTCATGTCCAGTACGACCTCCTCGTACACCATCAGCTCATCATGTAACCGGAGGTTATAGCTATTGGGATTAAGCAAGGTTTCTTCGAAGGGATCGATAATAATGTCGGAACCAAGTCGGCGACGGATTTCATTTCCGGAAAGAATCATGATTTTGTTTCAACCCCTACCTTGGGACAGGTCTTACGAAGGTAGCAAATTTCACATTTTGGTCTGCGCGCCGGACAAACACGGCGGCCATGTGAGATCATTTGATGGGAAAAAGTTATCCATTGATTGCGCGGCAGCAGTTGCATGAGATCTCGTTCGATGCGCACCGGATCACGGAAGGTAGTTAAACCCATGCGCTGTGAAAGTCTCGATACATGAGTGTCAACGACAACACCCAGGGCTTTCCCAAAAGCAGTGCCAAGAACCACGTTTGCCGTTTTACGTCCAACTCCCGCCAATTGGACCAATTCTTCCATAGTATCCGGCACATGGCCCCCATGCTCTGATTTCAGTTGCTGGCAACAATGTCTTATGTTCTTGGCTTTATTGCGAAAAAAGCCAGTAGATTGAATGTCTTTCTCAAGTTCTTCGGGTTTCGCATCAGCGTAGTCATCTACATTGCGATACTTTTTGAAGAGTTTCTGTGTGACCTTGTTTACGCGCGCATCGGTGCATTGAGCGGAGAGAATCGTTGCAACCACCAGCTGAAGCGGTGTGTGATGATTCAGAGCGGTCTCCGCATCAAGGTATTCTTGGTTCAGGTATTTTAGAATGGTCCGTGCGCGACGTCGAACAGACGAATCATAATCAGTCATGGGTAATGCGAATACAAAGAATTGTGTCCATTGGTAGGTTCGATTCTGGTTATCCAGGCCTGGATTGTCAAGAAGTCCACGCAGTGCAGTATTCCCTGTAGGCAGTCTTGAAACGATTTTTTAGTTATCCGAAAACGAAGTGGAAAAGAATGCATGCAACGGAAAGGTGCTGTGCGTAGGCCAGACATAGCAGAGAGAGGTGCCTGGGTTGAAACTATCCGGGTCGGGAGATTGTGGCTGAGTTGAATAGTGGTAGGTGCTTTTGGTTTGATCAGTGTATTCGTAGAGAAGTGTAACGGCGGGTGGAATATTATTGCTTTCTATTGGGAACGCATGAAAACGCGGTTGATTAGCCGAACGATCCGGGTGAGGTTTGTTGTCAGAGAGGACAGATGGGAATACGTTCCTTCGAAAAAAAGGATCTGCCCCTTCTTCTTACTTAACATGGGGTGCTGTTTCGGGTTGTAGAAGCTATATCGATCATGGGTCAGTATTTTTCTTCCATAAGCCCAAGGCCTAGTGGAGTATCTGCTTCACTGTACCAAATTTCGCCCAGGGGGGACGTACCTCCCGACTCACCTGCAATCATGGTCCAATGTTTTCGGAAGCAATTCCAATAGACGGATTCGTTACGACACTAGGTGTTTCAGATGAAAACGAATTACGAAGTAAAGAATCACACAGAATAGTGAATGTACCCTTTATTTCTCCGAAGAGTTATAACATAGGCTGGCGGGTTTGCTATTTTGATGATTGGAGTGCAGTGAACCTTTCGTGTTGACGAACGGCAGGTAGTGTATCCGTGTCAAGCGGCGGGACTGCCTTGGCTGGCCGAAGTGCCGGGCGGGGGATAAAATTCAGGAAAAGATGGAGTCGGCTTAACCGACCTTAATGTGGAATGAAGTTGTTTGTCATGACTACATTGACAAGTCTGGAAGAGGTGGAATAGGATTCCTGTTAGAGTGGTTTATATGTGGGCACTACTTTGGTCAGAGGTGGAAACAGACAGATGGACTCGTTAACTGTAATTTCAACAGAGACGTCTTCTCAGGATAGCGCTGCAAAGACTTCTTTGAAGCACCAAGATCCACTCAAATCGTACCGTGAATCTTCGCGTCATGATTTGCAGGACCGAATTGTGAAAGCCAAGGAGCAGCTTGGTGAGTCGTTGTTGATTTTGGGGCATCACTATCAACAGGATGAAGTTTTCCAGTTTGCAGATCTGACCGGTGATAGTTTCAAGCTAAGCCGAATGGCTGCTGAAAATACGAATTGCCGTTGGATTGTTTTTTGCGGTGTTCATTTTATGGCTGAAACAGCAGATATTCTTGCCAATAGTCCTCATCAGCTGTCGAGTCGAGACGGACGGCGAGTAGAAGTTATTTTACCAGATCTTGCAGCGGGTTGTTCGATGGCTGATATGGCAGATCTCGAGCAGGTTGAAGATTGCTGGGATGAGCTCGAAACGGTGATGGATACATCGGATGTGACGCCTGTGACATACATCAATTCAGCTGCTAGTTTGAAGAGTTTTTGCGGTAAGCATGGTGGTATTGTGTGTACCAGTTCCAATGCTCAGGCTGTTTTGAAATGGGCTTTTGAAAGACGGAAAAGAGTACTGTTCTTTCCCGATCAACATCTTGGAAGAAATACGGCAAGAAGGATGGGGATCGGTTTATCGGAGATGGTGCTTTGGGATCCAGCATTACCGCAGGGAGGGAACTCTGAGGCAGCACTGGCCAACGCTCGAGTCTTACTTTGGAAGGGGCACTGTAGCGTGCATCAAGTTTTTCGGAAGGAACATGTTAGCCAATTGCGGAAGGAGTATCCTGAAATACGTGTTCTGGTTCATCCGGAATGCATGCAGGAGGTGGTGGACATGGCCGACGATGTGGGATCAACAGAGCATATCATTCAGCAGGTTCACAAGGCCCCTGATGGAACGCGATGGGCAATTGGTACGGAACTGCACTTGGTCAATCGTCTAAAAGAAAATTATCAAGGTCAGGAGGTCCATTTTCTTAGTCCGATGGTATGTATGTGCGCAACGATGTATCGGATCGATCTGGCTCATTTATGCTGGTCATTGGAGTGCCTGGTTTCAGGTAAAGCGGAGAATGTCATTCAGGTTCCCGAAGCAGTTGCTGAGGGATCTAGAAAGTCGCTAGAACGCATGCTTCAGGTGAAGTAAGTGCTTTATTAGCTTTTCCCATGTGAGATTAGAGAGGGTAGGCGTCTCATGGCTGGAAAAAAGGGGCCACCATCTGCGGAACATGTGATCTGCCGAAATCGTCGTGCCAGACATGAGTATGAAATTTTCGATACTTTTGAAGCGGGCCTGGTACTGGTGGGAAGCGAAGTAAAGAGTTTACGTAATGGCAAGGCAAGTCTTGACGATTCATTTGGGCGTGTGCTTAGCGGTGAAGTGTGGTTGTTGGGAGCGGATATTGCGACCTATCGTGAAGCGAACACTCAGAATCATGAGCCCAAGCGTCAGCGTAAGCTACTTTTACACAAACGGGAGATCAAAAAACTAATCGGTAAGGTGAAAGAACGCGGTTTGACTCTCGTTCCCTTACGGTTGTATTTTCGTCGAGGTCTGGCAAAGGTGGAGATGGCTCTTGCCCGAGGTAAAAAAATCCATGACAAGCGACGAAGCATTAAAGAGAAGACCGCACAGCGCGAGATGCGCCGGGCTTTAAACCTCTCCTGAAAAAGAACCATTATTGAGGCCTGAACCTGTTGTTTCTGGAAGTTAAATCAACCCGGTTTTAGATCTCGATGGGTTTGCTCCGGTATAAGCAGACAGACAAAGGGTATCGACGAAAGCCTTTTCGACAGACCTGCCATATAATGGCGTATAGTCATATGGTAGGATACAAGTGCGCGCGATAGTCGTTCGTGAACGATTTCTGTAAAGCGTTTGGTGTGTGCCCTTTTCCCGTGGTAAATATCTGGAAGGCATCATGAAAGCGTTATCCAACAATCGAAGAACTCTGCCAGGTAGTCAGGCCTTTTCAGGAAACGAATTCTGGGGTGTGATTCTGGCATGGATAGTTGGAGTCCAGTTGGTTGTGGCTGGCCCGACAGACATTACGGATATAGACAATATGTCTGTTTTCCCACAGGAAATGGAACTGAACAGACCGTTGGATGTGGCAAGATTCTTGGTCAGCGCACAGTATGCAGACGGGTCGGAGAAGGATATCAGCAGTGAAGCGCACTATGTTTCGCAGGATACCGATGTTGTACTGATTAAGGGAGAAGTGGCCTATCCGGTTGGAGATGGAAAAACAGCGATAATCGTTTCGGTTGCCGGTCAACAATGGGTGATTCCTGTAAAGGTTTCTGGTGTATCTCAGCCGTTGCCTGCGAGTTTTGCAAATGAAGTAGTGCCTGTTTTGACGAAGGCAGGCTGTAATCAAGGGGCATGCCATGGTTCTCAGCATGGCAAAGGAGGGTTCAAGCTGTCTCTCTTTGGGGGTGAGCCGGACGAAGATTATGAATCCATTGTCAAAGAGGCTGAAGGACGTAGGATTGTTCGATCCAACCCGCAGGATAGTCTGTTGTTATTAAAGCCGACACTCTCCATTTATCATGGAGGCAGTCGAAGGTTTAGCCGAGACAGTCATGATTACGAAGTTATTCTAAGCTGGCTTGAGCATGGAGCACCAGCGGCGAATGAAATCGATAGCTCCCCGGTGCGCGTTTCCGTATATCCTCAGGAGCGTGTTCTGCGACCGAATGCACAGCAGCAGTTGGTCGTATTCGCTCACTATGAAGATGGTACGGTGCGCGACGTGACCCAGACGGCTCAGTATGACAGTCTTAATGAAGGAATTGCAGAGGTGGGCCGTGATGGGTTGGTTGAGATGAGCGGCAGAGGTGCGTCTGCGGTTATGATTCGATACCTGGGTAAGGCAACGGTTTCAACGCTCACGGTTCCATATGGGAAAATCGGTACAAAACTGTCTTTTCCATCCAATAATTTCGTGGATCAGAAAGTCGTTGAGAGATGGGAAGAATTGGGACTCGTGCCGTCTGAGCTAGCCGATGATGCAACTTTTCTCAGGCGGGTTTTCCTGGATACGATTGGAACCTTACCGGAACCCGATGTGATTCGTGATTTTCTGGCATCAAAAATCCCCCATAAAAGGGAATTAATGATTGATCGATTACTGGGATTGAATCAAACAGGTGCTTGGAAGTATCAGAATGAATGGGTAGCCTTCTGGTCTGTAAAATGGGGAGATCTTTTACGCAATAGCTCTCGCAAAGTCGGAGAACAGGGGATGTGGGCTTTGCACAACTGGATTCGGGAGAGTCTTCGCAACAACAAGCCTGTTAGCGAGATGACCTACGAATTGTTAACGGCAACCGGCAGCACTTACTCGAATGGTCCTGCAAATTATTTTCGAGTCGCACGAAGTCCAGAGGATCTAGCCGAAACGACAGCGCAACTGTTCTTGGGCGTCCGCCTTCAATGTGCACGGTGTCATCACCATCCTTTCGAAAAATATAGTCAGACGGACTACTATGGGATGGCCGCCTTTTTTGCACGTGTTCGAACCAAAGGAAATCAGGAATTTGGATTGTTTGGTGGCGGACAGGATGTTTATGTCAGTAATGGAGGTGAGGTCCGGCATCCCAAAAAAGGACAGGTCGTTCCTCCTGTTCCACTTGATTCGGATCCGTTAGAAACGAGTTTCGACCGTCGTCGAGCGTTGGCTTCTTGGATGGTCGGAAAAGAAAATGTGCTTTTCGCCCGCAATTTCGTGAACCGGTTTTGGGGTTATTTCATGGGACGAGGGCTGGTTGATCCTATCGATGACATGAGAGATACCAATCCTCCTACCAATCCAGAACTGCTTCAGGCTTTAGCAGAGGACTTTACGGAAAACGGATTTGATTTAAAGCATCTAATGCAGACAATCCTAAGATCTCGAGTTTACCAGTTGAGTTCGAGTCCAAATAACAGCAACGGGGGTGATGATCGTTTTTTCTCTCATTATCTGGTAAAACGTTTGTCTGCTGAGCAGCTGTTGGATGCCCTGAATTCAGCCACAGGTGCCGTCGAAAAATTTGCCAAATTACCGATTGAAGATTTTGATCGTGCGATTGAATTACCCGATCCGAGTGTCAATTCTTATTTTCTCCAAGTGTTTGGGCGTCCTCCACGTGAAACAACCTGTGAATGTGAACGCGTTGCAGTTCCCAACATCAGTCAAGCCCTTCATCTGGCTAACAGCGAATATGTGAATAAGAAAGTGACGGATGAGAAAGGACGGGTAGCCCAGTTGATTTCAAATGAAAAATTGACGGACAAACAGCGCGTCGAGGAGTTGTACTTAGTGACCCTGTCCAGATTGCCTTCCAGCGACGAGCATCAACTGGCCCATCAACTGATAAACGAGTCACCTTCCTCCCGGGAAGGGTTTCAGGATTTGTTATGGGCATTATGTAATACCAAAGAGTTCATGCTGAACCATTAATTAAGGTCTATGCCGATCCGGTGATTTAAGGTCCGATCGAGCCCGTTGAAGGTGAAAGAACAACGTGTTTTTGTTTGTGAAAGCATTAATGGGGATGGGGTTTCTGTTCGTTTGGGGAAATGCTCTAAGCGAAACCGCATCGACGTTGAACGACAAGGTGCAAGGGACGAAGTCTCCAGAGGGAGCTTCTGTAACATTTGAAGAAGATATTAGACCGATTCTTCGTGAGCATTGTGTTATGTGCCACAAAGAAGAGAATGTTGCAGATCCAGTCATTTCCGGAGCACTTGCATTAGATTCCTTTGAATCGGTTTTAAAAGGGGTCCGCGGGGATACCTCTCGCAAGGTCGTCTATCCTGGTAAAAGTCAAAACAGTCGGTTGGTGTCGATTCTCTTGGAACAAGATGAAGATCTGCGGATGCCCCTGGATGCCGAACCTTTGTCTGCAACAGATATAGAAACGATTATCCGCTGGATCGATCTGGGTGCACGACGTGGCAGTAAACGTGAGAAAACCGGAGGGGTTTCCAACCCGATACCGCCTAAAGCAAGTCTGCGTGTGATCGATCTCAGGTTCCCGCTTACGGTTGTGCCAGTCGACACAGGGCTTTCGAAAAATGTCGATCAGAAGAAGGTTGGATTGATCGCTTCCATAGGTCCCTTGTCGCCTGTTACGGCGCTCACCTATAGCCTGGATGGAAAGACACTTGTAGTAGGCCGTTACGGAAAACTATCTGTTTGGGATGCTCACCGGGGAGTTGTGAAAAAGATCGTGACAAGCCCATTGAAAGGGGCGTTACACGATTTAGTATTCAGTAAACAAAAACCACTTCTGGCAGCTGCGGGTGGGTTACCTGCCAGGCAAGGACAAACATTACTTATAGACACGAGTTCATGGGAAGTACTGCATGATCTGTCTGGACACCGCGATGTCGTATTTGCGGCGGCTTTCAGTTCGGATGGAAAACGCCTTGCCTCTGGAAGCTTCGATAAGACTGTCATGCTATGGGATATGGAAACAAGAGAAGTGATGGCAACGATTGAAACACATTCGGATTTTGTATATGACGTTGCATTTTCCCCTGATGGAAAGGTTCTGGCTTCTGCAAGTAAGGACCGTACTATCAAGCTTTCAGATGGAATCAATGGAAAGAGCATCCGCACACTGTCGGGGCATGATAAAGATGTTTTTGCCATAGCTATCAGTGCCGACGGGAAAAATGTCATTTCGACCGGTATGGAACCCCAGCTTCGGTGGTGGAATTTGGAGGATGGTTCCGTTGGACGGAGAAGTGAGGGCCATGGAAGTTCTGTTCACCAGGTTACAGTTAGTGCCGACGGGAAACTCCTGGTAACCGCATCTTCTGATGGAACGTTGCGTTTGTGGGACGCACAGAACGGAACACTCAAACAAACATTTTCTTCTGGATCCGAGTGGATGTACTCTGTTGCATTACGGCCGGACGGGAAACATATTGCAGGCGGAACTTGGGATGGATTGGTCAAGATTTGGGATGTGAACTCGGGAGATCTGGTTGCCATTCTAGTTGAACCGCCACCTCGAATTTCTTCACGAGCGGACTACTTGGTCTTAACACGTTCCGGTTACTATCAGATGTCCGAAGGGCTCCTGCCGATGGTAAGGGCAGAGTTTGGAGAGCAGTTGTTGGAATCAGAGGCTGTCCACAAAACTTTGAACCGTCATGATCGTGTTCAACAGATATTGGATGGAAGGTCGGTAGAGACGCCGCGTTTTTCTGTAAAGAAGTAGAGATAGAAGGGGATAAGAATCGTGCACAAGATCAATTCATATGTGGTCCTGTTCGTGTTGATGGTATCGACAGTGTTGATCGGAATGTCGTATGGTCAGACCTCCTATCCAATGGTCATGTCGACTTACCCTGTGGCAGTTCCCAGTGGTGAAGTGACTGAGGTTGAAGTGAAAGGACGTTATAACTTTTACGGAGCGTACAAGGTGTTGTTTTCCGGGACCGGAGTGTCGGCTGAAGTGGTTCCGCCAGAAATCAAAAAAGATCCGAAAAATCCGGACAAGAAGCCATCTGTTTCTTCACTTAAACTGCGAGTACGTGTTCGAGAAAATGCTCATTTA
>Ga0310344_10001772_pt1 | contig 16366 bp, 13 predicted proteins | sample HC15DNA20200_MG_FD_203801 | JGI IMG/M metagenome (GOLD analysis project Ga0310344, IMG submission 203801) | Marine microbial communities from station ALOHA, North Pacific Subtropical Gyre - HC15-DNA-20-200_MG | ecosystem: Environmental > Aquatic > Marine > Oceanic | place: Pacific Ocean: North... | reverse complement strand
GAAGGCTTCACGCAAGAAGGCAGTAAAGAAGGCTTCACGCAAGAAGGCAGTAAAGAAGGCTTCACGCAAGAAGGCAGTAAAGAAGGCTTCACGCAAGAAGGCAGTAAAGAAGGCTTCACGCAAGAAGCTGTCTACTTCTTCTGACGAGGGTGGCCCTCTTGTGTACTCCGATGTACGTCGCGATGTTCTTCTTTGGCGCGGACTGCGCTAAGCCGCTTTGGTGAAAAGTCGACTCATGGGTCCTTTGGAGGACTTGCTGATAGTTGATCTAACCCGAGTTCTCGCGGGTCCCTACTGCACGCTTATTCTGGCAGATTTGGGGGCTCGTGTTGTTAAGGTTGAAAAACCTGTCACCGGGGATGATTCGAGATCTTTTCCGCCCTTTAAAAACGGTACATCGGCGTATTTTCGTTCTCTTAATCGAGGAAAAGAAAGCATTGCGCTTGATCTGAAATCTGCTGACGATCGAACTATTTTCGAAGCACTTTTGAGCAAGGCAGACGTGCTCATTGAGAATTTCAGAGCTGGTGTCCTTGGCCGGTTGGGTTATGACTGGGAGACGCTTCATTCTCGCTTTCCTGAATTAATTCTCGCGCAAACCTCCGGTTTTGGTCAGACAGGCCCCATCGCATCTCGGCCGGCATACGATGTGGTCGTTCAGGCCATGGGAGGGATCATGAGTCTTACGGGACAACCTGGTTCACCTCCGACACGTGTTGGATCATCAGTCGGAGATATAACAGCTGGGCTTTTTACCACCATCGGCATTCTTTCAGCCTTAAGACATCGGAACGAGACTGGTGAGGGGATCTCTATCGATGTTTCTATGCTCGACAGCCAAGTGGCAATTCTGGAAAACGCAATTGCTCGCTATGTGGCTACCGAGGAAGTACCCACGCCCTTGGGAAGCAGACATCCGTCAATTGCTCCTTTCCAAGCCTTTGCGACATCAGATGGCTATCTAGTGATTGCTGCGGGAAATGACTCTCTATTCAAAGGTTGCTGTCAGATACTAGGGTGTGCAGAGCTAGCTACGGATCCGAGATTCATTGATAACATGCGGCGTGTCAAAAACGTAAACGAGCTCGAATCTATTTTCGAAGAGATCATGCAAAGGGAGTCCACAGGCACTTGGTTAGAGAGGTTTGAAACTGCCGGAATCCCATGTGGTCCCATCCAGAATGTCGCTGAAGTCTTGTCTGATCCTCAAGTCTTGGCCCGGAATATGGTGATCACGTCCTCAGGACTTACCATGGCTGGGAATCCGATAAAACTTGGAGGGTTCGAGGATCCTTCTGAGCGTACCGCGGCGCCGGACTTAGACGCAGATCGTGCAAAAATTCTAGCGGAATTGTTCGGGGATAAGTCCATCTGAGACAAAATTGAAATTAAATGCGGCCTCGATCAACTTCGAACCTTCTGCCATTACTAACGAAGAGCAATTTTTAAAAGTTCCGACAGATGACGAATTATGTAGTCTGGTTTGTCTCTGTGATCGAGTCGAGCACTCCTTCCGGGATTGCTTGTAATCCAAATGCTGTGTAGCCCTAAGTGGTTGGCTCCTCTGATGTCATGCTCGGGCGAATCCCCCACAAAGATGCACCGATGAGGTTCCGGATTGTCGAGCTTATTCATTGCTAACTTGAATATTTTGGAATCCGGTTTACAGGAGCGTGCTTCCTGACTCGTGGTCGTATAGGGAATCCATTGAGAAAGGTTCATTCGGGCCCAAATCGGGTGAAACTGATCGTCGTCAATATTGCTGACGATGCCCATCTTGAGGTCAGCGTCATGCAGAATCTGTATTGTATTGATGGCGTCTTTTCTTGGTCTTACGTTCCTTACTCCTAATTCTATTTGTTTCCTATAAAAATCGAGACCTTGGGACTCAGTGCTTTCAAGTTCATACTCTAAAAGAAAATTGCGATATCCCTGAACGAATAATTCAGCATGGAGATAGAAGGACTTCTGACCGAAAGCTCGAAAAGCCTCGAGCATGGCCCTACGATACTTGGCCCGGGCCTGGCCAGCTTCCTCTTCAATTCCCTGTACCGTTAGCTGGTTCAGCAGAAGGTTGTTGAACGGCTCGGATAGGTCTCCATAGCTGAAAAGTGTTCCGCCTAAGTCAAAGAAAACGGCCTTAAATTGGTTCTTTGTGCTCGTCATCGGTAATCAAGTTAGTAAAGAAAGCCTCGAGGAGCAGTTAGTTCAGCAGGATTTGCATAATGAATTGACGGTCAAAACTGTAGTGCTAATTTGCGGCCCTCTATAACGATCTTCCAAAGGATATCTAAAACAGTTTCATGGGACTTCCGAGGTTCGGAGGAAGCAAAATATAGGTACTAGAGCCGTTTAGTCCTTGAGAAGTTTCACAATTAGCTATTAGAAGCGGAATTTAAGGAGCAAAGATTATGCTGCAACTCGATGAAATCGATTCAGGCGATCTCTGTATCCATAAAAATACAAAATTGCGCTATAGCGTTGTGGAAGTTGGAGAGGAAGAGGTGCTCCTCTCGCCCGAGAGTGAAGGTATGCAAGATCTGGTGGTCCCTTCCGAGCTCTTTCGAAGAGAGTTTGCTTTGGGCGACCGTTATTCCGATCCTCGTAATCGAGCTCGGACTCGCCGTCCAAGTAGCGCAGTAGCACCAAGTGGCCCGAAGGTCCGTGGAAGAATCAAAAAAATGGTTCGAGATCGCGGCTTTGGCTTTATTCGTGGAGATGACGGTAAAGAACTCTTTTTTCACAGGTCAGGTCTTAATGCTTCAGATTACGATCTTTTAAGTGAAGGCAGTGCGGTGGAGTACGTTGTACAGGAGGGCCCTCGCGGGGCTCGCGCCGAGAATGTGCGACCGGTAGGAGAAGGAGAGGATGGCGGTACCGAAGCCCCCGCTGCGTGATCAGCTTGTTAGCCGAAAATCGTATTTGTGGACGATCGGGAGACGGCGACCTGTCCCGAATGCCTTGTTCGAGACACGTAATACCAACGGGGACTGTCTTCTTTTATATTCATTGCGATCTAGTCTTTGGCGGATTTGGTCAATGGTCCGATTATCCGCTTCAGTAGGAAGTTTCTCGGTGGAGCCCTCGATCGTTTGTGCCAGCACAGCGTCCAAAATGTCGTACGATGGAAGATCATCAGTGTCAAACTGATCAGGTGCAAGCTCGGCCGAAGGCGGCTTGTCAATTGTGTTTTGTGGGATCAGCGTACCGTTGTGGTTAGCGAAACGGGCTAGTGCGTACACGTCCCGTTTGTAGACATCTCCGAGTACTGCCAATCCACCAACCGTATCCCCGTAGAGAGTACAATACCCAATAGATAACTCGCTTTTGTTTCCAGTTGCCAAAACTAGTCGATTTTCCGCATTGGACACGGCCATAAGAATCGAGCCGCGAATTCGTGATTGGATATTTTGCTGGGCGATTCCGTAGTTATCTTTAGTTCCAAAAAGTTTTTCGAAAACTTGCGTATAAGCTTCATAGGTAGGCCGAATGTCAACGACCTGAGTTTGGATTCCTAGCTGCCTTCCGAGTTCGAGAGCATCATCAACGCTGTGTTCTGAAGAGAAGGGACCTGGCATAGCTATTCCCAGAACCCGTTCTTTCGTTAATGCTCTTACTGCAATATGGGCAGTTACCGCGGAATCGATTCCTCCCGATAGGCCGATGACTGCACCGGGGGGAAGGCCCTGCTTTCTAAAATAATCCTTCACCCCAAGTACTAAAGCCTTTTCCAGTTGAGCGACTGCCTGCGGTTCTGGACTTTGATCGGTTTGGAGGGACTGGTCAGGGTTTTCAAGTTCCACAACCCTAAGATCGGGTTCAAAGAGTTTACTCTGGCCGAGATATTTCCCCTGAGGAGATACAACAAATGAACCTCCGTCGAAGATTAGTTCGTCATTGCCGCCGACTTGATTCACAAAAACAATCGCTGTGTCGTGGGCTTTGGCCAGGTTGGCTAGCATCGATCGACGAGTTTGAGGCTTTTCGGCATGCCATGGCGATGCAGAGAGGTTAAGAACAACATTCGCGCCTCGGGCGGCTAAGTCACCTATCGGATCTAGTCCATACGGGACTTGATCTACCCAAGCATCTTCGCAGATAGACATTCCTACTCTTTGATTTTCTGACCAGCTTATTAAGCTCCTTTGGGTTGCGGGAGCAAAATATCGCTTCTCGTCAAATACATCGTACGTGGGCAGAAGGCTCTTTGCCTGAGCGACTTCGATCTTTCCTCCTCGGATAAGGACAGCGCAATTCTCTAATACCTTACCGTCTCGAGGTTCGGACGGCATCACAACACCAAGGGCGACTGCGACTGGAGTTTTTATTTGGCAGATTCTCTCGAGCTCTATGAGTTGGTCCTCTACAAATCCACCCCTTTCCAGAAGGTCCATCGGGGGGTAGCCCGTTATAGCCATCTCGGGCAATACAAGGAGATCAGACTTTGCGGTTTCAGCCTTTTGGAGGGTATCCTCTATAAGCTTTCGGTTTCCCGTAAGATCCCCAACGGTAGTATTGATTTGGCCTAGTGCAATGCGCATGGCATCCAAGATGCGCAGACTCGACAGCTTAGTCAACTAGGTGCCGTGGTTTAGTTCTAGGAAAGACGCCTTTTCGAGCTTTTGTCGGGAGCGGAAAGGACCTTTTAGAAATTCTTTTGGCGATCGCTTACATAGAAAAGGCTCACCTCGCCGAAAGCGCACCGCTTTTTCTCGCCTTTTATTTCAAAAGAAATTCGAATAATCGCGTGAGCTGAACCATTCTGGAAATTTCGAAATTTCTTTAGCTCAGAGTGCATACGAATATGAGATCCGGTCTTAACGGGTGACCTGAGACGAAACTTTTCGATTCCGGAATTGACCACAAACCTCGCGTCAATTACCTCCATAATTTCGTGCATGAACCTTGGGGCCAGCGATAGAGTGAAGTATCCATGGGCAATTGTCGTTTTGTAGGGAGAAAACTCAAGAGACCGCTCTTTGTCTAAATGGATCCATTGCCGATCCCCAGTTGCATCTGCAAAAGAGGCTACTTTTTCTTGAGTAACCTCGTACCAGCTAGAAACGCCTAACTCCTTACCAACGTATTCACGCAAATCACTGACGCGGATTCGTAAAGTCATCGCTATCTGGGGAATGCCTCTGGTATGCCCCCATCAACTGGCAAGGTTGCACCGGTTGTAGGAGTAAGGTTGCTTGCGAAAAATACGACGGCACGTCCTACATGATGAGCATCGACCCGAGTTTTTAATAGGTTTCGTTCCTTGTAAAAATCAGGGAGTTCACCTAACGAAATGCCGCGCCTGCGAGCTCGCTCTGGACCCACTTCATCCCATAAACCAGATGGAACGGAACCCGACGAAAATATTGCGTCAGCATTAATTAAATTGACTCTTACCGATAATGAGGCGAGCTCAATAGCGGATACTTTTGCTATTTGACTTGCGGCTGCCTTGCTTGCACTGTAGGCGCCAAATTCTTGGCCGGGCGAAAAGACATTCTTGGAAGCGTTCAGAACGACGTTTCCTCCAGTCATTTGGAGGCGAAATATTCTTGCAGCTTCTCTGATGGTGTTGAGAACTCCAATATAATTAACTTCAGAAACTTTCCTAGCCTCTTTGCTGGAAAGTTCTTCAATCCGTTCTACGTATGCGATTCCTGCATTTGGGACAACTATGTCAACACCCCCAAACGATCTGGAAGTTTCGTCAAACGCTTCTCTAACAGACTCGTCATTCGTGACATTCATTTCAATTGCCTTGGCGTAGTTACCTTTCATTTGATGATTGATCTCAGCAGCTGTTTGAGAGGCTCCTTTTTTATTGGTATCACAAAGAGCTACTTGGGCTCCTGCTTTGGTGCACTCAATTGCGATGCCGCGGGCAATAGCTCCTGCACCACCAGTAATAAGAGCGACTTGCCCTGACAATGGTAGAATTCGAGCTCCTTTTAGTTTTGCTTGTTCAAGGCTCCAGTACTCCATTTCAAAGAGTTCTCTATCCGTGATCGACTCGTATTGACCTATCACCTGAGCGAGTGCCTTAGTAGCCAGGGTGTGTTGTGTTATATCGGCTACTATGTTTGCTTCTTTATATGAAGAGCCGAAACATAATGCGCCCGCTCCATTTAAAAGAACAACTTTTGGAGAAGATGATAGTTTGTCTTTTATAACGGCAGTGTTTTGTTGGCCTTTCCGAAAGTAAGCATCATAGGAATTACGATAGCTATGAACTGCCTCACTCAGTTGGTTTCTTAGCGTCTCTACATCGGACCATGCTGGGTTATCAATGAATAAGGGAAGCTTTTTCGTTCGGATTACATGGTCAGGCGTTATTGGGCCAGATTTTACTAACGTTTCTGCTTCTCTACTTGCACAGAATTCCAAGGTTTTTACAGAGTTGTCCCAATGGCCCACAACTTTTTTGAAGCCTTCTTCATTGAAACTTTTCTCCGCGAGAAGTCCACGCAAAATTGGAAAAGCCATAGCCGCGTTCGACTTGGCTTCTTCCTTAAAAGGAGTCCTGGCGAATGTAAAGATTGTCTTGCCGTTCCTTCGCTTGGAAAGGAATTCTTCCGCTAGATTTACGAGATGTATATGCCTTTCGTAGGACTCTTTGGCACTTGCACCGAAGCTAAAGAGGCCGTGTTTTGCAAGAACGACTCCGCTCAAGTCCGGAGAAGTTTCAACTACTTCGGCGACCGCCTGAGCTAAAGGAAAGCCAGGCATTACGTAGGGCAGAATGCCTATTGAGCCACCAAGCGCCTCACTTGCTAGCTCAACACCGTTCGGCTGATCAGTAAGTGCGAGTATGGCATCCGCGTGGCTGTGATCAACAAATGAGTGAGGAAGAAAGGCATGAAGTAAGGTTTCTACTGAAGGGTTAGGTGAGCTTGCATCGAGGAGACGTGTTCGAAGTTGATTGACCATCTCTTCATCAGTGAGAGACTCCAAATTTCTGAGACGTCGTAGACGGGAAAGGTCTAATCCTGGGAGATCCTTTGGCGTTACAGAATCTAGCGAGCTACCGGAGCCCTTGACGAAGATGACTTCTATTTCTTCTTCGAAGATATTTCTAACTTTGGTCTTTACTGACGTGTTGCCTCCACCATGGAGTACAAGCTCCGGGTCTGCACCTATAAGTCTCGATGTATAGACTCTTAGAGCTAAGTCCTCTCCATGGTCGGTTCCCCACTGAGAAAGTGCATCTTCTGCTCCTTTGTCAGTCCATTGGCTAATCATCATAAACTCCGTATAGTTCATCCGTTCGACGGCTGTTATAAGTCATTATACCTTTGGTTTGTCATGAGACTCCGCTTAGCCCTCTATTACGACTATCGCGTCCACGCTGGTACTCCCGAAGAAGCTGCTAAGCGAAATCAGGCTCTGATTCAGCATACTGCACTCGCAGAATCTTGCGGCTTCGACATGGTCTGGCTGGCTGAACATCCTACCAATCCCGAGGCTGCGATGCCTTCCGCTTTAATCCTTTGTGCAGCAATCGCGGCCCAAACCGATACTATGCGATTTGGCACCGGTGTCCTGCCATTGCCTCTTTATCATCCTCTTCGAGTTGCGGAAGATGCGGCAAGTATCGATGGGTTGGGAAATGGCCGATTTGAGCTTGGCGTAGGCCTGGGCGGAGAAGTGGAAGGGTTTCAGGACTATGGAGTCGAAGTAAACGAGAGATCAGCGCGGTTTGAGGAGTCAATTATTTTGCTGCGTCAGGCTTGGTCGAAGGATGAAATCAGTTTTCAAGGCGCCCATTTTGAAATAGAAGGAATCCAAGTGGTTCCCAAGCCGACCCAGCCATTGGGTCCCCCGATATGGATCGGCGCGGGCGTTCCTGAAGCTCAGAGACGTGCGGCGCGGTTAGGTACAGGTCTTTTTGTGCCCCAGGGAGCTTCTCCGATAGAGTATCTCCGCTCATGGGATACCTTCAATGACAATGCTGGTCTGGCAAGAGTTGCGCTTCTTTGTCCCGAGGAAGATTTTTCCGAGGCTGTTGAGAAAGTGAAGGCGTTTTCAAATCTTCCTTTATCCCTGGATTTGGTCGTTCCTGCATTAGGACCACGAGGTCTTCGCAGTACGAAGGAACTTCAGGAGATTGAAAAAAAATTTAGGGATGGACTCCTTTCTATTTAGCCTAAAGCAAGACTCGCATCGCTTTCTTCACCTTTAATTGCACTTTTAAAGGCCTTGATGAGGGCTTTCCTAATGGTTCCCTGGTTGGTTCTTTTATAAACCTCCCGAAACGCCTTCAGTGGGACAATCCCTTTTGCCATTGTTCGGTGGCCTCCGCCCACCCCAAGTCCCTCAACTACTGCACGTACTACCTCTCCAGCGGCCCGCACATGTCCGACATTTCGCACAGAAAACACGAGGTTTTGTCCTACTATTCCAGCCGCTACAGACCATTCGGCACCCTCCGCCTGGAGACCAAGCTCTGCCACTTGTGGAATCACATCTTCCCTAACGCGGCCCAAGACCAGAAGATGAATATTGTCCTCAAGTTTCGTTTTTGAAAGCGCGCGGCCTAGCCGACGAAGACCATCCGCGGGGAGTGCGGGTCTTTCTATCCTCCTCAAAAGCGCCGGGCTATAGCAGGAGTGCAAGTAGGCAAATGCATCCATATCGGCGGAGCTGGTGTCTCGACCCAGCAGTTGGGTATCGCTTTTAATCCCGTAGAGGAGGGCAGTAGCGAGCCGAGCGTTCATGTCGACGTTAGTTGCTCTCAAGTATTCAGTGAAGATTGTCGCGGTTGCTCCGTAATTCGGGCGTATATCACGAACGAGGGCTTCGTAGCCGGTTCTTTCAGGATGGTGATCAATTACCAAGTCTACGGAGAGGACCCGAGCAGGCGGATTCTCACCAAATACCGTTGGCTGTACGTCCACCAAGGCAAGCCCGTCGAATTCATCTAGCTCTTCGGGTAAGACAGTTCGGATTTCTATGCCGATAGCACTTACCATCGCCTGATTCTCTGGGCGCTGAACTTGGCCAAATGAAATTAGAGGCGCGGTCGGCGCCTTGCGACCAAGGAGAGCGCGTAGTGCATATCCGCAGGCAATTCCGTCTGGGTCTGGGTCTGGCTGGAGAAGGATCCCAATTTTCTCTCTTTCCACCAGCAGACTTTTCAAGCAGACCGCCTTCTGCAGGTTTGCAAGATGGCGAAACTCATTGTGCACGTCGTCCCTGAGTTGAGTTCTGAGCCCTGTCATTCTGATGCAATTATGGTTAACAAAATCCTCTTGATTCATACGATCGCTCATTACCAGGAGAGGAGCATCTGGTGAGATTTCTGAAATGGCATTCACAGTTGAACGCACAAAAGAGGGATCCTCGGACACTACAGCGAAGAAGTCATTTGCTTTTATGTCGAGTTTTCCCAGCGAGCGTGGATTTACTCCGCCCGGTAAGGAACGAAAGGCAGGCGGCCTCGCTCGAGATTCCTTTTCACGAGGTACCCATAGCAGGGTCTCTGAATCGTCTGAGCCGATCCGCGCCCAAAACCGTGCAAGCTCGGCTCCGTCGCATATTACAAAACGAGTTGTCACGGAAATCCTATCGGGAGCCTGATCCTGCTGGCTCACTCACTCTTGTTGTCCTCATAGATGTAGCTGTCCCCCGGGTGGCTCAACAGTTTAGCTGAATAATCGGAGGTACTGTTACGGAGGAGGCTAAATCGTCCTGTTTGCCCCGCGGGTAATAGGGCGACATTAACGAGGGTCGAAGAGTTAGAATGACGCAATGCAACCGATTTTTATAGGGGACATTCAGGGATGTTTCGAGGAGCTTGAGGTGCTGCTCTCGCGTGCCGACAGCCGCTTTGGAAGAGATTGCCAAATTAACTTTGTCGGGGACCTGGTTAATAGGGGGCCGGACAACCTTAAAGTCCTCAACGTTGTTCGGGAACTCTGGGAGCAAGGTAGGAGTCTTTGCGTTCTCGGAAATCATGATTTGCATTTTCTTGCGAGGTACTGGGGGCTGCGTGAAAGAGGCTCCGATGACACTCTTGACGACCTACTTTTATGTTCCGAAGTGGACGACTGGGTGGAGTGGCTCCGTCGTCTTCCGATGGCCTGCACAGGTACTTTCCACAGCAGGCCGTGGGTGATGGTGCATGCTGCAGTGGGTCCGGACTGGGGTATCGCGGATATAAAGAAGAGGTCCGACGCTATTTCTCGTCGGTTAGGAGACGAGAAACTCGAGAAGGCACGAGCATTTTTGGCAGGAGACGTCTCACGAGACCCCATGAGGGATGACCTCGCCTTAATGACTAGCTGCCGACTTCTTGTCTCAAAGCCCGGTGGATGGGGCTGGACACGATGCGAGTCGGACCTTACGGGGAGCGTACCCTGGCACAAGATTTGGGAGGCCGAGAGTCACGACTATGGAATAATTTACGGGCACTGGGCAAAGCAGGGGCTCCACTCCACGGTCGATCTGAGAGGGCTAGATACTGCCTGCGTTCATCATGGCCGGTGGGGGGTCGGAAAATTAACCGCGTGGGTACCGGATACTAGCCTGAAGAATCCTTTCGCTGTACCGGACGAGAGTTTCTGGCAGGTGGTTGCCCATCGGGCCTATTGGCGAGACAATTGCTAAAAATGCTGAGGCTTTGATGTTTTTCACTAAATCAGAGAATTTGTTACAGGGGCTCCGCATTTTGCTGGCTGGAGCTAGACTCTATAGTGATGCCTAAAGTAATTATTCCTCCTCCGTATCGGGGTGCAACGAGCGGTCTTGACGAAATATCAGTGGCCGGCGAGACGATCGGCGACTGTCTTTCGTCTGCAATTGCTCTTCACGAAGATTTAAGAGAATTGTTACTCGCTTTAGATGGAACTTTGCAGCCATTTGTGACTGTTGTTCTGAATGGAGAAAAGTTGTCACAGGACAAGGGGCTAAATGTGAAATTAGCCCAAAAAGATGTGATCGAGATTATCTCCGCTATTGCGGGAGGGTAACTAGGCTTGATGTCGTACACTAAGTTATTACTAGGAGGATCTTATGAGTAGCGATCGACTTATTTATGTGGACATGACTACCGAAACCGTCGAAATTCGGGACTTCCCTGAGGAATGGCTTCTTCTTGGTGGCCGAGGTTTGTCCGCCAAGATTCTTAATAAGGAGTGTGATCCGAAGTGTGATCCTCTAGGCCCTGACAATGTGTTGGTGATGGCTCCTGGGGTACTTGGCGGGACTTCCGCACCGACTTCGGGAAGAATTTCAATTGGAGGTAAGAGTCCGCTTACCGGTGGTATTAAGGAAGCTAACACCGGTGGTAACCCGGGCCAGCATCTCATGAAGCTCGGTTATCGAGCCATAATTGTAAAAGGAAAGCCCTCTGATCAGGGTGGCCGATGGGGCCTGGAAGTTGACTCGTCCGGGGCCAGCTTGGTTAGAACGGATGAGTACAAAGGAATGTGGAATTACGCCCTATGCGAAAAATTACACGAACGATATTCGAAGACCGCGTCTTTTATAAGCTGTGGACCCGCCGGTGAGCACCAACTGAAAGGTGCTTCGGTTGCCACAACCGATCAGGACAACCGTTATCCGGCTCGCCATGCCGCAAGGGGAGGCTTGGGTGCGGTGATGGGTAGTAAGGGATTGAAGTACGTCGCCATCGAGCCCGCTAAGGCTTCTACTCGACAGCCGAAGAACCGCAAAGAATTCGGAAACCTTTGCAAGGGCTACTCAAAAGAGTATCTGGGCGGTGATCAAATGTTTAAATTTGGGACAAGCGCCGTTGTTCCTTTGGCGAATATGCTTCACACCTTTCCCTACAAGAACAGAACCTCAGGTCAATCCCCTGACGTTGAGACTCTCGATGGAAAACATATTGTGGCTACGTTTGAAGAACGAGGAGGAGGGATGCATAACTGCCTGACAGGTTGCATAGTCAAGTGTAGTAATGTCGTTCATGACTCAGAGGGGAATTACAAGACCTCAGCACTCGAGTTTGAAACTCTTACCCTTCTGGGTGCCAACTGTGCCGTTTCTGATTGGGAGGACGTGGCCGACTTGGATCGTTTATGTGACGAGATAGGTCTGGATACAGTCGAAACTGGCGCGGCTATCGCGGTTTATATGGACGCAGACCGTCTTGCTTGGGGGGATGCATCCGGAATGAAAAAACTGATGCAAGAAATTTCAGATGGAACCGAATTGGGCAGGGCCATAGGGAATGGGGCGGTTGCTACAGGGAAGTACTGTGGTCACTCTCGGGTGCCGACTGCTAAAGGTCAGGCGTTACCTGCGTGGGATCCAAGACCGTTGAAGGCAACGGGGGTTACGTATTGCACTAGCCCCATGGGAGCAGATCACACCGCGGGGTTGATAATTAACCCCGGATTAAAACCGGAGCAGTACGCTTGGGAATCTCAAAAGGTGCAAATTGTAAATGCTGTTTGTGATTCGTCGGGTTTCTGCCAGTTTTTGCAACCGAACATGGATGATATTAGAGGATTTTACGGGGCAATGATCGGTCGCGAGATAACTCGCGAGGAAATCGCTGATATCGGGTGGCAGGTCCTGGAAGACGAGTGGGCCTTTAACGATGCCGCAGGGTTTACGGCAAGCGATGACGTTCTCGCGGACTGCCTTACCGAAGACCCAATTGGGAAAGAACCCACGGTTTTTGATGTTCCCAAAGATATCATTGCTGCAGCGAAGAAGCGCATGCCAAATCAGGAAGATTTGTTCACGGCACGCGCTGCAGGATAACGGTACTGCCGAAGCAAAGAGCGGGCGGGAGAAGTCTCTCGCCCGTTTCTTTTTGAAGCGGTCAAATCTGAACAGGTTTATTAAATTTCGATGAGAGAATCGCACATTCAAGACGTTCGTATGCGAGGGTTTAAGAGTCGCGCCGATGTTCAGGATGTTACTGAATTTCTCCAAAAAACGACCCTGCCTCTTCCTTCTGAAGAAGTTTTACTTCGGGATGCCTATGGAAGGGTTTTAGATCAAGACGTCGTTGCAGAAGTGAACGTTCCTGGATTTCGAAGATCAGCCATGGATGGCTACGCGGTGAGAGGAGAGGACACCTTTGGTGCGTCGCAATACGATCCTGTAGGGCTTCGGGTTGTAGGCGAGAGTTTTCCGGGGAGACCTTTTCAAGGCGTGAGTTTGAAAGAAAATGAGGCGGTCAAGATAATGACTGGGGCACCTTTGCCAGAGGGATGTAATGCAGTCGTGCCTGCGGAGGTTTGTGAGCTCGATAACGGTGCCGTAAGGGTGAGTGACTCAGTTCCACCTCTCAAAAACCTAGGAGAGATTGGAGAGGATGTATCTATCGGTGACCTCGTGCTGAAAGTTGGACGAAAACTAAGAGCACAGGATGTCGGTGTTCTAGCTTCTGTGGGCGCTAAGTTAGTTAGATGTGTTTCAAGGCCACGGGTGCAATTGGTAATCACTGGGGATGAGTTGCTTCCAGCGGGAGCTCAACCTAGGGATTCTTTCATCGTTGATAGTAACTCGATAGTTTTGTCCTCTCTTGTAGAAAGGGACGGTGGGCAAGTTCAGCCGTTTGAGATTCTGCCTGACCGCGCGGAAGTTATTCGCACGGAGCTTGAAAGCGGCGATGCAGACGTCGTGCTGGTTTCGGGTGGTAGTTCGGTTGGTCAGGAAGATCATGCGCCTGTGTTGGTTGCAGAGTTAGGTAGGCTCGATTATCACGGTATTGCTATGAGACCCTCTAGTCCGACTGGAATAGGACGATTGTCGAGAGGAGGTAGAGAGGCGTGGGTTTTTCTTTTGCCCGGCAACCCCGTAAGTTGTTTGTCAGCTTATGAATTCTTCGCTGGACCTACTATTCGCGCGCTGGGTGGACGGAATAGAGCATGGCCCCACCGTAAATTAACGGCGCCCCTCCGAAAGAAGATTAGCTCTCAGGTGGGAAGAGTGGACTACGTTCGAGTCGCTTTAGAAGATGGCTTGGTTGTACCTATTGCCACCTCCGGTGCCTCAATTCTTTCGTCGACTGTCAGGGCTGCTGGGTGCGTGTTAGTGCCTCGTGACGATGAGGGAATGGCAGAAGGTGAAGAGGTTACCGTGATTCTTTATGACGACGAACTAGTTGATCAAAATCAATGAAACAGGATCAGTTCCTTACCGTTATTGATCGAGATTTAGCCGAATCCCGTTGGAGATCTGCGCTAGATTCCGGCCCCCTAGACACAGAGAGAGTGTCAATTTCTGAAGCTCTTGGGCGAGTTTTAGCTCAGTCTGTCCGCGCCGAAGTGGACGTTCCTGCTTTTGATCGCTCCAATATGGATGGTTTCGCGGTAAGAGCAGAAGATACTTACGGTGTTTCTGAAGAAAATCCGATTTGCTTAGAACTGAACTCAGAAATCTTAGCTACGGGTAAGAAGCCAACGCAGATTGTTCAGCGGGGCACTGCGACCACTATCGCCACAGGTGGGATGTTACCGCGAGGGGCTGATTCAGTGGTCCCGGTCGAGTTTACAGACGTAGATTCTTCTAATTCTTTGCTCGTGAGAAAACCTTGCGTTCCCGGATCGGCAGTTTCATATGCAGGGACCGATATTGGTAGAGGTGAGACTGTATTGTTTTCTGGTACTCGACTTTCGTCTAGAGAAACTGGCGTTTTGGCTGCGATAGGCTGCGCAGAAGTTGAGGTAGTGAGAAAACCAAGGGTTGCGATCATTTCGACTGGAAACGAGATCTTCAGACCGGGTACCCCACTAGAATTGGGTGGGGTTTACGACAGCAATGGACGAATTTTGGGCGATGCAGTGAAGGAGATTGGCGCCGAAGCAAAGTTCATCGGAGTATTTCGTGACGATGAAGAACTTCTTACTCGTGCTGTCGCGGAAGCTTTGAGCGATGCGGATGTAGTTTTGTTGTCAGGAGGTACTTCAAAAGGGCAAGGAGATTTAAACGCTAAAATCGTGGGGTCTCTTGAACCAGGCGTAATCGTTCATGGAGTTGCACTGAAACCAGGCAAACCCATTTGCCTAGCTGTCTCCGGAAAAACTCCAATCGTTGTGCTGCCAGGCTTTCCTACGTCGGCCGTATTTACTTTTCATGAATTTGTTGCTCCGCTAATTCGTGAATTGGCAGGGCTCGGTCCAGAGAGGCGTCAAGATATTTCGGCCAAATTAGCGATCACAACGCAGTCGGAGCGAGGTCGTCTTGAATATCTATTGGTTGGTTTAGTGGAGAATGATTCTGGAGATCTTTCAGCGTATCCGATGGGCAAGGGCAGTGGTTCGGTTACTTCTTTCAGTCGTGCCGATGGATTCGTGCGGATCGGGCGGAATGTCGAGCTCGTGACCAGTCAGAGCGATGTAGATGTCACTCTTATTGGAGGAGATCGTCAACCTTCTGATTTAGTAATCATTGGAAGCCACTGTGTTGGCCTCGATGTAATTGCAGGCGCTATCTCGAGTAGGGGATTTACTGTTAAATTGTTTGCGGTTGGAAGTCAGGCGGGCCTAGCGGCGGCAGAACGTGGCGAATGTGACTTGGCCCCGATCCATTTGCTTGACCCGGAGAGCGGTGAGTACAACAACCCTTTCGTCAGGGGCGACGAATTGCTTCTTATTAAAGGCTACAGTCGTATGCAAGGAATTTTGACCCGGCCTGACGAATCACGAGAGTTTTCTGAATTGTTAGAGGATCAATCTTTAAGGATGGTGAATAGGAATCGAGGGTCTGGTACTCGAATCGTGATTGAAAAAATCCTCAAGGGATTAAAACCCGCTGGGTATGATTACGAGCCGCGTTCGCACTACGCTGTAGCGGCCGCTATTGCACAAGGTCGTGCTGACTGGGGAGTAGCGATTGAAACTGTAGCCAGACAGTCAGGACTTAAATTCCAGTCCCTAAGTGCCGAGCGATACGATTTTGCGGTACCTAAAGCCCGTTGGAACCGACCGCCTGTAGCTGTTCTACGGAGCGTTTTAGAAACAGATGAGAAAGTGCGTAAAAAACTAAAAAATTTAGGGTTTTTGTTTGACTAAAAAACTGCAACAAAGAAGTAAGTCGGGAGTCTTTACAACTACTATTGAACGTCTCGGTGCAGGGGGAGACGGCATTGGTTACGCACCTGATGGACGGGTAGTCTTCGTTCCCTGGAGCGCTCCGGGGGATCGGTTGCAGGTGAGGCCCGTGAAAGCGAGATCCAAATTCATACACGCCGAAACAGTAGAATTGATCGAACCAGGAACTGGAAGGACGGATCCTCTGTGTCCTGTTTTTGGTGTATGCGGAGGGTGTAGTTGGCAGCATTTGAATTATGACGTTCAATTAGAAGCAAAAAGTTTAATAGTTGAGGACGCCTTTTCTAGAATTGCGAAAATAAAAATTCCTAGAGATTTCAAAATGCACAAATCTGAAG
>Ga0310344_10001771_pt1 | contig 16367 bp, 14 predicted proteins | sample HC15DNA20200_MG_FD_203801 | JGI IMG/M metagenome (GOLD analysis project Ga0310344, IMG submission 203801) | Marine microbial communities from station ALOHA, North Pacific Subtropical Gyre - HC15-DNA-20-200_MG | ecosystem: Environmental > Aquatic > Marine > Oceanic | place: Pacific Ocean: North... | reverse complement strand
ATAGTCTGGGCAAATGTCTGGCAGACAAACAATATTGTCGCGATCCATCCGGAAACCGGTCAAGTAACGGCCATCGTGGATGCCCAAGCCCTCCCGATAGACCGAACCGGACTGAGTGTGGACGACGTTCTAAACGGTATCGCACATGACCCGATTTCTAAAAGCTTTTTCTTAACCGGGAAACGCTGGCCTTCGCTTTTTGAGGTGGAATTTGTCACCAAAAATTGAAGAAGTCTGACTGCTTAACTAAAAATATCTCTCGAGCTCCTGTTCACTCCAAAAACCCTCTTTAGGTTGCTTCGGGGCCTCTTTTGCATACAGCCCTAGACGCAATAGATCCGCTTCATCAAACATCTCAATTACATCAAAGAGTCCATTGCCGCCTATCGACCTGAGTGCACGATCCCCATCACTTCCTGAGACTGGCAAGTACGCAGTCAAGATCAGTAGACGCGAGTCGGGTTCATTTATAGTAAGAATGTGTGCTCGGCCCAGAGTACGCCAAAGCACATCACTCCGTCGCATGCCCGCTCTAGAAGTAGTAAAAGCACCAGCCACATCTACATACCATGAGATCCCTTTTGCCTTATCAGTTACCAAAAAAGGATAACTAACTCGGGAACCACGAAGTACAACATTTCTCTTGACTACTTCAAAACCAGCTTCAAACAGTACAGATTCCGCGATATCAGCTGCCTTCTTACCTACGGCTGCAGCTCTATCGAGTACCGCTTCCTGCTGAGCGCCACTGGCAAACAGTGTTTCCTGTTTACCGCTACCCGTCAGATCTCGGCGACGCCAAGAGGACGTCAAACCCTCAGCTATACGCTTATTTTCAGCCGCGACACGCTCCGACGCCAGTGCAACAAACTGAGGATCAAGGTCATAACCAAGGCCCCGTCTACCTGACCGAAGTGCTGCAACCAACGTAGTACCAGAACCCATAAAGGGATCCAAAACGACATCATCCCTATAGGTGTATAGATCAATTAATCGCCTGGGAAGCTCTACAGGAAATGGTGCCGGATGCCCTACTCGGCTGGCATGCTCAGCGTCAATCCGCCAAATATCTAGAGTCGCTTCCATGAACTCATCCGTAGTAATGGTGCTCTCATGAGGCAGACCCTGCTCAGCCCGTTTAACGGCGGAATGAGCGCGATCAAATCGACCTTTACTAGCTATGAGAACTCGCTCACTGATATCGCGCAGTACAGGATTGGTAGGTTGCCGAAAAGAGCCCCAAGCCACGGATCCTGTCGCACCATCGGCCTTCTGCCACACCACTTCACCACGAAGTAAGAGCCCGAGGTCATCCTGCAATATTCGGCTTACATCAGCAGTAAGACTCCGCCAAGGTTTCCGCCCTAGGTTGGCTACATTAACTGCTATCCGACCGCCAGGTTCAAGAACTCGCACGCACTCTCGAAAAACCTCCCGAAGTAGATCGAGATATTCAAGGTAAGAGGTAGGCACAGCATCATTGGCAATGTCTAACTCGTACTCCTTCCCTACGAAATAGGGAGGCGAAGTGACGATCAAAGCTACAGAGCAATCTGGTACCTGGTACATATTTCTCGCATCACCAAGTATGCAGCCATCGGCAATACCTACATCTTCAAAGTCAAAAGTAAGCACCGTGTCGTCCATGGAGAGAGTGGGAGGATTGAAACGCTCATAGAATTTTGACGCATCATGGCTTTCGCGTCGGCTCACACCAAATACACTTGTGGCAGTACTCCGAGCCATCCTGTCCCCAGCCATCCTTATAGACTAGGGCATATTTTCGCGCTCTACACGTTTAGATCACTACTATTAGCGCGAATCTATGTTGAAAGAGGATTGCCGGCCAGAAACCTTAGAAAACAAAGTGCCTATTAAATAACTCACTCACCAGAAAAAGATACTTCTGCCAGCCAGGAACGCGCCTCAGCGCCTGTTGTCGCCCAATCATAGATTGAGCCTCCGATGACATCAGAATCCAAAAGTGCAGCCCGAAAGGCATCAAGATCCCCTATCCCGGCTAAAGGCTCACCAGGGTCTGGCAAGTCAGTGCCATCTGCAATTCCTATACCTCCTACTCCATGGATTAGCGCCGAATCATCTTCCAAAAGTTCCCGCAACATCCTGATATTTTCATGGGTATAGAAATAAGGGTCAGCATGTTCGTTGGTTCGAAACGACCAGTACGACATGGGTAGCCAAACGTCATAGGTAGAACGAATCGCTTCCCATGGAAATTCCGGCCAAAATTCGGTGTTGATCACGTTAGTGACGACCGGCGGCATGACAATCGCTCCCAGCGCGTCCCTGTCAACAACCAAGCGTAACTGCCGGCCAAGCTGGACAAGTCGACGACTGCGTTCTTCCGCCTCAAGGCCATCATCCTTCCACTCGATATCAACAGCAATGCCATCAAATCTGTGTCCGAATACCTCAAACTCGGAAAGAGCAATCAACCTGTCAAGGTCCTCATTGCCATCTTCCCACATTGGGAGATACCAGACCACGACCGCTAAATCAGAAGCGTGACTAGCTAAGAGAAACTCGGCAAGAAGCCAGGGATCAGCGGTGGGAAATCGGGCACCCTCACTCGCACGCGCACCTTGTAGATACAAGGTTTTTACACCTTGAGCGGACATTTGAACTACATCAGCGGGATAAACCGTAGGTGCACCAGAAGCATACGCCGGGTCAGCATCAAAGGAATCGACCCAAGCCCCCAGGCCTCGGTATGGATCCACAGTTCGTCGACTTAGTTCTCGAGGTAACTCGAAAGTGTCAAGCACGAGCTCAGACTCGACAGCTTCCAAAGGTTGAGTCGACAGTCGAGGAATGAGGTAGCTGTCGCTATTCGCCGTCAGAAATGTCGAGAATACTAGGGCAAGAAAAACGAGGAAAAGAACTGCGATCTCACCTATCCACCGAGCATACATAATAAAACCGTACCGAAAGAGAACTAGCGTGTGTAGTCACTTTCTAGTAAAGGTCACACAAACGTACGGGAACCGGCCGATAGCGTCGCTTCAGTGAATAGCCAAGAGCAACGACCTGAGGAGCCCAATACTGGACCTCCATCTACAGCGCGTCGACGTATCGTAATCGGACTCGGCCTCGTGGCAGCCAGTTTCGGGATGCTTCGACAACTCCCGACTCGTGGCCGGAAGTTGCTACCTAAGCTTTCCCCTACACCCCCTGAAACAACAATTGCTTCCAGCCCGACCACCGTAACTATGGGCGACCAATCCCAGTCTGATAGCCTTAGCACTCCCCCAGCGCTTGACACTACAGTCCAGGTGCAAGACGACACACATGTTCACGACATCGTAATTTCTGGTGGGAGAGTTATCGACCCCGGATCCCGTTTCGATGCAATAGCGCACGTAGGGATAGACGGAGCGACGATCACCAGGATCAGTTTGGAGCCTCTCTTAGGTGCACAGACAATTGACGCAAAAAACCTCGTAGTTTCTCCAGGATTTATCGACATCTTGAGCTATCCGCTCAACGGATACGGCGAGTGGTTCAAAGTGGCTGACGGAGTCACCAGCAACCTCTGCCTCCACGGTATCGACGACACAATGATTGACTTTCTTTCAAAGACTGATCGATACAACCCTCCTATTAACTACGGCGGTGCTACCGACCAGTACGAACATCGCAAGAAACTAGGCATCAATCTTGATTGGGCCAGTAAAGCTGAAATCGCTGAACTCGCTAACCAGGCCGAGACCGATCTCATTAAAGGAGCTATTGGGATTCACCAGCAACCCGAATACACCCTTGGGCTCACATTCGAAGAAATGCTTACACACGCCAAAGTGGCTGCCAATCACAACGTGCCACTATGCCTCCACCTCCGCCACTCCAGAATTAACCCAGCGGATCTACAGGAAGAGGGAGTCAACGAAGCAATTCGGTTGGCTCAGGAGACCGGGTGTCAAGTTCATATCGAGCACATCAACTCAACCGGTGGGACGGGTCGGATGCAGGATGCCTTATACCAGATTGAAACCGCTCAAGCCGAAGGTCTGTCGATCACTGCCTGCATTTACCCCTATACATACTGGGCGACCTACGCTGCAAGTGCACGCTTCGATGATTTTCAAGATAAATACGGGATCGGTTATAACGATCTGCAAGTGGCAAACAGCTCTAGTCGAATTACCGCAGCAGAATGGCCCGAAATTCGTAGAAAAAATCTCCTAACCGCAGCTTTTGCAATGTCCGAGGCCGACATAACCGAAGCTCTCTCTGCTCCATGGGTGATGGTCGGCTCCGATGCAATCTTGACTGAAGGAGGCAACAATCATCCGCGATCTACAGGTTGCTTTAGCCGACTACTGGGTGTCTACGCTCGGGATCGAGGTGTTCTTAACCTGAGCGATGCTCTCGCTCGGATAACCATTCTGCCGAGCAAGTTACTCGAATCAGTTAGCTCTGGCATGGCAAAGCGTGGCCGAATTCAAGCTGGGGCTATAGCAGATATTACGATCTTCGATCCAGTCTCGATAAAGGATCAATCAACTATCTCCAGCACCGGAATGCCTTCAGAAGGTGTGCAACACGTCCTAGTGGGAGGCCGATTTGTCCGCCAGAACGGAGCTAACAACAAAACCGAGCGACCTGGTATTGCAATAATAAGAGATATCACATGAGTCGTGGGGTCATGTCTTACCGGGAACGGAAAGTTGGATGGCGCCTCACACAGATCGTGCTTTCCATAACCTTTATCCTCTCGACAATCTCTGCCTATGAGCTGTTATTCGGCTCAAATAGCAGAAGCGAAAATAATGACTTGACATCCCAGTCAGCAACCGCCCCAACGCTCCGACTGGATTTACCCAAGCAAGAAATCAACAACGAAACAACAACTACCGAAAGACCCGCCATAACCCTGAAACCAGAACGATCCTTCACTCTCGTAGCAACAGGAGACTTGCTAATCCACGAGTTCGTTGCTGACCGAGCAGCCGATTATGGGGGCGACGGAAAATGGGATTTCAATCCAATGTTCCGCCGAGTTCGCCCAATTCTAGCCGGAGCCGATATAGCCCTCTGTCATCTTGAAACACCACTCTCTTCAGATAACTCGGATTTAAGCTATTACCCCGGTTTTCGCGTGCCTTTTCAACTAGCTAGTGCCATTTACACAGCGGGCTATGACAGTTGTTCATTGGCATCTAACCACACCCTTGATGCCGGAGTCTCTGGAGTGGCAAGTACCATAAATCACCTGCAACTAGCCGGGGTGGCGACTACAGGTGCTGCAGTCAATATTGAAGACGATTCACCTGCAATCTTGGAAGCCAACGGAATTATAATTGCCCACCTCTCGTACACAGACATAATGAATGGCTCGTCCCTCCCAACAGACCCAGACTGGCGAGTTCCACACCTCAACGTTAACGAAGTACTGGCCGATGCTGCCCAAGCCCGATCTGACGGTGCCGAATTTGTGATTGCTAGCGTCCACTGGGGACAAGAGTACAAATCCATACCGACGACCCGTCAAATCGAAATTAGCGATTCTCTTCTCTCTTCTCCTAATCTCGACCTTTTGATCGGCCATCACGCCCACGTACCTCAGCAGGTGATCGTCCGTAATGGAAAATATGCTGTAACCGGACTCGGTAACTTTCTCTCCAACCAACCCGGAGACGAAAGGCGCCGATGCAACGAATGCCCGGCTTCTACTCAAGATGGGATGATTGCCTGGTTCTCTGTTGCTGACTTGCCTGATGGATCTATCGGGGTAGTCGATGCAGGCTATATTCCAACCTGGGTTCGGCGAGCATCAACTTACGAGATCGTTCCAATTGGGATCGACGAACCGGACGATGTTGATCCCGAAATACTCTCAGAATCTGCCCAACGCACAGCTTCTATAGTAGAACCCCTCTTGAAGAGACTCACCCGAGATGTCTTCAGATAGAACCAACCTTGCAGATCTTCACTTAGGTTGAGACATGTCCGAGATATCCTGGCACAGTTGCTGCTGTCCTTGAGCGTGAGCGCTTCCTGGTTCGAATAGGAGGAGCCAATGTCCACTACTACTAGGGTTCACAACTTCTCCGCTGGACCCTGCACTCTTCCGATATCAGTTTTAGAGGAAGTGCACGAAGAACTATTGAATTTCAATGACCTTGGAATGTCGTTGCTCGAAGACAGTCATCGAGGAACCGCCTATGGCACAGTCCACCATGAAGCACTTTCGAATTTTAGACTCCTGGCAGAAGTCCCTGAGGACTACGCCGTTTTATTCCTCCCGGGCGGTGCAACCCTTCAATTCTCACAAGTCCCAATCAACTTACTGGCGGAAGGAGAAACAGCGTCCTACGTCACAACCGGATACTGGGCAAAACGGGCCCTAATAGATGCTCGGCAGATTTCAGATCTACACGAAGCCTGGAATGGTACAGAACTAGGCTTCGCTCGTACACCAAACGCCGACGAACTCGATATAGCGGACGAATCACGCTATGTCCACATCACCACCAACGAAACAATTGGAGGTACACGTTTCACGAGTTATCCCGATATCAACTTCCCCCTAGTCGCTGATATGAGCTCGGATTTCCTCTCCCGTCCCATCAATTGGCCAATATTTGACCTTGTTTATGGTGGCGTCCAGAAGAATCTCGCTCCTGCTGGAATGTCTGTCGTCATTGTCCGACGTGAATCCCTTGGGCGCTCAGATCGTAATATCCCCTCTTCTCTTGACTACAGAGTTCAAGACGAAAATAACTCGTTGGCGAATACTCCTCCGATGTTCTCAATCTGGGTGATGGGAAAAGTCTTAAAGTGGATGATAGGACTTGGTGGTTTAAAGGAGTTCGAACGTCGAGCTATCAAGCGAGCCTCTCTGCTCTACAAAATAATTGAAGAAAGCAACGAATGGTACCGGTCCCCTGTCGATGAGGACTCCCGCTCGCAAATGAACGTGATATTTCATCTACCGACTGAAGAGCTTGAGACCCGCTTCCTCGTAGAAGCAGCTAATGCGAACTTAGTGAACCTAAAAGGACATCGCAGCGTCGGTGGAATTCGAGCAAGTATTTACAACGCTCTCCCAACTAGTTCTGTTGAAGCCCTCGCCACCTTCATGACCAACTTTCGAGTTGCCAACTCATAGAAGAAATGTAAGGTTGCCCCAACCAACTAGATCATTTGAGATGAACATCGCCATTCGAAATAAAATCCGCATATTCATCGAGTACTGGAAGTATCACATTTCGCGGACCTGATGGTAAACGCAGTACAGCTTCCTCTATTCCAATCTCCGAGAAATAATCTAGTTTTCCCTGGTCAGGAAACGTTCCAAACGGAACTACCTTAACTTCTTCCGGATCACGTCCCCGTGCTTCACACGCGGCCACTAGTTTTGTTAACGACATTTTCAGACCTGACCCTCCCATGGGAATCCATCCATCGGCGTACTCCGCGACTGCCGCAAAGAGTTTCGGACCAGCACTCCCTCCGATATATACAGGTGGTCCCCCAATTTGTAAAGGCTTTGGCCAAGACCAGACCGGGTCGAAATTAACGAATTCACCATGAAAAGCAGCTGTTTCTTCCGCCCATAAAGACTTCATAGCCAGTACGTGTTCGCGCACGCGCTCTCTTCGGCTTCGATAATCAACTCCGTGATTCTCCATCTCCTCAACATTCCAGCCATAGCCAATACCAAAGGTGAACCGGCCACCTGAAATACGATCGAGGCTCGCTACAGTCTTCGCTAGGTTGAGTGGATGGTGCTGAGCTACAAGAGAAACGCCAGTACACAGCCGAATCTTCTCGGTAAGCCCAGCGGCAGCAGTAAGAGACACAAAAGGATCTGGTGACCGAGGATAATCGTCCATAAAATCCTGGCCACCAGCTGGAATGGGGGTTTGACGCGCAACTGGAATATGACTGTGTTCCGGAATCCAGATCGAAGAAAAATCACGAGCTTCGGCCTCAACTGCCAATTCGCGAACATCCATACAACGATCCGTTAGATGAACGGTGAGTCCAAGATCCATGATCTCAAGAGTAGACGCCAGTCCGTGCCTCTTTCGTCATTAGGCCGATAACGCACACCTGTGCGATGCATGCAAAACTGCCAAGAAGTAACCGGCCACTGCCGGATCTCACCAATAATCAGGAGCGTTACTGTGCCTAAGTTCATGATTCAGGCTAGTTATACGACCGAAGGAGTCAAGGGATTGCTGGAGGATGGCGGTTCCAAAAGGGCAGCTATGGCAACCGCGGTTGCCCAATCCTTGAATGGTTCAATCGAATCGATTTACTTCGCTTTCGGAAGTGACGATATCTATGTAATCGCTGATATGCCTTCGAACAGCGAAGCCGCCGCAATTAGTCTGGCTGTTTCAGCGTCCGGAGCTGTAAATTCGCGAGTGACTGTACTACTCACACCAGAGGAAATCGATACTGCTGCCGCAACAGTGAAGGGATCGGTTGTCTATAGTCCACCGGGCAGCTGACAGTAACTGGACCCACTACCAAAGTAGCCCCTATACAGACTGAGAAGATCCACAACGGCCGCCTTCATCAGCGACATGAGCAAAAAGTTGTTCATAATCTTCTGGGAAACCACACCGGCCGCTGCCAACGGACTTAAGATCTTCAATCTGACCGCCGAGTTGGGGTACCCCACCCACGCCAGCGCTTAGAGACAAATCCCCTTCCCAATGATAAGAGACACCCTCCAAACATATCTCCGCGTAACGGACCGAGTGAACCACCCCCTGAGAAGTGTTGAGACCAGAAAAATCCCCCACGGAATTCCCAACCAGAAGTTCTGCGGAGTGATCGATGTCTGACCTGGCAGCACCAACACTCACAGTTGCCGTTGCTAAAAGAGCAGCGGCAACCAAAAAACAACCTGCAAAGGCTCCAACAAAAGCCCGGCGATGTGGCACCTCATACCGTTGAGTGGAAACGTTTTCATCGCTCATATCTAAAATCTAGTCCCTAATCGGGCCAAGAGGTGCATCATCAGAACTGTTTTCATCGGTCAAGCAATACCATCCATCAAAATTAAGATCCATCTCGAGTAAAGCTGTCGCAGTAAACAAAGTTATTTTTGATCAAGAAGTATCTGATTCACGAGACCGTCTGAAGCCCACACGTTTTCAAGCACGCGGTAAGGAATTGTAATCGAAAGAGTGTTGGCGCCAGAACCGCCCACAGTAAGTGGAGCAAACGACATCACTAGTCCTCCATGGGTAAGGTTAAACCTCTCAAAGTTTATTTCATCCGGACCAGCGCCCCTAAAACGACGCTCGTCAACCCAAGGCTCTTGTCCAAGACGTTGCAATACTTCTTCAGAAACAGCTGTTATCCAATCCGAATCGACTTCAAAAAGCATGCCGATCTTTATCGGCCGACCTGTTTCAAGGTCAAAAGTCTCTGTGAGAACTTCGGACATCTCGGATGCAAATCCGGGTTGCAAACTACGCACCGTGTTCCGGAGGCTGAAGACATTGTCAGTAGAAAGCAACACCTCATACTCATGCAGAAGCCACATGCATCGGCCATCCCAAGAATCAGAACACATATAGCCATTTTGTTCAACTGAGGTGATTACATCGCTGAGAAACTGGGCTGCAGCCGCTTGGATTAGTCCCAACAATCGACCGTTGACCTTTGGAGATTCATCCGGCCCATCAATTCGAGGCCAGCGGACTACAACCTCGATATGACCTGACACACCAACCGGTGAGCCATCAGGACCATGTGCATCGACCTTTGTGTCCAAAGTGCAACGGAGCTCCTCCCACTCGATTTCGGGCCCGATTTCAAGATCCATCTGTTCAGGCCGTTCGCGAGGTATAACGAGAACTTGTCCAACTCTTAGCCGATCAGGATTACTGAGAGCATTCGAACGCATAAAAGCTTCAACCGAGCTATCAAATCGGCTCGCCAAACTCCCAAGTGTGTCACCTGATTCCACAGTAACCGTACGTGGTCCATCGTCAGGCAAAGTAACAGCCTCTGGTCTGGCGCTTTCTACACACTTGTCTGCCTCTTTACGGATTGACACAAGTTCCACTGGATCCCAGTTGGCTACCCGAACCGGAACAACCACAGGCGGATTTGAAGGGCCAGAGAACAAATCTGTAAATGTTGTTGTAGGTACACTGGCATCCCCGCCCATATCTCCACAAGCAGCAATTACCAGCAATATGTGAAGTAGCAGAATTTTTCGCATGAACTTAGAATTGCATAACTTTCGCTTGAAAGCGAAAGACCCTGATTTACCCATTAATAATTAAGCCAATCGCTCCAAGAGCACCAAAAAGACCGACCAGCTGGTTTCGAGAAATCGGCTCACGAAGAACTGTTCTTGCCAATAAAACAGTGGCAGCAGGATACAGAGATGCCAGCACAGCCACCAGACTCAGCATTCCCCGATTTAGTGCTTCAAGCATCATTACATTTGCTGTGCTATCGCATAAACCACACGTAAACAAAAGAAGCCAAGCCGGTCGAACAGTACCGCGCGATCTTCGAACCAAAAACAAGACAGCAAGAAGAAAAGTGACCGTCATGAGCCTACTTCCCACAATTGGCCAAGGAGCGCTGGCCCCTTGCGTCCCATCTAAGACAATAAAAAAACCAGCAAATCCGATCCCCGACAACACTGACTCAAAAATCAATCTGCCAGAGACAGGCCCAGCTGATTCAGGCGGACGGGAGACTAAAACTATTGCTAGAAGGCCGAGTCCGATCCCGGCAAGGTGCATCTGAGTAAGACGCTCACCAAATGATATGCCCCAGAGCACTGGAACGGCTGCGTTAGTCACAGCTGCAGTCGGAGCGACGAGTGCCATGGGGCCCGTCGAGAGGCCACGATAAAGAAAAGAAATCCCGATAAGACCCGACATTCCCCCAAGCATTCCGGCAGTGAAATCTCGTATATAGAAACGTTCTGCCAAAAACGGCGCCAAGATCAAAACAAGTATCAGCCCCACAAAGTTGGAACAAGCAATAGCCGTAACGATGGTCGTTCGTTTCGAAGCCTGCCCTCCGAGAAAGTCCCCCGCTCCGAATAGCGCTGCAGCTATTAACGAAAAAAAAGCAACCACAGAGGAGGAATTCTAGACGCTGGGGTAAAAACAACACCTCTTCAATCGAATGTCAGTCCTGCTCAAGATAGCGACCGAATATCGCTAGTTGCCAAGCAGAGCTGACACAATGTCTAGAACAGCCTGTTTACCGTCACCAAAAAGCATAAGCGTATTCTCAGCCACAAAAAGTGGGTTTGATACACCAGCAAAACCAGGACTAAGCGACCGCTTAATCACTATCACTGTCCCTGACTCATCAACATCAAGAATCGGCATTCCTGCAATCGGAGATCCGGGCTGGTCGCGTGCCGATGGGTTGACCACATCATTAGCGCCAAGAACAATTGTTACGTCGGTTTCCGGGAATGTTGGATTGACACGATCCATATCGAGCAGTTTTTCGTAAGCAATCTCGGCCTCAGCCAATAACACATTCATATGACCAGGCATTCGACCGGCAACTGGATGAATGCCGAACACCACCTCAACGCCAGAACTTTCGAGCGTAGCCATCAGCTCTCGTATCGCATGTTGTGCTTGTGCTACAGCAAGACCATAACCCGGAACAATGACCACACGCGAAGCAACCTCGAGCAACATTGCCACCTCTTCAGGACTCGTGGAGGTAACTCCGTCCCCATAAATATCGTCCTTCAGATCAGAGACGACTGTCACTGACCTCGAAAATACAACTTCGAGAATCGAACGGTTCATCGCACGGCACATAACCTGGGTGAGGATCAAGCCACTGGCACCCACCAAAGAACCAGCAATAATTAGTAAAGAATTGTCCAACACAAATCCAGTAGTCGAAGCTGCCACTCCCGAAAAGGCATTCAGTAGGGCTATGACAACCGGCATATCGGCACCACCAATCGCAATTGTCGAAAGTATGCCGAGGACCAAACCTGCAAAAACTAGAGCCCAAAACCATTCAGTCACGTCGGACTGGATAACCACAACCACCCCAAGTCCAATGCAAGCTATGCCAACTAGAGCTCGAATAATATGAAGACCTGAAAATCCACTGGACCGCAGTGACTCGCGAAGTTTCAGAAAAGCTACGAGCGAACCGGTGAAAGTTACAGCCCCCACAAGAGCAGTTAGCGAAGCAGCAACGGACACTTGAGCATCGACATTCCTAAAGTCGACCATTTCTAAATATGTAGCTCCAGCAACAAGGACGGAAGCCGCACCGCCAAACCCGTTGAAAAGAGCGACGAGCTCTGGCATACCCGTCATCTGGACTTTTACAGCAAGAAGTGCACCGACAACTATCCCCACCAGCACACCAATAATAATAAAACGAAAGTCCACAATAGAACGATCCAACACAGTCACGACTACGGCTAAGAACATCCCACCGGCCCCGAATAAATTGCCGCGTCGCGCCGTCCGTGGTCTCCCCAGAGCTTTCAGACCGAGCACAAATAGAATAGCGCTGACTAAATAGCCCACCGCTATTACATCAGAAATGGTCACGATTCTCGCTTCTTTCTGGGCTGAAACATCACGAGCATTCGATTCGTAACCAGAAATCCACCGACTACGTTTATTGTCGCTAAGACAACCGCCAGTAAGCCAAGAACCGTGGTCACTAAAGAATGATCCGTACCAGCTGAGACCACTGCACCGATTAAAGTAATTCCAGAAATGGCGTTCGATCCAGACATCAAGGGTGTGTGCAAGGTTGCTGGAACCTTGGTGATCAGCTCAAACCCGAGAAATACGGCCAGAACAAATAAAGTAAGTGCCAGCAGAAGAGTCACTCCTTCAAACCTCCCTCGGTTATCGAGTCGAGTGATTCACGAAGAACCGGATTCACAATTTCTCCATTTGCAGCAACAAGCATGCTGGCCACAATGTCGTCATTTAGGTCCAGACGAAGAACGCCATCAGTGCAAAGTAAACGCAGCAGGTTGAGAATATTATTAGCGAACATACGAGAGGCCGATACCGAAGATCCGGATGCCAGGTCCGTCGGTGCCAGAATTGTGACTCCCGAAAAAGAAACTTCTTTGTCTGGCTGGCTGAGTGAACAATTGCCCCCTCGCTCTGCCGCTAAATCCATCAACAGTGATCCTGGCTTCATCGCCTCAACCATCGTCTGTGTAACAAGTGTCGGACTCTGTCGTCCAGGAATCTGTGCTGCTGTAATTACGATGTCGGCCTCAGCTAGAAAGGGAATAAGAAGTTCCTGTGTCCGCAGAGCGGGATCACTCTTGTCACCCGAGTCGGGAACAGGAAGGTCAATTGAATTTGCCCCCAGCGAGCGGATTTGTTCGAGGGCCTCATCTCGAATGTCATAGCCTTCGACGATGGCGCCCAACCGCTTTGCCGTGGCAATCGCCTGTAATCCTGCAACACCCGCTCCAAGGACAATAACGCGTGCAGGCGGAACCGTCCCCGCCGCTGTAATAAGTAAGGGCATGAGGCGCGGCGCTCTCTGGCCCGCCACAAGAACAGCCTGAAAACCGACAACGGTGGCTGTCGAAGACAGAACATCAACCGCCTGTGCTCTCGTACTTCTGGGTACGAGATCCAAAGAAAGGACCTGAGCCCCGGTTGCCGCTAATTCGACCACTGATTCAGGACGCCATAGGGGATCAAACATACCTAGGACAATATGATCTGAGCCAATACCAATCCTTAACTCTTCGGTATCAGGACCATTGACCCCGACTAATAACCCAGCAGTACCAATAGCGTGAGATCTATCAGGGCTTATAGTCGCGCCAGCATCTACATAATCGCTATCTGGCATCACAGACAAATCTCCGGCCCCGCTCTGAACGAAAACTTCGTGGCCGTCCTTAGTGAGGGCCTGTACCGCCTCAGGACTAAGAGCGACTCTACGCTCTCGCTCCTGGCATTCTCTGACGACGGCAATCCGCACTAGTTTCCTCCTAAACGTATAATCAACGACTTAGCGACATTGCCGTTGAGAATTGCAACTCTGAGCGATGTCTCTCGCTTACTCCTCATTCGTCCTTAAAAATTTACACAGATCCTGCCTGCGAATAGGAATCTGTGCATCAGGTTAGATGCAACTGCACAGATGATTGCAGACATCAGCCCAATTTAGAAGACAGCAATCGATCCAAGAAGTCAAAAGGAGTCACTTCTTTTTCTTACGAGTCTGTGAGAAATTACTGAGTAATTTGGATTATCCGCGCGTTCGTAGCAGCAACTAAGACATCCGGTGAAATCGCAAACACACTGTCAGGTGTGCCTGCCGCCGCCCATACTTCTTGAAACTCTAACAACCAAGGATCAAGCAATGTTACTAGGTCACTGTGATTCACAAAAGGAGGTGTACCACCGATTGCGAAACCCGTTATTTCACGTACCTCATTCGCATTAGCCATCCGTGCTTCACCGCCAAACTCGGCACCTACCTTGGCCGTATCTACCCGATTTACACCCGAGCACAAGACCATTACCGCGCCAACGTCTGCGACAAGAACTAAGGACTTCACAATCTGATCCACTCGGCAACCAACAGAGGATGCGGCATCCTCCGCGGTTCTCGTACCTTTAGAAAATCGCTGGATTGTTGGATCTAGTCCAATCTCAGCGGCTACTACCTTAAATCGTTGGATCGCATCTGTCTCGTTCACGTAAAGAAACTAGACGACTGATGAACGTAAGAACGCTCACATAGCGATACCTTTATCCCTATGGGCCAATTTCTTACGCTTTACCACAATCCGAATTGAAGTAAGTCCCGTGGCGCTCTCGAAATTCTCGAAGAGCTAGATCTCGAGTTCGAGATCATTGAGTACTTACTAGAGCCACCTGACAGAGCTATTATCCAGTCGATAATTGAAAGTATTTCTGACAGTCCTGACAAACTAGTTCGTCAAGACACCGCCCTTTGTCCCGATCCAACAGCACTCAATTCAACTGAGATTATCGATCTTCTAATTACGCACCCGACTTTAATGCAGCGACCTGTGATCGTACTCGGAGACCAAGCTGTCATCGGTAGACCACCCGAGTTATTACTCAAACTTTTAGATTGAACAGGATGCGCGACATTCATCGCGATAAAACCAGTTCTGCTGGGACAACCTTTTCTTATCAGAACTCCGCCTATCCATATTCCAAAATCTGGCCATATCTTCGGACTCCGAAATAACCAACTGAGCCCATGCTCGCAGACACAGTGATCCAGTCAGCTAGACGATACAAAGATCGTGTAGCCATCCAGTCTGCTAGCGGTCTCTCCCTGACATATGCAGAGCTTGATCAAACCTCCGATGAAGTCGCTGCGGGTCTTTGCAGAAGGGGTCTGAAGGAGGGCGATCTCCTACTACTAGTACTTCCATCTGGCCTAGATTACGTAGTCGCATATATAGCAGCAGCCAAACTCGGTGTTGTCAGTGCAGGCATAAACCCTCGTCTGTCTATAGCTGAACGCTGCCTCATCGCCGAGTCGATAGGAGCTGACCTTGTTGTAACTACGGCAGATCTCGGCAAGGGATTGCCGAATGGCGTTGAAATCGCCGAAATCGAAAAAACCCAACCAGGTAAAGAGGTTCTTTCAATTCTGCGAGTGCAGGGACATAGCCCACCCCGTATACCAAAGAATACAAAACGACCGGTCTGTGTCTGCTTTACTTCGGGATCAACTGGGCCACCAAAAGGGGCTTGGTTTACAGAGTCTCAGCTTAAGGCCGCTGCCACCCTAGACGCTGGTGGGGTCTGGGGAAGGGGGCATTTCATTACCGTTACATCTATGGCCCACGTAGGGTTCATGACCAAGCTGCCTTGGCAATTGGCTAGAGGGTCGACGATTCACGTGATGGAACAATGGTCGGCTCGAGAGGTGTTAAAAATTACAGAGAAATACAGGATGACTGCTGTTACCGGTGTCCCGGCTCAAATAGCCCTGCTGCTCAGTTGTCCTGAATTCGACAGCTACAACCTATCCTCCATCGATTCCATCGTCGTTGGAGGTGGGCCATCTCCACCCAAACTTATTGAAGAGGCTCGAAGGCGATTAAACGCCAGTTACTCAAACCGCTACTCTTCTACAGAATCAGGTGGAACCGGATTAGCTACAGCACTTAGTGCTGACGATGAGGAAGCTCTCTACACGGTCGGCCGATGTCGACCAGGAGTAAAAGCTGAGATCCGAGATGAGGAAGGAAAACAAGTAGCTAACGGAGAGGTCGGTGAACTCTGGCTACGGACTCCAACTGCTATGTCTGGATACTGGAAGGACCCACAACGAACCAGCAAGGCTTTAGAAAATAGCTGGTTACGTACTGGTGATTTGGCTCACATCGA
>Ga0310344_10001770_pt1 | contig 16369 bp, 17 predicted proteins | sample HC15DNA20200_MG_FD_203801 | JGI IMG/M metagenome (GOLD analysis project Ga0310344, IMG submission 203801) | Marine microbial communities from station ALOHA, North Pacific Subtropical Gyre - HC15-DNA-20-200_MG | ecosystem: Environmental > Aquatic > Marine > Oceanic | place: Pacific Ocean: North... | reverse complement strand
AAAAACAAATCGCGTTCGGCAACCAACCGAGTCTCATCTTCACTTTTCCTTACGGGTTGAGCGTAAACGTCAAACTTTCACGTCCAGGTTCCTCTCCCGGTGCTAGGTCGACAAGACTAAGGAGCCTACTAAGCCCGACCACGCGCCCTAGAATTTCCCGGCCTCCGCGTGCATTAACACGCAGAAAGAGAGCACTATCGACAAGCTCTTCAGCAGCTACGGCATCAACCAAACTAAGCGACTCTAGATAGCGCATGACACGTCCATAATCATCAAGAGAATCAACTCCCGTGATTTTCATCGCTGTTTCTCGCGCGCCACCGAGAGTACTAAACTCTGCCGCATAAAAATCCGCGAGGCTATCTAAACCTTCGCGAATCGAATTACCCGCCAACGCGAATTGATCACCATCCTTAAGCAAGGTCCACCGAACATCAACGCCGAATTGATTAATACGCATACGGATACTGACGACAGCATCCACTCCATAACGCTCAGAAGCTCGCGTTATCTGATTATTAAAGCCAGCCCAGATATCTACGAAGCTTAATGCGTTCATGTCCTCTAAATCTAGGAGTGGTAACGAAAGCAGTAACCCGCGATCTAACGCGATCATTGCTAATTCCTCACGGAGTTTAGCCTGCAACTCCAAGAATGCGGGACTTAAATCTCTAGTCAACTCACCAGCCGAAAGGATGCCACGCTCGCCCCACGCTGAATCTAAAGCCAGCCACAATAGTGTAAGAGGCCTTTCCGATCCCCAGATGGGCTGTTCCCTTGCCATCAGCGCCGGTTCGACTAGGAGCGGATTGAACGTTACAAGCAACGTTTCCCGGTCCAAAGGCCCGATCTCGGAGGTGTAATCGCTGGCATTTACCAGCATATCGGCCAGGTCCGGCTCCAGCGCGGCATCAACCCGTCCCGTCACGCGCACCAATAGCTGGCTCATGGCAAAACGAGTCTCCTCCTCTAGCGTACGTGGCATTTGGCCAGGAACGAGATCTAGATTACGGCTCACCTTAACGCTATAGAGATCATCAACAATAGCAGCAAAAGAAACAGAACAAATGCCGTTTAGAGCAATGATAGTAAGCAGAATGTGGGCAACTCGGGCAATACCGCTGTTTAAGAAGATTTGGGTCATTACTGTCCACGGAAGATTAAGCTGACATATTATACCGGTCTCAGGCCTGCCTCAGCCCAGCTCGAGAAGAAAATCATGACATCGAAGAAATCACTAACGTACAAGGCGGCCGGCGTCGATATAGATGCTGGAGAAGAACTCGTGAACCGAATCAAGGGGGCGGTCGCTCGTACGTCACGCCCAGAGGTTATCGGCAACCTGGGCGGTTTTGGGGGTCTGTTCAAGCTCTGCACAAATCGCTATGACGAACCTATTCTCGTTTCAGGAACCGATGGTGTCGGAACGAAACTAAAGCTAGTCTTAGAACATGATGCACACGACAAGATTGGAATCGACCTGGTGGCTATGTGTGCCAACGATGTGATCGTACTCGGCGCTGAGCCATTATTCTTTCTCGATTATTTTGCTACGCCCCGGCTGGATGTACAGGTAGCCACCCGCGTAATCGAGGGTATTGCTCGAGGTTGCGAACTCGCAGGAGCCGCATTAATAGGCGGGGAGACAGCAGAACATCCAGGAATGCATGCCGCCGGCGAGTACGATCTCGCCGGGTTTTGCGTCGGTGTTGTGGAACAAAAAAAAATTGTAGACGGTGAACGGATAAATGCTGGCGATAGCGTTATCGGGCTGGCCTCTTCCGGCCCACATTCGAACGGCTTCTCGCTAATCCGGCGCATACTCCAGAGCTTTCCAGACGCCGAATCGCTAGAACTCGATGGACGCCCATTGATCGAACATCTGCTCGAGCCGACCCGAATTTATGTTAACGCTATAGCCGATCTCCTCGGTGCGACAGACGTGAAAGGTATTTCCCATATTACTGGTGGCGGTCTAACCGAGAATATCCCACGCGTACTACCTGAAGGTCTCAGCGTCAATCTGCAACAGTCAGCATGGCGAACACCGCCCGTATTCCGCTGGCTCGAGGAAAACGGTGTCACAAAAAAAGAAATGCTGCGCACGTTCAACTGCGGCGTCGGGATGGTCGTTATAGTAGCACCCGAGCACGCTGAGTCAGCACTCTCGTCTCTAATACAAAGTGGTGAATCTGCGTGGCTGATAGGCTCAGTCGTCGCCGACTCTACGAAGCGTGTCATAGTCGATTAACCAGATGGGTTCTAGAACTCAATATCGGCTTCTCATCACCGCGCTCACCGGAGCACTATTAGTGAAAATGGAGCTAGCAATAGCGAGCGAAGACCCCGCTATTCGCCCTTACGAGGCCACCTATCAAATCAGCTACAAAGGCCGGATAGTCGGCCGCTCTGAATTTTCTCTGCAATACGACGAATATGGTAACCACTATCAATTTAGCTCAACCTCTAGTTTCCATGGGTTACTGCGTTTTATCGCCCCGAAGCCATTGATACAGAGAAGTGTATTCCTATCTAAGGAAGGAACGATTACCCCGCTAGAATTCTGGTTCGAAGATGGTAGCAACAGCGGCAGAGACAATATCCACATTATTTTTGACTGGAACGAAGACCTTGCAACTGTTATCTCGGCGGAACAACAGAACCAGTACCCGATCACACAGAACACGCTCGATCCCGGCACCATACAAGTGCAATTTATGCTTGACCTCGCCCGATCGGCATCCCTCAATAACTATACGCTTGTTGACGAAAACGGCCTGAAAACATACTCCAATGTAGTCGAATCTGATCAGCGTGTCCAAACGGCGCTTGGGAAATTTTCGACCCGTGCGTTTGTGCAAGAACGCGAGGGATCGTCGCGACAAACACTCATCTGGGCAGCCCCTAAACTACATCAGCTACCCGTACGTATTGAACAAAAAAACGACAGCGAAACGCAAACTGTATTCCTACTCGAATCCATCAACTGGCGCAGTAATCTAGCCAAGTAGAGTCTAAGTTTTCGGTAGCGTGACGCCCTCCTGACCCTGATATTTTCCGCCTCGGTCTAAATAACTGATCTCGCAAGATTCATCCGACTCGAAAAAAATCATCTGCGCAACACCTTCGTTCGCGTAAACGCGAGCGGGCAAAGGCGTTGTATTTGAGAACTCGAGTGTCACATGCCCTTCCCATTCCGGTTCCAGAGGCGTGACGTTGACAATTATCCCACAGCGCGCGTAGGTAGATTTACCGAGACAGACAGTTAGGACAGTTCTAGGAATTCGGAAGTACTCGATGGTTCTAGCAAGAGCAAACGAATTAGGCGGAATAACACAACTATCGGAACACTTGTCCACAAAGCTAGATTCGTCAAATTTTTTGGGGTCTACGATAGCGGAATTGATATTGGTAAAAACCTTAAAATCGGCAGCGCAACGAACATCGTAACCGTAACTCGACGTACCGTAGGAAATGACGCGCTCGTCATTAACACTACGAATCTGATTGTACTCAAACGGCTCGATCATGCCGTGATCGCTTGCCATCCGGCGAATCCAGCGGTCCGACTTTATACTCACCCGTTCTCCTCTACAGTGATCGTCGGAAACACACTGCTGTAATCCTTTCCTGCCACCGCCAACAACGCCGTAGCGCGAATTGCAATTCCACGATAGGTCTGCGCAACAATGCTATCAGGTTGCGCTACCACACTAGGCATACCTTGATCAGTCTGTTTTCCGATACTACTATCTAGCGGAAGCGCCCCAAGCAATGGCAATTCGTACTGCTCAGCCAGCCGTAAACCACCCGCTTGACCGAATACCGACTCCTCGTGTCCGCATTGCGAACACACGTGAACACTCATATTCTCTACAATACCCAGAACCGGAACGTTGACTTTCTGAAACATCTCGAGACCCTTGCGCGCGTCCGCGAGAGCAATGTCTTGCGGGGTTGTTACAATAATGGCTCCACTTACGGGAACCTGCTGCGCAAGTGTCAACTGTATATCACCTGTTCCCGGTGGCATATCGACGATCAAATAGTCTACCCCGCCCCAGCGCGTATCAGTCAACAACTGATTCAATGCCGATGTAACCATTGGGCCGCGCCAGGCCATTGGCTGCTGATCATCGACGAGGAAACCAATCGACATCGCCTTGATCCCATGCGCCTCTAGCGGTTCGAGCGTCTTACCGTCATGGGTCATAGGCCGTTCGCCCGTAAGCCCCAACATCCTCGGTTGACTCGGGCCATAGATGTCGGCATCTAGAATGCCGATGCTAGCGCCTTCCTGAGCTAAAGCTAGCGCCAAATTAACCGCCACAGTAGATTTTCCGACGCCACCTTTGCCAGAAGCAACGGCGACGACATTGCTGATACCTTCGAGTGGCTTAAGGCCGTGCTGCACTGAATGCGCCTGAATTGAAGACGTAATAGAAAACTCTGGGGCAACCAAAAGATCTAGCTGGGCGCAATACTCCCGAAGAGCCATCACGATATCTGGTGCACTGCGATCTGCCGGGAAACCAAGCTGAATAGCAACCTGCAATCCATCGTCACTGCCCGAAACTGTAAACGCACTCCCCTTCTCACCGAGACGCGACTCAGTACACGGGATGATGAAATTACTTAGATGTGTTCGTAATGCTGCCGAGCCTGCCTGACTCATAGGGTGATCCCTCCTTTAGGCGGACGAGATTGTACCCTAAAGTAGAGTGCTCACAGGCATTTTGGATAGCCGTTTTAGCCTTGAAAACTTTAAAGCCGTTTCTGTTTTAAACAATACCCGGATAATCTTGCTAGCCTATATTCAAGAGCTGTCTTAGGCAGCATCCCAGACACGCCGATGGCATAATCGCAAGTAGAACAGATTTTCTTTTACGCGACGTCAATCAATGGAGATCGTCGCTCCTCCGTTTACTTAGGAGTTTCATAAGTTGGTCCAGTATCGAGACATATTGCTTACAGCCGCGCTACCCTACGCTAATGCGCCGCTACATATTGGACACATCGTCGAATACACGCAGACCGACGTGTGGGCACGTTTCCAAAGAATGCGGGGTCATCGCTGTTTATTCGTCTGCGCGAGTGATGCGCACGGCACGCCAACGATGCTCCGCGCGGACGCCGCTGGAATTTCACCCGAGACACTGCTGGAGGAGGTAGCCGCAAGCCACCAAGAGGACTTCTGTCGTTTCCGTATCAGCGTAGATAACTACGTAACTACGCACACCGACGCGAATCAGGAAATGGCCGAAGAACTGTACCGGCGCCTGCTCAAGGCAGGTCACATTCGGCGAAACACCATCAAGCAGGCCTATGATCAGCAAAAACAGATGTTCTTGCCCGATCGCTATGTTCGAGGCAAATGCCCCGAATGCCAAGCGCCGGATCAATACGGGGATTCCTGTGAGAACTGTAGCGCTACGTACACACCTCTAGATCTCATAAACCCGGTTTCCGTGGTCTCTGGAACAACACCCTCGGTACAGGAATCGGAGCATATATTCTTTAAACTCGGCGATTTTGAAGAAGAGCTACGGTCCTGGGTACCACAACACGTAGACGAAGCGCTAGCACGGAAACTCGAGGAGTGGTTCGAAATGGGGCTCAGGGACTGGGACATCTCACGCGATAGTCCGTACTTTGGTTTTGAAATACCAGGCGAAATTGGGAAGTACTTTTACGTCTGGTTCGACGCCCTGATCGGCTATATGGGAAGTTTCCTCGATCTATGCCGACGGTCCAATCTCAGCTTCGATGAGTTCTGGAATCCAGAAAGCACCGCTGAGCTTTACCACTTCATCGGTAAGGACATCGTCTACTTCCACACCTTGTTCTGGCCGGCGGTTCTCAGCGGCGCAGGCTATCGAAAACCGTCCGGTGTATTCGCTCACGGTTTCTTAACCGTAGACGGATTGAAAATGTCTAAATCCAGAGGCACGTTTATCATGGCCTCAACATTTGCCAAATACTTGGAGCCCGACTGCCTACGCTATTACCTTTCCGCTAAATTAGGACCGACCGCAGACGACCTTGACCTAAATATGGATGATTTCATCGCACGCGTGAACTCAGACCTAGTCGGTAAACTAATCAACATCGGTAGCCGTTGCGCTGGATTCGTCCATCGTCAAAATGCGGGGGCATTGGCCGACCAGCTACCGAATGACGAATTATTTTATGAATTCGCAGCTGCAGGCAACGAGATCTCCTTAGATTACGAGGAACGTAACTATTCACGCGCTATACGTCGAATCATGAGCCTCGCCGACAAAGCCAACCAGTATATCGACGATGAAAAACCTTGGCTCAAGGCCAAAGAGAAATCACAAGCCGACAAAGTTTTAGGAATTACTACGCTTGGTATCAACCTATTCCGCACGCTTGTTATTTATTTGAAACCGGTCATTCCTGGTATAGCAGAGAGAGCCGAAGCGTTCCTGGCCATCGACCCATTAGTCTGGGACGACTCCCAGTCTCCGCTTCTAGGACATACCATAAAACGTTTCGAGAGTTTGCTCGAGCGCATCGATCCTAAGGAAGTTGAAGCGATGATTGAAGAATCTCAAAGCACGGACGACGCTAGCACCACAAACAGTAAGGGGGAACAAGAACAAATAGATTTTGATTATTTTTCCAAGATTGACCTGCGTGTAGCACGCGTCCTAGAGGCTAGCTATGTGGACGGTGCCGACAAGCTATTAAAACTCCGTATCGATCTCGGCGACAACAAACGACAAATATTTTCTGGCATTCGGTCAGCGTATAGCCCTGAGGATCTCAAGGGCCGCCTAGTGGTAACAGTCGATAACCTAAAGCCAAGAAAGATGCGCTTTGGCATTTCAGAGGGCATGATTCTCGCCGGGGGACCTGGCGGTGAAGAAATCTTTCTACTGAGTATAGACAGCGGTGCGGTACCCGGAATGAAGGTTACCTAAATACCATGATGGAGTTGTTGCTTATAATTTTCTCTGCAGCATTGGTAAATAACTTCGTTTTAGTCCAGTTTCTAGGGCTGTGTCCTTTTTTGGGCGCATCTAACCGTATGGACGGTGCAGTAGGCATGGCTTTAGCCACAGGTCTAGTATTGACACTAGCGTCGGGGCTCAGTTATCTCATCGAGAACTACGTGCTTATCCCATTTAACCTGACCTACCTGCGTTTAATCGCCTTTATTCTTCTGATCGGTGCAGCCGTCCAATTCACCGAATTACTCTTGCGCCGAATTTCACCTCTACTCCATCGTGTTCTCGGGCTCTATATTCCGTTGATAGCAAGTAACTGTGCGGTACTTGGTGTAGCACTATTGAACTCTACCGAACAACGGACGCTGCTATCCGCGCTGTTCTTCGGCGCGGGCGCTTCACTTGGTTTCGGTATCGTGCTAACGCTACTCAGCGGCCTACGTGAACGACTCAATGACGCGGACATTCCTAAACCGTTTCAAGGCACTCCAATTGCGCTTGTAACCGCCGGCATTATGTCTATGGCATTCTTCGGCTTTACTGGCTTTCTGCGCCTATAATGCTGATCGGGACAGTGTTTCTGGCCGGACTTGTAATCTTGCTCACCGCGCTCCTCGTTATCGGCAATCGCTTCCTCCCACCCGAGTCTGAGCCCATTGTCGACCAACTGGAACAACTTCTACCTCGAATTCAGTGTGGTCAGTGTGGATATGCCGGATGTCGTGCTTATGCTGAAGCGATAGCAAGTGATAGCGTACCAATCAATCGCTGTCCGCCGGGCGGGACAGAAACTATCCGCGAGCTCGCAAACATCATGGGCCTGCCGACAAAGAAACTGCGCGAGGATCTTGGCCAGGCCAGTCTCGATCAAGTCGCTCGGATCGATGAAAACCTTTGCATCGGCTGCAACCTCTGTGCACGGGTCTGTCCCGTAGACGCCATCGCAGGAGTCCCACAAATGATGCATACGGTAATCGCCATTCACTGTACTGGCTGTGAACTTTGCTTACCACCCTGTCCTGTAGACTGTATTGAATTAGCTTCCCGCAATGACTGAATATCAAATCTATCGCGGCATGACAGGTGGCATACGTCTCGCTCCTCGCAAGGAACTCTCAACGGCATTTCCTATAAATCGCGATCTCATACCTAATCAGCTCATAATTCCGATGAAGCAGCACCCTGGCCCACCGGCTATACCAACCGTAACCGTCGGAGAGCGCGTACGTAATGGCCAAATGGTAGGTCAGTCGGACAGTATATTTTCAGCCGCGATCCACACGGCAAGAGCCGGTGTAGTTGTGGCTCTTGAAAAAAGACTAATACCCAGCGGAACCCATCTCATCGAATCACAATGCATCCTGCTTGATGTGGATACCGGCGCTACTGAAGAATCAACCGAGCGACAGCATCCGTGGCCAGATATACACACTAACCGCTTACAGGCCATACGAGACGCTGGCATCGTAGGTCTGGGTGGTGCTGCATTTCCAACGGCGACAAAGCTCGACACAAAGACAATCTGCGATACGTTAATTTTCAACGGTGCCGAATGCGAACCCTACATTAGTTGTGATGACATGCTGATGCGCGAACACTCATCAGAGATACTTCTGGGCGTTCAGGCAATGATAGATTTACTCAATCCTAAGAATTGTTTGATAGCGATTGAGCGCGATAAACCGCAAGCTATTGAAGCTATGCAAACAGAAATCACCGAATTAGGCAACGAACGCATAAAAATCGCTGCAGTTACTATTAAATACCCCGCCGGTGGCGAACGACAACTGGTCGAACTGCTGGTAGGAAAGGAAGTTCCAAGCGGACGATACCCGATAGAGATCGGCTGCGTTTGCCAGAATGTTGGTACCGCCTTCGCGCTTGGTGAGCTTGTTAGTAAAGCGAAACCAATTACATCAAGGATTGTTACCGTTACCGGCAAGGGGGTCCGCAACCCGCAGAATGTCGAAGTCCCTATCGGAACAACGATACGGGAGTTAATCCAGCATTGCGGTGGTTACACGAAAGGGGCTACTAGATTGATTCTTGGGGGCAGTATGATGGGTTATGCCGTGTCATCGGACGAACTGCCGTTAACGAAAACCACCAACTGCGTAATCGCATCAACCGACGATGAGGTTCGCACAAGCTATCAAGAGTCTCCCTGTATTCGCTGTGGCGATTGTGCCGAGGTTTGTCCGGTCCGACTATTACCCCAAGAGCTATTATCGCCCTCCAAAAACTTCGACTTCCAGAAACTGGATTCCCTCAGCCTAAGGGACTGCATTCAGTGCGGCTGCTGTGACGTTGTATGTCCCAGCCAAATCCCGCTAACCGAATATTTCCGAAACGCTAGGAATGCTCAACATAGGCATACATTACACCAGCAGCTCGCAGAAACCGCACAGCTTCGCCATACAAATAAGCAGGAACGCTTGAAACTGCAGGACGAGCAGACCGAAAAATTTCGTAACGACCTGAAAGCGCAAGTAGCTGAAAACTCGGATTCGCGACAGGAAGCCATCGAAGCAGCTATCGACCGAGCACAGCGGCAACGCTCGTTGGTCAACCATAAGGATTAATATCGATGACGATGACATTCACGCGTCGACCGGCTCCACACGTTACGCCAACGCCGAATCTACAATTAGTAATGCGTCGTGTTCTCTATGCTCTTATTCCGGGAACTACGGTCTACATCTGGTTCTTCGGTTGGGGCTTATTGATTAACATCGCGATTGCCGTTGCCACCGCACTGGCTGCTGAGACGGTCATACTGCGAATTAGGGGGCTACCTATAAATCCTAGTATTACTGATCTAAGCGCCGTTGTTACTGCCATCCTACTAGCGTTTGCACTGCCACCGCTTGTACCCTGGTGGTTACCAGCGTTTGGAGCCGGACTGGCAATAATTCTGGCAAAACATCTCTACGGGGGGTTGGGATCAAATCTTTTTAATCCGGCAATGGTCGGCTATGTAATCCTACTGATCTCATTTCCTATCGAGATGACACAGTGGATACCGCCTGCGGGAAGCGAAACCTCGAACTACCAACTCGGACTCCGGGGACATCTGATTTATACGGTCACCGGTAATCTTACTCCCGAACTTAACATCGACTCACTCACACAGGCAACACCTCTCGATCAAGTCAAGGAAGGCTTAGCGGAAATGCGTGCGCTTGGAGAGATTCAGAGCTCAACTCTGTTTGGAACTTATGGAGGTCATGGCTGGGAGTGGGTCAACGTCTGCATTGCCCTTGGCGGTCTATACCTGCTTTATCGCGGCGTAATCCGCTGGCATATCCCAGTCTCACTAATAGCTAGTCTCATCAGTTGCGCAATTATCTTTAATGCAATTGATCCGGGTCGTTACACTTCCCCTAGTTTTCACTTATTCAACGGCGCAACAATGCTTGGTGCATTCTTCATCGCTACTGATCCGGTGACTGCGGCAACAACTAACAGAGGCCGACTGATCTATGGTGCCGGGATTGGAACTCTGACTTTCGCCATTCGAACTTGGGGCGGCTACCCGGAAGGGCTAGCCTTCGCTGTATTACTTATGAATGCAGCAGTCCCATTACTGGATCGATACACGCAACCCCGAATTTATGGCCACAACTAAATCACAGGCATTCCGGACGATTGCCTCTATCTCGTTAATCTCGATTGTATCGGCGATGCTCGTGACGGGGAGTCACGTGATCAGCCACGAACGTATCGCAGAAAACCACCGAGCACGCTTAATACAATCACTGCATGAAGTTCTCGATCCATCTAGTTATAACAACGACCTAATCAGTAGCCAAATATCTGTGCACGATCCCGAACTTCTCGGTAGCGTCGAGCCTTTGGATGTTTTCATCGCTACACTATCGGACCAGCCAATCGCAGTCCTATTCTCAAGCGTTGCTCCACGCGGCTACAACGGACCTATCCGACTACTAATCGGCGTGACTGTGGATGGTACGGTGAGCGGTGTTCGTGTAACGGATCACAATGAAACACCTGGACTCGGCGATGCAATTGATATCGACAAATCTAACTGGGTTATAGGGTTCGAAGGAACAACCTTAGCGTCACCACCTCTAGAAAGCTGGGCAGTCAAACAGGATAACGGGTCATTTGACGCGCTGACCGGTGCAACCATAACACCGCGCGCTATCGTAGACGGAGTTCACAAAACATTACTCTATTTCGAACGCCACAAAAACGAACTTTTTAGTATCACTACACCAACTAGGGCAATCGATGAGTGAGGTAAAGATGGTTATCTTCGACGGTCTCTGGCGAAATAATCCAGCGCTGGTGCAACTACTCGGACTCTGTCCGCTGTTAGCAATTACAAGTACGTTCACGAATGGATTAGCTTTAGGACTGGCAACCACGACCGTAATCGTAATCACAAACGTCACCGTCTCACTGATACGCCGGACACTGATACCTGCCACCCGCATTATCGTATTCGTCATGATCATCGCCTCACTAGTAACGATCGTTGACCTTATGACTAACGCATATCTATACGCACTGCATCAGACTCTTGGGCTATTCATCCCCCTAATCGTCACAAATTGTGCGATCCTTGCCCAAGCCGAAGTCGTCGCGAGCCGGCACTCCGCAGGTGTAGCTGCCATAAGCGGACTCAGCACGGGGATCGGTTTTACCTTCGCATTAGTTGCCCTCGGAACTTTCAGGGAGGCCGTAGGCCAGGGCACACTGTTCGCGGGAATAGATCAACTAGTCGGTCAAACCGCTACCGATATCTATTTGAATCTACCTTTCGATGGTCTTCTCGCGGTTGCATTGCCACCTGGCGCATTTTTCGGTCTTGCCCTGTTAATAGCTCTTAGGAATTATCTCAGCGACGAATGCATTGATACCGAAGATTAAATAACAAGGAAACCAAAACCACCATCGTGAATAACAAAAAACGCAACGACCTCTATTCTCGGTTAGCGAAAAACAACCCGAACCCAACTACCGAGCTAAAATACCGCACCCCATATCAGCTACTTATCAGCGTCATCCTTTCGGCACAAGCGACAGATGTAAGCGTCAATAAGGCCACAGAAAAATTATTTAAGGTTGCTAAAACTCCTAGCGCCATGGTGAAACTAGGCGAACACAAGTTGAAGTCTTATATAAAGACAATTGGTCTATTCAATGGTAAAGCAAAAAATATCATCTCAACGAGCAAGATACTTCTTAAAAGCCACGGCGCGAAAGTCCCACGAGACCGCGCTTCTCTAGAAGCACTGCCGGGGGTCGGCCGAAAAACCGCGAACGTGATTTTGAACACCGCGTTCGGAGAACCAACTATCGCCGTCGACACACATATCTTCCGTATCGCGAACCGGACTGGACTCGCACCCGGTAAGAATGTACGTATCGTCGAGAGACAACTGGAAAAAGTAACACCCGAAACATTCAAACGAGACGCACATCACTGGTTGATCCTGCATGGGCGCTACATCTGCAAAGCTCGTAAGCCACTCTGCCCTGAATGCATAATAGCGGACCTATGCGACTACAAATCAAAAAAACAATAAAAACAATAAAATGTAATTCATAGTTAGTTTGAAATGTCGTCTCCGAAATTTATCTGTACTAGCTAGAATCAGCGACCGTTCAAATGGTAAAAATATCAAAACCGCTATCTATCTATGGGTTAACTACGACAAGTGGGTGAATTCAATAGATGCTCCTGATAGGATCGTAGCTTTCGCATCAACAACCCGACGAGAACGTGTTTCCGGCCACGATGTGATCGGTTTTTCCCATAGCTGAATAAGGTGTCTCTATGAGCGATCTACCCAAGCTACTTCGACTGAAAGTTTCTCAGTCATCGCGTCGCCCCACACGGCAAATTCTGAACTCATTGGAGCACGTGATCGTCGTCGTGCCAGAAAAGCCATCGAGTAAGCTCCTAGGGACCGTCCCACATGGCTCGCAACTCAAGAGGCAACTAATCCGAACCGGTAAGCCAATCGTGGAATCGCGCTTAAAAAACGATAACGCGACCGGAATTACGCTAGCAATCTTCGCTGCAGATTCTGCCTTTGATCGACTGACGTGGGCCAGACAAGTCATTGCTAACTGCCAACGAAACAATCCGCGCACAGTAGGAATCTTCACGGCAGGGCTTGATTCAGATAGGCGTACCGAGGCCTTAATCAGCTTAGTCGCTGCGGCGGAAGCGGTAGCCTTCAGGATGCCTTCGTTCAAATCTAAGGAAGAAAGGCAACTGCGCCTATCGAGCATCAAGCTCTTAGGCTGCAAATCCCGAATCGAGTTAAAAGAGACCCGCGCCGAATCGCTCGGTAACAATATCGCTCGGTGGTTCACGGCTCTACCACCGAACAAACTCGACGCACGTATTTACCGAAAAACTGTTCAGGAACTAGCAAAACAATACAACATTAAGTTTAGTTTTTTGAATGAGACGAAGTTAAAGACATTAGGTGCCGGCGCCTTTCTCGCAGTCTCGCAAGGGAATGCAAGCCGCAGTGCGGGAATCATTCGACTAAGCTATCGTCCCAATGGGCAGGAAAATCCGGCGGTCGCGTTGGTCGGTAAGGGAATCCTCTTCGATACAGGTGGAACAAACCTCAAACCCTTCAAAAACATGCTCGACATGCACATGGATATGCAGGGTAGCGCCGTAGCGCTAGGCACTCTAATAGCGATGGCATCGTTGAAAGTCCCTTACGCTGTAGACACCTGGCTAGCAGTAACCGAGAACCGTATTTCTGCCACCGCCTACAAATCACAGGATATTGTCTGTGCAGCGAATGGAACAACCATCCAGGTTGTACACACGGATGCTGAAGGTCGAATGGTTCTCGCCGACACACTAGCTATCGCCGCGCGGGAAAAACCTACTGTCATGCTCGATTACGCAACTCTGACAGGAACCTGCGTCGCAGCGCTTACGGAACGATACTCAGGCATCTTTAGTAACCGTGCAGCAGCAAACCAAATATTACGCCATGCCGGTGTCTCGAGTGGCGAGAGAGTCTGGCCGTTCCCAATGGATTCTGACTACGATGACCTTCTTCGCAGCAATGTCGCCGACATCAAGCAATGCTCAATATCCGGACCCGGCGACCATATTCTAGCAGCTCGATTCCTTTCACGATTTGTCCCCGACAGTACGCCATGGATACACCTCGACCTCAGCGCTGGACAAGCAAAGGGCGGCCTAGCCCACATTCCCTCGAACGTAACAGGATTCGGCGTTAGACTGACATTAGAGCTTCTACGCACCCACCACCCGTTGGAACTCGCCCAGCAGCTGTCTTCATGAGTCAAACCTCGCAAACCGAAAACCCCAGCTTTCTCCAGCCAAAATCCGAGATCGCGGGACGGTTCCGAGGCTTTTTGCCTGTCGTTGTCGATGTGGAGACCGGCGGATTCAATTCATCAACCGATGCTCTACTAGAAATTGCAGCTGTACTATTACAAATCGGTGCTGACGGTAGCCTTAAGCCACGCGAGACCATTCGTTATCACGTTAAACCCTTTCCCGGGGCCGGGCTAGAACCGGCATCTCTTGAAGTGACCGGTATCGACCCATTTAATCCGCTGCGCCCTGCGATCAATGAAGAGGAAGCCTTGCGAAAAATATTCAAGGAAGTACGTACAGAAGTAAAAGCACAGTCTTGTAATCGCGCAATTCTTGTAGGACACAACGCCTTTTTCGATCAACAATTTCTTAACGCAGCTGTCGAAAGAACAGGAATAAAACGCAACCCGTTTCATCCCTTCTCAAGCTTCGACACGGTTACTCTCGCGGGTGTCGCGTTTGGACAAACAGTCCTCAGCCGGGCAGTCACTGCCGCCGGGCATAGCTGGGATAGCAGCAAAGCGCACTCAGCCGCGTATGACGCCGAGATGACAGCTATACTATTCTGTGATGTCGTGAACCGCTTTCGCGACGTGTTCGAAGGCTAGTTCTGTTCGTCCGATTCGTTCATCGCTTCCGAACTGCTCGCAACAATTTCCTTCAATTCACCGGACTCATATAACTCGAGTGCTATGTCGCAACCACCGATCAACTCGCCATTAACATATAGCTGAGGGAAGGTCGGCCAATTAGAGAAAACCTTGAGCCCCTCACGAACCTCAGGATCTTCGAAGATATTTACGAAGGCAAATTCGGCTCCGACGGCACGAAGAGCGGCAACAGTCTGAGATGAGAAACCACACTGCGGAAAATCAGGCGTGCCTTTCATATAGAGAAGCACCGGGTAGCTTTCCAGTTGTTTTTTAATACGCTCATTGACTTCCATTTCGGTTCGACCTCCTGTTGTTACTGGTAGCAGACTATCAAACACACCAATTTTGTGGATGCTAGCCTCCCTCCCTAACCGAGAATAATTGAATATTAGCTATACCTACCCTATTCTTCTAGAGATTTCCGGCTAGGGCAAGCTACCTGACCGGCCTGTGAATAACGTTTTCGAACAATCCATCGGAGGAACTCGAATGAATCCACTGAATACAGTAAATGGCACAATAACTGGCGGTATCGTGTTAGCGGTCCTGCTAGGACTTGTAACCTCGGGCATAATGCTCAATGCAGCAAGTTTACTTGTATGGATCCATGTCCTGGCGGGTATTACCTGGATCGGGCTTCTATATTACTTTAATTTCGTCCAGGTACCGGCTTTAGCAGAGGCCGCAGCTGATGCTAGCGGACCCGGTGGAGCAGGAATCACAAAATATGTCGCACCGCGCGCGCTTTGGTGGTTCCGCTGGGGAGCTTTAGTTACATGGCTCTCGGGCGCTGCATATCTCATGCATCTAGGTATCCTAGGCGACGCATTTATGTTAAGTGGCGGTGCATTCACAATTGGCGTCGGCGCATGGCTTGGCACGATCATGCTCTTCAACGTATGGGCCCTGATCTGGCCTAACCAGAAGAAAATCCTCGGTATCGTCGAGGCGTCAACCGAAGAAATTGCCAAGGCACGGAAGGTAGCGTTTTTAGCGTCACGTACTAATACACTACTGTCAATTCCGATGCTAATGAGTATGGTCGGCTTCGGCCATGGTGGATTTATTATATAGGCTCGCTTCCTTTCGATTGAGGCCCGGAATAGCATATAGCTTTCCGGGCCTCTCTTTATTGGCGTACCATCACAGGTATGGATCAGCAATCGCTTGCTTTACCGCCAGATATTGGTGAGTCCGTCGCGCGGGCCCTTGATGAAGATCTAGGGAAGGGCGATCTGACCACCGACCTAATTTCCGAGGACGCTACCGCTGCCGCCACGGTAACAGTACAGAGCGACACCGTTCTGTGTGGCCAGGCTTGGTTCGACGCCACCTTTCGCCTTCTCGATAAACGTATTAGCGTAACCTGGCACTTCAAAGACAGTGCAGCA
>Ga0310344_10001769_pt1 | contig 16371 bp, 14 predicted proteins | sample HC15DNA20200_MG_FD_203801 | JGI IMG/M metagenome (GOLD analysis project Ga0310344, IMG submission 203801) | Marine microbial communities from station ALOHA, North Pacific Subtropical Gyre - HC15-DNA-20-200_MG | ecosystem: Environmental > Aquatic > Marine > Oceanic | place: Pacific Ocean: North... | reverse complement strand
AAACAGTGTCTTTGTAAGTTTTATCAATAACCTTGAAATTTGATTCCATGGCATCCATGTCAATAAACAAACAAGGTGTTTCAATATCACTGATTAATGTTCCGGGGCTGGGTCTATAATTATCCATATTATTCCTCTTATTAAAACTCTCATGATATTATATGACGACCAATCCACCAATATGCAAAAAAATGGACTTAATGAAATAAAAAACGAAGAATTTCGAAAAAAATACCTGATAAGTGGTTGTGAGTATGAAGGATGTATATAAATGAATCAAATAAAAAAAATTAATATCCATGATTATTCTCTAAGTGCAAAATCTATATTGCCAAAACCTTTATGGGACTATATTCAAGGTGGAGCCAGTGACGAAATAACTATTGAAATGAATACAAATGATTTCAAAAAAATCAAAGTAATCCCTCGTAGAATGATCGATATTAAAAACCGCAATACTACCACTTCGATTTTAGGGCAGAAAATTAAATTCCCAGTTTTAATTGCTCCTGTTGGCGGACAAAGGCAATTCCATGAAGATGGTGTAATGGGTAGTACTAAAGCAGCTGAAACAGCAGGCATAATCAATGTAGTTCCAACCAATAGCGGATATCCTCTAGAAGAAGTTGCAAAAAACACAACTAAAAAACATTGGTTTCAAATTTATCATTACGATAAAGAAGTAACAAAAGATTTGATTTTAAGGGCAGAAAATTCAGGATACAGTGCAATATGTTTGACCGTCGATGGAGTAAGAACTGATAGAAGGGAAAGAGATAAAAGAAATAATTTGAAATTAGAAGATTCTAAATGGGGAGCCAACTTAATTAACTATCCTGGATTGATACAAAATATATCTTTGAAAGGGCAGGATTCCATGGATACCATTACCTACGACACCATTAAATGGATACGTGAACTAACAAATTTACCACTAATTATCAAAGGTATTATTTCACCTGATGACGCCAAAAACCTTGAAGAAATTGGTGTCAACGGCATCGTTGTTTCCAACCATGGCGGTAGAGTGACAGATTCAATGCAATCTTCGATTTCAGCTTTACCAAAAATTAAAAATGTAGTTAATAAAGAATTTGAGCTTTATTTAGATTCAGGTATTAGAAGAGGCATAGATGTAATTAAAGCAATATCATTAGGAGCTAAAGCAGTATTAATTGGTAGGCCAATGCTATGGGGTTTAGCTACAAATGGTCAAAGAGGAGTTGAAGATATTTTAAAAATAATTCATGAAGAAATAGACTTAGCAATGGCTGGATGTGGAAAAACTCAAATTTCTCAAATTAATTCTACAATGGTGGAATATAATTTCGATTAAATATATAACTTATTAAACCCTAAAATATTTTTCTATAAAGTTCCCCAATCCAAATAGCAATTAAAATAAGTAAAATCTGTGCAAATCCACGAAAAATATGTTCAGTATTGGATAATAGTTTTCCTCCAATTGGAATATCATAAATCCACATATATAAATTGGCCCAATATACTAAAACAAGAAAACAAATAAACAATATACTTGCGACAGTCCTAGAATATCTAGGTATTAATATTAAACCAAGAAAAATTTCAAAAAAACCACTTAAATATACCCAGAATTTTGGATTGCCAAGTATTTTAGGAACTATAGGCTCAAACCAACTTGGATCTAAAAAATGCATTATTCCAATATAAATAAACCAACCTGAATAGATTAAAACAACACAATTTCTAATAAAATTTTTTGAAATATTAAATAAAAAATTTTGAAATAATTCGATTACCAATTTGTATGAGATCCATCTTTTCTTTTCAAATGAGGTGTTTCTGAAAACTTAAACGGGTTAGTTAATGAAGCTTCATCTACATCAACACCTAATCCAGGCTGATTAAGCACTGTTACTTTTCCAGGAACAATTTCTGGCTGTACAGGAAATATTTCTTTCGAATAAAACCCCGTAGTCTCCCCAGAAGATTCTCGAATTTCTAGCCATGAAAAATTTGGTGTAGCCATTGCCAGGTGTGAAGTTGCAGCAACACATATAGGCCCAAGAGGGTTATGTGGCATTAAATCAATATAATGAGCTTCTGCCCATCCTGCAACCTTCATAGCTTCAGTGAATCCACCTACATTACAAATATCAAGTCTTGCATAGTTTGTTAAACCTTTTTCAATATATGGCAAAAATTGCCATTTTGAAGAAAATTCTTCACCTATAGCAAATGGAATGTTCGTTAATTTTCTCAAAGATTCATACGCTTCAGGTGTTTCATCACGAATAGGTTCTTCTAGGAAATCTAAAGTGTGAGAAGGCATCATCTGGCAAAAAGAAGCTGCTTCCGCTACAGATAATCTATGATGATAATCAATACCAATTACAGGTTTATTTCCAACTGCTTCTCTTACCTTAATTAAGCCTTCTGCAGTCTCTGAAATAGATTCCCTAGGTTCATAAATTCCTTCTTTAAGTTCTTTTTCATAAGCTCTGTGAATTCGAAAACAATTGAACCCTTCCAAAATCATTTTTTTTGCAGAATCTATCATTTCTTCTGAAGAATTTCCATTACCTGTCGCAAAAGTAGGAACCCAATTACGATGTTTCCCTCCAAGTAAATCATAAACTGGAACCCCCAATTTTTTACCTACAATATCATATAAAGCAATATCTATTGATGAAATTGCTGCAGTTAATGTTCGACCTCCCTCAAAATACTGGCTTCTATACATTTCTTGCCATAGAGCCCCTCTCTTAAGTGGATCTCTTCCAATTAGCCACTCTTTGTAATGATCTATAATTCCTTTAACGCCAAGTTCTCTGGTTGATAAACCTGATTCACCCCAACCATAAATTCCTTCGTTAGTCTCCACTTTAACCAACATCTGATTTCTGGTTCCAATCCAAACCGGAAAAGCTTTAATATCAGTTATATGCATTTTTCCCTCCTAATAATTCATATTTAGGCAAACTATAACATTGATGGCTGTCGCATATGCCATTCAGTAGCATTTTCATATGCTTGTGCTACTCTCAAAACTAAAGAATCATTAAATTCTGATGCTGCAATTTGCATTCCAACAGGCATGCCCTTAGAAGTAAAACCACAAGGTACTGTCAAAGATGGTGCCCCAGTAATATTGAAAAAATTTACCAAGCTAGATAAAGTAGGAATTTGATTTTTATCACCTTTATTTTCTGAAGCGTCTTTAATAGTTGGAGCTGTAATACGTTCAGTAGGGCCAATTAAAATATCAAAACTATCCCACATTGAAGCACAATCTTCTTTAAAACTTCTAAATTCTTGATTAGCTTTGACATAATCAATCCCACGGATTAAAAGTCCATCTTCTATTGCGTTTCGAGCTTGACTGCTAATTTGATCACCTTGGCTTTTATAAACCTCTTCATGAACAGTAGCATATTCCGTAAGCATAATAATATTTGAAAATTTAGTAGGTTTTAAAAGAGATATAGAAACATCTTCTACACAGGCACCCAAGTCTTTTAATATGATCACAGCTTTTTTAAATATTTCACATATTTCAGGTTCGATAGTTGCTGATAAAGCTTCTTCTAAAATTCCGATACGAATTCCTTTGATTTCTTTATCTAGGTCAACTGAAAAATTTTTAACAGGCAAAGTACTAGTTGAGCTATCTCTTGAATCGTGACCTGCTATAGCATTAAGCATGAAAGCAGCATCTCGAACCGTTCTGGTCATTGGACCTACAGTATCCAACGTCCAACTAACTGGTAAAACACCATATCTACTCACTAATCCAAACGTTGGCTTAAAGCCAACAATACCACAAAACGTAGCTGGAACCCTAATGGATCCACCTGTATCACTACCCATTGAGCCCATACAAAGTCTTCCCGCCACAGCAGCAGCTGAACCTCCGCTAGACCCACCAGTAATACAATCAAGATTCCATGGATTTCTGGCGGGACCATCATGAGGGTTAACGCTTGTAGCTCCCATGGCGAATTCATCCATCTGAAGCTTGCCTATAATTATGGCACCTGCCTGCCTTAATCTTTCAGTAACAGCGGAGTCAGTTGTTGGAATAAAATCCCTCATCACAACCGATCCAGATGCAGTACGAACTCCTTTGGTATTGAACAAATCTTTTAGTGCTATTGGAACACCCTGTAATGGTCCGATATGGTTACCTTTTTGTATCTGATCTTCAATAAAGCGTGCAGACTTTTGAGCCTGTTCAGCCATTACGGTAATAAAAGCATTTAACTTCCCATTAACATTTTCAATACGTCTTAGATGAGCTTCCAAAAGTTCAGTGGGTGATAAATCCTTTTTACGAATCAGTTCAGATACTTGAGAAATCGACATCGAGCAAAGTTCTGAGTGATTCAATTTGAATCACGAATCAGGGAACTATATTTGTAAATGTCACCGTAAGGATGAATTCCATAAATCAATCCAGGATCAGGAACAATAGGTATTTTTGTTTCAGGAGAAAATCCTCCTACAGCATCTCTAAAATCTGCACCAAGTGACTTGATCTTTTCTTTAAAATCAGACCTTACTTTACCTAATATAACTATTTGTTTGATCTCAAATATATCTAGTAATTTTGGATTCACAGAAATTTCTAATAATTTTTCAGCAATCTCATCAAAAATATCACCATCTTCAAACGTTTCAATTATTGTTGCTTTTTGTTGATCTTCATTTAGAAAAAATTCAAATCTGTTTACTTTAGAAACTGTAAAAGTTCCTAATTCTTCTTTTATGAATTCTTTTATAATTTGCACGTCTTCTTTATAAGTCATTTCTATGATAATTGTTACAATTGAGTTCTCTGCATTTAATTTATTTGACATCTAATACTCCTCAATTATTATTCTTATAAGAAGTTCATTTCTAATTAACTTCCCTACCCAAAACTCTTATTGATAATAACATTTCCTTCTCGGTGGATAAATGTAAGATTTTTGTTTAATCTGTAATTAAATTCAAATAATCAAATAAGACCTACTATTCTAGAGTTTGACAACACAGTTACTATTTTGGCAATCTAGTTTTCATTAGAATTTCAAAAATTTATCATTCAGAAAAAATTGCGGGAAATTTATATGATTAACACTCCAGTAATTGATTTTCATGCTCATGGTGGATCCTGGGGTAGATTTGGCGTCGTAGACGATCCTAATTTATATATAAGATTAATGGATTCAGCCGGGATAGATAAAGCATGTATCAACTCTATCTTTTTTGGTGATGCACGTTGGGCAAATAATTTGGTTTATGATAGATTCGTTACAAAATTTCCTGATAGATTTATAGGAGTTGCTTTCGTCACTCCTCACTATCCCGAAGAAACAATCAAAGAACTTGATAGATCTTTTAATAAATTAAACTTTAAATTTTTAAAACTTTACCCTCTTTACTACAGACAACCTAGTGACTCTGATGGTTTTAAACCAATTTTTGAATGGGCAAATCAAAAAGAAATACCAATAATGTGTCACGGTAAAGACGATATCGATGCTCCAGGAACAACACTAATTAAAAAATATGAAAAATTTTCTAAAGATTATCCGAAAATAAAGTGGGTTCTAGCACATGGTGCATGTATGCCTGACATTAATTCAGTTACTGTCGCAAAAGAACTACCAAATATCTGGATAGAAACATGTGGATCTCCAACACCATTGGATGGAATTTCTTTTGCTGTAAATCACGGACTTGTTGACCAGATACTATTTGGATCAGACATGCCATTATTTGACTATAGACATCAAATTGCAAAGATTACAACAATGGATGCTTCTGAAGAAGATAAAAAGAAAATCCTCGGTTTAAATGCAATCAAACTTCTAAACCTCGATATTTAATTAAATTCTTTTACATTCAATAAAAAAATTTAGCTATCTATTCATAAAAACTAAATTTATATGCTATACTTTCGTGCAATAAAACCAAATTTAAATAATATGGAGAATTTTATGAATTCTAAAGTTATTGGAGCTATGTTAATACTCGGCTCACTATTGACAGTTATACCATGGTTCATTGGTGGCGATACATCTGGTATGACACCTTCGGAACAAATTACTGCAATCTTAGCAGAATCAGGTGCAGTGGAAGCTAGATCAATTCTTAATGTATTTGGTGGAATATTTATGTTTGCAGGACTTTATTACCTAGCACGAACATTAAAAAGTGAAAATAACCTAAGTAACCACTTTGCTGAAATTGGTGGATTATTGCTTTTGGTAACTCTACCTATATGGGTAGTTCTAATGGGTACAGACATCTCGGCTATAGACGCGGCTAAAGACCATGGAAATGAGGTTGGTGCAACAATAATAGCATCTTCTATAGGATTGCAAACGATTGGAATATTGCTAGTAGTTGGACTTTTCTCACTTGGGATATCACTAACTTTGCTAAGAAAGTATAAGGGAATTATTGGCATACTATTTATTATTGCATCAGTGGCAGCTTTTATAGATATGGTAGTTGCACCAGATAGTGACGCCATTGGAACCATAGGTTGGATGGGAATGTTCCTTATGACCCTTGTAACAGGTATTCTAACTACTCTTCAAAAAGAAAACTAATTCTAAATAAATTAGGAAATTTTCACAGTCCTGCCGGTTCTAGAGGATTCAACAGCCGCATCTATAACTTCTAGAACATGGACTGCGTCTTGGATAGATGTGGGAGAAGACCCATCTCCTCGAGAAGCGTTGAGATGGCATCTTACAAAATCAGCTCCCGCTAACCCTCCGTATGCAGACGATCCAGGCAAATTATATGACTTAGACTGATACCCAGCCGGTTCCTTACCTGGCATATCACTGAACATACCGAAAGAATCACCATGCGAAGAATCTATACGTGCATACCCCCGAGTACCTCGGATGGCCACTAACGCATCATTTGAACCTCCCATCTCCTCAGGCATAGGCCCAGCCAAATGGTAACCTGAATGGATAGTACCCATAGCACCACCGCTGAATCGCACTACCAATAAAGCTGTATCTTCAACTTCTATTTGTTCAGGATTTTGAGTACCAAGCATAGCTGCTACCTCTACGATCCTATCATCTAGTAGATATGAAACGATATCAATATGGTGACAAGCCAACCAAGCTAATATTCCTGTGCCGGCTGTATCTTTTTTGAACATCCATCCGTCTGGATTTCGGAAACGAACCTGGGAAGTAGCTAAGCGAGTTTCAGTAGTCATGATGTTACCAAAGTCTCCATTTATCCTAGCTTGTTTTACTTCCCGTACTTCGGGACGCCATCTATTCTGGAACATAACTCCCGTAGTAAGCTGCTTAATTTCTGCAGCTTCCGCTACTTTACGTAGATCATTAGCATTCATTGCCCCTGGTTTCTCGAACATGAAATGTTTACCCGCATCAACACATTTTTGCAATATATCGGAACTTATATCATTCCGAGCACACACCAATACAAAGTCAATTTCATCTCGAGATAGGAATTCCTCTAAATCACGTGTGCCAGAAACTACTTTTGAAGATAAAGCTGTTATTTCTTCTAATTCTCCTCCCTCAACAGCGCATAGATGGATATCATCAATTTCGTCAAGTTCATTAAAAGTCCTTAGGTGGCCCTTAATATGTCCATGTTGTGCTGAAAATATAGCCCCGACAGTGAATTTTTTTTCGCCCAATTTATCTCCTCCACTTTAAATAATACAACTACTTTGCGTAAATGCTACTCATTATTTCAAAATTTATCTAGTCTGAAATATCACCATCTGTTTCCAAAAGGTAAAAATTCATGGGATTAAATACTTCAGCTGAAACTAAAAAAGCTATGATGAATGACTGAGGAGTCAAAAGATAAAGAATTCATTCAATTAAACACCTCTATTAGTGAATCGGCGCTTATCTTTAGGTGAAACACCTAAATTTTAAATCGTTTAATCTGAAAATCTTAATGAATATATATCTGCATCATTCATTACGAAGCGTACCTTAACAGGCTTGCCGGATATCTTAGATAAATCTGTAGAACCTTTCCAAGACACATACCCAGATATCTCATCTCCTATCAATCCGTCACAGTCATCTATACCGTATCCTTCTAGAGGAGCACCAGATTCATCCAACATCTCTACCCTTATCCTCCCTGCTGCACTTGTAGAATAATTTAACTCTAACTTGTTCCCTGTGAAATCTAATGTCTTAGTAAGCATTTGACCTTCATCATATCCTGCATTCAATGATGAAAATCCATCTAGTCTCAATGTCATCCTCTCTAAATATGCAGACGGTTGAGCATAATGTCTCTGAATAAATATAGACATCTCTGTCGAACTTGTCTGAATTACACCAGAGGCAGGATAATTGTTGCGTGTAGTCCAGTTCTCATCGCCTATTCCAGGCTTTAAAAAACTTTCTCTGAATGTAAAGTCATACCGTGTACTACCTGCACGCGTAGTCATAAATGCACCATCTGATGTATCTCCATAATACTTATATTTTTCAAAACCTTCCATATTGTCAAAAGCATCTTGAGGAATATCATATTTCTTCATTCTTTTAAAAAAGATTCGGCCAGGTAATGATATATATATATGATTTGCTCGAAAATATGGAGTCGTCTGGTTCGTGTAAAGCTGAGCAGATGGTGTCATAGATCCAGTGTCACTGTACTCCATTGGAGTAAATTCTGACCAATTAAAAAAATCTGATGATGTAGCTCGTGCAGTAGATCTAAATCTTGGTATACCTCTCTCATCAGGTTTATCAAAAATTTCTTTAGCTACATCTTCCCAATTTTTTTCAAGTTTCCCATCCCCTCCAACAATACATCTTGCGTAAATTACATATTTTGATTCAATCTCAGACCAAAAAATTATATTTTGTGCATCCCAATGATTGGGCAAACTACCTAAAATAATAGGGGCATCTTGAATTTGACTCCAATTGGTTGAATCTGAAGTAGCGTATCCATAAAGATTCGAAGAATTTGTAGAATCATCCCAAAGGCCTCGCATATTTCCCTTAATTCGTTGTGACTTGGATGCATTAGGATTAGTGTCCAAAAAAGCTCCAAAACCAGAACCTAATTCTATAAGTGGCATGATAATATTGTTTTGAACTGAACCTTGATAATCTATCAAACCAAGATTAGGCCTATTCCAATTTATCCCGTCTTCACTTTCTGCATAACAAAGTAAAGTTGAATGCCCTCTATAGTACATTCTATAAACATCTCCATCTTGAAAAATATTTGTATAAAATGAACCAGAGCCGGTTTCGTCTGTTTCCCATGGTTGGTCATATTTGATAGCCTCACCTGCAGAAACCGGATTATGTAACTTTAATGATGTTCGATTCATATTATCTATAAAATAGTGATCTACAAATAATTCTCGTTTGTCATCAAAATTAATCATTCAAATTCTCCTGTATTTTTAATAGATTTTACCAATTATATTTTATTTAAATGCAGTAACTACTTTTCTATTCGCATCAATAATTTGGCCTATATATTCTTCGCTAAAACTTGGTTGCATTGGAATTGTTATTCCTCCAGACATTAATCTTTCACCATAAGTATTTTTAACCTTTGTGTAATCTATTGGAATCTCTCGATTATAATCTAAAGGAAACTTGGAATTCCCATACAAATTTGGCTCAGTAAGGAATGGATGTTTGTATAAAGGTCCAAGCTCCGGGATACCTAAAGGATAAGGTCCATAGGAAGGAATTATTCCTTCAGCTTCTAGTGCCTCGGCATATTCATATGCTGTGCATTTAAGTGAGTCAGTGTCTATAGTTAATTTTAAATTCCAATAAGTATGTTTCACACCAGGCCGAACTTTTTGAGGTGTAATTTCTTTTATATCAGATAATCCATCAATTATAGTTTTTGCAGATCTAATTTTATTATTAACGTATCCATCAACTTTTTTAAGCTGTACTCTACCTAATGCACCCATAATATCTCCAATTTTATAGTTTGGAGCCAAGAAATAATTGGCATATGGTTTCCCTGCAGCAGGCCCATTTTTTCTAGGCAATGCAGCGTCATGAAATAATATGGCTCTCTCCCAAAGTGCAGTGTTATTAGTAAGCACCATTCCGCCCCCACCTAAACTTAAATGTTTTCCACCAAAACTAAATCCAGAAATATCAGCCAAAGTTCCAGCAATTATGCCATTGTCTTCAGAAAAATGAGATTGACAACAATCTTCAATCAGATATATTCCATGCTTATCAGCTATTTTTCTAAGTTCTCTTACATTTGCAATATTTCCATGCAGGTTAACTACCAAAATAGCTTTCGTCCTTGATGTTATTTTTGCCTCCACATCAATTGGATCAAGACACATTGTGTCATCAATATCTGCAAAAACTGGAACACAATTTTGAAGTAAAAGTCCTATTATGCTCCCACCAGATGTCCAAGCTGTTGTAATAATTTCATCGCCCGGATCTGGGTTCAATGCAGCTACACATGTGTGCATAGCTGAGGTTCCTGAATTGACAGCTATACCATATTTAACCCCATATCTATCAGCATATTCTCTCTGAAATGCATCTACCAGTTCCCCTCTTCGTAACTTTCCAGATCTTATTACATCTGAAACAGCAGAAATATCATCTTCACCAAAATCATGTGTTGCCCAATTTTGTGGATCAGTTACAACAGGAACACCACCATTAATTGCAAGTTTATTAATCAATTACTATCGCTCCAATATTAACCTCTTTAAATTAAACAACCAGAAATAATTACCATCAATCCAACTACTATAAAAACACCCTCAAAGGATTATGCAATTTACATAATCTTTTGTTGTTTGGTAAATAAAAATACTTCAGTCCCGTTTCACAGCCCCTGCCCATGTCCAGCCTTCCAAACCTTTATCTTTTCCATCAAGAACTCTAACTTTAACTATAGCAGTAGGAAGTTTCAAAAGCGCAGTACCTGGTCTCAGTAACATTGTCTTTTGACAATCATTTGAAGGAGCAGCAATAATCTCAACTTTTGCTCCAATTTCAAAAGGAATACCAGGTTCTAGTTTAAATTCATTTAAGCTACAAAACTGTACCTTGCCTGCACTTCTAGAATAATTCGACAGCGTTTCTTCCATTTCAGGCCATATACTAAGTGGTACTTTTCTTTCAATACATTTATTTGAAATAATTCTTCTTACAAAACAATCATCCAACTCTTGCCTAGATACACTGGAAAAATACGTCTCATCGGTTTGAATCAAAACTTTAGTACTTTGCAAGATACCAGACAAAGACGCTTGTTCTTGTGATGTTTCGGCAGTTTCTGATGAACTACAACTAATTGAAAATAACATCAATAAGAAAAAAAGAACTAATAATTTTACTTTCATGATTTTTTCTCCAAGACATTGTTTAAGTTGTTTATTAGATCTGCATAGTAAAACACATCTATTTCAATATCAACATCTTAAGTTTATTTTTATTATTAATTCACGTGATTCAGAATCTATTTGAACTTTGGAACACCAGCAGTTTCCATAATCTGTTCTAATTCTTGTATTAAATGATTTGGCGGTCTAATCCCGGGAGGTCTTGGTGGACCCACTTTAAGACCTGCTATTTCCATAGGAGTCTTTACTAATGGCCCTTCTCCAGCAGTCAATACACCTACTTTTTCAATCCATCTACGCCAACCAACTTTAAATGAATCCAGATGATCTTTTACAGAAGAATAATCCTCCTTCTCGAGCAATTCCCATGTACGTAATGGATATTCAGGCCAGCATGTCCCAAGATGCCCTACAAACCCCTGCGCTCCTAAAGAATGACTCAAAGAAACTTGGTCTGTATTATCATAAATCACAAGTTCTTTGTGAAAAGATTCAATAACATCTCGAAAAGAATCATGATCTGGGGCTGCCCATTTTAATGCTCTTACAATTTCAATTTGGGACAATTGATTTAATAGCTCACTATCAATATGAAAACCCAACCACCAAGTGTTATAAACCATTATTGAAATATCAATCTGATCCGACAACTGTTTAAATAACCTTAAAACATCCTGGTCTGTGGCCGGATAATAATACAAAGGAGAAACTTGAACCGCCTGTAATCCAACTTTAGAAGCATGCTTTGCAAGTTCAATAACTATTCTAGGATCTGTATGTTGAACACTGGTTAGTACAGGGACCCTATTATTTGCAGCTTCCACGGCAGAGGTCATTATAGTTTTACGTTCTTCTATATTGAGCAATGGATGCTCTCCTGCTGCCCCACCTACTAAAAGTGCTCCGTTTCCAGTCTTCACACCATGTTCAATTGTAAAATTCACATTATAAGAAAATGCCTCTAAATCTAGATCAAAATCTTCTGTGAATGGGGTGGCCATAGGAATCAGAGGACCTCTCAGCCAATCTTTAATATTATTTGGATCCAACATATTCTCCTTTTCCAATCCAGCACATAAATTTAAATAACAACTACAAATTCATTAATTAAATTGTACATCTAAGTATTTTTACATCTTCTGATAATTTCAGAGGTAGAAATCGCTGAAGTATAAGGAAGAAGATGAAAAATACCCATTTCGATTGGAACCTTATAACAATCTTGGAGTAAATCTTCAGAAAAATCGTCACCGTGAACCACCAAGTTTATTTTGTGTTTATTAATCCATCCTAGATCTATAGACAAAGGCGCATTAGGTATCACTTCATCTACATACCTACAAGAAGATATTGTAGCTATTCTCTCTTCCATGGTCATTATAGGTAAACGTTTGTAACTTTCAACAGTTTTGTCAGAATGAACCCCAACAATCAGATGATCTCCAAGTTCACTAGCTTTCTTTAATAAATTTACATGCCCAAAGTGAAACAAGTCACCTACCATATCAACATATATTCTCATCAAAATTACCCCTCCAAGTAAGTGTGAAATAATTTATTTCTAAAGTTTATTAAATTTCCTCTTTCAAAACATATGATCTTCCTGATGTCTCATGTTTGTTAGGTAAATAATAGTAATTTACCCCTGGTTTTAAAATTTCCACGTAGAGAATTTCTTTTTGTTTATCTTTTTCAATAATGACTGCGTACCAGGCCTGAGCTAATAAATCAAATTCGGCATAACCTTGGGAATCAGTTATACATTTTCTAAGCCCTACAATAGTTACATTAGCTGACTCAACAGGTCTATTGTCATGTGTGAAAATTCGAATTTTGGTAATGTATTTATTTGGAAAAAAAAACTTGTGAATTCTAGTAAGTATACCAGATTGTTGGGGAATGACAGATTCCGGTATCGAATTTACAATATCCTCTTCAAAATCCATTTTCTTTGGAATATACCATTCAGATCCATATTTAAGTGATAAGTATTTTTCAGGAGGATTTGGCACAAAGAAAGTAGTTCCAAGAAACGAGATTGATTTTAAATCATCATAAAGTTCAATGGGTATTTTGACCGCAGGGTATTGATAGATACTTCCATCAAGTATCTTATAACAAGTCCAATCTATCGGTATTCCCTGTTTCGAAAGCTCAACACCAATGTGGAACGAAGATTCGTTTACCTCAGCTTTGAAACCAGCTATCTTAAATTTATCAACAGTTTCATTAAAGGATTTTTCGTCAAGACCATTCCTGCCAATTATTGATCCAATATCTAAATCATCATCCCATGGAATAAGTTGCTTATCTCTGACAGCACCTAAACAAGTACCGTGACGAAGAAAGAAAATAACATCTAGTTCATCCATCAATTCCTTAATCTCGAGTAATATCTTTTCCGCGTTTTGAATGTCCATAGGTTTCAAAATGAAATTCTCCTTAATATATCGTAATTAACCATAAATCTGATAAGCACAAATTATACACTCTCATTAATTATGCCTAAAACGCATTAACCTATTGGAAAACTTTACTTCCCCTACCCATAAATAATTCCCATCATATGAAAGGAATTTAGGTAAAAATAGTTTGTTTTGACCAATTTGTGGGGGCTCGCCAACACTTGTATTTCCCAACAATACATCAGCAGTATTTCCCCTGATCGCACTCTCTATATCATTCCAAATATGTACCCTTCCAAAACCATTGTCAGCTATAAAAAGTTGTCCATTCCCAGCAAAAACTCCAGCAGCACCATTAATTTTAGACCCACCAATCACATTCTTTACAGGATTAGAAAGTATATCAGCAACTCTATATATGGTAACTGTATGCAAAAAACCATTAGAAACTACAAGATAATTCCCATCGCTATGTAAATTTAAAACTTCGATATTTTTTAAAACTTTTACTGGTTCAGAATCCTTTTCTGGAAAACCTTCCCATATGTAAATTTCATCGGTAGAAAGACCTAAGTAAAAATACTTTTCGTCCATAGCAATTCCAGTTATTCCTAAAGATTCATTAGAAACATTACCTATCTTGAGTGTACCTACCTGACCTTTCAGTAACAGATCTGGTGCTTCACCAGACAGAGGTAATTGATTCCATTTGAGCACCATATCTCTACCACCAAGAATTAATGTATCCTTATAAAGAGTTAAGTCTCCAACAGAAAATGCTATAGAATCAGGCCCTATAGAATATCTATAATCTGGATAAGCTCCACTTTCTTGAGGTATGTCTTTCCACACATAAAAATAACCAGCATCTGAAGCAACAAAAAGGCTTTTACCATCAGACGCAGGAATAGGGTTGAATATAAAATAATTGTTCTCTAGCGTATTAGTAAAAATATCTGGCCCACCAATAACAAAATCAGGTTTTTGGTCTACGCTAGTTGGAATAGAATTATAAACAGATATCGTATGATAATTTGTAGTAATAAACACTCTTTCACCAGCTATAGCAAGTCCTGTATGGTCCGTAGCCTTCATGAAGCTTGCCCCCCATTTTTCATACCCCCCCAATACAGACAAATCAGGCAAATCATTTTCATCGTCTGGAAAAGAGTCCCAAATATACAAAGCTGAACCAAGAGCTAAGAGTTTTCCATCCGGTGTAAAATCACCTCTCATCCAAGGAGCTCCAGTTCCTAAATCTATTGGATCACTCATATAAAAATCATATGGATGTTCATCCTTATTAGGGAAAGTTTTCCAAAAAAATGATCCAACTTCTCGTTGACCATCAACAGAAGCATTATGATCACCTACTATCATCGATTTTCCATCGCTGGTAATCTGTCTTGGTGTTCCTAAAGCACCGTTTCCAGTTAAAAATATATCTGCTGGTTGATTGTCAAATTTTGGAAATGTATTCCAGATTAAAACACCCGATTGTTGGGTACTAGTAATCGCAAGCTTAATTCCATCTGTCCACACGCCCCAAGGCCAAAGCAAATTATTTTTACTTAAATTAGTCCCTGAATCAGATCCTTGTAAGACAATATCTGCTGGTTCCCCATTTTCTAAAGGGAATTTATTCCAAATTAAAATCCGATTATTGTATGTATCTGTTACCACAATTTTTTCACCATCAGTAGCAATACTTTTAGGCCAATTCATACTAGATCTACTAGTTCCAGGAGCATTAGAAAAAAAGCTTTTTTGACCCAAAACAATATCTGGAGCTTCATTTCCATCGGGTAACTTATTCCAAATTAAAACCCGATTATTATAACTATCTGCCACCAATAATCTTTTCCCGTCTGTAGCAATTCCAGAAGGATGGTTAAATAATAATGGTCCTCCTGTTTGATTAAATCCTATAGCACCCAGAACAATATCCGCATTTTGGCCAGAAAAAAAAGGACCACTTTTTGAGATGATATTGCCAAACTTATATTGTGATGATACAGACTTTACAGGTATCGTAGATAAAATTAATTGTTCTGGCTGGAGTCCTAAAGAGAACAGACATACCATAGCTTGATCCTTATCCCTAGCCTCAGCGTTAACTGAAGACCTAATTTCAGATAAACGTTGAGAACCTAAAACTCCACTAACACAATCGTCAAAGCCTTCAGGAGAAGTAGCACTACCCACTAAAATATTCGATACCATGTTTGCATAAAGTTCATCGGCAAATAGTTCCTGAGCTTTCTTCAAAGTTTCCATGTCTGTATCGTTGCTAACATTGCCTTTTCCAATACTATTTTTTGGTTTTTGGCCTCCACTAGATATAGAATCAGAAGAAGATTTTTGATTTCCCGAGTTTGATAAAACTAATGATTCTGGTGGAATATTCAAATTTAACAAGCATAATGCAGCAATATCTCTATCCATTCCTCCAATTGATCCAACATCAATTTTAAACATTTCAAGTTTCGGTTTACTGACAGATTTAGAAAGACATTCTTCAAAGCCTACTGGCCATTCAATCAAACCATTAAGTACATCTGTTGCTAAATCTGGTGGATAGAGTTTTTGTGCTAATTCAACATT
>Ga0310344_10001768_pt1 | contig 16379 bp, 15 predicted proteins | sample HC15DNA20200_MG_FD_203801 | JGI IMG/M metagenome (GOLD analysis project Ga0310344, IMG submission 203801) | Marine microbial communities from station ALOHA, North Pacific Subtropical Gyre - HC15-DNA-20-200_MG | ecosystem: Environmental > Aquatic > Marine > Oceanic | place: Pacific Ocean: North... | reverse complement strand
CGTTGTTCCGGGGGTGTTTGTGGTTGCAGGATGATGAAGTTCCAACTCGGAGCAACGATGTCGTTAGACGATTCTGTGAAGTGGCCAGCCTTGATCCAGAACCATTTACTGTGGTCGAGAGTATGAAACATGGTGAGAGAGGTAACACCGATGAACGAAAGGTGTTCACATGTTTTTTCGACGCGCTCGCCCTAGCTCTGCAGCGGGTTGATCGGTTCGATGTTCTGTCTAGAGGAGACAGCGAATGAAAAGAGAAGTGAGTGTGTTGGTCGGAGTTGTAGGGCTCATGTTGTTAATGGGCGGCTGCAGCAGTGTGGGCCGCTACAACGGCTTCGTGACGGCAAACGAGCAGATCGACGGTGCGTGGGCTCAGGTGGAAAATGTCCTGCAACGGCGAGCTGATCTCATTCCTAATTTGGTGGCTACCGTGCGGGGTATCGCAGAGCAGGAGCGTGAGGTGTTCACGGCTGTTGCTGAGGCCCGGAGTCGTCTAGCAGGATCGGTCACACCAGGAGAAGCAGCGAACGCAAATGCTGGATTAAATAGTGCCTTGGGCAGGCTGCTAGCAATTGCTGAGAATTATCCTGAGCTGCGATCGAATCAGAACTTTGTTCGGTTGCAGGATGAATTGGCTGGAACCGAGAATCGAGTTGCTGTGGAGCGGCAGCGTTACAACGACGCAGTCCGGGTCTACCGGACGGATATCAGACGCTTTCCTAACAACCTCTTGGCAGGGGCATTTGGATTCGGTGAGCGCGAATATTTTGAGGCTAATGAGGGTGCGTCCGAAGTGCCACAGGTGGTGTTTTAGTGAGGTCGCATCTAGTCTGCCTAGGAGGGCTCGTGACGATAATAAGGCCCTGTTTCCGGGTTGTAGGCCTAGTGTTTTTGTTGATGGGTGTTGTTCGTGGCCAAGAGCCATTTGAAGCTGGTGAACTGACCCTTGAGGTCAGACCCAGTCGATTGGTACTTGAGGTCGGAGAAACAGCGAGATTTGTAGCCACAGTGCGGACAGGCGACGGGGAGGTGGTCGACGATAGTGAGGTGATCTATTTTTCAAGGGCCAGGCGCAGTGTATCGGTTACACGCGACGGTAGAGTTGAGGCTTATAGGCCGGGTGACTTCACGTTAGTCGCGCTAGTTCCTGTAGAAACTGACGATGATAGTCGTCGGCCAGATGCTCGGGTGCGTGTCGAGATTGAGGTGACAGTGCCACTTCCGGCAACGGAAGAGGTGACGTTCATGGCAGTGCCTTCCAATTACTACGTGGGTACGAACCCACGCCTAGAGGTTCAGGTCACGGACACTCTCCGTACGGTCCGAGATGACATCGAGGTTACCTTTGAGTCCAGTAATCAGCGTGTGGCCAGAGTCGATCGGTTTGGAGGTTTGGCTCTACGCGAACAGGGCACCGTGGATATAACGGCTACAGCAGGCGGTGTGAGCGAGACCGTGGTAATTGAAGTCGAGAATAGTCCTGTCGTCTCACTCGATCTGTATGCCAGTGCCGATCGAGCCGTGACCGGTGAGGTCATCCGGTTTACCGCAACTGCAAAGGATGCCCGTGGATTAGCTGTGCGGGGGGTGCCAGTCAGATTGGGAGTCAGCGGAGAGACTATTCCAGGTGTCATTGCGGTTGGCGCCACTGCGCACATCGCTGCTGATGGTAGGTTTGTAGCCGAACGGTCAGGGGTTTACACAGTAGTAGCGACTACAGGGAGCCACTCCGCGACACGTACAGTGTCGATCGACGGTCGTAACGTTGCGGCCGAGGTAGAAGTGGTGGGACGGGGGAAGGTTCTTGACCGTCACACATCGGATCTTTGGGTTTGGGAAGGTTCAGATGGGCGAGATTATGCCATTACAGGTACCTGGGGTGCTGCTGGCGACTCCTACATTTGGGATGTGACCGATCCAGGCAAGATCGAGAAACTTCATGAGGTTAAGGTCGATGCGAGAACTGTTAACGACGTAAAGGTGTCTGAAGCTGGTGATATTGCTGTCATTAGCCGCGAGGGAGCTTCTGACCGAAGGAACGGCATAGTGATTCTTGGTGTTGGTAACCCGAGGGAAGGGGTACCTGTGTTAAGTGAGTTTACCGATCAACTGACTGGGGGAGTTCACAACATATTTATTTCCGAGAACCACGTTTTTGCACTGAGTGCGGGTCGGCGTTACGACGTCATTAATATTGAAGATCCGCGTCAACCGAGGCGAGTGGGCCAATTTGAACTTGATACCCCTGGGCATGGCGTTCACGATGTGTGGGTCACGGATGGCGTGGCGTTTTCATCCAATTGGACTGATGGAATTGTGGCTGTGGATGTAGGGGGTGGGGGAAAGGGAGGGAGCCCTGAGCGGCCAGTCGAATTGGGTCGCTACACCTATCCGAGCGGATGGAACCATGCCGCTTTTCCTTACAAGAGTCAGTCAACTGGTAAGTTCTATCTGTTTGCCGGTGATGAGGCGTTTCCCTACGGAGGCTACAGTGCTCAGCCAGGGGGTAGACCCTCTAGGGCTGCCGGATGGGTTCATGTTATTGACTGGAGTGATTGGGATGATCCGCAGGAGGTAGCTCGGTATCAAGTGCCTGAGGCCGGTTCTCACAATTTATGGGTTGAAGACGACATCATGTATGCAGCCTTCTACAATGGGGGACTCAGGGTGGTCGATGTTTCTGGAGAGCTGATGGGTGATCTCTATAAACAAGGTCGTGAGATAGCAATGTATCTGCCAACCGACCCAGATGGTTATATCTCTAATGCTCCATTTGTGTGGGGACCCCAGCCCTATAAGGGTCATATTTTTTTCACCGACTGGAACACTGGACTTTGGGCCGTTCGGTTGAGAGAGCGGACTGGAACGCCTCATGTTGTCGGAGAACCCCGTTAACGTATGGCAAGGTGAGGGTTAGGTAGGGTTGCTAACTTGCCTTGAGGGAGACTGGCTAGGTGTGCGTTATGCCTCAGTGCCTTGAAAGACTATTTTTGTTTGTGACAATTTCACTGGTCGGTTCCGGAGCGGCTGGAGCCCTTGGTCCTGCTAGTAGCTACTACGTTTATGTGGCCTCGGAGTCGGACGACGAGGTGGCTGTTGTTCGCTATGGTCCAGGCGGAGTTGAGCTAGTCAAACGGATAGCTGTAGGGAGTTATCCGACCGAGGTTGAAGGGCCGCATGGTCTCAAAATCGGTCCAAATGGGAAGTATTGGTATGTGTCTATAGCTCATGGCTTTCCCTATGGAAGCGTGCATAAGTATGAGACTGGAACGGACGAGTGGGTAGGTGAAGCAGTGCTGGGCCTTTTTCCAGCAACTTTGGACCTATCCTCGAGAACAGGGCTGCTGTATGTGGTGAACTTCAATCTCCATGGACCACTAGAACCTAGCACTATTTCGGTTGTGGAAGTTGAAACGATGACGGAGGTGGCTCAGGTCGTGAGCGGCATTCGCCCACATGGTGGCCGGTTTGGTCGTGATGGTCGATACTTCTACTCCGTCAATATGATGGATTTCGAGCTAGTCGAGTTGGATGCGTTGAGTTTCGATGTCACACGTCGATTGGCACTGGGGGAAGGAGTTATGCCGACCTGGGTGGGGACTTCGACCGTGTCTGGTAAGGCTTATGTAGCAGGTAGCAACGTTGACAAGGTCTTTGAGATTGACCTAGATACTTGGACAATTGAACGTACTTTTGAGGTTGGTTCTGGGCCTTATAACCTAGCCCTGAGTCCAGACGGGACAAAATTAGTCATCACTTACAAGAGTGGCCAGGCAGTGGGGTTTCTGGACCTTGAATCGGGGCGGGAAATAGAGAGAACTAGAACTAGTCGGCCAATACCTCATGGAGTGGTGGTTACTCCAGACGGTGAATATGCGTTTGTCTCTTTAGAAGGAATCGGCGATGACCCCGGTACGGTGGAGGTCTATAGCATGGCGACAGGCGACCGAGTTGGTGTGGTTGACGTCGGACGGCAGGCCGGTGGTATCGCTTTTTGGAAAAAATTAGATAGTTAGCTGCGTTCTACGGCGAGTGCTACACCGTTCCCGCCTCCTAGGCAAAGAGTGGCTATACCCCGCCGAGCGTCGCGTTTAAGCATTGCATAAAGCAAAGTTGTTAAGATTCTGGCCCCGCTAGCGCCTATCGGATGGCCCAAAGCGACGGCCCCGCCGTTGACGTTTACCTTTTCGGGATCTGCTCCGAGTTCGCGGATGACTGCTAGTGCTTGGGCGGAGAACGCTTCGTTAAGCTCGATTAGGTCTACTTGTTCTAACGACCAACCCACCTTACCGAGTAGCTTTTGGACTGCCTGAACGGGGGTCATCAGTAGCCATTTTGGAGCGAGGCCGCTGACAGCTTGCCCGACGATACGAGCCATTGGTGTCAACCCAAGTTCATTGGCTTTCTCGGTGGACATCAGTACGACTGCTGCTGCACCGTCGTTAACCCCTGGGGCGTTGCCGGCTGTGACGCTGCCTCCGTCCGTTTTAAAGGCCGGGCGCAGTCGAGCCAGCGATTCGATGCTTGTTTCTGGACGTACTGATTCGTCGGTGGAGAATTGGATTGGGTCTCCCAGGCGCTGCGGAATGGCTATAGGTAAAATTTCGTCCTTGAACCAGCCTTCTTGAATGGCAAGCGTCGCTTTTTGGTGGCTGGTGGCTGCGAACGCATCTTGATCGCTACGTGAGATGTTGTATCGGTCGACGACAGCCTCGCAGGCCAAGCCCATTCCCCAGTTTTCCAATGAACACCAGAGCCCATCATGAAGCATAGAATCGACCAGTTCGGCATTGCCCATCCGGAGGCCTTCGCGGGCGCGACCTAGTAGGTATGGACAATTACTCATCGACTCCATTCCTCCGGCGACAGCGATGTCGATGTCGCCGGTTGCGATTCCTTGGGCAGCTAACATCACCGCCTTTAGGCCTGATCCGCAAACCTTATTGATGGTTAGGGCTGCAACATGGTCGGGAAGCCCGCCTTTAATGGCTGCTTGTCTGGCTGGGGCTTGGCCTACACCTGCAGACACGACGTTTCCCATAATGCATTCATCTACTAAGTCGGGTTCGATGCCGGCTCGGGAAACGACTTCACCCACGATCTTCGCGCCAAGGTCTGGAGCCTGGATGCTCTTAAGAGCCCCCAAAAATTTTCCAGTAGGAAGTCGTGCAGCACTGACAATAACTGATTCTCGCATGACGTGTGTTCTCCAGTGACTAGTACTGCTATTCCGGTTATTCAGAGTACCAACAGACTGTCGTTCAATCGGACGAGTTTGTAGGCCTCGTTCTCTGGTCCAGGTTGGACAATGCTTCGGTGCAAGCTGCCTAGGCCTTGGTGCCGGGTTCTCCGGATGAGCCATCCAGGATCCTCAGGCTTGTCACAACCTCGGTACCAAGCAATCGATTAATGCGTGACATGATCAGAAAGCTAGATCGTCTAACCTCCCGTGCCCAATGAGGACTGTCCGCTCTTACCGTCAGAGTCCCGTCTGGATGGAGTCCGGCACTGGTGACCCTATTTATAGTGGATCCAACGGCAACACTCCAGACGAATGACACTTTGCCAGACGAGAGAGGTTGGTCTGCTAGCAGGTCTCGTAGCGCTTTGTTTATGCAATCTCGCGCTGCGATCATTGTCGAAAGAATCCTTTGTGGTTGGGCATCGGGGTTGTTTCTTTTCGGAAGGGCATCTCGCCCGTGTCCGGATGTGTTTAGTGGCCTTCTAGGCTCAGGGCTCTGTCTAATGTAACATCCGTCGGTGCGTTTAGTGCTGGCCTCTCGATCGCCACGCCGTGCTGAGCTCTTAACCTTGGCCGGCTATAGGTTCGCTATAGTGCCTGCGGATATTGATGAAACAGGGCATCCTGGAGAGTGTGGGACAGAGCTTGTGCGCCGGTTAGCTCGGGAGAAAATGCAAGCAGTGTCTAAATTGGTTTCTGAAGGCGACCAGGTCATTATTGGTGCTGACACTGCTGTTCTCGACGGAGATAGGATACTGGGAAAGCCGGCAGACAAGTCGGAAGCTGAGGGCATGCTTTGCCGATTGTCTGGTCGTGCTCACGAGGTGGTGACTGGGGTGGCGATTGAGGCTGGGGGGCTGGTGTTGGACGAGGTGGTGTCAACCCATGTGGTGTTCCGGGAGCTGACCGACAGGGATATCTCGTGGTACGTTGCTACCGGTGAGTCGTTCGGGAAAGCAGGGGCCTATGCGATACAGGGATTGGCTTCGAGGTTCGTTACCCGTATCGAAGGCTCGTATTCCAATGTAGTTGGGTTGCCTATATCGACGATCGATGGGTTGTTGGCCCGGCTGGTAGGCGCCAATCCTTTAGATGATGATGGGGGAGAGGGCAACGACTAAAAGCCCTTATCTTGCTATCAAGATTGACCCGCAAGCGGAAGCCACGGTATCCTTAGAACTGTAACAAAGGCAAAGGATTTAACTAATTATGCTGCCTAAAACCGTGAAGAGGATCGTCACGACCCTAGTCTTAACCGTGGCTTTCTGCGGTGTGCTGTGGAGCACGCTCGCCGAGGGCACAGAGTACTACATGCATGTAGATGAGGTTTTGGCCGAGCCCGAGGCTTGGTATGGCAAGAATCTACAGGTTCACGGTTACGTGGTAGCAGGGTCAAGGCTAGTCAAACCAGACACGCTTGAGTACAGGTTCAAGGTCGAGAATAACGGGTCGGTGATCGACGCCGAATACACGGGCATCGTACCTGATACCTTCCAGGATGGCTCGGAAGTGGTGATTTCGGGACAGTTGGATTCTCACGGTTTCACGGTAAAACCCAACGGGGTCATGGCCAAGTGCCCGTCGAAATACGAACCCAAGCCCACCTTGGATGACGTCGGCGCTGTCGAATAACTAATCCCAAGGGTCGGCCCTTCTCAAGTAAGGCGTCGAAGGGGGGTTTGTCGACTTCTCGTTCCTCGAGGTCCAATTATGGCATCTCTCGGTTCATTTACTCTTCTGGCAGCCTTTGTAGTGTGTAGCTACGCTGCCGCCGTCTCAGTGGCTGGTGCTCGCCGCCGATCTGCTCGTCTCATCGAGAGTGGGGTTGGGGCTTCTTATCTGGTTACAGCCCTGATGCTGCTCGCGTCAGCTGTTATCGTTCATGCCTTCATCACAGAAGACTATTCGATTCGGTACGTTGATCAGTATTCGGATTCGGCCCAGCCGTTGTTCTACCAGCTGACCTCGTATTGGGGCGGGTTGGACGGCTCAATTATGTTCTGGGTGACGTTGCTGGCGTTGTTCGGGACTGTGGCGGTGAGTTCGAATCGTGAAAGTCAGCGAGAGCTGATCCCTTACGTCGTAGCGGTCATCGCGGTGGTGCAGATGTTCTTTCTGTTCGTGATGATTGTGCATAAGAATCCGTTTGCTACCTACCTTACCCAAGCTCCAATAGATGGTCGAGGGCTTAACCCACTGCTTCAGAATCCATACATGGCGATACATCCGCCGTCGCTCTACACGGGCTTCGTCGGTATGACTATTCCGTTTGCATTTGGAATGGCAGCCTTGATCACGGGCAACCTCGATGACTCCTGGCTCCGTGCGGTCAGGCGTTGGACCATGCTTTCTTGGTTGTTTCTGTCTCTAGGTTTGACTCTCGGGATGATCTGGGCCTACGAGGAGTTGGGTTGGGGGGGGTATTGGGGATGGGACCCGGTGGAGAATGCTGGGTTGTTGCCATGGTTCACCGCGACAGCGTTTTTGCATTCGGTCATGGTGCAGGAGCGTCGAAGCATGCTTCGCGTGTGGAATATGACCCTTGTTATCCTCACTTTTTTCCTGACCATTTTTGGCACGTTTATGACGCGGTCTGGCATCGTTCAGTCGGTGCATGCGTTTGGCCAAGATACGGCGTTGGCATGGATGTTCACGGTATTCATGGTAGTGCTGCTGGTGGTTAGCTTCGGATTGGTCATTTACCGGTTGCCGTTGTTGCGTGCGCGCAATGAGCTCGAATCGTGGGTGTCTCGAGAGGCGGCGTTTTTGGTAAATAACTGGATACTATTGTTTTCTGCTGTTTTTGTGTTGTTCGCGACGATGTTCCCTACTTTGAGTGAAGCTGTGACTGGTATGCGGTTGACGGTCGGGCCACCCTTCTTTACGAAATGGATGTTGCCGATCGGATTGACTCTACTGGCCTTGACTGGAGTTGGCCCTTTGTTGGCCTGGCGGCGGTCGACCCCCTCAAACCTGATTTATCAGTTCGCTTGGCCGGTGTCCTTGGCACTCGTCACCGGAATTGGTTTATATGGTATGGGCTTCCGAGTCTGGGTATCTGGACTGTGCTTCGCTTTGTGTGCATTTGTGGTTGGGACGATCGGTCAGGAGTTCGTGCGCGGAGCGGTTGTGCGTCAGGAAGCGACTGGTACAGACCTTGTAACTGGGCTTGTGGGCCTGGTTGCACGTTCCCGTCGGCGGTATGGCGGCTACGTCGTCCATGTGGGTATAGTGCTGATGTTTTTGGGTTTTGCTGGGTCAGGGTACAAACTCGATTCGCAGGTGCGCCTGACGCCAGGCGATGAGCATGAGTTAGGGCCTTATACGGTCCGCTATGACCGACTCAGCCAGAATACCGATACGCAGAAGCAGATGATTACGGCGCACATGACGGTGCTGGAAGATGATCAGATCATTGGGCAGCTTTATCCGGCTCGGTGGTTTTTCTTCAAACATGAATCTGAGCCGACTACCGAAGTAGCAATGCGGAGGACGGTTGCTGACGATCTGTATATTGTGCTGGCAGGTTACGAGTTGAGCGATCAGGCAGCAAGTTTTCAAATTACGGTCAACCCGCTGATTAACTGGATTTGGTTTGGGTTCACCGTGCTTGCACTGGGGACTGGGGTAGCTCTGTTGCCAGAAAGGGCCTTCTCGTTTAAGGCAGCCACGGTACCGGAAGGGGCTGCGACTGCATCGGTGGTCGTCCTGGCGTTTAGCTTGGTTATGACTCCAGCAGCCCTTTCGGCGCAGGGGCTTGAAGGGGCGCTACAGGAAGCCAGTGTGCCCGCCAGTGATCTGGAGCTCGACTTGCAACGGTCTCTTGTCTGTATGTGTGGCAGCCCAGGGTGTGGTAAGAAAATCTTGGCCGAGTGTACCTGCGCTACTGCGGCGGCAACTCGGAGCGAGTTAAAGGGCCTAGTGGCTGAGGGACTCAACTACGATGAAGTGTTGCAGTTTTATATAGATAAACATAATAGCCAGGAGCCGCTGGCGGCCCCACTGGATCAAGGGTTCAATCGCTTGGCTTGGCTATTTCCATATCTGTTGGGCAGCACAGCGGCCTTCGCGCTGGGTTGTGCGCTCATGCGATGGTCTCGTCCTGGGAGCGAAAGTGCGACGGTGGCCCGCTTAGATAGCGATGTTCGGCTCGAGGCGCGTCTTGATGATGAGCTCCGGGATCTCGACTGAATCCTCCTCGTTTCGTCCTTGGCATTTGTTTGTCTTGGTCGCGCTGGTTGCGGCGACCATTGCTATTCTGATCGCTCGACCCTCCGACCCGGTTGTTGCTATTTTGCTAACCTGGGCAATCGGTGCGGCTGGTTTAGTCGGTTTGATGCTTTATCGGGCCATTCTCCCCCTTATCCAGAAAGATTTCAGAGAGGCCACTGTCATGGTCGGCTCTCGTAGCCGGGCGGCAGTGGAGCGTGAAAAGACGCTGGTCTTGCGTTCCATCAAGGAGCTTGAGTTTGATCGAGCGATGGGCAAGGTGTCAGAGGCTGATTTTAATGAGATGGGGGTTCGGTTGCGTGGCCGAGCTATCCGCCTCATGAAGCAGCTCGATGTAGAGGCAGTGGACTTTCTTGCCTTGATAGAGAAAGAGCTCCAGGAGCGATTAAGCGGGAATGGGGGCGCTGACTCTAAAGATGGAGAAAATGGCGGCAGTTTATCTGTATGTGGGCAGTGCGGTACGAGTAATGAACTGGATGCCCGGTTCTGTAAACAATGTGGGAAGGTGTTGAATCGGTCGTGAGGACTAACTTCCTAGGTCGATCGATAAGGAGGTGTGAGGGTCTGCCTTTGAATGGCAATTGCGGAAGTGTCGAAACACGGAATAGCTTTGGATGTCCCTTGGTGGTGGTTGTCTTGCTTTTGTTTTCGGCTATTACCGAGTTGCTGGCTCAACCGGATCCCAGTCAAATGTCCGGTATTCCAAGGCCAGATCCCAACTTGCCTAACGGGGTGGTGACTGTTCGAGTGATCCGTGGAAGCTTTGCAAACAATGTGATCGGTCACCCTGTCGAGCTACGCGCTGGTGACAGAGTGGTGACAGCTGATACTGATGCTGAGGGTCGCGCCACCTTCACGGTGGGCAGTCCAGGGGAGAGGGCTCTCGTTGCCACAGATTTGGACGGAAGGTTGATTGAGTCTGAGGCCTTTCCCATGCCAGGGCGTGGCGGTGTGGCTGTGATGTTGGTAGGAAATAGGTTGGAGGCCACAGATCCTGTAGAACCCTTAGCGGTGCGGTCAGGTCGGGTAAGTTTGGGCCCTGATTCAAGGATTTTGATTGAGCTCGGTGAGGAAAATGTAGAGGTCTACTATCTCCTTGAGGTTCTGAATATTGCCGATCACCAAGTAGCCCCGCAACCCATTTTTGAGTTCTTGTTACCAGCTGGTGCCCAATCGGGAACGGTACTGCAGGGCTCTTCGCCGCGCACCCTAATCGAAGGCTCCGAGGTGTCAGTGTCTGGAGAGTTCAGCCCTGGCGTTACGCCAGTGCAAGTGGCTTACGTTTTACCTTATTCTGGTGGAAGCTTCGTTTTGTCACAGACTTTTCCAGCCGATTTTGACCAGCTACTTGTGTTTGCTGAGAAGTGGGGCTCCATGGATATTGCCTCAGGACTGTTTGACCGTCGCGGCGAGATGGGGGCTGACGAGACGGGGGCCTCTCCCCTGATGTGGGGGGCAGGTAGAGAGATTAGCGCTGGGTCCCCAATACTGCTCGAACTCAATGGCTTGCCGTATCATAGCTCGTGGCCGCGAATTGTTACTCTGACGGTTTCTGGTTTTATCATTGCGTTCAGTGTGTGGGGTTCCTTGGGTGTGCAAGTCAAACGTGATGAAGAGCTCGAGAGGCGTGAAGTTCTTAAGTGTCGCCGGGAGAAGTTGTTCACTGATCTTGTGAGGGTGGAACACCAACGTAGACAGGGAAAGATTCAAACGACCCGATACGGGACTAGGCGCGCTGCTTTGATTGAGCAACTCCAACGTGTGCTGCGCGAGTTAGAGGGTGGTCTGGCTCCTGTGGGTGGAGCTGCCAGTGTTCACCGGTCTGGAACGGAGGCACCAGCCTAGCGGTGGTCAGCTCAGGGGATGTCGATTTCGAGCGGGTGACTGTTTCAGATGTCTCCCGCTTTTATGGCCGTCGGCGGGCTTTGTCTCGCGTCAACTTCGATTGTGCTTCCGGAGAGATCGTCGGTCTACTGGGTCCAAATGGTGCTGGCAAATCCACCCTTCTTAGTGTCCTTGCAACATTAGCTGAACCTTCGACAGGCAAGGTGCGCTACGGTGCTTGGAGCGCTCGTGCCGGAGGTGCCAAGCTGAGGGCTAAGATTGGCTTTCTTGCTCATGATTTACAGCTATATCCCGAGTTATCGGCCCGTGAGAACTTGGAGTTCTTCGCCGGTCTTTACGGCCTTGACCGTTGCGAGGCTAGGGCTGATGCGGCTCTAGCGTCGGCAGGTCTTGAGTTCAGAGCCGATGAGGTCGTCGAAGGTTTTTCCCGCGGGATGAGACAGCGTCTCGCCTTGGAACGTGCCATGATCCATGCTCCCAGGTTGATGTTGTTTGATGAGCCGTTTACCGGACTTGATGAAGCTTCATGCACAGCCCTGGTTGACCGTCTCCGACACTTGCGGGGTGATGGCCGGATCGTGATTGTTGCAACTCATGACCTAGATGTAGTTGACGGTGTCTTGGATCGCGAAATATTGCTCACTGGGGGAAAGCTGCAAGTTCTCAGACAGTCAGGTACGCTTCGAGAACGGTACAGAGCAGCTGTGGCGAAGAGACGGGGAAATGAACAAAGAGTTAAGCCCCTTCAGAAAAATGTTCAGGATCAAGATAGTGAAGATGAAAATGGAGCTTCACCATGAACCGGTTCCTACAGGTGGCTTGGCTCGTTGTGTGGAAGGATTTAAGGGTTGAAGCACGAAGCAAAGAGATGTTGTTCACGACTCTGTTCTTTGCTATTTCGATTGTCCTGGTTTTTTCGTTTGGGTTTGTTCGGGCCGGCCAGGCGGTCGAGGGAGCGGCGGCTGGTATCCTCTGGATCGCTATGGCTTTTTCTGGCACGTTGGCCCTAGGACGTGCTTTTGAACGGGAGCGCTACCACGACGCACTCAGAGGACTTCTACTTGCGCCTGTCGACAGACCGGCGATCTATTTGGGGAAGCTCGTTGGCCTATTGTTACTTTTGTCCCTAGTGGAAACGGTCGTTGCGGTGCTTGTAGCGTTTTTATTCGGGGTTCCCTTTTTCCGGCACGGTTGGTGGCTGTTTCTGATGTTGAGTCTGGGAACGGTAGGGTTTGCTAGCGTAGGCACGCTATTTTCAGCCATGCTTGTCAGGACTAGAAGCAGAACGGTGTTGTTGCCAGTACTGCTTTATCCGGTGACTATCCCCGTGCTAATCATGGGTGTCAGTGGCACAACCGCACTTGTGCAAGCGGAGCCTGACCTCGCGATGGCACGGTTATGGATTAGCTTGCTTTTCTTTTTCGATACGGTCTTTTTGACCCTGGCGCTATGGACATTCGAGCCCGTCATGACAGAATGAGGCGGGTTTGTTGTGAAACCGAGAGATATAGACCCTTCTTCGCGACTATCGAGAGCTTTTGACAACCATGCACAGACGACTATTTCCAGTATTAAGTGGCTTGTCCCTGTGTTTCTTTCTGGTAGCCCCAGTTCTTATCGTTGGAGCGCCTTACGAATCGACAATGGGACTAGTTCAAAAGATCTTTTATTTTCACTTTCCGGCTTGGATGGCCATGTTCCTGGCTATTTTTATTCTTGGGATTTCCAGTGGGGTCTATTTATTTCGCAGGAAGCCTTCGGCAGACAGGCTAGCCGTGGCCGCTGCAGAGTTGGCGGTGGTGTTCGGACTGATGGGTTTGATCACTGGTCCCCTTTGGGGAATTAAGGCCTGGGGAGTTTGGTGGCAATGGGATGCCCGTTTGACGATGGCGGTGGTCTTGGAACTGATATTGGTAGCATACCTGCTGTTGCGCCAGTATGGTGGAGCTGGTTCAGATAGATTGGCTGCCGGCCTCGGGCTGTTCGCCATGGCTAATGTTCCGTTTTTGTACATTTCTACGGAGATCTGGCGGACGGTTCATCCTCGCACGTCGGTGGTCCCTACGCTGCCTGTCGATTTTGGTGTTCCGCTTTGGTGGTCTTTAGTCGGTTTCATTGTGCTTTGCCTTTCGCTTTTGTCGGTACGGTGCCGACTGGAAGAGCAACGGGCGATGCTCGATCAGCTCTACTTGGCCGTGGAGGAGGAGTAGTGGAATTGCTTCGTTTGTGCCAGAAACTCTTTCGTTCGAGGGGAGCTAATTCGATGTGGGAGAAACGGCGCCTCAGCGTTGTGGGCTTGGGTTTGGTGGTCCTGCTGCTTATTTCAGGGGATATCCTTGGAGCCGCTCAGCCCACGGAGGCAGCTCAGGACGGCTTCGTGCCGATGGGGGAGATTCCGCCTGAAGACCAACTACCAGCGGCTCCGCTACTAGTCGCCGCCTATGCCATAGTGTGGGCATTGGCTATAGGGTATTTGTGGACTATCTGGCGCCGTCTGGCCGAGGTCGAGAAAGAGCTAGCTGATGTGGCGCGTCGGGTAGAGGAAAGGGAATCTGTGCCTGAGAATGGCTAAGCGTGTCTTCAGACGATGCAGTATTTGATTTGAGTTTGTATCATTTGACGCCGATGCCTGCAGGACATTTCATCTATATTCCGGCTATCCTGCTCCTTGGTCTGGTCGCTGGTTGGATACTGGGATCGAGAGCTGCCGCTGACGCCTACGCTGCTGAGCTACGCAGGCGAGAACAGAGGGCTGCTAAGAAGAGGGCGGCCGCTGTTAGTGGCAGAGTCTAGGGTTGAGAACTCTTGACGGTCACTGTGACGGTGGTTGGGGTGACATAAACAGTATCATCCGCAACAGCTTGGAGTTGGTAGGTGCCCGGTTCGCTGAATCGGACTTGAGTTACTGCTCGTCCGCCTTCTCCGATCTCAGGGACTTGCGGAGAGAAAGTGACTGTGCCGGGACCTCGCCAGTGAAGCCACGTTACAGCTAGCCCGGTTGCAGCGGCTTTACGTGGATCTATAATGGCTTGAGATTTTGGTCCGCGCCTTGGGTTGCGACTGGCGAGTCTCGGGTTAGGTGGCGGGACCCCGTCGTCTCCAGCAACAACAACAATCTCCAGAGAATTCGGTAGGCTCACCTCAAGATGTTCCAGGTTTCCTTCAACTCGGATGGACGGGCGTTGATTGTCTGTGAATCCTTGGGCTGTGCCGGTACCACGATTCAATCGCCTGACACCCCCGTCAATTTCCCAAACTGGCCAGAGGTGTCCGTAAGCATGATCGGTTCGTCCGTTGTGTGTCACGGACCAGGTGAGGTCTTGCTCTGGGTCCCAGTCTGCGGGAACCCGTACTGAGAACACGAATTGTTGGCGGCGGTTGTAAAAGTGTGTTGGTTGGTTCTGGTCCGGTGGGCCTGGTTCAAACAGGTTGTTCGGACCTACTGGAATCACCGGCTGTTCCTCATAGTTGCGGTTGAGATAGCCGAACACCATGTTGAATGAACCATCAGTATTTCTTTCCCATCCCTCAAACACAGGCTGGATGTTTTGGCCACGTTGCCAGCGTTCCTGTGCTGACAAGGCACCCTCGAAGATGATGGCTACTAGCGTTAACGTGGCTATTATGAGACTTTGACTCTTCATCATGAACCGCAGTTTCTGTTGTGAACCAAAGATGTTATTGATTACCGGGTAAAACAGGGCGGAGTCCCCATTTTGTGGGGACTCCGATTCAGAGTTCTTTCCGATGGCGATTCCAAGTTGGCTCTGATTGACTCTGTAGGTCAATTGTCATTATCTGTTACAGCCTGCCGCTCCTCAACCTCCTGTTCGAAGGACTCGTCATTGAGTTCGTACCAGCTGACCCAAGCGAAGCTCATTTCGTCACTTGATCGCTGACCGAATCCAGCCCAGTTGGTCGGGTCGTCGTTCCACCTGTTGCCTTCAGAATTGTCATGCCAACTAGTGACGTGTAGCAAGGTGCCTTTGGGGAGTAAAGGTGCAACATGGTCTTCGTAGTTGTAGACGATGTGCCAGCCAAAATCCCAGTCGGCGCAGCTCAAGATTTGTTTGGTGTTATCAGGCAGAATGGCCCCGAGACATTGGCGTTTGCCAAGATTGTGTAGGTGGGCCTGAAATGCTGTAATGTGGGCATTCTCTTTTAGCCGATAGAAGCCGTCATGACGCACGTCTGACTCCCCGGCAGGAATGTCCAAGTCTTCATCGTCGCCGACGTGGGCCGAAATAAGCTTGCGCTCAGGAACTACCCCTTTAGGGTAGAACTGGATACCGACTCGCGTGCGGTCGGTAGTCTCGACGCCGATCGCAGCGTAGTGCATGTTGAACTTGATTTGTGCGCCAGCCTTGATTTGTCGACCTGTGCCATCTGGGAAGATATCTCCATTCTTGCCGAGGGCATACTCGTTCAAAAAATTGTAGTCTCCTTCCTCGGAATCCGTATCCTCCATGCTGGTGACGGCATGATGAACGACTGGAAACCCTTCCAGAGATGGTTTAGTTTCGACGGCTTTAATCCATCGGTCCTCTGTAAGCCCAGAATCTGCGTAGAGGTCTCCCCACCAATTTGGCGCCTCTGCTGCTACAACGAAAGGCTCGGGAATCTCGACAACCCAGTCTGGTTCGCCGATCTTCCATTCAGCAATATCTCGAAACTGACGAGGGGGAGGCATATCCGCCGGATTGCCTCGTGGCGCACCGTTGTTGACCCAACTTGACACGGTTGCGATCTCCTCATCGCTCAATGAGTAGTCGTACTTAAAGTCCTGCAGGCCGATGTTCTTGTCGATATACCAGGGAGGCATAGCACGGCTGGTCACCTTCTCTCTGATGGACCGAGCCCAAGGGCGGGTCTCCTCGTAGGTGAGTAGTGACATCGGTGCAATGGATCCCGTTCTGTGGCAGTCTTGGCAAGATCGCTGCAAGATGGGTGCGATATCCCTGGTGAAGGTAGGCTGGTGGTCGTTGTTTTGTGCTGCTTCCACCGCCGGTACGCCCATCGATACGATTGCGACTATTAGGACGAAGAAGAGACTAAGCTCACAATT
>Ga0310344_10001766_pt1 | contig 16388 bp, 9 predicted proteins | sample HC15DNA20200_MG_FD_203801 | JGI IMG/M metagenome (GOLD analysis project Ga0310344, IMG submission 203801) | Marine microbial communities from station ALOHA, North Pacific Subtropical Gyre - HC15-DNA-20-200_MG | ecosystem: Environmental > Aquatic > Marine > Oceanic | place: Pacific Ocean: North... | reverse complement strand
ACCAGGATCTGGATCTGACAGAGCGTGACATCGTTGGCAAAGGTCCAGTCGGACACCGAGCCGTCGGCCGCACTCCCAAAGAGATACATCCCCGGGGTGCGTTCACAGGGACAGACCGCCGAGAAGCCCAGTGTACCAAGAGCGATTACGCCCACCACCAGTGCAGGTACGAGGATCTTCGGCCCGCTAGTCGATCTTTTAGCCACGCCTACGCTCCTTCGAGTCCAGGTCTGACCAGTGTGTCACTCGCGCCCGCCCGCGCCCACCCCGGGGCCGGGGTCTGCACGACCGGCACCAGCGCCACCGCTTCGAACGACCGGGCTACCTGCTCGGCCGGCGGCTCTCCATAGCTCGTTGTACGCTGCCGGGGACGTCGACCGGCGGACACGATGACCGCCTCCATCTCGGCCGGCGGCAATTCCTGCCCGAACCCGGCGCCAGCGGCGCGCGTGATGCTCTCGTTCATGAGCGTCCCGCCCAAGTCGTTCACGCCCGCCTCGAGACAGGCACGCACGCCGCGCGACCCCATCTTCACCCACGATGCCTGGATATTCGGAATGAGAGGATGCAGCGCCAGACGGGCCACGGCGTGCATGAGCAGCGATTCGCGGAACGTCGGCCCGCGGCGGGCATTCCCCTTCAGGTAGATCGGCGCCTCCATGTGCACAAACGGTAGCGGCACGAACTCGGTGAAGCCACCGGTCCGCTCCTGCAGCGCCCGGATGCTAGCCAGGTGCCGGGCCCAGTGTTCGGGTCGGTCGATGTGGCCGTACATAATGGTGGCCGTGGTCCGGAATCCCACGCAGTGAGCCGCCTCCATCACCTGCAGCCACTGCGCCGCCGACAGCTTGTCTGGACACAGATCCGCGCGCACTTCGTCGTGCAGCACCTCGGCCGCCGTACCGGGCAGCGTGCCGAGCCCCTCGGCCTTCAACCGACCAAGGTAGTCGGCGAGCGGCAGCTCTAGAGTGGCGGCTCCCTGCCACACTTCGAGCGGCGAAAAGGCGTGGACGTGCATGTCCGGCACGGCGGCCTTTACCGTCCGACAGATGTCGAGGTAGGTCTCACCGGTGTACTCCGGATGGATGCCCCCCTGCATGCAGACTTCGGTGGCACCACGCTCCCAGGCCTCCTCGGTTCGACGCGCGATCTCCGTCAGATCGAGATCGTAGGGCGCGCCCCGCAAGTTCTCGCTCAGCTTCCCCTTAGAGAAGGCGCAGAACTGGCACTTGAAGTAGCACACGTTCGTGTAGTTGATGTTGCGGTTGACCACGTAGGTCACGTCGTCGCCGCAGACCTCGCGGCGGAGTGCGTCGGCCGCTCGCACCACGGCCACCAGGTCATCTCCGCGCGCAGTGAAGAGGGTCGCAATCTCCGGCTCCCTCAGCCCGTCCCCCTTGAGCGCCTTCTCCACCAGCGCCTGCATCTGGGGCGCGGCGGTGGGGGGTTCGTCCCGATCGAGGCGTGCCAGGTACTCTTGCGGTAGCTCGGTGTCCGGGTCGCCCGGCGCCCAGGCACCGTCGCGTGCAAACCCTTCCCCGTCAGACGCCTGCCAGACGGCACTATGGAACCCAGGCGCTACCCAGCGTTCCAGTTGACGCACGTAGGACGGATAGACGGTCAGCCGCTGGGTCAGGACCTTGCCCTGCCGCTCGGTCTCCACCGCCAATCGCTCGAGATGAGGCCACGGCGCTTCTGGGTTGACATGGTCGGGAGTCACCGGCGACACGCCTCCCCAGTCGTTGATGCCAGCCTGAATCAGCGTGCCGAAGGTGTCTGGCGACAGATTCGGCGGCGCCTGAATCGCCATCTCCGGCCCGAAGAGCAGCCGAGCGGTCGCGATCGTCCACAGCAGATCGTCGAGATCTGGCTCTAGCGCGTCCACCATCTGGGTGTCCGGCTTGGCCCGAAAGTTCTGGATGATCAGCTCCTGCAGATGCCCGTACTGGTCGTGGAGGTCGCGCAGTGCCAGGAGCGAGTCGATCCGCTCTTCGCGAGTCTCACCGATGCCGATCAGGATGCCCGAGGTAAACGGAATCGCCAGCTCCCCGGCCAGACGGATGGTCTCGAGCCGCTCCTCAGGTTCCTTGTCAGGCGACCCATGGTGCGCCTGTCCCGGTTCTAGGAGCCGGCGCGAGACACTTTCCAGCATCAGCCCCTGCGACGGACACACCTCGCGCAGCTGTTCCAACTCTGCGCGAGAGAGCACGCCAGGATTGGCGTGCGGCAACAGGCCGGTCTCCTCGAAGACGGCCCGTGCCACCTCGGTAAGGTAGGAGATCGTCGATATGTGCCCGAGGGTCGCCAGCTCGTCACGCGCCTGTGGATATCGAGTCTCTGGCTTGTCACCCAGAGTGAAGAGCGCTTCCTGACAGCCCGTCGCGCCCCCGCGTCGAGCCACCTCGAGCACCTCGTCAATCGTGAGGTAGGCCCGCTCGCCCGGTCGAGGCGGCTGGGCGAACGTGCAGTAGTGGCACACGTCCCGGCACAACTTGGTCAGCGGGATAAAGACCTTGCGCGAGTAGCTCACCGCCCGGCCGAACCCCTCGTCGCGGCATGCGGCTGCCTGGCGCATCAGCGGCGCGAGGTCGGCGGCCTCGGCTAAGCCGAGCGCCTCCCGACGGCCGAGACGAGATTGGGTAGCGGCTGTGGACATCCTGTGTCGTACGAAATAAGGAAAGGGCGGTCCAGGCAGGGTCCTCCCCCCGGACCGCCCCCTCGACCACGACGGGCAAACGGTTACTGGTCGGTCGACTGGCGCTCGAGCGCGCGCGCGCCACCGAGCATCTGGGGCATCGAGTAATTGCCCTCGTGGCAGGCATACTCGAACATCGGCAGATCGTTCTTCACCATCGGCAGGTTCACCGTCCAGGGCACCTCCCAGGTCGCCGGGTCGGTCACCGTGAACTCGTACTCGAGCGTGCCATCGTCAACGCGTGTGAACCGCTCGACCAACGTCATCCCGTCGGTGGTGCCACGCCAAGACCGCTTCTGCGCGAAGTTCTTCGTCTCAACCACCAGCGTGTCGCCCTCCCAGCGGCCGCGTGAGTCGCCCGACCACTGCTGGACGTCGTCGGTCAGATGCGGCGTGCCGTCCAGCGGAATCACCCGGGTGGTGTGCACCATCTCCGTGAGCATCACGAGGTGGTCCGGGGTCTGGAAAATCTGCACGTTCTGGTTGTAGCCACCAGGTGTGATCGGCGGCCCGGCGTTAAAGCCCTGAATACAACGATCGTACGTATTGAGGTCGGTATAGGTTGTCGGCAACTCGACGGTAAAGGAACCACGGTCGATGCGCGCCCGCTCGCCGCCTGCCTCGGTCAGTTCGGGATAGCGACCATTCGGCGGGTCGATGATGAGCGAGGTACGGTCGATCACCCGCGTGCCGTTGTCCATCCAAAAGTTGTTGTAGCCGCCGACATTGCCACCCGCTTCGGTCCGCCGTGCGTCGGCTTCCCATAACTCGACGTTGCGCTGTACTGCGGCTGCCTCGCGCTCGGCCGCTTCTTCGGCGGTCAGAAACTCCTGTTCGCCCAGCGCCTCCGGACGTTGCAGTGGTGTGATGGTCCGGAAATCCCAGACGCCCTGCAAGTCAGGATCGCCCCAGCCCGTACGCGGCGGGTCTTGGGCTAGCACCGGCGACGCTACGGCGAGCACGGCCGCGGCCATCATGCTAAACAGCGAATGTACGCGTTTCATGAGATGCCCTCCCTTGGGCAACAGACTGTCAATTACCGGTAAAGATAGCACGAGCAGAATCACCCGCCACAGCGGTTTCGGAGACCGTCACCCCCTTGGCATCTTGCCGTAAGCTATGCAAGAGTGGCCGACGTTCAAGGGCCTCTGTCGGACGACCCCATGCACCAAAGCACGACTCGCCTCCTTGGCGGGGGCGCGAGGAGTTTATGAGCCTGTTCCGCATCTTCATCCTCGTCCTACTCTCGCCGCTGCTCGTCACAGCCACCGTGCTGTACGTGCCCGTCTTGCTAGTGGGCGTGGTGATCTACATGCTGCGGGTACTGGGTACGCGGGGGCGTGTCTCTGGCACTGCCTACGAACCGCTCCAGATGCGGCTTTTCTATCACCTGCGTGGGACTCGACCCGACCCAGTCGCTCTCGAGCTAAGTCGTCACCTTCCGGCCACCAGTTGGGGCTTCACTCCGGTGGTAATGACACCGTTCGTCTGGATCTGCAAGCTCTTCCCAGGGCTGTTGCGGTATCCTCCGCCCAAGCCCGCAACATTCACGGATATGATGGGCGTTCGGTGCAAGCTCATCGACGACGCGCTCGAGGAGCACGTGGCCAACGGTGACCAAGTCGTACTCCTGGGCGCCGGCTGGGACGTGCGGGGCTACGGCCGGCCGGCTGACCAGGCTGTGCCCTGGTTCGAAGTGGATACTGCCGCCACCCAAGCGGTGAAGCGCGCCGCGGTCGACGCGGCGGGGCTCGACACCTCCGGCATCACCTACGTCACGTGTAACTTGACCGAGCAAGCCTGGCTCGAAGCGCTGCACGGCCAGGGATTCGACCGGACGCGTCGCACGTTCGTCATATGGGAAGGCGTGTCAATGTATCTGAACGACGACGCGATCGCGGCCACCCTGCGCGCGGTGGTCACGCTTCCCGCGGGCAGCCGCGTCGCTTTTGATCTCTTGACCCGTCAGTGGCTCAATACCAAAGCTGGTTTGGCCGCAGGACGCTCCGTGTCGGGATTCTATGGCGAGCCGTGGACCTGGGGCCTGGAGCTAGACGGAAGGCTGAAGCCCACGCTCGACGCCTATGTCTGGGCCCAGGGCCTGACCGTCGACCGCGCGTGGCCATTGGGCATCGAGTCCGACAACGTGCCGGCTGCTGGGGTGGTCGTGCTGGCCACGGTCCCCAAGGGTTAGTCGCTTAACAGACTGCTGCCCAAGGTCCAGGCAGACCACCGTCACCGACTGCGGCGGACCCCACCGTGCGAAAAAAACTCAAGCGTTTCCGCGCCAACGCCAACCTGTCGAACCTGTTCGAACAGGGCAAGCCGGGGTACGAGACCCTCCGGGGCCGATGGGCCGACGACGTGTTCGGCAACGCGCGGCCTCTCATCGTCGAACTGGGCTGCGGGAGCGGCGAGTTCACCGCCGCGCTGGCTGAGCGCGCGCACGACCATAACCACGTTGGCGTGGACAAACGTGGCGCGCGAATGTTCGTCGGAGGCCGCTATGCGTTGGAGCAACAGCTCACCAACGTCGCGTTCCTCCGAACCGACGTGGCCGAACTCGAACGCTTCTTCGCGCCGGACGAGATCGACACACTCTGGTTAACGTTTCCCGACCCGCGGCCTAAGACCAAGCAGGCTAAGCACCGGCTCACCGCCCCGCCGTTCCTGGACATGTACCGGCGCCTGGTTGGCCCCGGAGGCTGGGTGCGGTTCAAGACCGACGACCCCAGCCTCTTCGACTACACCCTGGGCTTGATCCGCCAGAACGAGTTAGCCGCCCAGCTTGCCTACACCGACGACCTCCACCAGTCGCGGCTAGCCGACGAGCAGGGTGCGCTGGAAACCCGCTACGAAAAGCGGTTCCGAGCCGCAGGGCTCACCATCAAGTATCTGCAGTTTCAGTTCGTCTCGTGATCCGATCTCAGACGGCGAAGGCTCGTCCCGACGGAAACACCATCTGCCGCCCTACAGATCTGCGTCCCACCAATCAATAGTCAGCCGCCCGCATCGACACGCGGACGATCTCCCGGTCGTTACGGTGCACGATATGCCCGTTGGCGTAGGCCGGATGCGTCCAATTCACCTGTCGCTCGGCGATCCGACCGTGCGGAGTGCGGCTGCCAGACCCGGAGGTCGGCTCGATGAGTCGGGTGCGATCTAGTTCAACGTACCCGTCCGGCGTGAACTGCGCCGAGATCAGGAACCCGTCGTCGTTGTTCACTAGATAGCGATCACCGTGCTGCACCATGAACGCAGTACTCCATCGGGCCTGGGTGGTCATCTCCGGGCTCATCCACAGCCGCTCGCCTGTGCGGGCGTCGAGGCCGCGAAGCTCACCGTAGCTGTCGACGCCGTAAACGTGGTCATCGATGATGAGCGGCGTGGTCACCATCGCGTGGATCGTGTCGGTCTGATCCGGCAGTTCGCTCCGGCTCTGGCCGCGCCACAATTCGGTAGCCGCCGGACGATCCTGGCTGAACCGCATCATCAGTGAGCCGTTGAAGAACTGCGACACGAGTAGGTAGTCACCGCTCTTGACCGGAGTAGCGACGGTGACGCCCATCGACACTTCCCACTCGTTCTCCCAGTAGACCGCGCCGGTCTCGGGGTTGAGTGAAGCCAGCGCCCGCGGGTGCCACACGATGAGCTGACGGACACCGCCCGCCTCGAAGATGACCGGTTGGGCATAGCCCATCTCTGAGGTCACCTCGATCGCCCGCCAGATCTCCTCGCCCGTGTACTTGTCGAAGGCCATCACCAGGGCATCCGGCTCGCCGCCCACCACCGTGATCAAGCGATCGCCGTCAACCAGGGGTGCACTGACGATGCCCCAAACCGGCACACTAGTGCCGTACTCCGCCACATAGTCTTTTTCCCAGATCACCTCGCCCGTTTCGACCGACAGACAGAAGAGCCGTCCGGTGGCACCCAGCATGTAGACGCGGTCGCCGTCGACGGTGGGCGTCGCGCGGGGACCGATGGCATAGCTGACAGACAGCATCCGATAGGAGGTCTGCCATTCATGCGTCCACAGCACCTCGCCGGTCTCTTCATCCAGCGCCAGCGCCCGCTCGGTACCGTCGAGAGTGCGGCTGCCTTCCTCCTCGCCCCAGTCCGTGATGAAAATCTTGCCGTCAGCCACCGCCGGCCCCGAATAGCCGGAGCGGATCGGCGTGCGCCAGATCACCTTGAGTTCGTCAGGGAGCTCCTCGACGATGCCGGTCTCGTGCCAGATGCCCAGCCGGTCAGCGCCACGCCACTGCGGCCAATCCTCGGCTGACAGAGTCGCAACGGCGCCCAGCAGCGCCACGGCCACGAGCAGAATGTGAAGAAAATGTTTCGGCATGATGCGGTCATCCTATCGCCAGCAGGTGTCGCCGGCAATCCGACGGATCCGGTGCACTCGCTGTAAGCTACCAATCAGGTTCACGGTAGGCGTCGTTGTGTCCACCCACCATTCCTCATCCGCGTCGGAGCTCGTCGCCCTACTCGGTCCGACCAATACCGGCAAGACCCACCGCGCGGTGGAGCGGCTACTGGAATACCAGACCGGCATGATCGGCCTGCCACTGCGGCTGCTGGCCAGGGAGGTCTACGACCGACTCAGCGTGCGGGCCGGCGAACAGGCGGTTGCCCTCATCACCGGTGAAGAGAAGCGGGTGCCAAACCACCCCCGCTACTGGGTGTGCACCGTCGAGGCGATGCCGCTCGACCGTAAGGTCGACTTTCTAGCGGTTGACGAGATCCAGCTAGCGACCCACACCGAGCGTGGCCATGTGTTCACCGACCGACTGCTCCACGCCCGCGGCCGGAAGGAGACCTGGTTCCTTGGGGCCAACACATTGCGGCCGCTCGTAGCGGCCCTGATGCCAGACGCGAGAATCAAGAGTCACACCCGTCTCTCAACACTAAAGCACCGGGGTCGGCTCAAGGTCAGCGGCCTGCCACCCCGGACCACCATCGTGGCGTTCTCAATGGCCAGAGTCTGGGAACTGGCCGACCGGGTTCGCGCCCGTCGCGGCGGGGCCGCGGTAGTGCTCGGCGCGCTGTCGCCTCGGACCCGAAACGCCCAAGTAGCTCTCTATCAGAGCGGCGAAGTGGACTATTTGGTGGCCACCGACGCCATCGGCATGGGGCTGAACCTCGACATCGACCATGTCGCGTTTGCCGAACTCCGGAAGTTCGATGGACGAGGGAGCCGGAACCTCGACCGGGTCGAGCTCGGGCAGATCGCGGGCCGCGCCGGACGGCACCTAAACGACGGCACGTTCGGCACCCTCGCACCCGCTGACACCCTACCACCCGCCTTGGTCACCGCCATCGAGGAGCACCACTTCCCTGCCGCCAAACGGGTGATGTGGCGCAACCGAGACCTCGACCTCTCATCGGTCGAGGGTCTCGTGGCCTCGCTCGAGCGCCGACCCGACCGCCTGGAGTTCCGCCTGACGGCTCGGGCCGCGGATACAGATGCCCTGCGCGGTCTGGCCAGGGATCCGGTCATTCGCCCTCGTGTCGAGGGCGAAGGCGCCGTTCGCCTACTCTGGGACGTGTGTCAGATTCCCGACTACCGCCAGCTGGTGCTCGAGGACCACTTGGCTATTCTGGGCGATATCTACCGCCAACTGGCAAGCGAGCGCGGTACGCTGAGCGCCGACTGGCTCGAGCGCCGGATCGCCCCCCTCGACAACGTGACCGGCGCCATCGATGACCTGCTGACGCGGCTGGCATTCATTCGCACCTGGACCTACGTGGCGCACCGGCCAGCCTGGGTGCCTGACCCAGAGAACTGGCGTGCGCGTACCCGGGCCATAGAAGACAAACTAAGCGACGCGCTCCACGAACAGCTGGTCGAACGGTTCGTAGCCCGCCGGCGCGCCCACGTCGACGTGCATGTCGACCACCTGACGCCGCGCCCAGACAGCCCGTTCGCGGTGCTGGCCGACCTGGCGACGCCGGCGGCGTCAGCCGCGCGAACGCCGAACTGGCTGGAAGACCTGATCGACGCACCGCACAACCAGCTGACCTTCGCACCGACCGGCCCCATCACATTCGGCCAGCACCAGGTAGGACGTCTCGGCCGAGGCGACGACCTCCTACGCCCAACGATCGCCGTCAACCCGACACTGGATCTGTCGCGCGGGCTGGGCCACCGGGTACAGCGCCGCCTGATTGCCGCAGGCCGCGACCTGGTAGGGGAAGTGCTCGCTCCGTTACGCACCGACCGGCTCGCCGACACCAGCGGCGCAGTCCGAGGCCTGCTGTATCAACTGGAACAGGGGCTTGGCACCATTTCCACCGAATCGGCAAGGGAACAGGTGCGCGCACTGTCGGCCGACGAGCGGAAGGGGCTGGAGCGGTTCGGGGTGCGACTGGGGTATCGCTACGTGTTCCTGGCCTCGGCGCTCAATCCGCGCGCCATCACGCGGCGCTTGGCGCTGGCCAACGCCTTCTGGGGTGTCGCGGTTGAAAACTTCGCCGCGGTCTCAGGTAAGGCCGACGCGGCGGTCCACGCGGACTACTACGAAGCCATCGGGTTTCCGCGCCTCGGCCGCCTGGCGGTCCGAGCCGACGTGCTGGAGAAGATCAGCCGCATCCTGCACCACTCGGCGCGGCGCGGGTCGTTCACGCCCGATCCGCAGCTGTGCGACCGACTCTCGTGCCAAGGCGAAGACCTGGCCGCCGTGGTCGAGGCACTCGGCTACCGTCCGCTCGGCGACGGCGTTTTCATTGACCCCACGCGCCGTCGCCGGCGCACATCCGCAGCGTAGCAAGCCGCCGGAACATTGCGCTTGCCGGGCGCGCCCGGCGACGCAGCGAAGGCCCCGGGCCCACTAGCGTCGCGTAGGGTCCGGGCTGAAGCCCCATCCAACCTAGGGCTCGACCGTCACTTCACCGAGCGCCCAAGGATGCTCCGTGCAGTGGAATTCCTCCACACCACCCGTATCGAACGATACGTAAGCGAAAAGCCCAGGGTCAATCTGTCCGGTAGACCAGCTCCCGTCCCGTGCCGCGATCGTGTGAGTGACCGAACCGTTGTTGACGAACCGCACGCGCGTGCCGGCGGCCACACGTGATCGCTGGGGGTTGAACGTGTGTTCGTCGAGCGCCGATCGAGCGCCGCCCAGCGACCACGACGGGTTCTCTCGCAAGCTACCAGTCTGGATCTCGTCGGTCTCTGTCGGGATCGGCCCGGTCCAGCGAACGAGGTCCGGCGGATTGTCTACCGCGTCATCTCGAGGCGGCACGTCACCATCGAGTGCGAATGCCCACAGTTCGTTACCCATCGGCATGGCGATGTACTGCTTGCCATCGATGGCGTAAGTCGCCACGGGACCGGGGCGCATCCGAGCGCCGGCCGGTGTCGCCTGGAAGGCCCAGAGCTTGTCACCAGTCGCGGCATTGTAGGCATCGAGCTGCCCATCAGCGGACCCCCAGAAAACGAGTCCTCCCGCGGTCGACATCGGCCCGCTAGTGGCCAACCGCCCGCCAAGCAGATCTTGCTTCCAAGTCACCGTGTTGGTCCGCGGGTCCACCGCCGCGAGCACCCCGGCCGACTCGGGCAATCCGAGCCGGTCGTGCCCACCAGGACGGTTGTCCGAGATCCAGGGATCCTCGAACCGGCGCGCGAACCCGACGTGGCTCCGTCCCTGCGCATAGATCAGACCGGTCTGCGGGCTGAACGACATCGGGGTGACGCGTACCATCGGAATCGGCGAGCCGAGCCCAACCACCGCAGGCGTATCGATGGAGGGCGGCGTGAAAAAGCTGCAGCTCAGCTCGAAGGGCGGTGGCACCCGATCACGCCACAGCGAACAGTCGGGAATAATCCGCTCGGCGCCCACCGGGAACGGCTGGGTGTCGGCGGTGAGCTGATTCGGATCCTGTGGCACCAGGCGCTGCTCAATCGGAATCAGTGGCTCTCCCGTCTCGCGATCGAACAGAAAGAGGTACCCATCGGCACGGATGGCGGCAACGCCTTTACGGAGCTGGCCGTCCATCTCCACGTCGTAGAGCAGCATCGGCGTGGCGATGTCGGCGTCCCAAATGTCGTGACGCACGACCTGGAAGTGCCAGCGACGCTCGCCGGTCTCCATGTCGATCGCGAGCACCGCGGCGGTGAACAGATTGTCGCCCCCACGAATCTCACCGCCGAACATCGGCACCGGGTTGCCGGTGGCGAAGTACACAAGGCCCAGCTCGGGGTCAACCGTACCGACCAGCCAGACGCCACCACCACCGACCTCCCAAATGTCCGAGTCCTGTGGCCACGAATCGTGGCCGAACTCGCCCGGACGCGGGATGACGTGGAACGTCCACAGCAACTCACCGCTGTCGGCATCAAGTCCAACAATCCGTCCCTGCCCGCCGCTATCGCCATTGGCGACACCGACAAACACCTTTCCATCAGCGACGATCGGGGCCGTGGTCACGGTCTCACCCGCCATTGTCGGGTCGCTGCCCACGTTGGTGGCCCAGACCAGCTCGCCGGTCTCTTGGCTGATGGCGCCCACCTCGACGCTCCGGAGTCCCATATACACTTTCTCGTCGTCGAGCCCCACACCTTGCCATGATGGGGCACGGCCCGAGGTCGGGTCCTCGGCCTGCCACTGCCAGCGGGCATCGCCGGTCGCACCATCGATCGCCACCACGCTGGCGGCAGCCGTCAGGTAGATGACGCCGTCCTTGACGGCCGGGGTCGAGCGCGAGGAGCCACCGCCAGAGATCCGGGTCACCCACTCACCACCCAACCGGTCAATGTTCTCGGTCGAGATCTGGTCGAGCGTCGAGTAGCGCGAACTGGTCCAATCACCACCAGCCATTGGCCAATCAGCGCCCGAGAAGCTGCTGCCCACCTGCTGTCCCGTAGCCGGGATGACGAGGAAAGTGGCGAGGAGGACCACCGCAAGCGACGCCGATCGGAAGGTTCTTTTCATGACGGGTGGAACTCTGGTGGAGGTTGGGCTCGATGTCAAGGCATGGCAGCGGTAGGATTTCTCACATGCGCGTTCTACTAGTCACGCCCCCGATGGTGCAGCCGAACACGCCGTATCCGGCGACGGCCTACCTCACCGGATTCCTACGTCAGCACGCCACGCGGCTCGGGGTGGACGTGCGCCAGGCAGACGCCTCGCTGGAGCTCTTCCTTCGGGTGTTCTCGCAAGCCGGCCTCACGCGCACGCTCGAAAAACTGGAAGCTCGAGGAGCTGCGCCAGACACCACCGGAATACCGGACTCGGTAGCGCACCTACTGGGCGAGAGCGCGCGGTTCTTAGCCACGATCGACCCGGTCGTCAGGCACCTGCAGGGACGGGACCCGAGTTTAGCGCTGCGCATTGTGGGGCGCGACTGGCTACCTGAAGGGTCCCGGTTCGCCTCGCTCGACGAACATCTTGCCGGGGACCACGACGAGCCGCTGGCCTGGGCGTTTGGCAGCCTCGGACTCGCTGACCGCGCTAAGCACCTGGCCACGCTGTACCTCGACGACATCGCCGACGCGATCCGTGACGGCATCGACCCAAGCTTCGGGCTCTCGCGCTACGCCGGCCATCTGGTCGAAAGCGAACCCTCGTTTGCGCCACTGGCCGAGGCCCTCGAGGCTCCCCCAACCCTGATCGACACGCTTCTCGACGAAGTGACCGACGAGCTGGCCAAGGGGCATCGCCCAGACCTCGTGGGCTTCACTGTTCCCTTCCCAGGAAACGTCTACGGCGCATTCCGGATGGCACGACGGATCAAACAGGCCCTCCCTGAGGCGATTACCGTGCTTGGCGGCGGCTACGTCAACACCGAGCTTCGCCAACTAGCGGAACCGCGCGTATTCGATTACTTCGACTACGTCACCCTCGACGATGGCGAGCAACCACTCCTCTTACTGCTGGAACGAATCGCTACGTGCGAGCGTGACGCCCGCGCACCGTGGCTACGCACTTTCCTTCGTCGGAACGGCGAGGTCGTCTACAAGCACGACGCCGGCCAAGTGGATGTCCCGCTCGCTGAGATCGGCACACCGACCTACGACGGGCTTCCACTCGACCGCTACGTTTCGATGATCGAGATGCTCAACCCGATGCACCGACTCTGGTCCGATGGCCGCTGGAACAAGCTGACCGTGGCCCACGGGTGCTACTGGAAGAAGTGCTCGTTCTGCGATGTCACGCTCGACTACATCGGCCGCTACGACCCGTTGGCCGCCGATGCGCTCGTAGACCGGATCGAGACACTGGTCGACGAGACCGGGCAGACCGGGTTTCACTTCGTGGACGAGGCGGCGCCCCCTGCCGCGCTCCAGGCGCTCGCCGAGCGGCTGCTCGATCGCGGCGTAGTCATTAGCTGGTGGGGGAACGTCCGCTTCGAAGAAGCGTTCGGCTCCGAACTGACCGATCTTCTGGCGCGATCAGGCTGTGTGGCCATCAGTGGCGGCCTGGAGGTCGCGTCGGACCGGCTCCTGGCACTGATGGAGAAAGGAGTTACGGTCGAGCAGGTCGCGCGGGTGACCAGGGCGTTTACCGACGCGGGGATCATGGTGCACGCCTACCTGATGTACGGCTTCCCCAGCCAGACCGAGCAGGACACAGTCGACGCCCTCGAACGGGTGCGACAGCTCTTCGAGGCCGGCTGCCTGCAATCGGCTTACTGGCACCGGTTCATCGCCACGGCGCACAGCCCGGTCGCCCTCAACCCCTCCCGCTTCGGTATCACCCTGGACCCACAGTCGACCGCGACGTTCGCTCGGAACGTCGTTCCGTTCACCGACCCCACCGGCACCGACAACGACCGGCTCGGCCGAGGGCTCACCAGCGCCCTCTACAACTACATGCACGGACTGGGATTGACTGAGGATGTTCGAGCGTGGTTCGACAGTAACGTGCCACCGGCCACCGTGCCGACCGATCTCATCCAGCGCGCGCTGGACACCTCACTCACCCGGCCCCAGTAGCCAACCCGGGCAACCTTCTAGTCGGGGAGGCTGTAGGCGACGAGGGAACCTGGGAAGTCGGTATGGATGCTGCCGATCTGCACCACGATGTACTGCTTGCCCTCGTACATGTAAGTCATCATTCCGTACTGGCCCGGCGCGGGCAGCTCGACACTGCCAAGGATCTCGCCCGTGCGCTTGTCGCGCCCGTGCAGCAGCAATGGACCATCAGGCCGGATCTGCCGGGTGCCCTCGCTGAGGGCCCGCGTCTGGACCAGCAGGTCTCCAGCGACCATCTGGATTGACCACCCGGCGCCGCCCAGGTTCGGCAGCTCCACATCCTGCAACCGCTCGTGGATCGCGTAGACCTCAGGCGTCTCGCCCACCGGCAGCGACCAGGTCCGCCCCCCGGTGTTCATGTCGAACGCCGAGAGCTGGTTGTTCATCTGCTTGTAGAGCGGAATGCCGTCGATCGTGGGCAGCCCGGTAGCCGACACGTGCGGCGCCTGCTCGGGTGTCGGGCGTCTCGCGCCGCGCGGTAGCCAGGCAGCGACGGTCGTGCCGGTGGTCGGCGTGCTGTTGGGCGTGGCGCCACCCGGCCCCGGCCGTGCGTAGTCTGGATTGTCCTGGTCCACCCCGTTGGTGGGCGCCATGAACGGCGGGGCGCTGCAGCTTCGGCGGTGTGAACTGTAGAGCCACCCGGTCGTCGCATCGGCCACCGGCGGGTGGGGGATCACGTTGCCTCCGGCCTGACAGCCCACATTGTTGAAAAACTCGTTGGTGTGATCCTGTGGCAGGTTCGGCACATACAGCCCCCCCACACGGTAGTGGGTCAGGATCTCCATCGCCCGGACCTTTAGCTCGGACGTGTAGTCCACCACGAACTCCTCGGTCAGCCCGTCCCAGATGATGGGATCGACCGGCTCGGGCCGGGTCGGATACGGCTGCCTTGCCGAGGTGTAGCCCCCGGGCACTTCGGTCTGCAGGACGTCCCGATCCTCGATCGGCCAGATCGGCTCCCCGGTCTCGCGGTTGAACGCGAAGATCAAACCTTGCTTGGTGTACTGCACCAGTGCCGGGATCTCCTGGTCGTCCACGGTGAGATCCAGCAGCATCGGCGCTGTGGGTAGGTCGTAGTTCCACTGATCGCTTCGATGAATCTGGAAATGCCAGCGACGCTCCCCCGTCTGCACATCCAGCGCCAGCACCGAACCGCCAAACAGGTTGTCACCCGGACGATGGCCGGCGTAGGTCTGCACCGTCGAGGCATTGGTCACCAGGTAGACGAGACCGAGATCCGGATCGGCCGACGCCGGCGCCCAGGTCGACATATCGCCAGACCACTGCCAGGCGTCGTTGTGCCAGGTCTCGTGTCCGAACTCGCCCGGCCGCGGAATCGTATGGAACTTCCAGAGGAACTCGCCGGTCTCGGCGCTGAACCCCATGATGTCGCCCGGCACGTTTTCGATCCGGGTCTGTCCATAACTCGGCTGATGTCCGACCAGCACGACGACCACGCCGTTGACCACGATCGGGGGTGACGATGAGGTGACCATCCCCAGTTCGCGCGGAATACCGAAATTTGCGTCGTAGCTAGCGCTCCGGTCCTGCCAGCGACCCCAGTCCGACACCAGCGGCGGAATCAGATCGAGCGTGCCTGAGCCGGGGAACCCCTCGATCGGCACCTGCGCGCCCCAGTTCTCGAGCGGCCGCCCGGTCTCGGCATCAAGCGCCCACAGGAAGAACGCGGGGCTGGTGACGAAGATCACGCCCCGTCCGTTGACCTCCGCATAGGCGACGCCCTTACCGTACGCCTGCCGCGGAGAACGGAGGTGACGGATGGTCTCAGGCTCTCGGAACGTCCAGAGCGTCTCACCCGTCGCCGGCTCGATCGCCACCACCTGGCGCCGCGGCGACGCCACAGTGTAGACAACCCCGTCTACGTAAATTGGTGTGGCTCGGTTGAAATAGTCACGGTTCGGCCCGAAGTTGTCGCCCCGCCAGATCCAGGCCACCTCCAGGTCTGAAAAGTTGTCGCCATTGATCTGGGTCAACGCCGACGACCGGGTATGGCCCGCGTCGCCCCCCAAATACCGCCACTCACCGTTCTCGGTGCCCGTCAACTGCGCAAGGGCCGTGGTGGCGGTCAGCAGCAGCGCCGGCGCTAGGCCAATCGCTGCAATTCGAAAGTCGTGTCTGGTCATCGATCTACTCCGGCAGTGCGAAGGCAACGAGCCGTGGCGGACGTCCGCCGACGGTGAGCGCGATGTACTGGCGACCGTCGAGCATGTAGGTCATCGGTGTCCCGATCGCGCCAGACGGCAGGTCCACCGATCCTAGAATTTCACCGGTCGCCTTGTCGCGCGCGATCAGTCGCGGACCGTTGTCGGTGCCACCAGCCGAGAGTGCACTGATCAGCAGCGTCTTGGTCAACACCGGCCCGCCACGCCCGTCACCACCCAGCGGCGGCAGGTCCAGCTCACGCAGCCTCGGGTGGTTACGAATGCGGTCGCCGTTGCCGTTCGGCTGCATCCAGGCCTCTTCACCCCGGTTCATGTCGATGGCCGTCATCCGGGAGTAGGGCGGCTTAAGAAGCGGAAGTCCCTGCGGCATGACCGGGCCGCGGGGGACATTGCCGTCCAGACGTTCGGCCTCGGGGGCGCCATGGGTATAGCGCAGGTTGCCGCCGATGGCCGGGTCTGGCGTGTAGTAATGAATCACGCCGAAGCTGTTGTTCGATGGCACATAGAGCATGCCCGTTTCGGGATCGAC
>Ga0310344_10001765_pt1 | contig 16389 bp, 15 predicted proteins | sample HC15DNA20200_MG_FD_203801 | JGI IMG/M metagenome (GOLD analysis project Ga0310344, IMG submission 203801) | Marine microbial communities from station ALOHA, North Pacific Subtropical Gyre - HC15-DNA-20-200_MG | ecosystem: Environmental > Aquatic > Marine > Oceanic | place: Pacific Ocean: North... | reverse complement strand
CTAGAGATAAGAGTTCTTTTTATTATGCTCTTTTATCTATGTGTTTGTTTGGTCTAATAGGATTCTTTATTAAACTAAGCTTGAACTTTGGGGCACTGCCTTCAGGAATGATTGCCGCACAGACTTTTGGGGTTTTTTCTCTAACTATTCCGTATGTTTTTATATGCCGTGAAAAACTTCCTCAAAAGAAATTATCACTTACTCTCCCATTTTTCTGTGGAATTCTTACTTACGCTAGTTATCTTTCACTTTCATTTGCATTGGTGTATGGTGAAGCTATCGTAGTCACACCAATAGCCCAGCTAAGTTTTGTGTTTACGGGTATTTTATCTGTTCTTTTTTTTAAAGAGCGCCTGTCTTTGAAAAAGGGATTAGGCATTTCATTTGCAATTCTTGCGGTCTTAATTCTTTCTTTTGACTAGAAAGGTTTCCTTTGTTAGACCTTATCCATCCTAATTTTTTAGCTCTTATTTCCGCAATGTTATTATCTATAGCACAGAGTTTTTATAGACAAGCGGTTCGTTTTTTAAGACCAGAAGAGGTAACAATTGCCGCTAATTTTGTTGTCGGATCTCTTGCATTCGCCGTTTACTTAATCGAAGGAAGATATTTTGAATTGTCTTACAAAGGAGTTTTTTTCTTTACCTTGTCCGGATTTTTTGCGCAGTTTGTAGCACGGCATTTCAATAATATTTCATATTCTAATATTGGACTTGCAAGAACTCAAACTCTTTATCAAACAGCGCCTATATGGTCCTCTATCGTTGCAATTATATTTATAGGAGAAAAACTAAATACATTCATTGCGGTTGGTACGATACTTGTTGTTATGGGGGGTATGATTTTAGTTTATGAAGCCAAAAGTAAAAATAAAGTTGCGAAGTTATTTTTTTATTTTCTTCCTGTTATAAGTGCCATGTTTTTCTCTTTTTCGCCTACTTTCAGGAAATTAGCTTTTGAATATATTCCTTGTGCCTCTTTAGGACTTGCAATTGCATCTTGTGCAGCAGTACTTCTCCAATGTTTTATTTCTCTATTTATGCGCAAAAAAAAAGAAAAATTTATAAGTTTTTCTTGGCATAAGAAAGCGGTCGTGACGATGCTACTTGCAGGTTTATTTAATGTTATGACAGGATTAACATTTTGGACTGCAATTAAGAATGGAGAAATTGTAGAGGTAGTTCCAATAAGGAGACTTTCTTTAGTTTTTGTAATTCTCGTTTCTTGGTTTTTCTTTAAAAAAATTGAAAGGTTATCTGTACAAGTTATAATTGGTGCTGCAATTTCAATAGCTGGTGCTCTTTTGGTTAGTTCAGGAAGTTGAATATGATTTTTTATATATAAAATTAAAAAAGTACTTTTTCTGAAATGTTTGAAATGTTTTTATCTATTTCTTATAATGAAATTGTATTTACTTTCATTATAACTAGGGGACTACATGAAAGTATTAAAAATGATTCCTGAAAAATGCACTGGTTGCATGCGATGCGAGTTGGCCTGTTCTTATGAACAAACAGGAACATTTAGACCTTCTAAATCGGTTATTAGAGTTTCTGCTTTTGAAAATCATACAAGTTATGCTCCTTATACTTGTCCACAGTGTGATGAAGCATGGTGTATGACTGCTTGTCCAATAGAAGCAATTTCCATATCTTCTCCTGGAGCAAAAGAGGTCAATAACAATTTATGCGTAGGTTGCAAGCTTTGTACGATCGCTTGTCCCTACGGCACTATTTTTTTTGATCCTGAAACTCACAAGGCTTTTAAGTGTGATCTGTGTGGTGGAAACCCAGCTTGCCAAACGGTTTGTCCTACTGGAGCTATTGAATACATAGAAGTTGACGAAAATTCCGATTGGATTGGAAGTTTTGCAAGTGACCGTTCAAGAGGCCCTAGCGGACCACTTTCTTTAGAGGTGGGTTGATTATGATTCGACAAGTTATCGTGGGAGGTGGAACTGCAGGTTGGAATGCAATTACAACCTTACGGGAAATTGATCGCGGAAATTCTAATATAATGCTTATCTCTAATGAATCTCCATATTCAAGAATGGTTTTGCCATATTATCTTTCTAAAGAAATTGGAGAATCGCATGTTTTTACAGCATCTAAGACAAGATTGGAAGATTTAGATGTTGAATTGAAACTCGGAAAAGATGTAAAAGGATTAGATACAAAAAATAACAAACTTTTTTTAGAAGATGGAGAAGAAGTCAATTACGATAACCTTTTGATTGCAACTGGATCCTCGCCTGTTAAACCTCCAATTCCAGGTTCTGATGGTCAAAATGTACATAGTTTTTGGACATTGCCTCAAGCACGAGCTGTGACAAGTAAAATTAAAACAAATACGCGTGTAACTATGATTGGTGCAGGTTTTATTTCATTTACTATCCTTAATGCTTTAATTAGTAGAGGTGTCGATTTAACTGTAGTCGAGGTAGAAAAACGTGTGTTGCCTAGAATGTTGGATGAGCAGGGCGCAAATATTGTAAATGGATGGTTGGTATCAAAGGGGGTAAATGTAAAGACAGAATGTAGTGTTGTGTCAATAGATGATAATGAAAACCAGAAAATCATAAAATTTAACGATGGAACCGAACTTAAATCGGATTTAGTAATTATGGCTACAGGAATAAAACCTAATATTGATTGGGTTTCAGATTCTGATTTAATATTAGACGATGGTATTCCGGTTGACGAATATTGTCGTACGAATGTTAGTAATGTTTATGCTGCCGGTGATGTTGCCAAGGGTTTAGATATTGTAACAGGAGAAAGGGTAATTCATGCTATTGAACCTACCGCAGTGCAGCATGGAAGAATCGCGGCATCAAATATGTCTGGAAAAGAAACACGTTATAAAGGAAGTTTATTAATGAATATTTTAGATGTTTTTGGTTTAGAGATTGCTAGTTTTGGTTCTTGGAGTGATGAAGGTTCAGATAAAATCATAAAAGAAAACTTAGATCGCCCCTCTTATAGAAAAATGGTTTTTGAACATGGACAAATGGTAGGCGCTATTGCTATCGGTTTAAGTAATGATATTTGGCACACTAATGATATAGGAATGCTGAAGGGATTAATTTATACAAAAAGTGATCTTATTGATTGGAAAGATCATCTTGAAAGAAATCCATTTGATATTAAACGTGCGTTTCTTGCGTCGGGTTCTATAGAAAAACTTTTGCCGGAAACTCTTACTGGAAGTCCCTCGGTTCCTGAAAAAAGTATTGTAGTCTCAACTTAATAGAGGATTTAGTTTTGTCGAATTCATCTTTTTCTTATGCTGGAAATATTTTAAGAGTTGATCTTTCATCTGACTTAATTTCTAAAGAAGAATTTAAAGAGGAAGACCGTCGTAAGTGGATTGGAGGCGCTGGTCTTGGTGCAAAAATTTTATGGGAAGAAGTACCGAGTCATGTTAATTGGGATGATCCAGAAAATCGACTTATTTTTGCTACGGGACCTCTTGCTGGTTTACCCGTATGGGGAACCGGCGGTCTAACGGTTGTTACTCGAGGTGCTATGACAAATGGTTCTACTAATACGCAAGCGAATGGTTTTTTTGGTGCAAATATAAAGTATTGTGGTTATGATGCGGTAATTTTTCAAGGTCAATCGAAAGACTGGGTATATTTACATATACATGAGGATGGTGTTGACATTAAGAGTGCAGAGGATCTTCTTGGCAAAGATACTTGGGAGACCCAAGAAACACTTGAGAAAAAATTGAACCTAAATGGACACAATTTAAGTGTATATAGCATAGGTCCTGCAGGTGAAAATTTGGTTCGATTTGCTGCGATACAGGGTGATTATGGACATGTAGCAAGTAAAAATGGCTGTGGTGCGGTAATGGGAAAGAAAAAAATAAAAGCAGTAGTAATAGAAAGAGGAAAAAAAGGAATAAAAGTAGCATTTCCTCAAGCACTTTTTGCTTGCTCTGATGAGATGGCTCACAGTTTACAAAATGATCCTTCTACTAAATCTTTATATGAGTATGGAACTTTAGGTGGTGTACGTAACATGGTTGGGATGGGTGCACTTCCTATAAAAAATTATACAACAAATGTTTGGCCAGATGCAGTAGATACGGATATATGGGAAGCAAAGGGATTGAGGGAAGGATTTGATCATCGAGGTCATCAGTGTAATTCATGTGGAATGAAACATTGTCATATGCAGATAATTTCATCCGGACCTTATAAAGGACAAGTTGTTGATGAACCTGAATACGAAGGATGGTCTGGTGCAGGTTGGGCTATTGGAGCGACAGATCCACAAGAAGTTACTTGGTTGAATACCCAGCTTGATCGTGCTTGTGTTGATGTAAATGAATTTGGCTGGCTTTGTGGATGGGTTATGGAATGTCAGGAAAAAGGTTTTATAAGTGAAGAAGAATTAGGTTTCCGTATAGAATGGGGTGATGTTTCTGGTGCGGCTCGTTTGCTAGAAATGATTTCTAAAAGAGAAGGCTTCGGAGAACTTTTAGCTGAAGGTGTTAAAAGAGCATCCGAAAAAATTGGAGGAGAAGCTGCAGATTGTGCCATCTATACTATGGCAGGAAATTCTCCAAGAGGTCATGATCATCGTTCTAGATGGGAAGAACTACTTGACACCTGTACTGGTAGTGGTGGGACGATGGATACAGCGCCACCAGTTTTTCCAACAGAACACGGTCTTCCTGCAAGTATTCGTCCGCAAGATCCCAAAGCCGTCTCAAAGCAAGTAGGCGGATTACGAGGAAGACGCCATTTTGAAGATTCCCTTGGGGCCTGTGTATTTACTACCCGTGTTCCTTTAGAAATGCTGTGTAGGTCACTTGAATCCGCTACGGGTTGGGATATTCGTATTGATGAGGCAATGCTTGCTGGAAGAAGGACTGCTGCACTCATGAGAGCGTTTAATCTTCGTTGTGGAATAGGACCAGAGTTAGAAAAACCATCAAAGCGTTATGGTTCTACTCCAATAGATGGTCCTATTTCAGGTGTTTCTATAATGGATAATTGGGATGAAATGTTAGATATTTGGTATGAAACTGTTGGTTATGATAGAAAAACGGGTCGTCCAACTCCAGATACTCTAAAGTCTTTAGAACTAGAGGAAATAGTCGAGGCTGTATGGAACTTTGGAAAAGATAAAGTCTAATCTTGAGATTTTCTGCATGAAATCTAATTCTCCAGTAACAGAAGATAGAGTAAAAGTTGAACTTGTAGCTTGGGCTAATACTTTCGTTGGTGGAGATGGAAGTAGTCGCAAGGTATTTGATGAGTGTATTGAGGAAGATGCAACAGTTTTATCTGTCCTAAAGGGTCTAAGTACTCGTTATAAAGCACTTGATGATGCATTATGGGATAGAGGTTCTAATGAATTGGGTGAGCATATAGAAATTGTAGTTAACGATGCTTTGCTAGGAATAGAACACAATTTAAATAGCAAAGTTAAAAATGGTGATTTGATTATGTTAATGGGTCAATATTTAGGCGGATAATTCTATCGGAGGTTTTTGAATGGCTTCAGTACTATCTAATACGGATCCGGATTTATATAATTCTTTAGAGCAGGAAAGACATAGGCAGGCGGACGAACTTGAACTAATTGCTTCTGAAAACTACGTGAGTTTATCGGTAATGGAAGCAGTTGGCGGTATTATGACTAACAAGTATGCAGAGGGTTTGCCTGGGAAACGGTATTATGGTGGTTGCGAATTTGTAGATGTTGCAGAAACGCTCGCTATTGAAAGAGCGAAAGAAATTTTTCGTGTAGATCATGCTTGTGTTCAACCTCATAGCGGTGCACAAGCGAATGCAGCTGTCTACTTTGGTTTGTTAGAGCCTGGAGATACCATTCTTGGAATGAATCTTTCCCATGGAGGACATCTTACGCATGGGCATCCCGTTACTTTTTCTGGAAGATGGTTCGAGGTTTCAAGTTATGGTGTTGATCCAAAAAATCATCTTATAGATTTTGAAGATGTCGAGGATCAGGCTATTAAATCTTCACCAAAGATAATTGTTGCTGGAGCTAGTGCATACCCAAGAGAGATTGATTATGCTCGATTTCGTGCAATTGCAGATAAAGTTGGTGCAATTTTGATGGCAGATATTGCACATATTGCAGGTTTGATAGTAAGTGGAGATCATCCCTCCCCTGTTGGCCATGCTCAAATAATAACTACAACAACTCATAAAACATTAAGGGGACCTAGAGGCGGAATGGTATTGTGCGATGAAGAATATGGATCGAAAATAGATAAGGCAATTTTTCCGGGGATGCAAGGTGGTCCATTGATGCATGTTATTGCGGGAAAAGCGGTCGCATTTAAAGAAGCTTCTACGAATGAATTTAAAAATTATACTTCTCAAATAGTCAAGAATTCAAAAAAACTCGCAACAGTTTTATCTGAAAAGGGTTTAACCCTAGTTTCTGGAGGTTCAGATAATCATTTAGTTCTATTGGATTTAAGAGAAGCAGGTTTTAGTGGTAAAAAGGCTGAAATTGCACTAGGAAAAGCGGGTATAACAGTAAATAAAAATTCTATTCCGTATGACACTAGAAAACCAGCGTTTACCAGTGGTGTTCGTATTGGAACTGCAGCTATTACGTCTAGAAAAATGAAGGAAAGTGAGTTAGAACTTATTGGCAATTGGATTTGTGCTGTATTAGAAGATATTGAAGATGAAGCAAAACTTTCCTCAATACGGGATGATGTAAGGGAATTATGTGATAGATTTCCTATGGGTCCAATGGGTTCAAGACCTGAGTAAATAGTTGGTTTTCGAAGAAATTTATTGAAGTTTAGAAATTCTTTCTGCTTTACAAATTTTTTCTTGTTGAAGACTATAAGCTATCCCTAGGAGTTTATCATCACCTAGTATTGGTCCCATCAATTGAGCACCATATGGAAGACCTTCTTTTGTTTTCCCAATTGGCATAGAAACAGAAGGACCACCGTAGAAATTCCAAAGTCTTGTTAACGATATGAGTAGTCCTCTAGTCTGTCTTTCTTTACCATTTAAAAAAACACTATGTTCGTTTCTTAAAGGAGATGCGATTGGTGTTGTGGGAGCTAATATAGCATCTACTTTAGTGAAAATTTCATCTGTCACTTTTTGAGACCATTCTCGTCTGAATCTTTGTGACTGAATGTAAGTTGTTGCAGGCACGAAAAACCCTGGTTTTATTCTTTCTATTACTTGAGGATCATATTTATCTGCATAATATCGCATTCTTTTTTCATGTACTGAAGCCGCTTCTGAAACCATGATAGAGGTACAGGCATCGTAGGCTAAATTTAAATCAGGTAATTCGATCTCGATAATTTCAATGCCCAATTTTGAGATTTGTTGCATGATTTCGTCTATCCTAGATACAATCTGTTTATCAGTATTTTTCTCATAAAAACTTCTTGCATGGCCTATTTTTGTTTTATTTAATTCATTTTTTTTAAGTTTGCTAATGAAATTCATATGATTGGAGTGAATAGAATACGGATCATTTTGATCGAATCCAGCGGTGACTGACATAAATAGAGCACAATCCTCAATTGACATTGACAGCGGACCAAAAGTATCAAGCGACCAAGATAGAGGCATACAACGAAATTTACTTACTAGACCTAATGTAGGTTTTAAACCGTAAGAGCCACATAGAGAAGAAGGAATACGAATTGATCCGCCTGTGTCTGAACCGATGGAAATTGCTACCTGAGATGTAACTACACTATTTCCCGATCCTCCACTTGAACCGCCAGTCATATGTTCTGGGTTCCAAGGATTCTTTTGATCTCCATAATGAGGATTTAAACCAGTTGGTCCAAAAGCAAATTCATGCAGATTAAGTTTGCCAAATATATTTGCCCCGGCATTTTTTAATTTTGAGACAATTGTAGAGTCAAATTTTGCGATATTATCTTTTTCAATTAAACTTCCTGAGGTAGTAGGAAAATTTTCCATATCAATGAGATCTTTAATCCCCACGGGAATTCCACATAAATCTCCTGGGTTTTTGCCATTTTTGATAAGTTTGTCAATTTCGTTAGCTCGAAAGATAATTTTATCTTCATCCAAAGTTATCCATGTGTTTAGTTTTTCTCCTATTGATTTGCATCTTTCAAGGAAAGCATTAGCCACTTCTAAAGCGCTAATTTCTCGGTTTTTAATAGATGTAACAATTTCGAAAGCGTTATAGTCAGTTATCTTTTGCATTATTTTCCCCAAGAATATTTTTTGGTGTAATCTTGTACATGGGTTCAATATCAGAAGAAATTATATCTGAAATCTTTTTTTCAGATTCTAATGAATCTACTAGTATCTTTTGAATGTCAGAAAGTGATTTTTTGTCAAGAGTTTGGTTGAAAAGGGTCTTCCAAATTTCCTGGAACTCATCTTTTTCAAGAGGCATATGTTTACCTATTTTATGAATAAAATAATTTCATGTATATTGACCCTTTTGATTTTCATATGCAACAGGTTTCATTACTACCATCAAAGATAAATATAATATTCCATATTTTATATTATCGGGGGAAAATGAATTTTTCATTTTATAAAGTTATTTTTATTACTTCATTTTTAATTATTAGTGGTTGTCAATATGCTTTTTTAGGATTGGCTGAGAAGATTATTCAAGATAGAGGACATGACGAACAGATATTTGATTTTTCAATGCGTTCAGGAATTATTTCAGGATTGATAAGTTTAGACCCGAACACTATTTTGAAAATAAATGTTGATGTTTGGAATCGAAAAGTTCTTTTAACGGGAAAAACGAAAGATTATCTTATGTACAATAAAATTCAAGAGTATGTTTTAAATTATCCAAAGGTAGAAAAATTATATAATGAAATTACTTATACAAGAAAGCAGAAAATTAATGATATGGTAGAAGGGGAATGCAAAAAAAAAGAAAACATTAGGAAATTTAATGATATTCCCTCAACTTTTGATGATATTTTCATAGAACAAATGATAAGACTTAAACTTATAGCCTTAGGAAATTCTTCAATTTTTAATACCCAATGGAGGTCTATCAAAGGGAAGGTTTTTTTAATAGGAAAGGCTCACAGTTTGATGGATAAAATAAGTATGGTTCATGTGATTTGTGGGATAACAGATGTTGTTAACGTGAAAAGTTTCATAGAAATTCGTCCAGAAAAATTACCTTAGGAAGAGAATTTAATGTTGCGCTTGAGTGTTTTAGATCAATCCCCAATTCGTAAAGGTTGTACCCCATCTGATGCTATTAAAGAAACGTTGATACTTGCGAAGAAAGCAGAAGAATTAGGATACTATCGATTTTGGGTTGCGGAACATCATAGCCATCCAATGTTTGCAGGGACATCTCCAGAAGTTCTTATTGGTCAATTAGCTTCGATGACGTCAACAATTCGCGTAGGTTCAGGAGGAGTTATGTTGAGTCATTATAGTCCTTTGAAAGTTGCAGAAAATTTCAGAGTACTTGAATCAATCTATCCTGGAAGAATTGATTTAGGTTTAGGTCGTGCACCTGGCGCAGATCGATTGACTTCTTCAGCATTATCTCTTGGTAATGATGATTTTAACGTTGATAGATTTCCTCACAAAATAAGAGATCTGAAGTGCTGGTTATCAGGGATTCATGATGAAGAACATCCGTTTAAAAAAGTTGCTGCTATGCCCTCAGGAGAGAGTATCCCGCAAATGTGGCTTTTGGGATCATCTGATCAAGGCGCGATAATTGCTTCTCATTTCGGTGTTTCGTTTTGTTTCGCACATTTTATTAGCGGTAACGGGGCTGCTCAAGTAATGGATTATTATAAAAAAAATTTTAAGCCTTCTTTAGAAAATAAAGAACCTTTAGGTAGCCTAGCCATTTTTGTTGTTTGTGCAGAAACTGAAGAAGAAGCTAAATATTTAGCAGAAAGCAGGCCATTGATGATGCTTAAAAGTAGACGAGGAGAAGGGGGAGGTGTCCCAACTCCAGACGAGTCTCTTTCATATAATTGGAGCGAGATAGAACGTAATTTTGCTGATAGTATAAGAAGGAGAACCATAGTTGGAGATCCTGAGCAAGTCAAAGAAAAATTATTAGATTTCTCAAGTAAATGTTCTATAGACGAATTAATCATTGTGAATACACTACACTCTTTTAAGGCACGTTTAAAAACATATGAACTTTTGTCAGAAGTTTTTAATCTGAGAAAAGAATAGATTTTTACAGATTAAATTCTTTTGAAGTAAGGAGCATATTTTGAAATTTTCTTTTTTTATGATGCCGATTCACCAACCTAAAGAAAGTCCTTCTTTAGCTTTTGACAGGGATATTAGATTAGTTAATTTTGCGGATATGCTTGGATTTGACGAATTTTTTATTGGAGAACACCATTCAGGTGGTTGGGAAACTATCCCCTGCCCAGAAATGGCATTAGCAAAAGCATCTGCTACGGCAAAGAGAATTAAACTAGGGACATCAGTTATAAATCTCCCGTTTCATCACCCATATCATGTTGCTGAACGAATTGTTTTTCTAGATCATCTTTCAATGGGAAGGGCAATGTTAGGTATAGGTCCCAGTAGTCTTATTTCAGACAAAAGACTCTTTAGAATTAATCCAAATGTGATGTGGAATATGATGGAAGAATCGCTAGAAATTATTCTTAATTTATTTGAAAAAAGTGATCCATTTGATTTTGATGGAAAATTTTGGAAGTTAAAAAATATAGCTTTACAATTACATTCTTTTCAGAAACCTACGATACCAATTTGTATTGCCACCGCAGGAAGCGAGGAAACTCTTAATTTAGCTGGGAAACATGGATGTATCCTTTTTTCAATGGCCGGGAAAACAAAAGATGGAAAACTAAGTTTTTCTGAACAGTGGTCAAGAGTAGAAGAATCTGCACTCAAGCATGGCACTTCAGTTTCTCGTGAAAACTGGCGAGTAGTTACCTCTGTTTATCTTTCAGAAAGTCGTCAAAAAGCATGGGATGAGGTAGAAGAAGGTATTGCTCGTGAAATGAATTATTTTAAAACTATAGGATTTAAGTCTGCTTATGAAGATTATTCTGGCCAACCTTTTGAAGAAATAACACCGAAAATTGGGGCAAAGAACAGACGGTGGATAATTGGAACTCCCGATGATGCAATTGTCGCCATTGAACAATTCATAAAAGAAACTGGTGGATTTGGTGGTTTCATGATGACAACTCATGAGTGGACTTCCGAAGAAAATATACGACATTCAATTGATTTGTTTGCACGCTATGTAATCCCTTATTTCAGAAATCATACATCACTGCATATTAGTTCATGGAATCGTCTCCAGAATGACTATGAAAATGAAAATCCTCCAGATTTTGACACAAATAATGGATTTGGAAGTATTCCACCCCATAATTTATAGTAATAAGGAGTTGTAAGTTTTCGTTTTAGGATGCTGTAGATCTTTTTCCATAGTAAGATGATAATGTATATTTTAATGTTTTTTGTGAAGGACAAGAATGGAATCTAGACATTTAATTTTTGATGATAAACCTTCTTTGAAGAATCCTGTTTTATTGATGGCTTTTTCTGGATGGAGCGATGCAGCGGAATCTGCAACTGAAGCAGCAACGTACTTGATAAAAAAATACTCTGCTAAACGTTTTGCTCGTATAGATTCAGAGGATTTCTTTGAATTTTCAGATACTCGACCTATGGTTCGTTTAAATAAGTCACAGGAGAGAGTGATCGATTGGCCAGAAAATGAATTTTACCATTTTTCGATACCTTCTCAAGAAAGAGATGTGGTTGTGGGTATTGGAAAAGAACCACACTTTAAATGGAAGTCATTTTCGTATTGTATGTTGGATTTTATAAAACAAATCAATCCAACGATTACGGTAACAATGGGTGCTTTTTTAAGCGCAACTTCTCATTTAAATGAAGTGATGTTGGTTTGCTTAGCAAATAATCCTGAACTTGCGGAGAAAATAGGAGTCGATTTAAGTGATTATGAGGGTCCAACAGGTATTGTAGGAGTTCTTCAGAGTGCCTTTCAAATAAATAAAATAGATTCAATTTCTCTTTGGGGAAATGTACCTCATTATTTAGCAAATGTTAAAAATCCTAAGGTTGCTTATACATTATTAGAAAAATTTCAAGAATTATCGGAAATTTCTCTTGATCTAGAGACTTTAAAAAGTCATTCGGAGGCTTTTTCTCAAAAAGTTGATGATGCAATTTCAAAAGATTCTAAACTTTCGGAATATGTCACTGATATAGATTCAGAAGAAATACTTGATGAAGCTTTAATGACTCAGGGAGAAATAGATCTAATTGGTGAAGATTTTTCAAGGGATTTTGATGAAGAACTCCCTCCTGGGGATGAAGTTGCTAACGAAATTGAAGAAATTATAAGAAGAAAAAAAAGAGATTCAGATAAAGAATAAATATGGAGATAATTTATGTCGGAAAGATTTTATCAAGAACTTTTTGGAAGTCCTGATGATGAAGGTGGTGGTATTGTTGGGAAAAATATTCTACGGGTAGATGCTCCACCAAAAGCAGACGGGTCTCCTATTTTCTCAGCTGATCATCAAATAGCAAATCCTCTGTATATCACTCCGGTTTTAGCTCCATCCCCAAACGGTATTCTAAAAAAAATCAATATATCTAAAGCTATTAATTCTAAGGGTGTTGCGTGTATTTTAACATCCAAGGATATTCCGGGTGAAAAAAAATATGGGATGATGGCTAAAGATCAGCCAGTTTTGGTTGAAGATAGATATCATTCTTTGCAGGATGTAGTTGCTTTAGTTGCTGCTGAATCTATTGAAGAAGCTGAAATTGCAGCTTCTCTTGTTAAACTTACTTTTCAAGATCTCCCTGCAGTTTTTGATCCTATTGAATCTATGAAAAAAACGTCTCCAAAAATTCATGAAGATCATCCAATTGGGAAAGAAAATATTCTTGCACATTATAAAATAAGAAAAGGAAATATAGAGAAAGGTTTTAACGATGCAGATGTAGTTATAGAAAATTCATTTAAAACCCAAATGATTGATCATGCTTATCTAGAACCTGATGCAGGGTATGTTATTCCGAATCCAGATGGCAGTATAACATGTACCGGACCTACTCAATGTCCTCATATGGTGAGAAGAGTAATTTCGCCAGTTTTAGGTCTTGGTCAAAATGAAATCCAATTTATTTCTACCCAGCCTGGAGGAGGCTTTGGCGGAAAAGAAGAAACTTCTATTGAAATAGCGATGCGTGCTGGTCTAGTTGCACTGAAAACAGGTCGTCCTGTTATTTATAATTATACTAGAGAGGAATCTCTAGGTGCTAAAGCAAAAAGAGTTCCTGCGATTATTCACCACAAGATTGGGGCAAAGAAGAACGGGAAAATTGTAGGAATGGAAATTAAAATTTATTTAAATAAAGGTCCTTATACGGCGGTTGGTCCAGGGATTTTAAAAAAATTAATTATACATTCTCCTGGTGCTTATGAGTGTGAGAATATTAAAGTTGATGGGTTTATGGTGTTCACAAATAGTATTAATACGTGTGCAATGCGAGGATTAGGTGTTCCTCAAGTACACTTTGCTATTGAATCTCAAATTGATGAATTATCTAAAAAATTAGAGATAGATCCTTTCCAGTTGAGAAGAATAAATGGGTTTCGCGTTGGTTCAAAAACCGGAACTAGTCAGGTTCTAAAAGAAAGTGTAGGCTTTGTGCAATGTCTAGATGAAGCAGAAAAATCTCTTCCAAATCACCCAAGAGAAAATCCTCTGAAAGAAAATGAATTTTTGTACGGAAGGGGAGTAGCTGGATTTTGGTATTCTACAGGTGCTGCTGGTCCATCAGATTCATGTGGTGCTCAGGTTCATGTTACAGATGACGGAAAAGTTCAAGTAAGTGTGGGTATTATAGAACTTGGGCAAGGATCAAATACTGTTTTGGCTCAAATTGCTGCAGAAGGATTAGGTGTGAATTTTGAAGATGTAAGGATGATGCCAGTAGATACAGATGCGATGCCTGAAAGTGGTTTTACTGCGGGTTCACGGTCAACTACTATTCCCGGAAATGCAATTTGCCAAGCGATTTTAGAAATACGAGAAATACTTGCTCCTGTAGCTGCAGATATGCTTGAGTGTTCCTTAGATGATATGTCTTTTCAAGGAGGAAAAATATTTATCAAGAGTACTCCAAATCGTTTTGTTAATTTTGGCGAAGTGGTAAAGAGAGCTTTGTTTTTAGGAAAACAGATTAACGGACATGGTTGGTTTTCTACTGGTCCTCTTACGTTTGATCCCGAAACTGGTAAAGGGGACCCGTTTATGGTTTATAGTTATGGTGTTCAAGTTGCGGATGTAAAAGTAAATCCTGAAACTGGAGAAGTATGGGTTATGAACGTCACAGCTGCTCATGATGTTGGTAGGGCTATTAATCCACAGGGTGTTATTGCTCAAATTCAGGGTGGGATAGAAATGGGTATTGGGCAGGCACTAATAGAAGAAGTAGAAGTTCATGAAGGAAAAGTTTTAACTCCTGATTTTGCTAGATACGAAATTCCTGTCTCTTCTGATACTCCTGAAATGAATACAATCATAGTTGAAGAAAGAAATTCTACAGGACCGTATGGTGCTAAGGGTGTTGGTGAAAGTGCAATGGTTCCAACACTTGCAGCAATTTCTAATGCTATTACCGATGCAGTTGGTCATCGTTTTCATCAACTTCCAATACGACCTGAAGATGTAGCTCTATCTATTAGAAGTAACTAGGTATTTCCGATTTACAATTTTTTCTAAAAAAATAACTTTGAAAGACTTCTTATGCGAGCATTTCTTCTCTCGGCAGGATTTGGTCAAAGATTAGGTGAACTAGGTAGAAAGGTACCTAAATCTCTTATTCCTTTAGGGGGAGTCCCGCAAATAGAATTTGCTCTTTATAAATTGAGAAAATATGGAATTACAGAAGTTGGAATTAACCTTCATCATAAGTCTGAAATCATAAAGGATACTTTGGGTAATCATTTTCTAGATATGAAGTTAAATTATTTTTTTGAAGAAGAGATTCTTGGAACTGCAGGGGGCTTAAAGAATGCTGAAGAATTTCTTAGTGAAAAAAAAGAAGATTTTTTTGTTATGAATTCTGATTCTCCCTCTTCTATCGACCTAAGAAGCGCTTTAGAACACCATAAGAAAGGAAATTATCTTTCTACACTTATTCTTAGACGTTCATCTCAGGCAAGTTCTTACGGTATTTTAGGATTAGATAATAAAGGAAGATTAATTAAATTTTTATCATCTTGCACTCCAGGAAGGCAGAAAGATTCAATGGTTTGTGTGATGTTTACTGGTCTTAGTGTAATGTCTCCTGATATTTTTAAATATATCCCATCTAAAGGTTTTTGTGATATCGCAAAAGAAATTTATCCTAAGTTGATTACAGAAGATAAAAAATTAGGTGGCGTAATTAGTGATTCGTATTGGGCCGATACGGGAACAATAAAACGTTATATGAAAGCGAATAGAGATTTGTTGTCTGGTAATTTTGTCCCAGATTTTGATTGGCCGACTGAAGATTTTCTTTTAATTGAAGGAGAAAAAATTTCTTGGGGTGAGGGTTTTATAGAACCTCCCGTTTTAATTTCTAAAACAGCAAGGATAGAAAAAGATGCTGTAGCTTCTAAAAATTCTGTGCTTATGTCTGGTTCTTGTCTTTCTAAAGGTTCCAAGTCAATAGGATCTATCATGTTTCCCGATTCTTTTGTACAGAAGGATTCAATACTCACAGATTGTGTAGTTGGGCCAAAAACGGTTATTTCTTTAAAAGAAAAAAGTTTTAGAAATATAATTTTTATAGATAAAAATATATATAATTTATAATTTTTGAGGACTGATTAATGATTGAGCGTATTGCTAGAACTACCTTAAATTCAGGACGTTCACCTGTTTTTTCTGCTAATGGATTAGTGGCTACAAGTCAACCTCTTGCTGCTCAATCTGGATTGCAGGTTTTACGAGATGGAGGTAATGCAATTGATGCGGCAATTGCGACTGCCGCAGTTTTAAACGTAGTTGAGCCCCAATCAACTGGAATTGGAGGCGATATGTTTATGATTTACTGGAACGAAAATGAAAAAAAGTTATATGGACTCAATGGTAGTGGAACTGTAGGCAAAGAATCTACATGGGAGTTTTTTGATAGTAATGGTTTAAGAACTATGCCAGAAACAGGAGTTCTTTCAATTACTGTCCCTGGAGCTCTAAATGGATGGTGTGCTGCTCTTGAAAAATTTGGTAGTGGGGAAATGACTCTTTCTAGACTTTTGCAACCAGCAATTCATTATGCGGAAAACGGATTTCCCGTTTCTCCTATTATTCAAAATGCATGGTCTCAGCAGACGGAAAAACTCAAGA
>Ga0310344_10001762_pt1 | contig 16404 bp, 17 predicted proteins | sample HC15DNA20200_MG_FD_203801 | JGI IMG/M metagenome (GOLD analysis project Ga0310344, IMG submission 203801) | Marine microbial communities from station ALOHA, North Pacific Subtropical Gyre - HC15-DNA-20-200_MG | ecosystem: Environmental > Aquatic > Marine > Oceanic | place: Pacific Ocean: North... | reverse complement strand
TATCACAGTTCAAATACCTTCTTCAAAATGAGACTAAGATCAAAAATCATTATTTTGGCTATGAACATCTTAGAATAATATGGCCGTTATTTGGGAATACTCCTCCATATCATGAACAGTAGTTTTGTAATACGGAATAGTATTAAAAATTTAATGACAATTGTTATGAATGGTAACTATCCAGTGATAACGCATCCTTCTACATAGGTGTTGGGGGAAATGGTGCCCAGGGGCTGAATTGAACAGCCGACACCAGCATTTTCAGTGCTGTGCTCTACCAACTGAGCTACCTGGGCGTATAAAATCGAGTAGCTGCTTATAAGGAAGTTCAATCTTCCTGTCCATAGGATCACTGTAAGAAACCTATATATTACTAATTACATTCATTAGAATCCCTATTTGCTCTCAAAGCGGATTCAAGTTCATCCACATCTCCTTCGGTTAGTTCGTCGGCGGGAACCGCATAATTACCGTTTAACCACTTAGCTAAGTCAAGATCAGCACAACGACGAGAACAAAAAGGCCTGTATTTTTTTATCCCTGCTTTTCCACAAATTGGACATTCGCCAGCCTTTATCTTTGAATCTAGGTCAATAATCACCGTCGCCCTCACCCTCGACAAATATTTCATACTCTTCTGGTTCAAAATCGGGCATAATTTTTGTTACTACCAGCCTACCAATTTGAGAAAAATGGTTATACTTCTTATCATCTTCAACGATTGCCTTAAGGATTTCCGGACTGGCATTGAGTGTTAACTTGCCGGCCTTCTCCATTTTACTCTCTCTCTTGAGAGACCTTAAAACCTCAAATTTCAGGCTTTCAGCTTTCCATACACGACCATCACCATTACATTCTGGGCAATCAATCAATAATGTTTCCGACAAAGGCGCACGGGTACGACGCCTTATCAGCTCAACCAAACCTGCTTCTGTACGCCCTACAACCCGACAACTGACCCTATCTTTGAAAAACCCAAGACGAAGTGTTTCTAAAACCCTCTCCCAAGACCTTTCCCTCTCCATATGTATAAAATCGACAATAATTAATCCGCCTAAATTACGCAGCCTAACTTGTCGAGATAGCTCTTTTGCAGCTTCTAGGTTAGTTAGGCAGGCACTATCCTCCGGATCACTACCTTCCGTGAACCGACCAGAATTAACATCAATTGCAGTTAGCGCTTCGACGGATTCTATTACAAGGCCACCACCAGAGGGTAACGAAATTTTTCTTTTTAAGGCAGCCTCAATTTCCTCTTCTAAATTGTATTCATCAAATAATGACCGGGAACTCGCATCGAGACCTAATTTTTTTGATACTGCTGGATAATAGGAATTACATATTTTTTTTGCTTCGGCAAATGTTGAGTTGTCGTCAAAACGAATTTTCAAGACATCATCCTGAGCATGGTCCCGAATAGCTTTTTGAAGAGGGCTTACCTCACCGTAAAGTAATTTTGGGGCACTTGCATTGTCTTGTTTCTTAATAATATCTCTCCAGCAATTTCGGAGATATTCGCCCTCAGCTTTAAGGGCCCCGTAATCTTCTCCCTCGGCTAAAGTGCGCAAAACAAAACTCTCACCTTTATGTGCGATTTGGTTAATTATTATCATCAAACGTTCTCGCTCACCCTTATCCCCGATTTGTCGTGAGACGGTTAATCGATCACCTCTTGGGCTATAAACCAGAAATCGCCCAGGAAGAGAAATTTCTGTGGATAATTGAGGACCTTTTTCACCAAATTCATCACGTTTTACCTGAACGCAAATACTCCTCCCCTCATCTAAAAATTTTGATTTTGTTCCGTTATCATTGATTTTATTTAAAGGTAAAAATCCTGACTTCCTGCCCCCTAAATCAATAAAAGCTGCTCCAATTCCCTTAATAACGCGTTCGACTCGACCAAGATAAATATTACCAATCAGACTACTTCGATTTTCTCTTTCAATTATAAGGTCAACTAGTAAACCCTCCTCTATAATTGCAACACGTACTTCACCACCTTGTTTTTCAATTAAGAGTTCCCGGGTCATCACGAAATACTTTCAAATTTTATTTTTTATGAATCCCATCCCAGAGAGTATCCTATATGTTTCAAATAACGGTAGCCCCACAATATTTGAATATGATCCATTTATAGATTGCACAAAACAGGCTGCATGCCCTTGGATTGCATAACCACCAGCTTTATCTCGCCACTCTTCATTTTCAATATAAAAGTCTACTTCTTCATTGTGCAGTCTTTTAAACAAAACAGTTGTAGTTACACAACGCGAAGTCAAAACTCCGGAAGGACCCAGAACACATACACACCCGATAACTCTATGGCGACGGCCTGATAAAAGGCTAAGGTTTTCTTTTGCTTGAAAGCGATTAACCGGTTTCTGAAGTATCCGTCGCCCACAGGCGACAATGGTATCGGCGGAAATAATCCAATGCCCAATATTTCGCTGTGCAACGATATTCATTTTTTTTTGTGCTAAACGCTTGGCTAAATTTTTTGGAAATTCACCTTTATTAGGTGTTTCATCAATTTCAGAAGGGTCAATTACTTTAGGGATAATCCCGATTTGATTTAATAACTGCAATCGCCTCGTCGAGGCAGATGCCAAAACTAAATGTGGAACAAATTTCCTTTCCGTCACCCCTACCTCTTATTATAAAATTTTGAATTGAAATACATTTTTAAAAGTTAAAATTAACTGATTTGAATGTTTATATTTACCATTGCTCATGATTCACTGTGTCTTAATGATATGGATAAGGCGTGACCGTGTAAGCCCTCCTCATTAGCTAATATTTCCGCGCTTTCGCTGACCTTTGACAAAGATGCCTCGTCACAACCTATAATTGATGTCCTCTTGAGAAAGTCCAATACCCCGAGACCTGATTCAAATCTTGCGTTACCGGACGTCGGCAACACATGACTAGGTCCCCCTATATAGTCACCGATAGCTTCAGGAGTATAACGACCAAGAAATATTGCTCCTGCATTACTAACATCATTCATTACTTGTTCTGGGTCATTTATCGCTAGTTCAAGATGTTCAGGAGCTAGTTTGTTAATGATATCAGCGGCATCTGAAAGACTCTCAACAATTATCACTGTGCCATTTTGTTCCCAACTCTTACGAGCAATCTTTTCACGTGGTAGATTTTTTAGCTGTAGATTAAGTGCTTCTTCTACAGCGGTCGCGAAAACCTCATCATCACAAATTAAAATAGATTGTGCATCCACATCATGTTCAGCCTGTGAAAGTAGGTCAGACGCAACCCAACTTGGGTTAGTATCTTTGTCAGCAACAACCAGGATTTCTGAAGGTCCCGCAATCATATCAATTCCAACAAATCCAAAGACCTGTCGTTTTGCAGACGCTACGTACGCATTTCCTGGTCCAACAATTTTATCAACCGGTTTTATAATTTTCGTTCCATATGCCAGAGCTCCAACCGCTTGCGCTCCCCCAATACGATAAATTTCATCAATCCCAGCAATTGAAGCTGCAGCTAAAACCGAAGAATTCAAATAGCCGTCTGGAGTTGGTACCACCATAACTAACCGCTGAACGCCAGCGACCCTGGCAGGAATCGCGTTCATTAAAACGGAACTCGGGTAAGCGGCGGTACCTCCAGGAACGTAAAGCCCCACTGACGTAATCGGTGTCCAAAAAGATCCAAGGCGTACACCATCACTATCGATAAAATCATAGTCTTCGGGAAGCTGTTTTTTATGATATGCTTCTATCCTGTTAGCCGCGTGTTTAAGGGCTGACAGTGTTTTTTTACTACAGTTGGCAAGCGCGGTTTCAATTTCTTTTTCACTAATTCGTATGTCTGCCGGTCCAGATAAATTCAAACGATCGAATTTCTTTGTAAAACCTATGATGGCTTCATCACCATTGGTTCTAACACTATTCAAAATGTCGTAAACCAATTCATCAATGTCTTTATCTAAAACACAGCGAGATTCGACTAATAATTCTATACGTTTCTGAAATTCTGCTTCTGTAAATTTTAATCTATTCACCATTTACAGCTTCCCTTATGCGCTCTATCCAGCTACCGAGGCGCTCAGGTCTAGTTTTTAGCGCTGCTCGATTCACCACAAGTCGCGAACTTACATCTGTAATATGCTCAACCTCAACCAGACCATTCTCCTCTAGAGTTCTACCTGTATCGACCAAATCTACAATACGCCTAGCAAGTCCGAGTTTCGGAGCTAACTCCATAGCACCGTTCAATTTTATACACTCTGCTTGCACCCCCCTAGAGGCGAAATGACCTTTCGTAACTTCAGGATATTTGGTTGCGACGGAAACGTGGCTCCAACGTGCGGGATCGTCATTCGCCTCTAATTCTGCTGGCTCTGCAACCATCATTCGACATTTGCCGATTTTCAAATCTAGGGGAGAATAATTTTCAGGGTAATCAAATTCCATCAAGACATCACTCCCGGCTATGCCTAACTGAGCAGCACCAAATGCAACGAATGTTGCTACATCGAAGCTACGGACACGTATAATATCCAGTCCGTCAACATTTGTTTTAAAAATCAAACGACGGTCCCTCTTATCATTAAATTTATCTTCCGGTTCGATTCCTGCCCTTGCGAGAAGTGGCAGGGCTTCCATTAAGATACGTCCTTTCGGGACAGCTAGAATCAGATTGGGTTCTTTGGTCAAAACTTTCTACAACAAAGCTGTTTATGGCTTTGTTACTCCTTCTCAAGCCGATGTTTTGGTCGCCATTGTGTAGGCCAAGGTGTATTTAAGTCCTGCAAATGGCATTGTATTTGATCTACTTCTAGTCGAATTATAATCCCCGCAGAAAAAGACATATTGATAACACTTTCCTTCGCAACAATGGAAAGTAATGAAATTATCTGTGATTTTCTTTGTTGATCTAGGCCCTTCTGCCTCACTGCGCTAACCGTGTCAAAACAAATTCCACAGTGGACCCTCTCGTAAATTAGATTGCCGTCTATAGGTGTTTCATCTTTGTGATCTTCCCAGCGGAACCGATTAGCTACAAATGCAAATCGCGATTCACTTTTGATAAAAATCATTTCGCTGGCTGTTATCAATGCATCCTGTAGAATTGTTGAAATCACAGATAAGTCCTCATTATCTGTGGCACGTAACTTTAGAGCCTGGTCTTTGCTCATTCATCTAGCCTCTCAATTTCTGCTCCACAAGCTGCTAGCTTCTCCTCAATTCTCTCATATCCACGGTCGATATGATAAACTCGATTAATTATAGTCTCCCCTTTGGCAACAAGACCTGCTAGGATCAACGACGCTGATGCCCTTAAATCAGTTGCCATCACTGGAGCACCTTTTAAATTATCGACGCCTCTTACTAAAGATGAGGCGCCGTGAACCGTCACATTTGCTCCCATACGCGCGAGCTCAGGAATATGCATAAAGCGATTTTCGAATATCGATTCAGTAATCATTGCTGCACCCTCTGCAATGCTCATCAAAGCGGTCATTTGTGCTTGCAAATCTGTTGGAAAGCCTGGAAATGGCTCTGTCATAACGTCTACACCCTTAAGCAACCCATTACGTCTTATGGTTATACCATTTTTTGTATCTTCTATAGAAACTCCAGCCTCAATAAGTTTATCCAAAACGGCTTGAAGGAGCTCAACTCGAGATCCAGTTAAGATAACTTCACCGCCTGTTACCGCAGCTGCCATCGCATAGGTGCCAGTCTCAATTCGATCCGCGACTACCACATGTTCGGCACCAAATAAAACCTCCTTACCTTGAATGACTAAAGTATCTGTACCCATACCTCGGATATCGGCTCCCATTTTAATTAAACATTCCGTTAGATCTGCAATTTCAGGTTCACGAGCGACGTTATTCAGTACTGTTTCACCTTCTGCTAAACAGGCCGCCATAAGCAAATTCTCGGTCGCGCCGACTGAGACTGTGGGAAAGGTTATATCAGCACCACGCAGGCCATGAGGAGCTGTAGCTCTGATATAACCCTCTTCCATTTCAATCTTCGCACCGAGTTGCCTTAAATGTTTTAGGTGCAAATCAACCGGGCGAGCGCCTATCGCGCACCCCCCTGGTAGAGATACCCGCGCCTCACCGGTCCTCGCAATCAGAGGCCCCAGAACAAGGATGGAAGCTCTCATTCGACGTACTAAATCGTAAGGTGCAGTGGTATCTCTAATCTTAGGTGTTTCAAGCCTCAACGATCGTCCAGTATGACCATTGTCGCCGGCCTCCCCTGCCATGCTAATTTTAGCTCCAAGGTGTGTTAGTAAGTTTGCCATAGTACTAATATCTGCAAGATGGGGCAGGTTAGTAAGTACAAGTGATTTATTTGTTAACAAACTGGCAGCCATAAGAGGCAAAGCAGCGTTCTTTGCACCACTTATTTGTATACTTCCATATAACGGTTTACCGCCTTTTATAAGAATTTTATCCATGCGAAAGCAGGACCCCTCTAAATTAATACGTTATCTAATTTGAATCCAAAAGTTACCAAGAATTTGAGGACTTTATAACCAGCACAACTGGACTCCACGGTCTTTGCCATTTGATTTTTTGATATAGAAATGATTTAACTTAATCATCATCCGCAGTGCTTTTAGAATTTTCTCTTTCCCGCATTTGTTTTTTTCGACGATGCAAATTAGTTCTTAAAGCAGCAGCCTGCCTTTTACTTCTCTCGTCAGCGACTTTACCAGAAATAGAAGATTTTGCATTCGGGGATGTATATTCTTTCACCATCAAAAGCTATCACTAATTTAAAGTTTAATAAACACGGTAGGTAAAATTTCGGCGATATTTGTGTTGTTTTATTGCATGAATATTAAGGTCGTGGCATTGTGCCGCCAAATTTTCAAAAGCCGCCGTAACTCAGGGGTAGAGTACTCCCTTGGTAAGGGAGAAGTCGTGAGTTCGAATCTCACCGGCGGCACCATTAAAACCTTTAAACACCAACAATTTTAGACGATGATAAAACAATCATAATTATTGGAAGCAGCTAAATTATTTATTCCTAGCAAAGATGTCATCAACGGTTTCATTGAGGACATTATCACTAGTATCTGGGTGATCATATTCACAAATTGTTGTTCGGTCATTACTCTTTAAGCTTCTATCATAAGCAGGGTCATAGTGAAATTTTAATAAATCAAATGATAATTCTTCCCATGATTTACCTTTTATTAAAGAACACCAATGCTGAGTACGATTGGGACCATGACGCCCTGGAATTTTTTCGATCAACATTTTCAATGACGCACTATCTCTAGTGAGGTGTTTATACATATTTGATAAATATGATGCCCGATAACGACGTGGAGCCTTTATTGTTATTTGCGGTGAAACTTTAATTAAACGCCAAAGTGGTTCTGGAATTTGTCTTTGACCTATTTTTTGACTTTCAGATTCCAAATACACTGGCTTATTAGAGGCAAATTGTCGGAGAGTATCCATGATAAAAGTTTCAAACATTTTCTGACTCGGTTGCACTTTTTTTTCCAATCGCCCCAACAAAGAACCACGATGAGCAGCGAGATTCTCTAGATCCAATACTTGTGCCCCCCGGTTCGCCAAACCTGACAAAATATCTGTTTTTCGAGTTCCTGTACGACCCGCAATCACGATAAAAGAAAAGCCTAGAACTAATTCTTCAATTTTACTTATAACTGATTGTCGATAGGTTTTGTAACCGCCTTTCAAAATAAATGTCTGCCAACCTATTTCACTACAAACAAGTGCAAAAGACTTTGACCGTTGACCACCCCTCCAACAATAAATAAGTGGTGTAAAATTACGCCCCTCTTTGTTCAAGGTATTCTGTATATGAATTCCTATGTTTTGAGACACAAAAGCGGCGCCCAATTTACGGGCCTCAAAAGGCGACACGTCTTTATGTCTGGTTCCAACAATCCCCCGCTCTTCATCAGTCAAAACTGGTAAACTTACTGCTCCAGGAATGTGATCCTCTTTAAATTCTCCAGGCGAACGTACATCAATGATTAAATCGTAATTTTTACTATCCCATTCATCCACAAACTTAATTGGGGCACTCATTAAAACAGCTCTTTCAAATGAATTCTCATTTAATAGCTATCGAGTATATCGTCTACCAAACCACCAAAAGAATCCCATGGTGCATTTAGATAACTATAATTAGTCACAACAAAGCTTGGACCTGCGTAAAACCTCTCATATTGAAGATGGCGTCCAGCGAACTCCGAACCAATTAAATCCCAAGCAAGTTTATAAAGTTTCATTCTATCAATGGCGGTTTGACCGGGTACAGACCAGTATTTTTCGAAAGTACGTTTCATTTCCGGACTTTCGATGACAGAAATATCAGCTGGCATTTGAAATGGGCCGCCCCCCATTAAATCACGAATTACATCACAAATTTTTGAGTAATTGGTCGTGCACCAATGAAGAGCAGCATACATGTAGCGTCGATTAATGTTAAGATATCCGTCAACCAATTTTTCTGGTTGGTTGAGTTGTCCCTGGATTATTGCTTCTAACGCTGCCTGTTGAGCTGCCAGCTCGCCTAAAATTCCTTGAACAGCTGGTATATGTCCAACCCCATTAGCCTCAACAATTTTATGAGCAATTCCTACAATTAATTTAAGTTTTTCAAGAAATCTTATATTAGATTGATGGTTACCCATAGAGTGCGAGGGGGACTTAACATAAATACCTCGTGACATTTCTGGGTTGTCATGTACAAACACTTTTTCCCAAGGCACTTTAACATCTTCGAATACAACCATTGCATCCGATTCATCAAAACGCCAAGAAAGTGGGTTATCAAATTCGGTTACAGCATATTTTTCTAAAGGCTTCCGTGACCAAATTGAAATACCTCCTTCATTTAGAGGGACAGCACAGGTTATAGACTCTTTTTCTTGATTAGGTGCCAACGGGAGTAAATTCCCTACCCATGTTTCATTACTAAATATTGCTGATGTCCCTAGCATTTTCATACCGTTTAAGGTCACCCCATTGTCATCTTCGTCAGAGACATGCAGCGTCGGTACCGTCATGCCCTCACGTTCATAAAGTTCAGGCTTTCTTGCCCCTTGTGGTGGTAAAACGGTATAACAAGCAAAAATATCGTTTGCGCGCATATACTTGTAATAATTTACAATATTAGCTCCATAGCCTTGGCCAATCTCCTCAAACATCTCTGGTTTCATCGCCAACCCTGTGACAAAACTGGATACATGATCTGGTGAACGTCCTAACAATCCATGGGACCACTCTGCAATTCGACGGTGAGTCTCCATCCTCTTTTTTAAATCCTCATCTGTTTTAGGCATTAAAAAATAGGTGCTAAAGCGATCACCATTTTCTTCAAACGACATGACATCTCGATTTTCTGGAGATGCTTTGAGTTCATAGATCAACGAAAATGACTTTGCGGCATTACGAAAGGCAACATGTTCCGTAACATCTTCAACCAACTCATTTCCAATATAAACCCGGCGACCATCGCGCAAACTTTCGAGGTACTCTTTTCCAGACTTTAGCATCAATTACCTTTTTTAATTCCGAAGACTATTAGGTTAAATAAATAATGTACTCAAATTTTTAATTTTTATTTAGTTAAATTTCAAAGCACACCGCCAAGACGTTTTTGTTTAGAAACTCGCCCAGAATTTCTCATTTTATCAGCCGACCGAATAACCTCTTGAGTTAGAGGCCTAAGATTATAACTTTCAAGTTTAGCAATAGGGACCCAGCGTGCGTCTGCGGCATCATCTCCTGCAATTATTTCGCCACTTTTCCATTGCGCTACAAAATCAACCAACGTGTAATGAAATTGTACTCTTTGATCCTCGTCGCGATTAATGCTGTTAACCACATCTATTAGACCCAAGAGTTCAATTCTTACCCCGGTTTCTTCAAATATTTCACGGTGAGCTGCCTGTTCTATCGTTTCCCCGATCTCCTGAGCTCCACCGGGAATACTCCATCCATTCAATCTTGGCCTTTTTCCCCTCTGTGCCAGCAGAACGCTATCATCACGAAACACAACCACTCCAACTCCAACATAAGGCCGGTCAGGGTAAGCCCTTGAATTATCGTTCATTTTCTATCTTATAAACCTATTTAGTTTTCATAAGGTCGCTACGCTTTGTCGGCATCAGTAGCCAAATAAAAGCAAAAATCTCCAGAATGATAACGCTAACCAGTGCGACTTGATGTCCAATTGGATCGTATTGACCATCACCGAGTGCAGGCCATAGGTCAATTATTGCGCCAATCCCCCACTGCAAAACAAATGCACTTATAAAAATTAACATATTTTGGGCCGTATTAACTTTACCGACCATATGACTAGGATATGTCTGGCCAAGTAATGCATAAACCAAAAGAGTAGATGAACCAAAAAAGCCAAAACCAGCGCACAAAAGTTTCGCCAAAGAGGTAAACTCAGCAGCTATAAAAATCTGAAAAATCAGTGATAACACCACTCCAGCCCTAACAACAGTGATTAGCCCAATTCCTATGTTTTGAATCTTATCAGCAATTATGCCAATTCCAATCACTCCAACCAACATTCCAATATTGAATACCAACATCGAATTAGCCACTTCATCCTGAGATTGGCCTGCCACATCTGCAAGCCAGGGTCCCATCCACAAAGCTTGATAGGAAAGGAAAACGCCTCCATGTAGTAGAGTAATAACAGCAATTTTCCAAAAGAAACGGTCACTATAAATAGTCATTAGATCGTGAAATTGATCACTCATTTTGTAGTTTTTATTTTTTGGACTGTCATTAGTAAGTTCGTGATCAGGAATTACTAGCGCAGTTAAAATGGCCAAGCCGATTGTAAATACAGCTAGAATCAAAAAGATCATTCGCCATCCGTAAAGGCCAGCCATTACCTCAACTGGTATAGTAGCCGTCAAGGCTCCAAATGTGCCGAATGTCATCGTGCAGGCGTTAAAAAAGGGCAACCTTTTAACTGGAAACCATTGGGCATTCGCTTTCAAAGCAGCCATCAAACAACCAGAAACGCCCAACCCGATTAGGCTTCTCGCTAATATCAATACAAACATTGAATTGCTTATTGAAAACAGAAAACTACCCAGGGCAGCAATTAAAAGAAGAATTATTTGTACGCGGCGTGGACCATAACGATCTAGAATTACACCTAGCGGTGTTTGAAAGGCAGCAAACAAAATAAAATAAATGCTTGTTAGCAACCCAAGATTAGCTGCGGTGAGTTGAAGATCGCTCGCCAAGTCAGTGGCAATAACTACATTCACAGTGCGAAAAAAATAAGAAAGGAAATATCCTAAACCAAATGGAATTAATACGGTTGCAAATAAATGTTTTTCCGTAATTGTCTGAATATTTTTATTCGGCGGAATTACACCCATTCATATACTCCCTATATCGAGACGCATGAATGCCCAAATTCATAATTCCCGTTAATTGTCTACTGTGCTAAACGATACACTGCAACCCAAGATAAATTAGGTATTAGTTGACGATACCCGATTCCATCTGCAGTGTGCGCCGATAATGAAGCCTATTTTACAACAATTTGATGATCTAAATACTGGCCGGACAACCTCTCTTAAGCTTGTGGAAAGGGCATTGGCTAATATCGCTGATAAAAATGGAGAAGGTGGAAGAACGTTTATAAAGGTATTTGCAGAGAAAGCATATGCAGAAGCAGATTACCAAGATACCTTAAGGGCTGACGGTAAGGTTGTTTCTCCAATTGCCGGGTTACCAGCTTCTGTAAAAGACCTTTTTGATATAGCCGGAGAAGTGACAACTGCTGGCTCTAAAATTCTCAGAAAAAATTCTCCAGCAAAAACAGATGCAACCTCAGTAGCACGTTTACGTAAAGCGGGGGCTATAATTATTGGACACACAAATATGACCGAGTTTGCCTATTCAGGCCTCGGTATTAACCCTCATTATGGAACAGCAAAAAACCCTTGGGATAGAAAAACCGGTAGAATACCTGGTGGTTCGTCATCAGGTGCGGCAGTATCGGTAACGGATAGCATGGCCAGCTTTGCTCTGGGCTCAGATACCGGAGGTTCCATTCGTATACCCGCATCACTTTGCGGTTTAACCGGCTTCAAACCAACAAAAAAGCGTGTGCCAGCAAGTGAAGCATTTCCACTTGTTCCGACATTAGATACAGCTGGCCCCCTCGCCCCCACAGTTACTTGCTGTGCACTAGTTGATTCAATTCTCTCAGGAGAAAATCCAAAGACTCTTAAAAGCAAATCTTTAAAAGACCTAAACTTGGCCGTACCACAAACTCTTGTACTCGAAAACCTTGACCAACATGTTTCATCGTGCTTTTCCAGAGCAGTAAACAAATTATCAGCCGCTGGAGCAAAGATAATTGATATTCCTTTCCCTGAGTTAGGAGAAATTCCTAGAATTAACTCGGGAGGAGCTATTTACGCGGAAGCTTACGTTGCCCACCGTGATTTCATTGATAAATATGCCAATCAATATGATCCACGTGTCCGGAATCGACTATTACGAACCAAAAATATTTCGGCTACTGATTATATAGTTGCCATGAAAGCTCGCGACCAATTAATTAATGAAGCTAATAAAGTCACCAGCCAATATGATGCTTTGTTAATGCCAACCACACCTACGATAGCACCGCCCATTAAAACATTAGAACAAGATGAAAAGTTATATTTAGAGACAAACATCCTCACACTAAGGAACACTTTTTGTTTCAATTTTTTAGATCGATTCGCACTATCCATTCCAATGCAGCACCAAGGTGAAGCTCCTACAGGTCTTATGATAGTTGGAGAAACGATGGGTGATCACAGATTATTATCAATCGGCCTTACTAATGAAAAGGCACTTAAATAATGCAACACATCACCGAAGGGTTTCCAAAGGTCAGCGAAAAATATCTCCGGCAAACTAAGTATTTTGATTTTAATAATGAAAGGGTTAAGGAGTTTGCAAAAGAGGTAATAAAAGGAGTATCGACAAACAAGCAAAAAGCAATAAAACTCTTTTACGCTGTAAGGGACCAAATTCGCTATAACCCCTACAGCATTTCTCTCGATCCAGAAGCCTATAAAGCAAGTGAGGTTCTTATTAATGGTCAGGCTTATTGCCTTCCTAAGGCTAATTTACTTGTTGCCTGCACCCGCAGTATTGGCATACCGACAGGGATTGGCTTATCTGATGTATACAACCATTTATGCACACCACGACTTCGGCATATGATGGGTGGAAAGGAGCTTTTTCTTCACCACGGATATGCCGTCATGTTTATTGAAAACAAATGGGTCAAAGCTGCGCCAGCATTCAATATCGAGCTATGCACGAAATTTAATGTCTTACCTACAGAGTTCGACGGACAAAATGATGCATTATTTCAACCATATGATGCCACTGGGCGCCAACATATGGAATATAACTGTGATCATGGTATATGGTCCGATTTTCCACTGGAGCGAGTAGCCAAAGATTTTAAAGCTTACTATCCGTCAAGCTTATATGACGATGAAGCAAGAGCTGTCGCAGATGAAAAACTAAAAGCAGCACAAAAACAATTCGAAGACGAAAATGCAATTTAAAATCAGATTAGTCCCTTCGGCTCTCCGCTCTTAGAAAAGTTTAAAATTTTTCAGACAGATTGAACGGTCGCACCTTTTTGACCAACCGCTGGCACTCCGCCTTCTTCACCCCAACGAGGGGCGGTTTCGAGATTAATCTCGAGCTGATCCAGCATACGCATGCAGCTCTGATCAACTATTTCTTCTAAAGTTTTAGGACGATTATAGAACGCTGGAACGGGTGGAAAAATTACTGATCCAAGATTCGCCAGTTTAATTAGATTTTCAAGATGTCCTGCGTGAAGTGGCGTTTCCCTAATAGCAACGACTAGCTTTCGTCTCTCTTTAAGAATAACATCAGCAGCCCTACTTATTAAGTCTCCCGTATTACCCATAGCTATATTAGACATCGTTTTAATCGAACAAGGCGCGATAATCATACCTGCACTGGAAAATGAACCCGAGGAAATAGAAGCACCTATATTGCCCGGTGAATGGACTTCATGCGCCAGTGAGTTAATGTAATCAGGGTCAACATCATGTTCCATTTTCAGCGTTAGCTTTGCTGAAGCACTCATTACAAGATGAATCTCAGTCTCACCTTCTTCACGCAACATCTCCATAAGGCGCCAACCATAAATTGTACCCGTGGCGCCAGTGATACCGATAATAACACGTTTCATTAACCTAATTCCTTGGTTTAAGCCCTTTATTTTATGAAATATCCTGAAACCTGTCGATGATCTCCTAATATTCCAAAAAGCATATTTATCGTAATAATAAACTTGTGCCTTTAAGCGATACAAAAAAAGCGCTAATCGTTAATATTAATCGTCTCCTCTTATATTACTGATACATGTATGCTCCCAAAATTATTTATAGAAAGTATTTATAAATGATCAGAAAACTTCAAAATAGGCGAAAATTTTGTATCAGCCTTGGAACAAGTTTAATTGCTACCCTTAACATTCGAAAACCTATTTTCGCTGCAACAAAAATAGAAAGTAACTCGTCTAATAAAAATGAAATGATTGGCTCAATTAGCCATGTTTTAACGAGAAAGCAAGACACACTTTTAGATATTGCACGTAATAATAATCTTGGATTTGTAGAACTATTAGCTGCCAACCCTAGGGTTGATCCATGGCTTCCAGGCAACAGAACAAAGTTAATTCTCCCAAATGCTCATATACTACCTTCGGGGCCGCGGGAGGGACTACTATTAAATCTTATCGATCAAAGACTATATTATTTCCCAAAATTCAGTACAAAAATAAAAAGCTATCCAATAGGCACAGGCCAAGACGCATGGGATACCCCCCACGGCACCACCAAAGTTATTAAGAAGGTCCGAAACCCGACTTGGTATGTTCCTGAATCTATTAGGAAAGAGCAACCCGAACTACCAGCGGTTTTCAAACCAGGCCCAGATAACCCATTAGGTAAACATGCTATGTATTTAGGATGGCCATCTTACCTAATCCATGGAACTAATAACCCATGGGGCGTAGGACGCAGAGTTAGTCATGGCTGTATTAGGATGTACCCCGAGGCAATTGAAGAATTGTTTCCAAAACTTCCAATCGGGACAGCTGTTACAGTAGTTAGTCAAGAAATGAAAATAGCCTGGGTGGGTCCTCAACTTATGGTAGAAATACACCCTAACCTTACTCAAAACATTGAAATCGAAAGAGGTAAAAACCCAACTCCAGCACCAATCTCTGAAATGTCCTACAGAGTATACAAAGCAGCAGGAGAAAATTTTAAATTAATAGACTGGAAAAAATTGAAACAAGCAGCACGAGAACGCTCCGGTATACCCGTCACCGTTCTAAATCTATCGGAGCACAGCAACCGAGGGGAAGGCTCTGAGGACAAGCCGGCCCCTCGACTTTAACTTGGAAAGGCTTTTTTATTTACGCATTCCTTTCCGGAATACACGATCAGCCTTATCACCTGCAGCTTTAGCTTCCGCCGCTGCAGCCTCAGCTGCCCTCGCTGCTGCTGCTGCACTAGAAGCTGCTGCATTAGCGGCAATCGCCGCACTAGAGGCAGCCACAGAAGCTCTTTTAGCTGCCTTTTGAGCCTTCATAGCAGCTTTATACGCAATGCTACTCTTTCCTTCACTAGGGGTTTCGCACCCACTTACTGCAAGGGCGAGTGGTAGTGCCGTAATTAAAAGCGTTTTTCGAAAATCCATCTTTAATCCTCCTGACGGCCCTTGCTTCGGCTCACCCGGGCAAGTCATACCGATTGAATTCCAATACCCATACATCAAAATGAAGTCCTCCGCTAGTAGGTCACTGATTCTGGTAGCATATTTATAGATAAACAGTTTGATTAATCCAAACCATTATTTAACAAAATTATAATTTTAATTTTTAATAAAGCCATCATTTTGAAAATGCTAATATTACTTAAAATTAACAAAAATAAAATTTAATCATATCTGAATTCAGCATCAAATTTTTATCAACCTTTAAATTGAAAAAAAACTATTAAAACTGACATCCCCTAATATAAAAACAGATAGTCAACCCAAACTGGGACTTCAATTTTTCTATGGGTTTGCATAAAATAATCACAAAACATGTGGGGTTTATCGGTTAGATAGAAAATTTAAAGGGGGAGCGCCATGCTTTTTGCCAACTATCTTACAATGTTCTTTAAGGAAGGAGCTATCCGCCTGATTGATAGTAGAGGTAAAATATTCTTGATTGGTGACGGTAGCGATCCGCAATGTACCATTCGGTTGCACAAATGGCATTTGAAGTATTCCCTGGCCATAAACCCAACTTTACTTATACCGGAATCTTATACAAACGGCACCCT
>Ga0310344_10001761_pt1 | contig 16410 bp, 16 predicted proteins | sample HC15DNA20200_MG_FD_203801 | JGI IMG/M metagenome (GOLD analysis project Ga0310344, IMG submission 203801) | Marine microbial communities from station ALOHA, North Pacific Subtropical Gyre - HC15-DNA-20-200_MG | ecosystem: Environmental > Aquatic > Marine > Oceanic | place: Pacific Ocean: North... | reverse complement strand
ATGTCTTTAGCTGGCGGTTTGTTAGCGGGATATTGGGTTTCAAAAGGCGATCCATTCTGGACTTATTCAGGTGGACTGGCCGGTATCATAACAGCTTCTGCTGGTAACGATTTATATCACCCAATACAATCACTGCTTATAGCAGGGGTTGGAGTATGGGTTGCGTACAAAATGCATTACTGGGTTGAACGTAAGTTCAAAATTGATGATGCCGTTGGCGCAGTTGCTGTTCACGGATACGCAGGAGTTGTCGGACTTGTAATATGCGGTTTTGTTCTATGGGGATATCCTTCATCAGGATATGGAGACGCTTATGCAGCGATCAACCCAATGGGAATGATTATCGGAGCTATTATAATGTTCGGAGTTCTTGGTTTCTTACCAGGCTATATCATAGCTAAAATACTTCATGCAGCGGGTAAACTACGTATACCGCGCGAAGTAGAGTTAGCTGGGTTAGACTATAATCTTATGGAGTCTGCTAAAAAAGATGAAAAAGCAGTTTCTTCAGCTAGTAGATAGAAAGGAGAAATAACTTATGGCTACAGTAACTAATTGGGTAGAACATCTAACAACTGATGTTGACTCATCAACTGACGGAATACAGGTTGCCGGGGAAATTTATCCTATGGTTGGAACCGAAGGATGGCTACTTTTATTAGGTGTTATTTTTTGGTTAGCATGGCATCTTGCAACTGCTTCTGGAGAATCGGAAGAGCAAAGAAAGTTGGCTAAGAAGTCACCTGGACCAAATGCTCATAAAAACAATATACCTGAGTGGTAATCTGAAATATTAAAAAATTGGGCGCTAAATAAATTAGCGCCCTTTTTTATTTTAGAAATTATGGAAAACGAAGATAAAGATAAAAATCAAAGACCATCTAGAATGATTAATATAGCTTTTCCAAAAGCCAGATACGGTTTCTTATTAGCTATATTTATTATTATTATAGTTTTATTAGTTCTTTACAAAGATTTGTTACTATAAACTTTAAACTCCAGCATATCCAAACTCTAATGCAGCATCAGTGATATGATGATAAAATGTTTCACCAAAACTTCTTAAGGCCAACAAATTGAATGTATCCGGATTATTATTAACAAAATCAACCACAACAGTAATTCCATTAAAAACTGTTCCTGCACAATTGTTTACTTGAATTTCATTAATATTAATTGGACATCCTTTTTTCAAAACTTCCTTTGCTTGAAGACCTTTTATTTGTATCACAGCTCTTGAGTGAGAAATATCTGTAACAGCAAAATTTTCATGATCACACTTGTCTTTAATATTACTAATTATATTTTTTTTACTCGATATGATTAACCAAGTTCTTGGCGCGCTCCAAAGAATTCTTGTTTCTTTATTTGCCTTTACCTTTGGACTGTCTAGAGGCAATTCTAAATCTTCTAATTTGATAGTATTAGGTTGAATTTTTGATTTTTTATATTGGACCAACTGAATTATTGATAAATTTTTTACTTCAGAAATTTCAAGTAACTTTTTTCCACTTTGTTTCTGGTAATTTCCAAAGCGACCTTTTTTATGAATATGCTCCAAAGAAGTTACAGCTATCATGATCTTACTCTTTCTCCTTTAGGATCTACGTAATGCGAAGATACTATCTCTACCTCAATGCTTTTATTTTTTAATGGCGACATAGCATAAAGTTTTTCTCCTATTCTTTTTTTTCCTTCTTTAAGAATAGCTAAAGAAAAAGGATTGTTATATTCAACACTCCAACAGGAAGCGGATATATGACCAAGTTTTGGATTAGGTAAAGCTGCATTTTTGTCTTTAACTAAATGAGAACCTTCTGGAATCATAGTTTTTTTATCTACAGGCACAACACCAACAATTTTTTCTCTATCGGGATTTAAAAATGCTTCTCTATTTAAAGATCTTTTTCCAACAAAATCTTTTTTCTTGCTTAACATACCTTCAAGAGCAAGATCATAAGGAATTGTTCTGCCATCAATTTCTGATCCTGCTACGTGTCCCATTTCTATTCTTAATGTTGAAAGAGCTTCCGTACCATACGGTTGTATACCCATATGTTTTCCTAATTCTATTATTTTTTTCCACATAAAAATCCCGTAGTCAGATTCAACATTGATTTCATAAGCTAATTCACCAGAAAATGAGATTCTAAAAACTCTTGCTGGAACTCCAAACAACTTTTCTTCTTTAAACCCCATGAATGGAAGACCTTCATTTGAAACATCCATTTTGGGAAAAAGTTTTTTTAACAATTCTCTTGATTTAGGACCAGCTACGGCTGCTCCTGCCCATTGTTCAGTTGTTGATAAAACATTTACATTCAATTCAGGCCAAACTACTTGCAAATAATACTCTAAATGCGACAGAACATTTACTGCTTGAGCGGTTGTTGTTGTCATATGAAAGTGATTTTCTGAAATTCTAGTTGTTGTTCCATCATCAAAAACAATTCCGTCTTCTCTTAACATCACACCGTATCTTGCTTTTCCAATTGGTAATTTCATCCATGCATTTGTATAAATTCTATTTAAAAACTCTGCTGAATCAGGACCTTTGATATCTATTTTACCTAATGAAGTAACATCGCAAATTCCAACATTTTTTCTTACGTTCGCAGCTTCTCGTTTTGCGGCCTCCTGCAAAGTTTCATTTCCTTTTTTGTAATAGCGAGGCCTTAACCAAAGTCCAGCATCAACAAATACAGCATTATTCCTTTCGTGCCATGAATGAATAGGGGATTTTCTTGTGGGTCGGTAATGTTTTCCTACTTCTCTTCCTACAATTGTTCCAATTGTAACCGCAGTATAAGGAGGTCTAAAAGTAGTATGCCCAACCTCAGGCACAATTTTATTTTCTATATTTGAAACTAATTGTAGCCCATTTAAGTTACTTGTTTTTCCTTGATCTGTAGCCATACCAAGAGTTGTGTATCTCTTAACATGTTCAATAGATCTAAATCCTTCTCTTATAGCTAGTTCAATGTCCGAAACATAAACATCATTTTGAAAATCCACACATCTTTTGTAATCTTTATTTTTTGGCAACGGCATACACCAAAATTTTTCATAATTACCATAACTTTTTTCGTTAGATATTGGAGGATCAATTTTTATATTTTTTTTAGTTAGCTTATTTGATACTTCAAAACCTTTATCAAAACCATCTTTCAATGATTTTTTTAAAGTAAAAGACCCATTCGCTGACCCTATTGTAGTTTCATTTTGACGTGATTCATTAGGTATAAACGCACTTATCATTTCATCAAATTTTAATTTATTTCCAGACTGTGACGATAGATGAACAGTAGGAGTCCAATTTCCAGAAATACATAAACAATCACAAGGAATACTCTCTAAATTTTCATAACCAGACTTATCATTATTTAATTTTCCAACTAAAGCTGAGTTTATTCTCAAATGACCCTCTGTGTTGGCTACCGCATGAGAAAATTTAATGGTGATACCCAAATCTTTTGCTTCTTTGACCACTGTACTTTCTGAAACGTTTCTAATATCAACAATTAATGGATCAATTCCATTTTTTTTAAATTCTATTGCCGTATCATACGCACTATCATTATTAGTAAAAATAATTGGTTTCTTTCCAACCAAAACACCATATTTTTTTATATATTCTTTTGCTGCCGCGGCTAATAATATTCCTGGCCTATCATTGTTTCCAAATATCAAAGGTCGTTCTATAGAACCCGTCGAAACCACAACCTCTTTTGCCCTTATGTACCAAAGTTTTTGTCTTGGTGTATATTTGCCTGGAGACTTAATATGATCCTTTGTTCTTTCAAACATTACCATCATGTTGTGATCATAATACCCAAAGACTTGGGATCTATTTTTCACAACTACATTAGGCATTGATTTTAGTTGTTCTATTGTTTCATCAGCCCATTCTTTTCCTGTTTTATTTCCAATAGTGACCTGATCAGTAAGCAAGCTTCCTCCAAATTTTGATTTGTCTTCAGCCAAAATAACTCGAGCTCCATTTTTTGCTGCAGACAGAGCACTTGCCAATCCAGAAGGACCCGAACCTACAATCAAAACATCACAATGTTCAAATTTGTGCTCATATCTGTCTGGATCTGGTTTTAAAGGAGCCACACCTAACCCAGCAGCTTTTCTGATAATAGGTTCATAAATTTTAGACCAAAAGCTTTTTGGCCACATAAAAGTTTTGTAATAAAATCCAGCTGGAAAAAATTTACTTAAAAAATTGTTTATTGCCCCAAAATCAAAAGATACAGATGGCCAACAATTTTGGCTTTTTGCGACCAATCCTTCAACCAACTCAACTTCTGTTGCAACAGCATTAGGCTCAGTTTTTGCGCCGTTATACAGTTGAACTTTAGCGTTAGGCTCATCTTCCTTAGACCCTATAAAACCTCTTGGTCTATGATATTTAAAACTACGACCAACTAAATGAATTCCATTTGCTAGCAAAGCCGATGCTAGCGTATCACCTTCATAGCCAAAGTATTTTTTTCCATTGAATTTAAATGAAATGCTTTTTTTTCTATTGATGTAACCTTCTTTATCTAATCTATATTCTTGTGTCATAAATATTATAATTCCTCAGTTAATTTAGCTGTTTTAAAAATCTCATGGGTTGATGTGTCTCTTAAGACTTTAAACCATTGCCTACATCCAGCTACATGATGCCATAATTCTGAGTGTTTACCCCTTGGATTATCTCTCAAATAAATAAAATTATCCCAATCTTTATCCGAAACTTCTTTTCCCAGTTCTGGTCTTTTTGTATTTGAATCTCCTCCGTACGAAAATTCATTTTGAGATCTTGAACCACAATGAGGGCATTTAATTTCTAACATTTATTATCCTATCCAAGTTTTTGTTCCCAGGCCTTTTTCATCAATAAGATGGCCTGTATTAAATCTATTAAGTCTATATTTTGAACTTAGTTCATGAACTTCATCTTTCGCAATTGTGTAGGCAAAAGTCCATCCAGAAATTGGTGTTGCTTTGAATCCTCCGTAGCACCATCCACAATTTAAATAAACACCATCAATATGAGTTTTGTCGATGATTGGGGAACCATCCATAGACATATCCATTATACCACCCCACGACCTTAACATTTTTAATCTACTTAAATTAGGAAACATAGCTACACCTTCTGTTAAAACATGTTGAAGAGTAGGGAGATTTCCTCTTTGCGCATAACTATTATAGCCGTCTAAATCTCCACCCATAACCATTTCACCTTTATCAGATTGACTACAGTAAAAATGACCAGCACCGAAAGTTACTACATGGTCAAGAAAAGGTTTTACTGGTTCCGAAACACAAGCTTGAAGAACATGAGACTCTATAGGTAATTTCATATTTAATTTTTCGGCAAGCAAAGATGTATTTCCCGCAACACACAACCCAACTTTTTTTGTTTTAATACTTCCCTTAGAAGTTTGAACACCTTGAATTTTTCCATTTTGCACATCAAAACCTGTAACTTCACAATGCTGAATAATATCTACACCCATAGAATTTGCCTGTCTTGCGTAACCCCATGCTACAGCATCATGTCTTGCTGTTCCTCCTCTTGGCTGCATCAATCCTCCAAAAATTGGAAAACGTGCTGATTCAGAAAAATCTGCAAATGGAATCATTTTTTTTAATTCATTTCTTCCTAACATAACAGCATCAATGCCATTCAATCTCATTGAATTACCTCTACGATAAAATACATTCATTTGTGCATCTGAATGTGCAAGATTGATAATTCCTCTTGGCGAGTACATTACGTTATAATTTAATTCCTGAGATAAATTTTCCCACATCTTCATTCCTTGTTCGTAAAAAAGACCATTAGGATCAAACATATAGTTGGATCTAAGAATTGTTGTATTTCTTCCAACATTTCCTCCTCCTAACCATCCTTTTTCTATTACAGCAATATTAGTAATTTTATGTTCTTTGGCTAAATAATATGCAGTAGCGAGACCGTGTCCTCCAGCTCCTATAATTATTATGTCGTATTCTTTTTTAGGCTCAGAATCTTTCCAAGCCACTTCCCAGTCTTTATGGTTGCTAAATGCATTTTTAATCAAACTGAATATAGAATACTTTTGCATTCAATAATCTTATATAACCCTAGTAAATTGTAAAAGGCCTTAATTAAGAGCGTCTTTTTTGGCTAAACAAAGAGGATAAAAAGTCTACAATCAAGAATGGATATAAAAGTATTTTTAGCTGTTATCTTTGCTGCTTTTCTACATGCCTTGTGGAACAGCATGGTTAAGTCTCACAAAGATAAGCATGTGGCAGTTGCAGCAATTGTCTTAGGGCACGTTCCTGCGTCCATCTTTATTATTTTTTTGGTGCCAATGCCTGCCATAGAAAGTGTACCTTACATTATAGCAAGCGCAGTCATCCACCAGGGTTATCAATGGTTTTTACTCACAGCCTACAGATATGGAGATTATACAAGAGTTTATCCTATTGCGCGCGGAACAGGACCTGTGGTTGTTACAATTATTTTATTATTATTTTTTGGAGTTAAACTAAGTGTTTATGAATTAATAGGTATAATTATAATTTCTATTGGAATTTTAAGCATAAGCACCCAAGATCGGCATTCATTCTTTCCATGGATAGCACGTAGAAATGCTAGAGCAATTAGTTTTGCTTTGCTAACAGGATTATTTATTGGAGGATATTCTATAATTGATGGTTATGGAGCAAGAGCTAGCTTTTCTCCATTAAGCTTTATGGGATGGTCGTTTGTTGTTAATGCTTTAATATTTCCAATACTTTTAAAAGTTATGGACAAACCAGATGTTGTTAAAAGAGTTTTTTCTGAAGCTAAATTGTTATTTTGGTTTGGTGGAACTATTTCATATATAGTTTATGGAATTGTTGTATGGGGATTTACTCAGGCACCCATACCTTTAGTTAGCGCTTTAAGAGAAACAAGTGTAATCATAGCCCTTTTAATTGGCACAATCTTTCTTAAAGAACGTTTTACAGTACTTAAAGCTTTATCTATTTTGATTATTTTCTCAGGAGTTATTCTACTTAAATTTTTTTAAAAAAGACCTTCTATTTCACCTTTGTTGTTCAATTTAATAGAGTCCGCAGCAGGAACTCTTGGAAGTCCAGGCATAGTCATGATCGATCCACAAACAACAACTAAAAATTCTGCACCACTCGACAATCTAATTTCTCTAATAGGCAAAATGTGGCCTGAAGGAGCTCCTTTTAACTTGGGATCGGTTGAAAAACTATATTGAGTTTTTGCAATACAAACTGGAAATCTTCCAAACCCAGCTTGTTCTAATCTTTTAACCTGTTCTTTAATTTTTTCATCTGCCTCAATTTCTTTTGCTTTATAAATTTCTTTGGCAATTTTTTCTATTTTTTCCAGGATAGGAGTCTCGTCAGAATATAGATATTTAAATTTATTTTTTTCACTTTTCTTACATAATTCAACTACATTATTAGCCAAATCTTTTGTTCCATTTCCTCCATCCGCCCAATGTTTGCAAAGACTTACTTTAACACCAGTTTTTGAACAGTGTTCTTCAATAATTTTAACCTCTTTATCTGTATCTGTAACAAAATGATTTATTGCTACCACAACTTCTAAACCAAACTTCTTTATGTTTTCAATATGCCTTTCAAGATTAGGAAGACCTTTTTTAAGTGCTTCTACATTTTCTTTTTTAAGATCGTCTTTTTCTACTCCACCATGCATCTTTAAAGCCCTTATTGTTGCAACAAGAACAACACAACTAGGTTGGATTCCTGCTTTGCGACATTTAATATCCAAAAATTTTTCAGCACCAAGATCAGCACCAAAACCAGCTTCAGTAACAACATATTCAGATAATTTTAAAGCAGTTTTTGTTGCAAGGATTGAGTTACATCCATGTGCAATATTTGCAAATGGACCTCCATGAATAATAGCAAGATTATTTTCAAGAGTTTGAACTGCGTTAGGTCTGATTGCTTCTTTTAACAATACCGTCATAGGCCCATGAGCTTTTAGATCTTTTGCGTAAACAGGTTTTTTGTCTTTCGTGTAAGCAACTGTAATGTTTCCTATTTTTTCCTCTAAATCTTTTATGCTATTTGATAAGCAAAAAATTGCCATGACTTCCGATGCAACTGTAATATCAAAACTATCATCTCTTGGAATGTTGCTTTTTAATTTTTCAAGATTAATTTTTATTTTTCTAAGTCCTCGATCATTTAAATCAACTACGCGTTTCCAAACTATATTTTCAGTATCAATATTTAATTTATTTCCCCAGTAAATATGATTGTCTATTAAAGCTGATAAAAGATTATGAGCAGAAGTTATTGCATGAAAGTCGCCAGTAAAATGTAAATTGATTTGTTCCATAGGTATAACTTGAGCATAACCACCACCAGCTGCTCCACCTTTCATTCCAAAAGAAGGTCCTAAACTGGGCTCCCTTAAACAAACAATCGATTTTTTTCCAATTTTATTTAAACCATCGCTTAAACCAACAGAGGTTGTCGTTTTTCCTTCTCCTGCAGGAGTAGGTGTTATAGCTGTCACTAGAATTAAATTACTTTTTTTTTCTTTTAACTTATCGATATATTCAAAATTTAATTTTGCTATGTGGCGACCCATAGGGCTAAAAGAAAAAGGATCGTCAGGTACATTGAATTTTCCCAGCACGTCTCCAATTGGTTTTATTTTGGCGGCTCTTGCAATTTCAATATCAGATTTAATTTTACTCATCGGCACTCCTATACATAAAAAATAAGGCTATGTATACAAATCATTAATTATCTTCAACTTTGTTTTCTTGCTCAAAAGATCACTTTTAATTAACTCGTTAATACTTGGGTCACTGGTTTTAAATAATCCGAACGGATAAGGTCCAGGAATTAAGATCTTACCTACAACTTTTTCTTTAAAAGTAATTTCACTTAAAACAGGGATATTTCCTTGAAAGGAAATAGGAAGAAGTGTTTTTCTCATTTTATTTTTTAATTTCATTCTTGCGGTGTTTTCTTGTCCTACGTAACATCCCTTTTTAAAATCAATACCATTTAATTTTTCAAAATTACATTCTAGACCAAATATTTTATCTTGAAGTTTATTAGTATTAATTTGAGGCACACCAAGTTTATGACTTAATTCATAATATTTTTTTGAATCTCCAGAAATTAAACCAAGTTTTTTAAGAGAAAGATTTAATTTTTCTAAATTAGTAATCAATCTTCCGCCCAACTTTTTTTCTCTAGGATCTAAAGTAACCGTATCATCGTTATATTTTATAGTATTTCCTTCAACGTCTTTAGAATTTTTTAAAGTTAAGAATTTTTCCCTACTAATAACTGCAATTTCAAATTCATTGCTCAGATTTAATATCTCGATTTTAGAATTAAGCTTATAAACGTTTAATCTTTCAATTAATTGATTTATCTGATTCTTTTCACAATCTAAAAAGTAACCCTGCTTGTGTTTGATGATAATAAAATCAAACAAATATTTACCTTGAGGAGTAAGCAAGGAAGCAAAACAACTAAAGGCATCACTGACCTTGTTAATGTCGTTAGTTACAATATTTTGCAAAAAATCTTTAGCATCTTCTCCGTTGATGTAGATGATGCCTCTATCTTTTAAAATAAATATTTGATCTTTTTCCATATTTGAAGTTTATATTGTATAATAGTTTTAACAAAATATGTCTGATAACTATAGCCTCATTATAAAGAACGGATCCTGTTATATTGAGGGAAAATTTCAAAATATTGATATAGCTTTATCAGGAAGCAAAATCAAAAAAATAGGAAAAATTAGTTTAAATAACGCCAAGGTTATAGATGCATCTGGAAAAATTGTTTTGCCAGGAGTAATTGATACCCAGGTTCATTTTAGGGAACCAGGCGCAAATGATGCTGAAAATTTAGAGAGTGGTAGTAGAGCGGCTGTAGCAGGAGGTGTTACATCAGTGTTTGAAATGCCAAATACTAATCCTCCTACATCTACATTTAAAGAATTTAACAATAAACTTAGTGCAGCAAAAAATAGAATGTTTTGTAATTATGCTTTCTACTTTGGTGCAACACCAGATAACATGAAGGAACTTGCTTCGGTCAATACCCTTGAAGGATGTTGTGGAGTAAAACTTTTTGCAGGATCTTCAACAGGAAATCTTTTAGTAAGCAAGGAAAAAGATATAGAAAAAGTTATATCCAATAGTAGTAAGATTATCTCAGTTCACTCAGAAGATGAAAATATTCTATTATCTAGAAAAAAATTTATTAAAGAAGGGGATGTTAATTCACACCCAGTTTGGAGAAATGAGGAATGTGCCCTTGAGTCTACAAAAAGAGTAGTAAGAATAGCTCAAAAACATAAAAAGAAAATTCATATTCTTCATGTAACAACCAAACAAGAAATAGATTTTTTCTCAGAAAAAAGAGAAGGCGTAACTTTTGAAATCACTCCACAACATTTAACTTTATTTGCACCAGATTGTTACCAAAAACTTAAAACTTTTAGCCAAATGAATCCACCTATAAGAACAAAAGACCATCACGACAAACTTTGGGAAGCAGTTAAAAAATCTTTGGTTAGCACTATAGGATCCGATCATGCTCCGCATACTAAAGAAGAAAAAAATAGAAAATATCCTTTATCACCATCAGGAATGCCGGGTGTTCAAACCTTACTTCCAGTTATGCTTGATCATGTAAATAAAGGTAAATTAAAAATAGAACAATTGATTAAATTAGTTTGTGAAAATCCGTGTGATTTATTTGGAATTAAAAACAAAGGTTACATAAAAGAAAATTACGATGCTGATTTAACCGTGGTTGATATGAATAAAGAAGTTGTCATAAAAGATAGTTGGATTGAAAGTAAATGTGGTTGGACACCTTTTAACAATTACAAAGTCAAAGGATTTCCGGTAGCAACGCTTGTTAATGGTGAAATTGTTATGGAAAATAGTAAAATTATATCACCTGCAAAAGGCAAGCCTTTAACTTTTTAAGATATTATTTTCTTTAAGGTCTTTTTTAATTTCATCTAAAATTGCAGGATCGTCAATTGTGGGAGGTACTTTATAGGTCTCTCCATCTGCAATTTTTCTAACTGTTCCCCGCAAAACTTTTCCTGATCTTGTTTTAGGAAGCCTTTTAACAACGATAGCTAATTTAAAAGCAGCAACTGGTCCTACTTTTTCACGAACTAAAGCTACACATTCTTTTGTAATTTCTTTATTGTCTCTATCAACGCCTGCTTTCAAAGCTATCAGTCCTATAGGGAGTTGTCCTTTTAATTTATCTGCAATTCCTATTACAGCACACTCTGCAACATTTTTATGTTCTGCTAAAACTTCTTCAATAGCACCTGTCGACAATCTATGACCTGCTACGTTTATAATGTCATCTGTTCTAGACATAATCCAAACATAGCCATCCTCATCGATATGCCCAGCATCATAGGTTTGGTAATATCCATCATATGTTGACATATAAACTTTTTTATATCTTTCATCTGCATTCCATAAAGTTGGAAAAGTTCCTGGAGGTAAAGGTAATTTTACAACGATATCACCCATCTGACCTGGTTTATTTTCTTTACCCTCACTATTAAGAACTTTTAAATCATAACCAGGAACTGGTTTAAAGGCAGAACCATATTTAATTGGAAATTTTTCTATTCCTGCGCAATTAGCACTTATGGCCCAACTTGTTTCTGTTTGCCACCAGTGATCTATAACTGGAGCATTAGAAAGTTTTTCAAACCATTTAATTGTATCTGGATCAGCACGTTCACCCGCTAAAAACAAAGTATCAAATTTAGATAAATCATATTTTTTAAAGAACTTTCCATCCGGATCTTCTTTTTTGATGGCTCTTATTGCAGTAGGTGCTGTAAATAAAGATTTTACTTTGTATTCTGATATTATTTTCCAAAAAACACCTGCATCAGGTGTGCCCACTGGTTTACCTTCAAATAAAATTGTTGTGCAGCCATAAAAAAGAGGTGCATAAACGATATATGAGTGACCAACTATCCATCCTATATCACTTGCAGACCACCAGACATCATCTTGATCAATGTTATAAATATTTTTCATTGTCCATTTTAAAGCTACGATATGTCCACCAATATCTCTTACTATTCCTTTTGGAGTACCGGTAGTTCCAGATGTATAAAGAATATAAGCATAATCATTTGCATTCATTTTTTCACACTCAGTCGGTTTAGCTCCTTTTAAAGCTCCTTCCCATGTAATATCTGTTTTTGGATTAAGCTCTGCTTTATCTTTTTCTCTTTGAAAAATTATACATTTGTTCGGTTTGTGTTTTGCGATCTCAATAGCCTTATTCAATAAAGGTTTGTAGTGAACAGTTCTTCCAGGTTCATATCCGCAAGAGGCTGAAACGATAATTTTTGCCTTTGAATCATCAATTCTACTTGCCAATTCGTTGGCAGCAAAGCCTCCAAAAACAACAGAATGAACTGCACCAATTCTACCACAGGCTAACATGGCAATTACTGCTTCAGGTATCATTGGCATATAAATTATAACTCTATCTCCTTTGTTTATTCCTTGATTTTTAAGTGCACCCGCAAAAATAGACACTTTGTCCCTTAGTTCTTTGTAAGAAAATTTATTTTTTGTTCCAGTTATTGGGCTATCGTAGATTATAGCCGTTTTATCTCCACGACCTTTATCTATGTGAAAATCTAAAGCGTTATAACATGTGTTTGTTACGCCATCTTCAAACCATTTATAAAAAGGAGGTTTAGATGAGTTAAGTATTTTGGAAGGTTTTTTGTACCAAAAAATATCATCAGATACTTTGTTCCAAAAAACTTCCCTATTCTTTATGGATGAATCATATACTTTTTTGTATTTTTCTGACAAATCAGATACCCCCCAAAACGTGTTTTTTCTCTATATTATCCCCAAAAAAAAACCAAAAAGCCAATAAAATCAACACTTTTTATTAAAAAAAAAGCTTCAAATTAACTTTCTTATTGGGTACCTTCCCGTCACGTTCAAGGCAAGAGGGAGATAACTCAAACTTTGAATGGTTTAAATTTTAAACTAATAATAAAGAAAACTAAACGAAAGGGAGGTTTTCATGAAAAAAATAAGCATGATCGCAATAGCTGCTCTTGCATTCTTAGGAATCACGAGCTCTGCTAACGCTGCTACTGCCATGTTAGCTACTAACGACTTCGTAGGAATTACGTTTTGGTTAGTGTCTATGGGTATGTTAGCTGGTGCTGTATTCTTCTTCTTAGAAAGAAATACAGTTGCTGCATCGTGGAGAACATCTGTAACGGTTGCTGGATTAATTCAGTTTATCGCATTTGTTCACTACATCTACATGAGAGACATCTGGGTTCAAACAGGAGATACTCCAACAGTATACAGATATATTGATTGGTTAATCACTGTTCCACTTCAGATTGTTGAATTCTATTTAATCTTAGCTGCTGTTAGAAAAGTTCCAACATCAATGTTTTGGAGATTGCTAATAGCTTCAATAGTAATGTTAGTCGGTGGTTACCTAGGTGAAGCCGGTTACATCCAAGAATTTGTCGGTTTCATAATTGGAATGGCAGGTTGGATATACATTCTATTTGAAATCTTTTCTGGAGAAGCTGGAAGAGCAGCCGCAAAAGGTGGTAACAAAGCTGTAGCCACTGCTTTTGGAGCTATGAGAATGATAGTTACAATTGGTTGGGCAATTTACCCATTAGGTTACGTATTTGGTTACCTAGCTGGTGGAATTGATACTAACACTTTGAACATCATCTATAACTTAGCTGACTTCGTTAACAAATTAGCATTTGGTCTAGTTATCTGGGCTGCTGCTATGCAGAATACTTCTCTATCAAAAAGATAGTATAAGTAGCTAATTATTTAAAATAGGGCGAGTTTTATAACTTGCCCTATTTTTTTTTATACCTATATTAATTAAATGCCAAAAATAACTTATATCGATTCCTCTGGAAATAAAAAAACAGTAGAAGTTGCTAAAGGCTTAACGGTTATGGAGGGAGCTATTCAAAACAAAATCCCAGAAATTGACGCAGACTGTGGTGGTGGAATGGCTTGTGCAACTTGCCATGTTTATGTCAAAGAAGAATGGTTAAATAAACTAAACAAAAGTGAAGATGCAGAACAAGATATGATTGATATGGTATTTGAGCCAAAAAAAAATAGCAGGCTAAGTTGCCAAATAGTTGTCAGTGATGAGATAGATGGTTTAGTGGTTACAACACCGCCTAAGCAAGGTTAAAAATGATAAACACAGATGCAGTTATAATAGGAGCCGGTCCAGTCGGTCTTTTCGCAGTCCATCAACTAGGTATTAAAGGATTGAAGGCAGAAATAATTGACAACCTAGACAAAATTGGAGGACAGTGCATAGAACTTTATCCTGAAAAACCTATTTATGATATTCCTGCTATCAAGGAATGCACGGGGGAAGAGCTCACAAAGCAATTGCTTGAACAAATAAAACCTTTCAAACCAAATTTTCACCTTGGAGAAAGAGTCGAGCAGATTTCTCAAGAAAATGATTTTTGGGTTGTAAAAACAAATAAAAATAAAGATTTTAAGACTAAAAATGTAATTATTGCAGGTGGAGTAGGTTCTTTTGAACCAAGAAAATTATCTCTAAAAGAAGCAGAAAAACATGAAGGTAAAAGCATTTTTTATTCTATTTCCGATAAAAACCAATTGAAAAACAAAAAGGTTTCAATTTTTGGAGGAGGAGACTCAGCATTAGATTGGGCTTTAGAATTGTCAAAAATTTCTAAAGTTACTTTGGTACATAGAAGAAAAGAATTTAGAGGAGCACCACATACTTTAAATGAAATAAAAAAATTAGAAAAAGAAGGAACACTAGCAATTAAAACTCCATATCAGCTTGATTCTATAGAAGGTGAAGAGAAAATAAAATCTATAGCTATAAAAGACAATGAGGGAAAATTAGTAAAATTAGAAACAGACTGTATACTGAGTTTTTTTGGATTAATTATGAAACTTGGTCCTATAGCCGAATGGGGTCTTAATATGGATAACAAAACGATAACTGTCGATACAGAAAATTTTCAGACAAATAAAAAAGGAATATTTGCAATTGGAGATATCTGTACATATCCAGGAAAATTAAAGTTAATCTTATCAGGATTTCACGAAGGAGCTTTGGCATCAGTAGAGTGTTTTAAACGAGCCAGACCCAATGAAAAATATAGGTTTCAGTACACTACTACTTCAAAAGATATACAAAATCTCCTAGGTATCAAGACCAAGTGATAGAACTACTTACAGCAAATACTCCAAATGGAAAAAAAATTTCAATAATGTTGGAGGAGATAAAATTCGAATACAAGGTTACAAAAATAAACATTCTTAAAGGTGAGCAATTTGATTCTAAATTTAGAGAGATAAGTCCTTTTAGTAAAATTCCAGTAATTATTGATCATGATAATAAAACTTCTATTTTTGAGTCGGGAGCAATATTAATGTATTTAGGTGAAAAGAGCGGAAAATTTTATCCGGAAAAAAATAAAGGTTTAATAATTCAGTGGTTAATGGGTCAAATGGCTTATGTGGGACCAATGTTAGGTCAGCATCATCAATTTCATCATTACAATCCGGGTAAGAGTAATTGGGGAGAAGAAAGATATTTGAAAATAGCAAAAACTATTTATAAAGATTTGGATGAAAGATTAGAAAAGAGTAAATTTTTAGCAGGAGATTATTCTATAGCGGATATTGCAACTTTTCCATGGATTGCACGTCATGAATGGCACGATGTTGGTTTAAAAAATTTTAAAAATCTGTCTAGATGGTATGATGAAATTTCACAGAGAGAAGCTGTAATTAAAGGATTTGATATTTTAAATAGAGAGGAAAAAATACCTAAGATTTAATTTTCAACGTAAATTTTTTCCTCTTGCTCATGTTGTTCTTGAGCTTGAATACTTAACGTTGCTATTGGTCTTGCAATTAATCTTTTTAAACCTATAGGTTCTCCGGTTTCCTCACAATAACCATATGTATTATTTTTGATTCTTCTTAAGGCAGCATCTATTTTATTTACTAATTTTCTTCTTCTATTAGACGCTCTCATTTCAACAGTTTTTTCTGTGTGAGAAGAAGCTTGATCAACAATATCTGCAGAGGAGCTATTGTCATCAAGATTATTAAGAACAACACTTTCGTTGTTTGATTTAACAATCTCTTTTCTCCAGGCAATAAGCCTTGCAGCAAAAAAATTTTTATGTTTTGCACACATATATTTTTCTTTATTGCTAGGAGTGTATTTTTTTTTAACAGGCTTTTTAACCATTTTTTTAAGTTGGGGAGTATATAAACGTTTATATTGCTGTCAATATAATTTAAGTTAGCAATATAT
>Ga0310344_10001760_pt1 | contig 16413 bp, 20 predicted proteins | sample HC15DNA20200_MG_FD_203801 | JGI IMG/M metagenome (GOLD analysis project Ga0310344, IMG submission 203801) | Marine microbial communities from station ALOHA, North Pacific Subtropical Gyre - HC15-DNA-20-200_MG | ecosystem: Environmental > Aquatic > Marine > Oceanic | place: Pacific Ocean: North... | reverse complement strand
AAGATATTTTGAAATGTATGACAGTCCATACATGACATCTGGTGTAGGTTTAAATCAATTTATTACAGTGGCAGCCTTAATTGTAGGTTTTACTCAGTTTTTATTTTTATATAATATTTTTACAAGTTGGTACAAAGGGGAGAAATCAGAGAGAAATCCATGGAAAGCAAACTCTTTAGAATGGCATACGCCTGACTATCCGCCAACTCATGGAAATTTTGGTAAGGAATTACCAGTCGTTTATCGTTGGCCCTATGATTTTAGCGTGCCTGGATCTGATAAAGAATATATTCCGCAACATATAGCGCCTAGCGAAGTTCCAACAGCAAAGGTAGAAAAAACGTGAGCAAAAAAGAACTAAATATTTTTAAATTATTATCAGAAAAACCTTGGGAAGAATCTCAAAAAGTAATTGATGATAAACATGATGGCAAGACATTAACTTTAAGTAGAGAAAAGCTAGGTGTTAGAACTATTATGGTAGTCAGCACAGTTATTTTTTCTTTATTTATCGTTTCTTATTCCGACAGAATGCTAGTGCACGACTGGAGAAGTTTGTCCGAACCATGGTTACTTTGGATTAATACTATAATTTTAATTTTTACTAGTTTTGTTTTTCACAAAGCAAAAATTTTGTCTGATAAAACGGAATTAGAAAAAGCTAAAAATTATTTGCTTTTAGTCGGGTTTTTAACTTTTGCTTTTATTACTGGGCAATTATTAGTTTGGCAACATTATGTAAATCTTGGACATTATGCTTCAACAAATCCAGCTAATGCTTTCTTTTACTTATTTACAGCTTTACATGGTCTACATGTGTTAGGAGGTTTATTTTTTTGGGGAAGAGCAACTACAAAATTATTTACAAAAGACTATAACGTTTTAAAAATTAAACAAGCAATAGAACTATGTGCTATTTACTGGCACTTTTTGCTTATAATTTGGTTCATCTTGTTTGGTCTAATGATAGCAACATAAAAAGGTAAAATTAATGAGTCAATTTGATATAGAAAAACTTCCAAAAGGTCCAAAGGGATTCATGCATGACTGGGGATCTGATCAAAGAGCATTTAAAGGAGTGCCCTGGGGCAAAGCAATGATGTGGATTTTTCTTTTAAGCGATACATTTATTTTCAGTTGTTTTTTAATTGCGCTAATGACAGCTCGAGCTTCAACAACTGTAGCTTGGCCATATCCCAGCGAAGTTTTTGGCCTAACGGTTTTTGGAACAAGCGTTCCTCTTTTGCTTATAGCAATCATGACATTTGTATTAATTACAAGCAGCGGAACAATGGCTATAGCAGTTAAATACGGGTATGAAAAAAATCGTAAATTATGTGGCTGGTTTTTATTATCTACTGCAATAGGCGGTTTAACTTTTGTTGGAATGCAAGCGTTTGAGTGGTCAAAATTAATTTTTCATGATGGTGTAAGACCTTGGGGTAACCCATTTGGCGCAGAACAATTTGGCGCTTTCTTTTTTATGATAACAGGATTTCATGGAACGCATGTTTCTATCGGCGTAATTTTTCTCTTCATTTTTTCAAGAAAAGTTTTTAGAGGAGATTTTGATACTGGTAGAAGAGGGTATTTTACCTCTATGAAGTCTGATTATGAAGCTATAGAAATTTTAGGACTTTATTGGCACTTTGTCGATTTAGTTTGGGTATTTATTTTTGCATTTTTCTATCTTTGGTAAGGTATAAATTATGGGAACTGATAAAAAACAAGAGGTGCATACACATAAATTAGGGATATATCTGTGGATTTGGGGATTGCTGTTTGTATTCAGTTTCTTTTCATACATGGTTGATTACATGAACTATCAAGGGTTATTAAGATGGTCATTAATTGTATTTTTTATGTTAGCTAAAGCAGGTTTTATAATGGCAATTTTTATGCATCTTTACTGGGAACGTTGGGCTATAGTGAATGTTCTTCTTTGGCCTATGACTGCAATAGGAGTTTTTATTGGAATAATGGTAGCAGAATCATATTATACCTTTTTTACAAGAATGTTTTATTTTGTAGTGGGAAGTTAAACCCATATTAATTTTATAATGACAATCGCTAAATTAAAAACACTAAAGTTAGATTACTTTGGTTATACAAAGTCTTTTTTTTATTTAATGAAACCAAGAGTAATGTCGCTGGTAATTTTTACATGCGCGGTAGGTTTATTAATTGCTCCTGAAAAAATAAATTTTTTAAATGCAATTTTTTCTTTGGCAGCAGTTGCTTTGGGCTCTGGGGCGGCTGGCGCATTAAATATGTGGTATGAGTCAGATTTAGATTCTATTATGACAAGGACTTGTCTTAGGCCAATCCCAAGTGGAAAATTAACAAAGAATCAAGCTCTTATATTTGGAATTTTATCTTCAATAACTTCAGTAATTATTCTATTTATCTTTTCAAACTTTTTTGCCGCTTTAATTTTAACGATCACAATTTTATTTTATGTATTCATTTACACAATTTGGCTTAAAAGAAAAACTCCACAAAATATAGTAATTGGCGGAGCATCTGGAGCGCTGCCACCTATTATAGGTTGGGCTATAGCTACAAATGAAATAGCTCTAGAACCTATTATTCTTTTTCTTATAATATTTATATGGACCCCATCTCATTTTTGGGCTTTGAGTTTATATAAATCTGAAGATTATAGAAAAGCAAAAATTCCTATGCTACCAATTACATCTGGAATAAATACTACAAAATTTAATATATTTTTATATGCTTTAATTTTATTTCCTGTAGCTATTTCTCCATACTTTCTAAATTTTTCTGGATTAATTTATTTTTTTGTTAGTGCTGCACTTAGCAGTTATTACCTATTTATTTCTTATAAATTGTTAAAAGAAAAAAATTCGATGAAGGAGAAAAAGCTAGCAACAAAATTATTTGGCTATTCAATATTATATCTTTTTTTGATTTTTACTTTTGTTTTGATAGATAAAGTTATTTAAAAATAAAAATGATAATAAATAACATTAAAAAATTTAAATTTTATTTAATTTTTATTTTTTTATTATTTATTTTATTTTTTTATTTATTTATAAACAATATTAAAGAAGAAAAAATTAAGAATTTAGCTTCAAAACCAATTTTAATAAATTTACTAACGAGCGTTCATCCAAATTTAAATTGGAATTTTATACCTGTAAAACAGAAAATAAATATAAAACCCGGCGAAGTAAATTCTATAGAATATGTTGTTGAAAATTTGAGTGAAGAAAAAAGTACAGGAATTGCTACATTTGCTTATTATCCTAAGGAGTTTGGAGCATACATAAGTAAAATAAATTGTTTCTGCTACGATGCCCAAACACTGAGCCCAAATGAAAAAAATAAATTTATATTGGTAGTTTTGCTAGATCCGGAAGTGACAAAAGATAGCAAGACAAAAAACATTAAAGAGGTTACTATTCAATTTACGTTTTTTGATTATGAAAAATATAAAGAAAACAAAAGCTAATTATGATTTTAAAAACTTTAACACCTGAAATAGATTCTATAATTTATCTTTGTACGGTTTGCATAACTGATAATAATGGAGGAAAAATTGCGCTAACCATTATTATTTCCGCATTAATTCTTTTAGGACTAGGAAATTGGGCTTGGAAGAAATATTTTTCAAATAAAAAGCAAATATCTCAACAAAAATAATTTAGAAACAGCCTAATTACTATTTTGCCTAGATAATATCAAAATTCTGTACTAATAGAGGGTATGGAATACATTAGTACTAGAAACAAAGATTTAACTTTTTCTTTTAAAGATGTTTTTTTAAAAGGACTTGCTTCTGACGGTGGACTTTTTGTTCCCAAAAAAATTTATTTTTATAAACCTGAAGAGTTAAAAAAATTAAAAAATTTATCTTATAATGACCTAGCTACAGAAATAATTTCAAAATTCTGCAGCGATGAATTTGACAAAAACGAACTTAAAGATTTGATTAATGCTTCGTATGAAAAATTTAGGACTAAAAACGTTGTGGAAATAAAAAAAATTGGGGAATTAAATTTACTTGAATTATTTCATGGGCCCACTTTAGCTTTTAAGGATATAGCTATGCAAGTTATTGGAAATATGTACGAAAAAATTTTAAAAAAAAATAATAAAAAAATTAATGTTGTTGTAGCTACTTCTGGCGATACAGGTGCAGCCGCCATCCATGCTATTAAAAATAGAAATAATATGAAAATTTTTGTTCTTCACCCCAAAAATAAAATATCAGAAGTGCAAAGAAAATTTATGACAACAACCAAATCAAAAAATGTATTTAATATTGCTCTACAAAGTAATTTTGATGAGTGCCAAAAATTTATTAAATCAATGTTAAGGGATAAAAATTTTAGTTCATCTGCAAACCTTTCAGGAGTTAATTCAATAAATTGGGCAAGAATAGTAATGCAAATAGTTTATTATTTTTTTTCATATTTTAAAGTTTCTACAGATGAAAAAAGAGTAAATTTTTCAGTTCCTACAGGAAATTTCGGAGATATATATGCAGGTTACATTGCAAAGAAAATGGGATTACCAATTAATAAATTGATATTAGCAACTAATAGCAACGATATTTTAAAAAGAGTTATCAATACAGGTATTTATAAACCATTAAAAGTAAAACATACAATTTCGCCTAGCATGGATATTCAAGTTGCTAGTAATTTCGAAAGATTAATTTTTGATATTTGCTCATGCGATTCTCAGGAAACAATTAAATTAATGAATGATCTTAAAGTTAACGGTGAGTTTATATTAGAAGAGAAATATTTAAAAAAAATTAAGGAAAGTTTTTGTTCTGAAAGTTTATCTGATAAAGAAACTAAATTAATTATAAATAAATTATATAAAAATCATGGAATGCTAATAGATCCTCATACTGCAGTTGCAATTGGAGCATATGAGAAGCTTTCTCTTGAAGGAAAAATTATAGTTTTAGCAACTGCACACCCTTCTAAATTTTATAATGTAGTGATGAACGAAACAAAAATAAAACCTGAATTGCCAGAGAATTTAAAAGGAATATTAAAAGAAAAAGAGATTTGTGATGATTTGCCACAAGATTTAGAAAAAGTAAAAAAATATATTTTAAGTAAAATTTAAGACTTATTTAAATAGGTGTGGCTTTTTTAGCTAATTTGTCCGCCAGATCATTCATCGAGTCATTTGAATGACCTTTTACCCATTTCCATTCTATAGTATTTAATTTTGCAAGTTGATCTAGTCTTTTCCAAAGATCAACATTTTTAACATTTTTTTTATCTGCTGTTTTCCAATTATTTTTTGACCAATTATTTATCCAAACAGTAATTCCATCTTTGACATATATAGAGTCGGTATAAATTTCTATCTGTTTGAGAGAAAGTTGTTTTTTTTCTTGCTCAGATACGTATTCTAGGGCTTTAATCGCAGCAGTTAATTCCATTCGATTGTTAGTCGTTAATTTTTCTCCGCCAAAAATTTCTTTTTTTTTATCTTCAATTAAAATTATTGCTGCCCAACCACCAGGGCCAGGGTTTCCAATACACGCACCATCAGTATAAATTTTTATATTCATGACTAAAAAAAATAATCTTGATAGTTTTTTACATTATTATGAAATTCTAATCTTTTTAAATATTCTACAGGATCTTTAATTTTAACTATTGCTCCGTCTATTAAGTTTAAATAATCAAAAACTCTTGTAAGCAAAAACCTTAATGCAGCACCTTGGCATAATATTTTTAATGATTTTTTTTCGTCTTCTGTAAGTTTTCTAATAGTAGAATAACCATCTATATATTTTTTGGCTTTTGTAACGTTAAAACTTAAATTTTCATTTTTACCTTCAAAACATAAAGCATTTAAACATATAGCAATTTCAAAAGCATAAAAATCGTAACATGAAAAATAAAAATCGATAATACCAGTAAATTTATTATTTTTAAAAAAAATATTATCAGGAAATAAATCGGCGTGAATTATTCCCGACGGAATGTTTTTTGGCCAATTTTTTTCAATCTCTTCTAAATTTTTTTCAATTATTTTTGGAAGGCTAGTATGGATTTTAGAACAATCCTTACTCACTTTATTGTAAATATTTTTCCAAGATTCTACCGAAAGTCTATTCTTTCTTTTAATTGATAGCTTTTTTGTGATCATATGTAATTTTGCAGTTTCGACACCAACTAAAAAGCAATTTTCCGGACTCAAAACTTTTTTAGAATTTCCATCAATAAAAGATACTACGGCAGCTTTCTTGTTTAAAATTTCACTGATGTAACTGCCATTTTTATTTATAATTGGTTCAGGAGATTTAAAATTAGCATTAAAAAGATTTTTCATTAATCCTATAAAAAAGGGTAAATCATTTTCCTGAACTCTTTTTTCATATATTGTTAGTATAAACTTACCTTCAGTAGTTTTAATAAGGTAGTTAGTGTTTTCTATACCCTCTTCAATTCCTTTGTAACTTATTAACTTTCCCAAATTATATTTTGAAAAAAAATCTTTTAAATTATCTTTATTTAGTTTTGTATATATTGCCATCTTGAACTATTATTATTACGTCAGAGAAAAAAAACAAATATTTTTTATAAATTATGGTCTATATTATAGTTTTTTTTAAAACTACCTTAGCTTGTTCGAGGTTTTTTGAATAAAGGGTTTCTAGCTTTTTTTTATCAATTGAATTTTTTATAATATTTTCAACTGCCTCTATACTTATTTTTATAGATGAGTTTTTTATATCTTTAATTGCATTTTCTTTCATTTGTATAATTTTTTGTTCAGTGTTTTTCTTTCTTTCTTCTGCAACTTCGTGGAATTTTTTCATTTTTTCTAAGATCATATTTTCACTTATTTTTTTGGCTTCATTTATAATATTTTTAGATTCTTTTTGTGATTTCGATATTTTTTCTTCATAGTTATTAAGAAGCTTTTTAGATTCTTCTTTCAATCTATCCGCCTCATCGAGTTCATTCTTTATTTCATTTATTTTGTTAATTAATGATAAATTTATTTTTTGTGGTACCTTTAGATAGATTAAGACGCCAATAAATATAAAGAACGAAATACTTACCCAAAAAGTTGCGTCAATGGTCATTGATAAATCTCATTTTTTTTTTTTAAAATATCTTCTACGATCGCAGAAACATTACTTTTATTAACTTCCATACCAATTATTTGCTTTATAACTTGCGATGAAATTTCAATTGATATTTTATTAATATTTTCTATTGAAGATTTTTTTAAATTTAATATTTCTTTTTCAACTGCGATTAATTCTTTCTCCATTTCCTCAGTAATTTTTTGTTTTTTGTTCTTAATTTCATTTTCTAAACTTTTTCTACTATCCTCAATTATTTTTTTCGCTTCTTTTTTAGAATTTTCAATAATCTTATTATATTCATTAAGTTTTTTTTCTGCAGTTTCTTTTAATTTTTGCGCTTCGTTTATATCATCCACAACTCTTGATTTTCTATTTTCAAGACTATTAGTAATTTTGGGCAAAAATATTTTCCAAATAATTATATAAAGAGTTATAAAAATTAATGTTAACCAAAATATTTGAGATGCCCAAAATTCAGAATTAAGTTGAGGCATTCCTTTATCTGCCCCAAAAGAATGATTTACAATAACAAAGTACGTTACTAATAAAGTAAACCAAAAGTTTTTCATAATTAATACTTTACTTAATTAATTAAAATGCGAATAAAATTATTAGCGCAACGACCAATCCAAATAAACCTGTAGCTTCTGCTAAAGCAAAACCTAAAAGTAAATTTGGGAATTGTTTTTGTGCTGCAGATGGGTTTCGCATAGCACCAGACAAATAATTTCCAAATATTAGCCCAATACCAACACCAGCACCTGCCAAAGCAATTGCTGCGAGACCTGCTCCTATCATTTTAGCTGCTTCTAACTCCATTTTTTCCTCCTTTGTTAATGGTGTAAATTTAATGCATCATTTAAATAAATGCATGTTAAAATTGCAAAAACATAAGCTTGAAGAAACGCGACTAGTATTTCAAGTCCTGTTAATGCGACAGAAAAACCAAGTGGCAGCCAACCACCTAGCAATCCAAGGCTTATTACAAACCCACCAAATACTTTTAACATTGTATGTCCAGCCATCATATTTGCAAACAATCTAACAGATAAACTTATGGGCCTGCTCAAATAAGAAATTATTTCAATAATTATTATTAGCGGTAAAAGAGCAATAGGCACACCTTTTGGAACAAAAAGTTCAAGATATTTTATACCGTGTTTCATAAATCCTATTATCGTAACTCCAATAAAAATAATTGCCGCTAAAATGAAAGTAATAATTATATGACTTGTAACTGTAAACGAATATGGAAGCATTCCAACCATATTGCAAAATAATACAAACATAAATAAAGTAAAAATAAATGGAAAAAAAGGTTTTGCGCTTGATCCGGCGGTATCATTTATCATTTTTGCAACAAACGAATAACTCATTTCAGTAATCAGTTGAATTTTAGAAGGAACCAACAATTTTTTTTTTGTACCAACAAATAGTAGAATCAAAATTGCAGTTGCACTTATTAACATAAAAAGACTAGCATTTGTAAAAGAAAGGTTTATAGATCCTAAATTAATTTCAGGACCAATTCTATAAACTTCAAATTGTTGCATAGGATTTGCTGCCATGTTCCTCCTAATTATTTTTGTATATTTTTATGCATGTTTTTTGCTGATCTTATTACATTTAGAATGCCAGCAGCTACACCCATAAAAAAAAAACTAATTGTTAACCAAGGTCTAGTATCAAACCAACTGTCTAAAATAAACCCCAATAAAGAACCTACCACTACAGCAGCCACAAATTCAGTGCTTATTTTTAAAGCTTTGCCTAAAGATGCGGCATTAGAACTCTTATTTGTTGATAAATCTTTTTTTATGTTCTTTTTTGCAATCTCTAAGCGAGCTGATATTTCTTTAAGATTTTTCATTTATCTATTAGGCCACTAATTCTTCTGCTTTTTGCAAATCAACAGAAACTAATTGGCTGATACCTTTTTCTGGCATTGTTACACCATACAACCTATCCATTTTAGACATAGTAAGCGCATGGTGAGTTATAATAATAAATTTAGTTTCAGTAATTTTTGTTAACTCATCGAGTAAGGCACAAAACCTAGTTACATTTGCATCATCGAGAGGAGCATCCACCTCATCCAAAACACATATTGGGGCTGGGCTAGTTAAAAAAACTGCAAAAATTAATGATAAAGCAGTTAACGCTTGCTCACCACCAGATAACAGAGTAATTGATTGTAATCTTTTGCCTGGAGGGCTTACTAGCATTTCTAAACCAGCTTCTAAAGGATCATCCGATTCTACAAGCTCTAACTTTGCGGTTCCACCACTAAAAAGTTTTGTATAAACTTCATTAAATTTTTTGTTAACTTTTTCAAAAGCTTCTAAAAGTCTTTCTCTTCCTTTTTGGTTAAGTTCATTAATACTGCTTCTTAATTTTGCTATTGCTGAAACAAGATCTTCTCTATCTTTTTCCATTTTTTCTATTGTAGTTTTGTATTCTTCAGTTTCTTCATCTGCTCTTAAGTTTACTGAACCTAGACGGTCCCTTTCATTTTTTTTAGCATCTAATTTATCTTCTTGCTCAATTACATTAGGAAGCTCTTCTACATTTTTTAAGTTTGAATTATCTAATAAGTTATTCTCTTCAATATTAAGATCGTTTTTTAAAGCACCAATTAAATCTTTTTTTCTATTTTCAAGACCTTCTAGCGTAGCTCCAGATCTTGCTTTATTTTCCCTAGCAAGCATCATTTTTTGTTCTACAGCCCTTAAATCTTTATTAGTTTTTTGATAATTTTCTTCAGCCTCAGAAAGCTCGCTAGATATTTCCTCTTTTCTATTTTCTGTATCCGTTGTATTTTGCATTAATTGACCTTTTTTAATTGCTATAGTTTCAGGAAGCTTTGCTATATTTTCCAAATCTCCTATAATTCTTTTAATTCTGTCATTTAATTCATTTGCCATTTTTTCTGAATTAAATTTTAAATTTTGCCAATTTTGAATCTCTGTATCTATATTTTTTATACGCTCTTTTCTTTTTACAGAATCAGCCTTAATTGTTTGATTTTTACTATGCGCGTTTGCATATTTTTCTTGTAAAATTTTTATTTTTTCATTTAAACTATTAAATTCTTCTAATGTTTTGTTTTCGATTTGATTTTCTAAACCTTTTATTAAAAGGCCCAAATTGTCTCTAATTTTATTAATACAATTCGTAGCTTCATTAACTTTTCCATCCTTAATATAAGTTTCACTTTTTTCTAAATATGCAATAGAATTTTTTAAAATATTTAAATCGCTTTCTGAATTTACGCCATGAACTATTTCTTTTGATATTTTCTCTAAACTATCTTGACCATTTTTAAGCTCTCTGGTTGCAATTTGTAAATCATTTTCAGTTTGTTTTTCTAGGTCGTAATATTGTTTTTCAGTATTGATCAGAATATTTTTTTCTTCATTTAATCTTTTCTCATTAGATTGAGCTTCTAATATAATATTTTTTTCTCTTTCTATATCTTCTTTTATTGTATTTTCTGATTTTAAAAGTCGTTCCTTATCATTTTTTGCTCTTTTTTCTTCATCCTCTAAATTTTTAAATTCTAAATTAAGTCTTTGCAATTTAGATAACATTTCTACATTTTTATCCCTCAAAGGTTTAAGTTTTTTATTGGCTTCTTCTAATAATTTATTATTGTGGTTAATTTCTACAGAGAGTTTGCTAATTTCACCATCCGACTCTCCTGTTACACCTTTTGATATATTTATTTCTTTTTCAATTTCTTTTAATTTTATGTAATAAAGGCCAGCTTCAATTTTTTTAATATCTTCGGAAATTAATTTGTATTTAGAGGCTTCAGCCGCTTGTTTTTTAAGGTTTTCTAATTGTTTTTCTTGCTGCCTTCTAAGCTCATCTGCTCTTTTTAAATTATTTTCTGCAGAATTAAGCCTTAGTTCAGATTCGTGTTTTCTAGCATGAATACCAGAAATTCCAGCCGCTTCTTCCAGAATTGCTCTTCTATCCGTTGGTTTTGCTGTAACTAAAGAACCAATTTTTCCCTGACTTATCATTGATGGCGAATGAGCTCCTGTAGATAGATCAGCAAAAAAAGTTTGAACATCTCTAGCTCTGGTCTCTTTACCATTTAAAAAATATCTTGAACCTTTGTCTTTTTCTATTCTTCTTCTTACATTAATTATATCTACGTCTTTAAATTGGATTGGACCATTTTTTTCTGAATTATTTAAAGTTAATGACACTTCTGCAATATTTTTTGAAGCTTTATTGGCTGTGCCGGAAAATATTATATCTTCCATGCCAGATCCTCTCATGCTTTTTGCAGAAGTTTCTCCCATACACCATCTTATAGATTCTACGATATTTGATTTACCACAACCATTTGGACCGACTATGCCTGTTAATCCTTTTTCAATAAAGAATACACTTTTTTCAACAAACGATTTAAAACCAGTTAGTTCAAGCTTTTTAAATTCCATAAAATTAAATAAGTTTTTTTATTTTTTTTTCAATTATTTCAAAGGTAGCAGACTCCTCCAATTTTTTCTCATTTATTATAATTGTTGGAGTTGAATTTATTGAATATTTTTTTTGTGCATTTATTCTCTCATTTAATATTTTATCAATAATAGCTTCATTTTTTAAACATTTACCAAATTCATTAGAAGTTATCCCCAGCTTCTGAGTCATTTTTTTTAAATTACTGTTTATTTCATCTATATCTGATCCTTTTGTCCATTTGCTTTGCTTGGCATAAAGTTTGTCTAAAAAATCTATTTGTTTCTTTTGATCCAAACAATGCAATATTATTGATGCATTTAGGGCTGCTTGATCTAGGGGAAAATCCATAAAAATTAACTGTACCTTCCCAATTTCAATATATTTTTCTTTTATTTTAGGCACAATTTTATTGTGAAAATTTGCACAATGAGGACAAGTCAATGAAGAAAAAATTTTTATTTTAATTGGAGCACTATTCTTACCCAGCGCAATTATATTCTCAGATGCTTTTAAATTATTTGAATAAAGTTTTAGACAAATAATCAATAATAATAAAAATTTAAATAAAAAAATTAATTTAATGTTAAGTTTTGCCATTTTTCATCTCATACATAAGTTCCAAAAGTGAATTTTTTATATCTTCATTTTTTACTTTTTTGATTTTATATTTAAATTGTTTTTCTTTTATAAATAAATTTTTACTTTTTCTGTTTTTTTTTAAAAGATTTTTTGGATTTACTTTTTCAAGTTTTATTTCTTTTATCAGTCGATAACCAAAAAAACTGTTAATTTTATTCATAATTTCATTTTTTGAATATTCAATATTAATCTCGTCCCCTCTATTTACGTTAAGAATTAAGGTTCCGTCCTTATCCTTTTTTTTCATTTTAATTGATTTGGGATATGCACAACTTGATATATCTTTTCCAACCAGCGAATTCCATTTACTAATTATTTCTGAATAATTATATCCATTTTTTTTTAGGATACCTTTAATACCGCGCGGCAAAGTCTTGTTAAAAGACCTTAATCCTTGAACATAAGTTCTGCTTTCTTTATTATTTTGCCTATTATGCATATAAATAATAATAGTAATTTACCAAAAAAAATTCTTTCATGGTATGATAATAACCATCGCACACTTCCATGGCGAGTAAGTAAAAATTCAAAAAAAAAGCAATATTACAGAATATTAAGTGAGTTTATGCTTCAACAAACGCAAGTTAAAACTGTAGTTCCATATTTTAATAATTTTGTGAAAAAAATACCAAATTTAAAAACTTTATCTTATTGCAATGAAAAAAAGGTTTTAAAATTGTGGGAGGGGCTTGGATATTATAGAAGAGCAAAAAGTTTACACAAAACGTCAAAAATTCTAATTAATAAATACAAGGGCAAGATTCCAAACACTTTTGTAGAGCTAAAAGAATTACCAGGAATAGGAGATTATACTGCAAACATACTTTTGGCTCTCATTTATAACAAACCACGTATTGCAATTGATGGTAATGTGAAAAGAGTTTTGTTTAGACTATTTAAAATAAGTAAATGGAATGAAAAAAATTTATTTAAGACCAAAAGAAATGATGACTTTGCTGAAGCTTTAATGGAATTTGGAGCTTTAATATGCAAACCAAAAGAACCAAAATGTTATGAATGTGAAGTTAAAAAAATTTGTAATTTTTATAGATTAAAATCAAAAATTAAAACAAAAAGAAAAAAAACAATACATTTAAAAAGTTATGATGTTTTTTGCTATTTAAAAAAAGACAAAAGAAAAATAGCATTAACTAAAAATGATCATTTAGGATTTTTAAAAGATTTTAATTTACCAAAAATTAAGGAAACGTCTGAAAAAAATAAAAACTGGAAATTTTTATGTAATTATAAAAATTTTATTTCAAATAAAAAATTAAATATTAATTTATATTATAAATTTTCAAATAAAATCCCTAAAAATTTGAATTGGCATTCAATAGATAATAATAAAGAATTTATACCAACATTTGCTAAAAAAATATTTAAACAAGTTGAAAATTTGTATTAATGAAAAAAAGAATTGCAATAATAGGATCTGGCATTGCAGGATTAACTGCTGCAAATTTATTAATAAAAAATTCTGATTTTGAAGTTATGGTTTATGAAAAAGAAAAAATGTTAACCTTAGACGAAGGATATGGAATACAATTATCTACTAACAGCATTTCAATTTTAAATAAAATTGGATTTAATAATATAGGTAATAATGATATTTTTAATCCTTTAAAATTAAATTTCTACTCTATTGATAATAAAATTTGTGATTTAGATTTAAGTAAATTTAATAATAATTCGGCTAAATATACTACTTTACAAAGATCTACTCTAATTGAATTTTTAAAGGATAAATTATTTACAAATAATTTTAGATTTGGAAAAGAAATTAAAAAAATTTCAAAACTTAAAGATAAACTACTAATCAACTTTAAGGATAATACAAATGATTTAGTTGATTTCATAATTGTATCAGATGGCGTTTTTTCTAATACAAAATCAATAATCGAAAATAAAATTATAAAACCAAAATATAATGGCTCAGTAGCAATTAGAACAGTAGTTAAATTTTCTGAAGAATTTAATTACGATAGTAAAAATATATCACTGATAATGCTTCCAAAAGCACATATTGTTATTTATCCAATAAACAAAAAAAATGATTTTAATGTAGTTTGTATAGTAAGAGAAAAATTATCCCAAACTTATGATATAAATTCAATAATTAGTAAAAAGATTTTATCCATAGATAAAAATTTTAAAAACTTATTTAATGGTGATTTAAAGTTATGGCCAGTTTATATAACTGAAAAACCTATGCAATCAATCTATAGCAATGTATTTTATTTAGGCGATGCTTTTTATACTTTTAGTCCAGCGCTTGCCCAAGGAGCTTCACAATCAATCGAGTCTGCATATGAATTATTTAATTTAATTTTAGAAAATAAAAAAAATATAAAAAACCTTTATTTTAAAAAACGATTGAAAAAAACAAATCTAGTAAACAATAGATCAAAATTAAATTATTTTTCTTTTCATTTATCAAATTCACTGATAGTAAAAATAAGAAATTTTATTATAAAAAAGATCTCAAAAAGTGATAAATATTTAAATTATTATTTAAGAAATATTTATCAAAAAAATTAAGTATTGGGTCTTAATCTTTCTCTTAATTCGTCAATAGGTTTTAAAGTACTACCTGATTGATAATGCCAGTAGGTCCAGCCATTGCAACTTTCTGCTCCTATTATTTTTGCTGCAACTTTGTGAATTGACCCCTCTGTTTCTTTACATTTTAAACTTCCATCAACCATAATTTTTGCATTGTATTTTTTCTTTTGATCGAACAACAATGTTCCCGGTTTTATTATTCCCATTTCAATTAAAGATCCAAAAGGCACTCTTGGTTTTGATTTATTATTTTGAAGCGCATCTAAATAATCGTCTTCTATAACGCTTGTTTTATTTATTCTTTCAGAGGCAGATTCGAAATATTTCTTATCTTTTTCTATACCAAAATATTTTCTTCCCAATTTTTTTGCAACAACTGCAGTAGTTCCAGTTCCTAAAAATGGATCTAAAACCAAGTCGTTTTTATTTGTGGCGGCTAGAATTATTCTATGTAGGAGAGCTTCTGGTTTTTGTGTTGAATGTACCTTTTTTCCGTCCTTTTTTAATCTCTCTTTTCCATTACATATAGGAAAAGTCCAGTCGGAACGCATCTGCAGATCATCATTCAAGCATTTTAAAGATTGGTAATTAAAAGTATATTTAGATTTTTTATTTTTGGATGCCCATATTAATGTTTCATGGGCATTAGTAAATCTTGTTCCCTTAAAATTTGGCATTGGATTTTTTTTTCTCCAAATAATATCGTTCAAAATCCAATAATCTAAATTTTGCAAAAGGTAGCCAATTCTAAAAATATTATGATAAGAACCAATAACCCAAATACTTCCATTGTCTTTTAATACTCTTTTGCATTCATATAGCCAGGTTTTACAAAAATCATCGTAATGTTTGAAGCTTTTAAATTGGTCCCATTTATCGTCCACACCTTTCACTTTACTGTCATCTGGTCTTTTAAGTTTTTCTCCAATTTGCAAATTGTACGGAGGGTCAGCGAAAACTAAGTCAAAAGTTTTGTTTGGAATCTCTTTCAATATTTTCAAAGAGTTTCCATTGACTATCTTGTTTAAAAATTTAGACATATTTAGATTCAACTTTACGTTGAATTAGACTCTAAATTTAAATTTCAGTCAAATAATATTAAAAAAAAATTAATATTGTTGTGTTTCACGTGATTGAGACATCAACATATTGTGTATTGGTTTAAAATATTTCCTATGATGTTTTGTTAAACCATATTTTTTTAGACCTTTTAGGTGTTGGGAAGTTCCATATCCAAAATTTTTGTTCCACATATAATTTGGAAATTTTTTTGCCAGATTAATCATAAATAAATCTCTAGAAACTTTAGCTATAATTGAAGCTGCAGCTATACATTTAATTTTTTCGTCTCCCTTAATAAAAGTTTTAGATTTTATTTTTAAATTTTTTGGAGCAAAATTTCCATCAATATAGGCTATAGAAGGTTTTAATTTCAGATTATTCAAAGCTCTTTTCATGGCCAAAAGAGATGCATTTAAAATATTTATTTTATTTATTTCATCTACAGTTGCAAAACCAAAGGCATAAATAGAATTTTTTTTTATGTATTTTGCAATCAAAATTCTTTTTTTAAAGGATATTTTTTTTGAATCTTTTATATTTTTTAAATCAATATTATTATTTAAAATTACCGCAGC
>Ga0310344_10001759_pt1 | contig 16419 bp, 16 predicted proteins | sample HC15DNA20200_MG_FD_203801 | JGI IMG/M metagenome (GOLD analysis project Ga0310344, IMG submission 203801) | Marine microbial communities from station ALOHA, North Pacific Subtropical Gyre - HC15-DNA-20-200_MG | ecosystem: Environmental > Aquatic > Marine > Oceanic | place: Pacific Ocean: North... | reverse complement strand
GGACGTTTACTGTTTCATTCTGAAGAGTTGCGAAGAGTTCTGAAATATCTTTCGAAGCATTCGAGGGAAGGGTTAAGATTACATCGTCGATTTTATTCTCGGTTAGTATTCTGGGGAGATCGTCATACTGCCCAACTACAGGAATTCCTTCCACGTGATCGATTGTTCCGTCATTGTTCAAAATGCCAAATATCTTTATACCGAGTTCTTTATGGGAAACGATACGCTTTACAAAACGATGAGTTTGTGGGCCTACTCCAATGATAAGAACGTGTCTAAGGTTGCGTCCGCGCCGACGTATAGTACCGAGCAAGAGTCTGAGGCAAAAGCGAAATAAAAATCCGAAGAGAACAACAAAAATAAAAAATAGTGCAGCTACCGTTCGAGGAAGGGTTACTTGAGCAAAGAAAGAGGTTCCTACCAAAATGCTCAGCCCAAGAAGAGAAAATCGAAAGATTCGATTACATTCAAATGCGAACGACGTGGTTCGCTTGGGATCGTAAAGTCCTGCTGCCCTGAATAACAAAAACCATAGCGGCAAAACAAATAATAAAGTCTTTACGTAAGGCGCAGTAGGCGGAACATAAGGAGTTGGGAAGATGGTATAAAATCGTACAAAAAACGCTGTCATCCACGCCGAGCTGATCACAAGGAGGTCAGTTAGAACTACAAGTGTTCGGAGAATCTCCTGATTTCTTCTTAACATAATATGATTCGCACCGAGTTTTATTCTTTTATATTTTGGAGTCTAGCGTTTACTTCAGCCTTCTGTCAGTGCAGCGCGTGGTCTATGACTTCACTTACACCATCAACTGAAATAATGGACAGGCTGTCTCGGACATACTTAGGTACCTCAGTCAGATCTTTCTCGTTACGCCGCGGTATAAGGACTGTTTTAACTCCCGACCGTGCAGCGGCCATCAGCTTATCCTTAATCCCTCCCACCGCGAGGACTCTTCCCCGCAAAGAGAGTTCTCCAGTCATAGCCAGAGTTCCGCTTGCTTTTTTTCCGGAAAGGACGGAGACGATGGCACTGGCTAACGCCACTCCTGCAGATGGTCCGTCTTTTGGAACCGCGCCTTCAGGGACATGTACATGAATTTCCCCTCCGGATAACACCGGGGAGGATAACCCCAGAGATTTAGCGTTAGCTCTTACCCAAGAAAGGGCGGTCTCTGCAGACTCACGCATGGTTTCGCCGAGTTGACCGGTGAGACGAAGTTTAACTTCGCCCGCACCGGCTGCCGTGGTCGCTTCTACAAACAAGATTTCACCTCCATGAGAGGTTGCGGCGAGACCAACTATAACACCTGGCTGTGTCGTCTCTTCTGTCGTATGGGGGAGGTGGGGTGGATTGCCTAACGACTCTTTAACAAAGCTTGAGTCGACAGTTAATGCTGTTTTAGGAGATTCTCTAACCACCTTAATCGCTAACTTCCTCATGAGGGCCGCTATTTGTCGTTCAGCGCTCCTCACTCCAGGTTCTCGAGTAAATTCTTCTACTAAGGTTTCAATTGCTTCTAATTTGAGATTGATTGAATTCGGTTCCAAGCCATGCTCGGCAGCCTGTTTTGGAAAGAGGTGTCTTCTTACGATCTCTATTTTTTCTGGCTGTGTATATCCTGGGAGTTCAATAATTTCCATGCGGTCGAGGAGAGCTTCCGGGATAGTCTCAAGACTATTCGCGGTAGCAATGAAGAGTATTTTCGAAAGGTCAAACGAGACTTCCAAATAGTGGTCGCAGAACGAGTCGTTTTGTTCCGGATCCAATACTTCTAAAAGAGCTGAAGCTGGATCCCCTCGGTAGTCCATTCCGGTCTTGTCTATTTCGTCAAGAAGAAAAACTGGGTTGCAAAATTCAATGCGCCTAAGATTTTGCAAAATTCTCCCAGGCATGGAACCAACGTAGGTCCGGCGATGTCCGCGTATTTCAGCTTCATCTCGGACTCCACCGAGTGAAGTACGGGTAAACTTCCGGCCCATCGCTTCGGCGATTGACTTTCCCAAAGATGTCTTTCCCACTCCAGGGGGTCCAACAAAGCAAAGTATTGGGGCCTTAGCCTCGGGTGCGAGTTTTTGTACCGCGAGATACTCCAGAATCCGCTCTTTCACTTTCGGGATTCCGTAGTGATCGCGTTCTAAGACGCTTCTTGCTTCAGCTAAATCGAGCTCGTCACCGGTTTCTGTGGACCAGGGTAGTTCGATGATGCATTCGAGATAGTTCCTGATGAGGTGACGTTCAGGGGCTTGACTTGGTAGAGAGGCGAGGCGCTTAAGTTCCCGATCACTTTGATCGCGAGCGTCGTCCGTTAACTGTAATTTTCCCAGACGATCTCTTAATTCGTCAACTTCACTTTGGCTTGAATCCGTACCTCCTATTTCGTTTTGAATATCACGCATTCTTTTTCGGAGTAATTGTTCTCGAATATCTGAAATTTCGAGTCGACCTGCTTGGGTTTTTAAAGCATTTTGGGTTTCAACAATTGTTATTTCCCGTTCGAGGTGTCGCATCAACTTTTCGAGACGCTTAGTGGGTGATTCCTCGGAGACAAAGTCGATCCTCTCCTCGGTAGAAAGAGGCAAGTTGGAGGCTATTAGGTCCGATAGCATTGCTGAGTTAGGTAAGTCTGTTAACCCCTTTTTCCATTCATTTGGATAATCTTGCCGAAGGTCTATTACTCGATGGGCCAAATTCAAAACTTTTGTTCTTTTTTCGGTAGCCAACTCGTCGTCAATACGAGGTTCTTTAATAATGTTCAGCCGCACGCCGAGATATGGGTTTAGGGAAGAGATTTCCAATAACTCAGCTCGGAGTAGGCCAATAATTACTGCTTGTCGTCCTCCTGCCCGAGTGTCGACGATTCGAATTACTCGGCTAATGCAACCCCAGCGGTGAAGTTCGGAGAGGTTCGGATTTTCTGTTTCAGGGTCACGTTGAGTTGCTACGAGGATCAGGCCCTCGGGCCCCGCAGCGTCTAATGCCGCCAGCGAGGCCGGTCGGCCTACCGCAAGAGGAATTGTCATGCCCGGGAAGACTACAGAGTCTCTAACGGGAAGGAGAGGCAATTGATCATTTAAAAGGATTGTCTCACCACCTGTCGTCTTAACTTTTAAAACGGCTCCGTCGTCCATTGTCCTCTCGCAATAGGTTTCAAACCTGAATCTATGAACCGATCCTAATAGGTCAACGCCCCGAGGGGTGTTTCAGGAAGAAGGCTCGCGAAGGGTTAGCTCACTTAGCGTCGGATAACTGGTGCCCGGAACTGGAGTCGAACCAGCACGACCTTGCGGTCACATGCTTCTGAGGCATGCGCGTCTACCAATTCCGCCATCCGGGCAGGATCTCGGAGACTAGAATGCGTCCGTGAAGTCGTCAATTGTTAAAGTCATGTCGCCGAGGTCCTGAAGCTTTGATTTAAACTGGTAAACAAAACTTCAAAAAGGGAAAACCTTTGCGGGATTATTTGCATCGGAGTGCACTTCTCATGCATTCTGCATATATGCGAATTTCTCAACAGGCAAGGTACGCGATTAGTAGTGTTTTCGACTTGGCTTACAATGGCCAAGGTAAGCCTGTTCAAGTCAGGGTGATTAGTAAAAGGCAGAGAATCCCTCTCAGGTTTCTTGAGCAAATTTTTCAGCGTTTACGGAAGGCAGGTGTGATAGAGGGGAAACGCGGCCCCGGTGGTGGTTACGTACTCTCTCATAAACCTGAAGATATCAGCTTGCTTACGGTGTTGGAGGCGGTAGAAGGACGAATTGCGAGCGAGAGCGAACTTGGTCAGGCCAACGATTCCAGGGTCGATTTCCGACCACGTTTCGTCTGGGGTTTAATGACAAACAGCCTCCGCAGCAGCTTGGAGCAAATAACGATAGAAAGTCTTGTCCGACGAGCTGCCCGCGAAGCGGTTCCAAGAAGCGAGCCTGGTAGTATGTACTTTATTTAGAAAAAGTGGAAGTTCGAGGGCTAGCGAGGAACTCGTATACGCTCGTGACCGATACTTCGTAAAGAGTTCTTGCGGCGAAGTTGCTTTCGAAGCCACCACGCTACACCGAAGACTAGTCCTACAGGTAGAACGCTTAAAAAGACTGTTGTCGCTATGAAGGCATCACGTTGAGCATCTTCGCGTGCTGAGCAAACTGCGCAGGCTAGTGCGGGTAATGGCAACCTAAGAGTTACTACGACAGTCGCTAAGGTTATTGCTCCGAGAAAATTTCTGAGTTTCATAGGTACATCGTCAAGTAAAGGGCGGGCCAAACACCGACGACGAAATACCAGAAAACCGCGGCAGTGTTCAAGACGCTGGCGGGTAGCCAGCCTCGACTGAGGCGATACCAGGCATAACCTACCCCGAAGATTGCAACGACTGCGTGGAGAGCATGAAGGCCTACGATCGAATAGAAAAAGCTACCCAGGGCACTAGACGTTAAGGTCAAGCCTTCTTTTATAAGAGCAATCCATTCGACTCCTTGGGAACCGACAAAGAAAAGACCTAGGCACATAGCCCCTAATAGAAATTTTGAACAAGAGTCAGGGTCTTTGCGATATTTTTTTTGTGCGACGAATAGGACAACCCCCGATGCTAGTAGTGCCACGGTATTGAGGGCGGTTTCTTCTAGGGGCAACCTGGGTTGACCGGGGGGTGGCCACAGAGGTGCCTGAGATTTTACTATAGCGAAACCACTAATAAAGCCCGCGAACATCATCACCTCGGCCACAACGAATATGATCATTCCGAGTACGCCGTCTTGGACGACGGGCTCTCTTGTCGACTCCGAAACTGGATAGACGTTCGAACGGGTTCTTCTCTTCATATTTTCAGGCCCTGTCTTTATCGGAGCGGTCTTAGTGGCCAGCTCCATCACCGATCTCTCCAGCTTCATACGCGAGGTTTTCTTGTATCCACGCAGGTTTGACCCAGTTGCTCCCAGTTTCCTTCATAACGTCAGGCGCTACGGCCATGAAGAAAAGCAGCATAAAGACCAGCATTGTTACGAGCATATAGGTGACAAAACGAGGCTCAATGCTTACGTGCATGAAGTTTCGCGCAACCATATAAGCTTTAACAATCGCGATCCCAAAAGCCGTAATGAGGGTCACCCACTGTATTCCAAGCTCAGGTCCGGCAATGCTTATGGCCAATAACAGAAGTAGCCACCAATAGACTTTCCAGTAGTTCGGATGTGCATGTTCTGACACGATGTCCCTCTTTATTTAGCGATGTAGAGTAATGGGAAGAGAAAGATCCACACTAAGTCAACGAAATGCCAGTAGATCCCTATGATTTCAACCCGGTGTAAGTCTCTGCCTTTTTTTGCCGCCGCAGCGACGATAAGCATGATTACTACACCAGCAATTACGTGTAGAGCATGTAGCCCGGCCGCGGTGTAGTAAAACGACCAAAATGTGTTGGTAGTAATTGTGTACCCATGTGAAATCTCATAGGTCCACTCGAATGATTTAACAACAACAAAAATCAGGCCACCTGCGGCAGTGATCAGTAAGCGTTTTGCTGCTCCCGGTCCATCTCCGTTTACAGCGCACTTGTGTGCGAGTACAGCCGATAAGCTGGAGGTAAGGAGCACGAACGTGTTTAGGGCGCCAACCCAAGTGGTCGTATGGGATGCATAATCTGCCCATAGTCCATGAGCGAGCCTGTGCATCAAGTAGGACATCAGGATTCCGCCGAAAATCACAATTTCCGACGCAATGACCCACCAAACTGCCAATCGAGCAGTAGGAACCCCTGATACGCTTCGTGTATTTGCAATCGGTCTCATCTGTCCCTCAATATTGTGGTTTATGCTGGTTCATTCTGTGGCCAGTAATCTTCGTCTCTGTCAGGATGGCTAAATTCGTAGGGGCCTCGGTATACCGTTGGTAACTCCTTGAAGTTTCCGTGGGGCGGAGGTGTAGGCGCTACCCATTCGAGCGTATTAGCCTTCCAGGGGTTGTCCGGAGCCTTTTCCTTGCTCATCCAGCTTTTGATGCAGTTGTAGAAAAATACAAATTGAAACGCGAGCATCACGAGGAGGGAAACAGTTGCGAAGATGCGGATGGCCTGCATCTCAGGAGTTGCTAGCTCCGGGTAGTTCGAGAAGTCAAAAATTCGGCGGTGTTGTCCGGCGACTCCCAAGTAGAAGAGGGGAATGAAGATGGCGTTGAACGGTATGATCGAACCCCAAAAGTGAATTTTCCCCAGACGTTCGTCCATCATTTTCCCAAACATCTTCGGGAACCAATAGGTGAATCCTGCAAATGTTCCAATTATCGCGATTGGATAAAAAGTGTAGTGGAAGTGAGCAAGTACGAAGTACGTATCGTGCATGTATATATCAGCACCACTTGCACCCAAGAATATCCCTGTGACGCCTCCAATCAGGAAGGTTGCGATAAATGACAATGCCCATAGCATCGGGGTCGTAAGGCTAATAGACCCCCCGTAAAGAGTCGCAATGTAAACAAAGCACAACTCCGCGATTGGGACCGATATTAACAACGTGGTGATTGTGAAGATGTTCGCCATCCGAGGGTCTATACCCGCAACGAATTGATGGTGGGCCCAAACGGTGAAGGACAGAACCCCCGTAGCAAACGTCGTCATTAAGACTGTTCGATATGCAAACAACTTCTTTCGTGAGAAGGTACATATTACGTCTGCGGTAATACCAAGAGCGGGAAGCAGGACCACGTAAACTTCGGGGTGTCCAAAGAACCAAAACAGGTGCTGCCAAAGGATGGGGTCTCCTCCTTTGTTAGGATCAAAGAACGCTGTTCCTACTTGCTGGTCCATGAAAAGCATTGCTGCTCCAGCGAGAAGGGGACCCACTGAAGCCATAAACAGGATGCTCGCGATTACGATCATCCATACGACGATGGGAATGTCGTATAGTCTCATTCCGGGCGCTCGTGAGTTCATTGCGGTGGTGACGAAGTTTATTCCTCCAAGGAGAAAAGCAATGAATTCGAGCCCTACCGCCACAACCCAAATAGAGGACCCTAAGGGGGTGAGGCTGTATTCAGCCTTGGCTGAAAGGGGAGGGTAAGCAGTCCAAGCCCCTCCAAAGGCACCTCCTGGAACAAAAAAGGACGTAAGAAGAACAACAGCAGAGAGGAGAAAAATCCAGTAACTGAGCATGTTGATGCGCGGAAATACCATGTCGTCGCAACCGAGCATCAATGGTATCAGGAAGTTGCCGAAGGCGGCGATCAAGACTGGCATTGCTACCCAGAAAATCATGATTGTCCCGTGGTTTGTCACTAGAGAGTTGTAAACAGCCGGAGTGACAAGGCCAAATAGAGGGACGTCCATTCCCGGAAACGCAAGCTGCATTCTGAAGGCGTAAGCCATGAAGGCTCCGATGAGTCCCATAGCCATACCGGTGAACATGTATTGCTTGGCAATCATCTTGTGATCGGTAGAGAAGACATACTTCCATATAAAAGACGGATCGTGGTGTTCGTCGTGACTTGCATGTGTCGAGATGGTTTCAGCCATTTATCTACCGCCCTTCATTTGAAGCGAGCAAAAGGTTCTCGCCTCGGGGGTTGTTTTTAGCCATCCAAGAATCGTGTTGTTCTTTGGACTCTATGAATATACGCGCTCCCATAAGCCCGTGTCCTATCCCGCAGATTTCAGCACACTGAATATCGAATTCGCCAGTGAGAGTTGGAGTGAACCAGCCCATAATGGTCCTTCCGGGGATGGCATCCTGTTTGAGCCTGAAAACTGGCACGGAGAAGTCGTGAAGGACGTCACGGGAGTGAAGTTCGTAATGGTAGAGTTGGTCAACTTCAACGTGTAGCTCGTCGTTCTTGATGATGTCATCCGCTGTATCGAGTTTTCCGTCTGGGCCAGGGTGTGTAAAGGTCCACGCCCATTGAGACGACATGATTCTTACGGTTCTATCAGTGGGGGGTAGGTCCTGCTTAACGTCGTACCAAACTTTTACGGCGGCCACGACTATGAAAACATCGCAGACCAAGACAGCGATATGTGGATAGGTGATCCATTTCTTTTGATGTTTTTCTTCACCAGAGATGTACTCGGCTTTTGGTGAGTTTTTCTTCCTGAACTTCATTATGAAGTAGAAGAAAATCCCTTCAGACAGGATGAACCAAAATGCCACAAACCAAAATACGAGCTCCCAGACAAAGTCAATGTCTTTGGCGTAACTGGATGCGGCCGGAACTAAAGCTTCAATTAACATTTGGTGCTGCCTTTCTTCGAGGGGCTTAAAGCACAAAAATCAGGACGGCAACGCAGAACGCGCCTATCCCGGCCATACTGATAAAAAAAAGTCTGCTAGCTAATTCGTCCGGCGGATAAGCCTTGCCCATTCTTTACACCTCTCCTGGAGCTCTACTTCGAGAGCGTCATGATGTAGGAAATTACATCGTTGATGGCTTGGTCGTTCGCCAACGCCATTGCCATAGGTCTCATTAAAGCTCCCGTAGTGTCTTTCGGGTTAGAGCCCCGAATTCCTGTTTTGAAATTGTATATTTGGGTCTTCAAGTACCAATCAGTGTGGTTTGTAAGTTTCGGAGCGTTTAGTGGCTGCAGTCCCTCACCGTTTGCACCATGACATGATTGACAGAGTCCGTAGAGAGCCTTTCCCTTTGTTGCGTCTCCCCCTTCGATCGTGGCTTCGGAGGTAACAGGCGTAAGGCTTGAGACATAATTTGCAACGGCGACAAGGTCCTCGTCAGTTTTGAGCCACATGGACATAGGTCGCATTCTCATTCCAGCGATGTCTTCATGGTGGATACCGCGAGCTCCATCGCGAAACTTCCGGAGCTGAGCCTCTAGAGACCAAAGTTCTAAGCCGGCTATTGAAGGCGCCAGGGACAAGGCCATCCCCTCGCCTTGAAGTCCATGGCATTGGCTGCAAAGTTCGAAAAGTTGCTCTCCTCGTTTATTTTCTTCTGCAGCTGACGTGTTCGAAAAGGCCAACAGTACCAGGCCGGTTCCGCACAGAACTCGAAGTACATACTGCCAAAGCCCGATTCTTTTCATCTTCTCCCCTCACCGCAAATTTCTGCAGCCACCGTTTTTGCTTTTCACCAAGCGGATGCGTGACCTAGCTTAGTATTTCGCTCAGTTGATGCGAGACTTAACCGGCGACTAATTTGGCTATTTACCTCTCAGCGTGACCGATATCGTCTTTTCTGATCCGCTTTTCGACCCCCCCCTGAGCCTTCGGCACCTGACTGACACAAAATCTTGCATAGTTTGCTAGCAAAGCGATACCCGAACCGCCAATAATTTCAGGACTTTGGGTTTCCGTTGGGCGAGCACAAAGGTAGTAGGAGGTGACTTGTTTAAAAGCTTAAACCGAGTTTGTTCTGAACGAGGTCAGAAAATCAGTCCAAACTTCGTCCGAATCGTCTCTCGGTAGAGGGAAATATAACGAAACGCGGTCCAGGAGGCCGTCATACCTCTCTCGAAGTTTAGCTGCTAAATCAGTAGGTTTCGCGACTACGGCAAATTCCTCGATGAGTCTGTCAGGTATCAGCTCTGCCATTTGTCTCCACTCTCCCGACCTGGCCTTGGCAGAAAGATCTTTCGCGATTCCGCCAGCGTCGTGGTAGTCCAGAACCGCCCGGTAGTTTGGCGTCGAGGCGTAGAAGGAAATTTGTCGACGTACCTCCGCCTCAGACTCGTCCAATTCGGCTTGAGTTTCTCCGGTAACTGCAAAGACAGGAGCGTAGAGACCGATATCTTCTTGAAGGCGGTTTTCTGAAGATGCTCCTCGACTAATTGCCGGGCGGATCACATCTCTCACATAGCCAGCACTGTGCATCGGATGGACGTGAAACCCATCCGCGACTTCCCCTGCAATCCGACACATGCCGGTATTTACTCCGGCAATCCATATTGGGATATGTGGGTTGTCTATAGCCCCTGGGTTGAAAAAAGGATTCATCAACGTGAATTGATAAAACTCGCCCTTGTAGTCAGGCCTGTTTCCTTTTTGAAATGTGTCCCAGATAGACCGCAGACAGCGAATGTAGTCAGCTAGACGCTTAGCAGGTTGGTCAAAAGGCATTGAAAAGCGACGCTCAACGTGGGCGCGGACCTGCGTTCCGAGACCCAAGTGGAATTTTCCGTTGCTTGAGCTTTGTAAGTCCCAGGCGACTTGAGCCATGGAGAAGGGACTTCTCCCGAAGGCAACGGAAATATTGGTTCCGAGGTCAAGGTCCGCCCCCCTGGAAGCGGCCACTGCAAGGGGAAGGAATGGGTCATGTTCGGCTTCGAAAGTCCAGAGCCCGTCGATTCCGAGTCGTTCAAATCGCTCGACATGTGCCGGGATTCCTGAGAGGTCGAACGTGCGGAGCATTGTGTCAAACTTCATTAGACGCCTTTCCGTGTCTCTTCAGTAAAAGAGTCCAAGTAGCGCAAGATAAGAACGCGTGCTTTTCAAATTGCGGGCATGCCTTCAAAAACCTCCTTTATTAAAATTAACTACTAAATTGATAGGTTTTTATAGAATTATTGAGAAATTCTGCGAATATTCTCGCCTTAATGAAAGGATACGAGCTCTAATGGTGCCATTTTGACTGAGAAATCAGTTCCTGCTCCAGCAGGCGGAAGAATTGAGGTTAACGAGGAGATTCCTGAACTTGCGATTCTTCCGTCCCTTTGGAACGAGCTTTGCTCTCACGCGGTGGAGACACTCCCGGAGGAGTGCTGCGGCCTGATTGGTGGAGTCGAGGAGCAAAAGTTTCGCTCCGTTTACCGGTGCAGAAACGATATGACGTCGCGACACAAAAACGACCCCGAGGAATTTCCTCGTGACGGGGCGACTGCCTTCTATATGAATGAGAGTGATTATCTGGCATCGATGGACATGGCGGACAAGGATGGTGAGTTAATAACTGCCGTTTACCACTCTCATGTAGGAGTGGGGGCGTATTTTTCGGAACTTGATCAAGTATTTGCGAGTCAGCAACTCTTTCCGTTACCTGAAGCTCATCATTTCGTTATCTCTGTTCTAGAGGATAGAGTTCACGAAATCGCAAGCTTCAACTGGCAAGGAGAGGCTTTCGTGGGCCGCCGTTTGACATCGGCAGGGTCCTTGTAAACGCACGCTTAGAGATTTTAAGGAAAAGGTGAAAGCAAGTTGAGTGAAGAAAAACAAAAATTTGATCTTGTACCCGTCCATGGTGGTCTTCCTGAGCCTGTTGACCGTACTACTCGTCTAGTGGACAGGTCCCACCTTTTGAGAGAGGCGGTGACAATGCCGCAAGTGCGAATTCTACCCGCGGACCTTTCAACGCTGTATCGATTTGCTGATGGAGGATTGTCTCCTTTGGAAGGGCCGATGACAGAGGGGGAGTGGCATAGATCCCTTGACGATGGAACCGTTGAAAGTAGAGGAGAAGAATACGCTTGGACGATTCCTATGTCGTTCCCCATAACAGGGCGAGAAGCCAAGGCACTCACTCCGGGGTCAGTTACCGCCCTGTGTAACGAACATGGCGAGGTGGTTGGGATTCTTGAAGATATTGACGTGTTCGAATGGGATAAGAGGAAGTTTGTCGAGTCTGTTTACGCGACTGACAGATTGGATCATCCAGGAGGCAGAATTGTTGAACGAGATGAGCGCTCCACGCTGGTAGGTGGTCGGCTTAAGGCACTTCCTCAACCTGTTAATTCTGATTTTGGTCGGTACCAACTTTCTCCTATTTCCACGAGGTTGTTGATCAAGGAGCGCAAGTGGGAACGTGCTCTAGCTTTTCAGACTAGAAACCCGCTGCACCGTGCACATGAGTATGCTTTGGTTGCAGGAGCTGAGCGTCTTACGAAATCTGGCTTTTTCACTGGAGTAGTCTTAAACCCTTTGGTAGGTCAGCTTAAGGGTGACGACCTGCCTGCAGAAACAAGGATGCGTTGTTATCGGGTCTTGAAAGAACGACAACTTCTTGGTGAAGGCGATTGTGATCCAGAAATCTGGGATAGGGCCGGGTACCAAATTAATGAAGTCTTTGAATTGATAGCCCTAGATATCAAGATGTATTACGGCGGTCCGAAAGAAGCCGTTATGCATGGAATATATCGACAAAATTATGGATTCACGGATTTGGTAATCGGGAGGAAGCATGCAGATGCTCCCTTCGAAGACGGAACTCCCATTTGGGGAGATTTCGATGCTCAGGAAGTTTTCGATAAAATTCCGGGCAAATTGGCGATCGAGCCTTGTAAAATAGGATTTGCAGCTTTTTACGAATCTCTTGGCCGGGTTGATTTGACTGAAAATCACCCGGACGAGAAACCCGTCGCGGTAAGCGGTAGCGAAGTTCGCAGGCTCCTGGGGGAAGGGGTAAGGCCAGATCCTAGAATCCTTCGGCCGGAAGTGGCCGATATCTTGATTGAGACGTACAAAGCATCTTAGGAACTCTAACTAGACCTTCGGTCGGGTCGAGGTGCATATGCGAATTGGAGTACCAAAAGAGGTAAAGGACCAGGAGTACCGAGTTGGGTTAACACCCGACGGGGTCCGGATTTTAGTCGAGCGAGGCCACGAGGTCGCTATTGAGTCGGCTGCGGGTGAAGGAAGTGGCTTTGGGGACGAAACTTACCTTGCTGCAGGAGCTCAAGTGGCTGGCCGGGAGTCACTCTTTGGCGATAGCGACTTGGTTGTGAAGGTTAAAGACCCGACACCGGCTGAGGTGGCTCTTCTTAGCCGGGACCAGGTTCTTTATACCTATTTGCACTTGGCGGCTGCGCCGGAGCTCACGGCAAAGTTGTTGGATCGTGAAGTAAGAACGATCGCATACGAGACAATCCAAAACGAAGACGGATCATTTCCAGTTTTAGCGCCCATGAGTGAAGTGGCTGGTAGGCTTGCCACTCAAATTGGCGTCACTTTGCTCCAGAAAAACCGAGGGGGCAAAGGGCTCCTTGTTGGTGGAGTTCCTGGAGTGATGAGAGGGAGAGTAACGGTGGTGGGTGGTGGCATTGTTGGTATCAATGCGCTGAGAGTGGCACACGCGCTAGGAGCGGAGGTTGATGTTCTAGACATTGATCTTCGTCGCCTTGCGTACATCTACGATATCTTCCACGGCGAACTCAACACGCTTTTCTCAAATCGAACCAATATCGAACGATCGGTTCTCGAGAGTGACCTTGTAATTGGTGCGGTCTATACGCATGGAAGGCGGGCGCCAACACTTGTAACCGAGGAGATGGTGAAGAAAATGGAGTCGGGCAGTGTCGTGGTAGATGTAGCGGTTGACCAGGGGGGCTGTGTTGAAACTATCAGGCCCACTACGCATTCCGATCCCGTTTATAAGCTCCATGACGTTATTCACTATGGAGTTTCTAACATGCCAGGCGCTGTGCCTCGCACGTCAACCTTCGCTCTGACGAATGCAACATTCCCCTTCATTGAGGCTATCGCGCAATTTGGAGTAGAAGCCGCAATTCGAGCCGACCCTGCTCTAGCCAAGGGGGTAAATACTTGGGATGGCCATCTCGTTTGTGAGGGAGTTGGAGAATCGCTGAGCCTCCCATGGGAATCGATCGAAACCTTTTTCTACTAATTATCTACTGTGGAATGATCTTGGACGGCGATTATTTTTCTCCATTTGGTTGGTTTTTTTCGAAAATGATTCGCAGTCCTTCGAGGGTTAGAAAAGGCTCTACCTTTCGAATGGTTTTGCTCTCTTCGGAAATTCTTTGGGCGAGTCCGCCCGTTGCAAGAACATCAACGGTATCGGTTAGCTCTTCCTGGATTCGGTTTACCATGGCGTCGACCATTCCCGCATATCCGTAAAGCAGTCCGGATTGCAATGATGCGGTGGTAGTTCTTCCTATTACACTCGGCGGACGAACAATCTCCACGCGATGGAGCATTGATGCTCTTTCGAAGAGGGCTTCCATCGAGATGTGGACACCTGGGAATATCGCTCCACCAAGGTATTCTCCTGTCGCCGAGACGCAGTCGAAAGTTGTAGCTGTCCCAAAGTCAACTGCGATGACGGCACCACCTGCGATCTCGTAAGCTGCAACTGAGTTAACGATTCGATCCGCTCCCACCTCTCGAGGGTTTTCATAACGGACTGGCATACCGGTACGGATTCCAGGTCCGACAATTTGAGGGCGAGAGGGGAATAATTTTAAGCAGACGCGTTCCCAAATAGGCACCAAGGGTGGAACTACACTAGATACTATTACATGATCGACATCTTGAATATTCCTATGCGCTGCTTCGAAGAGTGAACGTAGAACTAAAGTTAATTCGTCAGAAGTTTGATCCCTGCGTGTACCTATTCGCCAGTGCTCTGCCAAGTTTCCTTTCTTCTCGTCATAATCGAAGAGGCCAAGGGATACGTTGGTGTTTCCAACGTCAACGGCCAAGAGTTTAGGATGCATCGGGTGTTTTCCCTCGTAAGTCGGTTGCCTCTAATGCTAAGTCTGCTGCTTTGGAAGAATGGGTAAGAGCTCCGATTGAAATCCTATGAACTCCAGTTTTGGCGATTTCATTAACGGTCTCTAAGGTAACTCCACCCGAGGCCTCTAGAATGCATGATGTACCAAACTGTTTAACAAATTCACGTAATTCAGAGACGCTTCGATTGTCAAGCAGAAGAGAATCTATTCCGCACCCAAGTGCTTCTTCGGCGTCCTCGAGGCTTTCCACTTCTACTTGTAACCAAAGGTGTTCGGCCGCCGCGTTCTTGACCGCTTGAATTGCGATTCCGACACCCCCCGCTGCTGCAATGTGGTTGTCTTTGATTAAAATCGCATCATAAAGTCCTGACCTATGGTTTCTTCCTCCTCCTATGCGAACTGCGTACTTGTCAAGGACTCTCCAGCCGGGGATGGTCTTTCTGGTGTCCACTATGGTGACTCCGGTCTCTGATACAGCAGAAACGTAACGTTTGGTCTCCGTTGCAATCCCCGACATTCTTTGAACGAAATTTAATGCAGTGCGCTCTGCAGCAAGGATAGCGATCGCGGTGCCTTCTATAGTCGCGACTACACTACCAGCAGAAGCGCTGCTCCCATCTTTTAAGTGACTTTCAAAGCGGATCGTTTCATCTAGTTGCCTAAATGTGGCTTCGGCGAGTTCTAAACCGCAAACGACTAGACTCTCTCTAGCCTCAAGGCGGCTGGAAATTTTCAAAAAGGGATCAAGTACTGCTTGGCTCGTCGCGTCTCCTGTTCCGAGGTCTTCGGCCAGGGCACGATCCAGTAACGCAGCCCATGTGCTGCTGGGGGGGGTGGTTATGTTGTTGGGCACGGTTCAATTCTACACCAGAGCGAGGAGCTTGGTTCTGATTTCGGAGGTCCTCAAAGAACCGTGGTAGTTTTTTTTAGGCCTGGAGGTGTATTTGCCTTTTTCTGAATCTTAAAACTAGTTGCTGTTTAGCTAGTCTGCTTACCTGGAGTTGGATAAGACTATTCATTCGAGATTCTCTTTTGGTTGAGCGATAAGTCAATAAGAACGGGAGGTCGACTAATTTCGGCGGGAAGTGTTTATGCGGGTTGAGGACCTTGAGCGGGATATGACGAGTGTTGTTCCAACTTCTCAATCTCGGGATTCCGATTTTCTTTTTCGAAATATGACCCAGTCATGTTTGGCGGCGTGTGGAGAACTCCGTTCAAAGAGGGTTCTTGATGTGGGGAGCGGGTTTGGTCAAGATGCTTTTGCCCTTGCGAGCAAAGGTGCTTCTAGTTTTGGAACAGATCCTTCGGGACGAATGACGAATTGGGCTCGAGAAACTTATGGTAGCCAGGTGAGCTGGGTTCAAGCCTGGGGCGAAGCTCTGCCGTTTGCTGATCGGACATTTGATGCGGTCCTTTGTAAAGGGTCTTTAGATCATTTTAAAAATCCCGATGCTGCTATTTTTGAATTTGCCCGAGTCGTCAAATGCGAAGGGAGGGTTGTGGTGGCTGTTGCCAACTTCGAGTCATTGTCCTGTCGGATCGCAAGATTAGTCGACTTGATTTTTCCTAGAGGCCGTTATGGGATTCGAAGACCGTTCGAGGTTCCATCCGACCATTTTACTCGGTATGACCCCGAGTTGCTTCTGGGACGTCTTTCCCTCCAGCTTTCAATAGAAGATATCGGAGGTGTTTCTCTTGGGTGGGGGCTCGAGCTCTATTCGAGATGGCTTGCTCGGAGAAGCGCTAGAACCTCAAGGATTGTATTGGAGCTTGCCGATAGGTTAGCTCGTCGCTTGCCTCAGTTGGCTGATGTCTTGGTTGTAACAGGAAAACCTCGGCGTTCTTCTATAACTTGACGGTAAATGTTTACTGTCTTTTCTGCGATTGCAGTCCAGGAGAAACGGCTCTTCGCAGATGCGGTGCCTGCGTGCCCAAAGGCCGCTCGTTTGGCGGAATCGCTTTCTATTAAATTGCGAAGGGCATTGGCAAGGACCTCAGGTTTACCGCTTGGCACGATACTTGC
>Ga0310344_10001758_pt1 | contig 16425 bp, 16 predicted proteins | sample HC15DNA20200_MG_FD_203801 | JGI IMG/M metagenome (GOLD analysis project Ga0310344, IMG submission 203801) | Marine microbial communities from station ALOHA, North Pacific Subtropical Gyre - HC15-DNA-20-200_MG | ecosystem: Environmental > Aquatic > Marine > Oceanic | place: Pacific Ocean: North... | reverse complement strand
CACACCTATTTATGACTGATTTCTATGAGCATTTTTGCAATTCGATCCGCTGCATTCATCCTTGAAATCGATTTGGCCGCTTGTATCATCGAGTGTCTCAATTTATCGTCGTTAAACAACTGTTGTATGTGCATGAGCAGACATCTGGGAGACAAGTTTGATTCGTCAATCATCACACCTGCCCCGGCATCGGCGATTATCCGTGCATTCCATTTCTGATGGCCATCCGCAAATTCACCCGGGATCAATATTGACGGCGTGGCTGTAGCGGTTAATTCGTGGACACTACCGCCGGCCCTAGAGACTGCTAATGAGGCAGCGCTTAGCAGGTCTGCCAGACCTTGGGACACAAACCCTGTGGGGTAATAGCGTGAAGCTTCTTTTGTCTCTAGTTCACTGCGCAGTGCTTCAAACTGAAGCTTGTCTTTGTTGCCGGTAATGTGCACGACAGACATGTTTTTCAGCAATTGTTCCAGTATTGGACCTATTGCCTCGTTGATGGTAGTGGATCCTTGGCTTCCTCCAAGGATTACCAATATTGGTAGGTCCGTTGGTAGTCCGAATCTGGCAAAGGCTTTTTCTGGTTTTTGACAATTAAATTCTGGCCTTAGTGGTAGACCTGTGACAATTGCTTTTTTGCTACCGAGGGCCGATCTTGCTAGGGAGGAGGTGACGGCTATTTGTTTTGCAAATCGTGCTTGCAATTTTGCGGCACGTCCAGGTAGCGCGTCGCTTGTGTAAAGGACCAGAGGTATGTCTAACACCCAAGCTGCTAGTGACCCTGGTATAGATGCGTAAGCTCCGGTGCTTAACACTACGTCTGGTTTGTTATTACGCATGTAGCGCAATGTCTTAAGGGCTCCGACGGCATTTGCGATAATTCGGTAAGGGGCTAACCATCTGGACCCTACAACTGCTACCCCACCTCCTGATATGAACTTCAATCCCTCTTGTTCGTAGAGTTGCCGGTCAATGTCCCGATTGGACCCGATGGCGATTATCTCAATAGGCGACACCAAAAGTTGGAGTGCTTTGGCGATTGATATCGCAGGAAGTATGTGGCCGGCGGTTCCTCCACCGCATATTGCCAGCTTCATGGTTTTTGTGACATATGGCTTGCCCGAGCAATATTTAAGAGTATGCCCATCATTATTAGGGATATTATTAGTGAACTTCCCCCCGAGCTTATGAACGGTAACGGAAGTCCTGTTACAGGTAGGTGTCCTGCTACTACCAGTATGTTCACGAAGGCTTGCATTGTGATTTGGAAGCTAATACCTGCTGCTAAGCACTGTCCGAACGTGTCGGGAGCATGTGCTGCAATCCACAACCCACGGGCAAGTAATGTCATGAAAATTACTACTATTAGGCTTGTGGCTAATAACCCTCCTTCTTCACCAATGACTGCCAGGATTGAATCTGTTGGGGCCGCTGGGAGATATTGGTATTTCATCGTGCCCATGCCGAGACCTTTACCTGCTATACCGCCTGATCCGAGAGCCAAAAGAGTCTGTTTGGCCTGGTAGGCGTCCCCAAGTGGATCTAAAGACGGGTCTAGGAAAGAACGGACACGTGTCCATTGATATGGATTCAGTGCAACAGATACCAATCCAGCTATTGCTGCCAAAGTTGGCACTGCGATTAGGTGTCTCCATTTTGTACCCGATACCAGTCCTATGGCACCTCCAATTGTGAGAATAATTAGAGATGTTCCCAAGTCTGGCTGGGCGACAATTAACAACGTTGGAATTAACAAAACCGCTAGCCCAAAGCTGAAAGTTTTGAGTGACCCAATACTACTGGAACTGGATTTTCCAGCTCCGTAGCTCAAAAGCAATAACAAGGATAGCTTTGTGAGCTCGCTTGGTTGAAATGAAATCAGCGGCGTGTTTAACCATCTTCGAGGGCCATCGCCTTCTGCTACTCCAGGTACTAGTAGAGCAGCGAGGAGCAGAACGGAAATTGTATACAAGACCCATGACTTGGATCCATATCTGCGATAGTCGATTTGTGCTGCCACAATGCATAGGCCAAACCCAATGGCAGTGATACATAAATGACGTAATGTTTCGGCGCCGAACAAAGTTGGATTCTCTGCTCCTTGCGGCATTCGTGCACTTGTTACGGCTACAAGACCAACTAATGGGAGCATTACTGCAATTAGTAGTAGCACTGGATCCAATTCTGGCCATGCCACCATATCTGGCTCAAAGAGACGGGACCGACGTTTGACAACATTGTTCATGTCTGGCTTTTCCCAGGCACGCCTTTGTATCGAAATACTCGATTTACCATTCGCCTAAACACTGGTGATGCTACTTGTGACCCCCAGGTTCCACGCTGTGGCCTGTCAATCTTTACCATAATCAGAATCGAAGGTTCTTCTAAAGGTCCAAACCCTATATAACTTGCTATGGTTTGTTCCGGCAAGATACCACCATTGTCTGAGATCTCGGCTGTTCCTGTTTTACCTGTTGTTTCATAATTGGTACTTAGAGATTTGTTCCCTGCAACAGCATGTTCAGCGTCGTACATCATTTGTTGTAGAGTGCGGACAGTGGATAGCTTCAGGATTCGTTTTTTATTGATGTCCGTATCAGTTATCGATCCAGTGGGGTTAATAATGGACCGGACAACTCTAGGCTGTACTAATTCTCCCCCATTGGCTATAGCGGAGAATGCAGATACCATTTGAATTGGTGTTACAGAAATGCTTTGTCCGAATGAATTGGCGGCAAGGTCGGAAGGGTACCAAGTTAGGGATCCTCTGGTTTTGACGAGCCCATCGACTTCGCCGGCCAAATCGATCCCGCTTTGGCGACCGAAACCAAACAGGTCCACGTAATCGTAAAACCTATCTGCACCCATGCGATTGGCTACCCACAAAGCACCTGTATTAGATGAATTAGCCAGCACACTGGTCATGCTTTGGTTCGGATACGTTTTCTTGTCCCAATTTTGGAATTCTAATCCCCAATACTCGTATATGCCTGGCAGATTGTGTGTGGAATGGGGTCTAATAGCCTCCGCGTCTAGGGCTGAAGCCATGGTAAATATTTTGAATGTAGATCCTGGGTCATAAATCAGGGATACTGCAGGATTGAGAAAGGATCTGCTCCAGCCGTTATAGCTATGCAAGGATCCCGGGTCAAAAACAGGTCTGTTGGCCATAGCCAGGATGTCACCATTTCGCGGGTCGGCCACTATGATAGACCCACCTTCAGAACCGTAAGTGGCTAAAGCTGCTTCTATTTCTTGCTCGGCTATATGTTGTATACCGCGATCTATAGTTAACTGAAGGGAGCTGCCGTCTCTGGCAGCGAGTGGATCGTACCGTCCTACAGGAATAGGTTTGCCACTGGGATCCAAATCACTAATAATCCGGCCGGGCTGACCAGTTAGTTCTAAGTCATAAAATCGTTCAACACCGGATTGTCCCACGCCTTCACCATTAACAAATCCCACCACATGGGCACCCAATTCACCACTTGGATAACTGCGTCTGGAAGTTGGTTCGAGTCTTAGGCCACCGAACTCCCCGGAGGTTATGGCGAGTCTTATCTGCCTTGAGGGACCGGCTTCCACTTGTCTGGCGAGTACTGTGTATTTTGATTTCTGGTCAGACAAAGCTTGAGACAGCTTTTCTGGACTTTGATTTAAGACAGTGGCGAGCCAGGAAGTAGTTCGTTCCACTCCATATTCAACGACAACGTTAGGAGAGGCGATTAGGGTGTTTACAGATCTTGACATTGCCATTACTGACCCGTCTCTTGCCATTATTTGTCCGCGTTGTGATGCGACGATGCGCTCCCGGCGCTGCTGTATGCTAGCTGACGCAGATAAGGCGCCAGCATTATGCAGATGCGAGTTTATGAGTCCATGCATCGAACCTGTTGCAAGAATTCCTCCGAACCCTCCCATTAGTAGAAGGCGTCGACTCAGCTTGGGTTTACTAGACACCTTTTTTGTGTGTTTGGTGTTTTGAGTCATCTTGTACTTTTATCTTCAGTTGTCGACTGTTTGTGGGAATCCACTAATGCTTTTATATAGATCAGGGCCCTTTGGATCCGGTCTTCGGTCTTTTCAGGGGGTCGGCTTGGCCAAATGATTGGTTTTAGGGCGTCTTTATTCGTGTAAGATGAGTCTGCGTTGATCTCTCTTTCAGCCTCTACCAAGTCTAGATCAAAGTAGGCAGCTCGCTCGATCTCCCCTATATCATTGGTTTCAGCGATTTGGCTCTGAAGCGCATGCTTTATCTCTAGTTCATAAGCCAGGTCCTGCTCTAATTGTCTAAGTTCACCGCCCATAGATACGAGAGTAGATATCTTTAGAACATAAGCCATTGACACTATGAATACGCCTAAGAAGGCAAGTAACATTATACGGCTAGGCTTGAGTAGCTGTAGGGTTCTGATCTTTGGGAGCACAGTCCTTCGAACCCCGGGTCTTTTTAGTAACCCCTCTAAGGCCATGATTAGGTTGCCATGCGAGCGGCGCGTAATCTAGCGCTGCGGCACCTAGGATTACTTGCGATTTCAGTTGGACACGGTCTCACGGGTCGTGGGGTCAGTATGTCTAGCAAGCCGTCTTTGGCCGCTGCTCGAAATATACGCTTGACCTTGCCGTCTTCGAGGCTATGGAAGCTTATAACTACTATACGTGCGCCTCGGCAACATACCTTCAGTGCTTCAGAAATACCTGTTTCCAGGTTGTCTATCTCGTTATTTACGTGTATTCGCAATGCTTGAAAGGTCTTTGTTGCCGGATGTAGCCGTCTATTCTTAAATCCAACAGTTCGTATAATTAGATTTGCTAGAGTGAGTGTGCTAGCGATCGAAGTTCGCGATCTTTCTCTTACAATGGCTCTAGCTATTCGTCTGGAATTTCGTTCGCCACCCAAGGTAAATAAGAGATCGGCCAATTGTTTTTCCGGGGTGTGCTTGATGACTTCGCTGGCTGGCTTACCTGTGCTCTGGTCCATTCGCATATCCAAAGGTCCGTCTAACTTAAAGGAAAATCCTCTGTTTGCATCGGATAGTTGATGCGAAGAAATACCGAGATCCATCAACACTCCATCAACTGCCGGGAAATTCGTTTCATTAACCACCGATTGCATGGATGCTAGATTGCTATGGGCAAGGACTATTCGATTGCCAAATTCCTTGAGAATTGATCTGCCATTAGATATGGCATTAATGTCAGCGTCTATTGCTAAAACCCGGCCACCTGGGCTGTTTTCCTTGAGTATAGAAGTGGCATGGCCACATCCTCCTAGGGTAGCGTCGATGAAGTTTTGGTTGATCTCAGGACGCAGATATTTCATGACTTCTTGTGTCATGACGGGTATGTGAACGGTGGAATCTATCATCTTGATTTGAACACGAGAGGTGGCGAGTGTGAGGTGAAGGGGAGGCACTTCACCTCACACATATGCCCTATAAAGTGTGAGTCGACTGTGACCGAGCTTCCAACATTGTGTCGGCAGCAGATTCGTCTACCCGACGTTTCTGCTGTTCCCACGATGCTTGACTCCAAATTTCTATTTTTTCGCCGGCGCCTACGACAGCGACGTCTTTTTCAATACCTGCAGATTGCCGAAGTGATTGCGATAGGATGATGCGTCCTTGTCGGTCAAATTCCGCAGGCTCCGCATTTGCAAAAAGCTTTCTCCGTGCGTTTCGGCCTTCTGGCGTGAAATCATCTAGTGCTACCACCCGGTCGGCTTTTTGTTGCCATATCTCGCTTGGATATAAATCCAAACATTGCTCGACCCCCTCGGTGAGTGTTGCCCCATCGGGCATTAATTCCCGGAAGCGGCTGGGCACGGTCAACCTTCCCTTGGTATCCAAGGAATGAAAATAAGTTCCCATAAACGTGCGCATGCCGCTGCCGATCTATCACTCTTGTCCATATAGTTGATCCCACGATTCCCCACTTTTTGCCACTATATTGGCAAATTGTGCTCTTAATTGAACCTTATTCCCCACTATGAGTCAAGTTCAAGAGATGGATGGACCTGTTTGATCATAGAAATTTGCAGCTGAATCGGGATTACATGGGTTGACTTATCCGGATATTTGGCAGCTAACTAGAATACGAGCAACGATAATTCTTGAGTGATTAAGTACAGAAAACCCTAAATTGGATCCCTGTCATCGTTTAAGTATGAATCCAACGCAGAATTTGCTAATTGATCGGCCCGGTCATTTGAGCTACGACTGACATGGCAATATGTTACCGAATCAAATTGTTCTGCAGCTTTGTGAACAGCGGCCGCCAAGATCTTTAATGCCGAATCTTTTATTTTGTACTCACCTTGCAGTTGCTTGGCTACTAACTCACTGTCCATACGAATTTCGATATCCTTTCTGCCGATAGTGAAGGCTGCTAGCAAACCAGCAAGCACACCCCGATACTCGGCTTGATTGTTAGTTGCCCGACCTAAATACAGAGACACTTCTCCTATTGGCCTACCCGTGGAATCCCAGAGCATCACGCCAGAAGCAGACATACCAGGGTTGCCACGGGATGCACCATCTGTATATATGATTAACTTGTCATCAGTCATGTGGACATCGAACTTTGTACTTCAATCTACTTATAATTATCTCAATAAATTGTATTGAAAGCGCATAGAAAGACTCGCTTTACAGCAATGATTCTCTCAAAGCGTTACAGTAAGGTACAGCATAAGGCTGATTAAGTGCTGAGTACTAGTGATTTGTTGCTGACGTATGAATGCTGAAATGCTGGCTGAAATAAGACGACATTTAGTTTAGAGATATTGTGGTTTTAAAGGGAGATAGATATATGTCGATTAAACCCTCTGGTTTACGAGGGGTCGAAGTCGCTGACTCATCTATATGCTTTATAGATGGTGAAAAAGGTGTTTTGCGGTACTACGGTTATCCGATACAAGAACTCGCAGAACAATCTTCTTTTGAAGAATCGGTATATTTACTGTGGAATGGGAATCTACCCACTAAAGCAGAGCTAGCAAATTTTGAGGGGCAACTTTTAGAGGAAAGATCCGTCCCTGATTATGCTTGGACAATTGCTGAGGAAATTTCACATAGAACGCTGCCTATGGATTCTATGCGCACTTTAATATCTGGATTATCTGGGGCGGACCCTGATGATGGAGACGATACGATTGAAGCAAGTAGGAGAAAAGCTTCGAGGTTGTTGGCAAAGACTCCCACCTTAGTAGCTGGTGCATACCGAATTGCCCAAGGTAAAAATCCAATTCCACCAGATGGTGGTTTGAATTTAGCTGGCAACTTTCTTTACATGCTGACGGGCGAGCAGCCTAGCGCAACAGCAATCCGGGCTCTTGATGTTGCCTTGATATTGCATGCGGAGCATGAGCTTAATGCATCGACTTTTGCTGCACGAGTTATCGCTGCAACCCTGACTGATATGTATTCGGCAGTTACTGGGGCTATAGGTGCATTAAAGGGCCCACTGCATGGTGGAGCAAACGCGGCTGCACTGCAAATGTTAAAGGAGATACGGACGGTAGACAGGGTTGAATCGGAGGTTCAGGCAAGATTGGACCGACGCGATTTAATTATGGGATTCGGGCATGCAGTGTACAAAACCATAGATCCAAGAGCATTAGTTCTGAAGGAGATGGCTGCACAGTTAGCGGAAGACAATGGGGATGCCAGGTTATACGAACTATCAGTAAAAGTAGAAGAGGTAGTTATGGATCAGAAAGGCCTAAATCCTAATGTAGACTTCTATTCTGCGTCGGTTTACTCAGATCTCAAGATACCGGTGGAATTGTTCACCCCAGTTTTTGGTATTAGCCGAATGAGTGGGTGGGCTGCTCACATACTTGAACAAATTTCTAACAATAGAATTATTCGGCCTCGAACCAATTATGTAGGAAAAGAACAGCGGGAATACCGTTCCCTATCCGGGCGTTAGAAAGCATTGGGTGATTAACGGGTACTCATACCAGGTATTTCGCTAGGGGTAGATACTCTCCCTCTTGTGGAGGCCATGCATGCGCATACGATTAACAGTGCAGCACCTCCGACGTATATCACTTGGAACCCTTCTAATAGTGGGCCCGTAGGAGCGTCAACTGTAGTTGTGACGCCGGAGTGTGATGTCACAACAGCTGTAAAAATTGCACCCCATCCTGCTTGCCCTGCGGAGAAACCGAAATTTCGAGCCCATGCCAAGAATCCACCAGCCATGCCGAGTCGATTTGTAGGCAATGATCCCATTATTGAACTTGCGTTTGGAGACATAAAAAGACCTTGCCCAAATCCTACGAATACTGCCCTAATAGCTATTTCATACAATTGAGTGCTTTCATCTACAAAAGCGAAGCTGAACGTTGCCCCACTCATGATGAGTATCCCTGCTGTCGCAGGCAATCGTGGCCCGAAACGGTCTACTATTGTCCCTCCAACAAAGGCAAGAGAGACACTGCCTGCAGGGATCAAGGCCATAACCATGCCTACTTGGCCAACCTTCAGCTCTACTACGTTTTGGAGGAGGAATGGTGTGAGCAATGCCAACCCAGCTACAGAAATAAAAGTCAACACTGAAATAAGTAGTGAGAGTGTGAATGTATGAAGTCGGAATACACCCAATTCTATTAATGGATGGTCGATTTTTGTTTGCCTAAATAGGAAAATAGTGATGCCAGATATGAAAAATCCAGTTACCACTAAAATCTTGTAATCAGCCCATCCGATTCTTTGACCCTGATTTAGTACGTATATAAGTGCGGAAATCCATAACAGGAGCAGGGCAGCACTAGAAATATCGAACTTATCTGATTTGGAAGTGTGTGTGTCTGTTAGTAGTCTTGGTCCAACTGCTAATGCCAATAAGGCAAATGGAACTCCGGTCAGAAATACGAAACGCCATTCTATAAGCTCAGCAATTGTGCCCCCTACAAGGGGGCCCAGTAAAAGTCCGATTGATACGATACTTCCGTTAACCCCCATAGCCCGTCCGCGATTAGCAGCAGGGAAAGCCCCCACCATTAAGGCAGGTGAAGTGGACTGGAGCATAGCAGCCCCTATGCTTTCGTATATTCTAAATCCTATTAGAAAAGCTATGTGAGGGCTTAAACTGCAAAGTATTGCCCCGCTGCCATAAATTGCGAAGCCCATGAGGGCTATCTTTTTTCGTCCTACAATATCCGACAATCGTCCGAACGATAGCATCATCCCGCACATGCCCAATAGATAGGCCAGCACTACCCATTGCACTACAGGTAAATCCTCGCCCAATTCCTCGGCAATGGTTGGGAGGATTACATTGATAGAACCGCCGTCTATGGTGGACATAAGCACGCCAGATCCTACTACGAGCACTACTCCCCAGTTGGGTTTTGTGCGTTTACCGTTGGTTTGATCTGATTCCACTTGGTGTCTTTACTCGTTCCCATGCATATGTGATTCCAGAGGGATATCATGGAGTATTATACGTGCAATCAGGCCCCCCTTTTTTGCGGCTATAGGCGGTCGAGCATCTCTCTTGCGGTTTTGAATACCGTAATGATGTGTTTGGAAGGCGTCGACCTGGAAACCAACATAGTACCTTGATTGTCTTTGCTATCAAACCTCATGTCCTCTAGCATTGCCAGATCGTCCCTCCATTTAAGGAGGGAGTCTCCGGGTATTTTGGAGGATTTCAAAACTCGGAATGGAACACCTATAGTTAGGTTTTTGTCCGAATTATGCAGCCTGGTTACAGTAATCAAAGTGATTTGTAATTCCTGCCAAAGGACGCGACAGGCTATCCCGTGTTGAAGCGGTGCAACATAGCCTCCATCATCGATCCATGTCTTAATCGAGGAGACACAACTTGGAGAGATATGCCCCAGAGATTTAAGTGCAATGTCTAATCTGTTATGAATGGTCACTTAATCTTCAGTAATAATGTTGGTGTCACTTGGTGAAGATGTTGCGACTATTTTGCCGTGCTCATCCTTAAACAAATCACTATTGAATGTCTCTTCGGGGTGATCAGAAGAGGTGCCATCGATATTATGACTATTTGGCAACCTATTTGTGAATGAAGCATCAGTAAGTGAGGTCAAATATTCCCAATCAACGTCCGGCGCCAAATCGAGTAATTGAAATGAATTGTTTTGGATAGCAAATAGTCCATGCTTTGTTATTACTATATCTGCGACTATATTATTTAATGGAAGCAATTCACAGGAAGATTGTAATGCTCGTTCAGACCGATCATCTTCCGGATCAATAATTGCGATGATTTGCGGGTGCTTTTGAGATCCTGTGCCGGCCAAGTTTTGGTGTTTGTAGTCAGCCGTGTTTGTATGTTTGGGTACTATAGCTCCGGCATGGTCGATCTGTATGGCGTCGATGATGAAGGTATCAATTCGACCGCTCTGCAGCAGGCTGAATAAAGAACTAGGATCCACAATAGATCCCCAGTCCTGTAGTCCTACGGGCTGGCGTGTGTTGTCAGGTGTGCTATGAGAATCGGATAGTACGCGTGGCCTTGGACCGGCCCCAACTATCCCATTTGCGCATATTAAAACCACAGCATTTTCCACAGGAATATATTCCCATATAGTGAAGGGGCTATCTTCATCTACCAACACAACTTCCCCAGGCGAAAATTCATTCGCTATCCTAGATGCCATGTCGTTTGCGTGCCAGGTCACTGATAGTTTCTCGAGGTTTCAATTATGGAATCTACGAACACCCCGGATGTATGGATTTGCTCGGAATTTAAGTCGCCAATTTCGAATAGTTCAGAAGTCTCCACTATTACATTTTGCGCTGCAGTTGCCATGATAGGATTGAAATCACTCTCGGATTTGCGGAAAATGAGATTGCCGAATTTATCACCACGAAATGCTCGTATAAGAGCCGTATCGGCTAGAATCGGCATCTCGATGTGGTATGCCTTTCCATCCACCATGAACATATTATCCGATTGATTATCTGTATTAGTCGAATGTTCTGGCATTAGTATTCCGGCTGACCCTATTGCTCCGACTCGTATCCGTTCTGCCAACATACCTTGGGAAATGATTTCAGTTTGCAGATCCCTCTCTTCTATCAGGCATCGTAATTGTTCATCGTCTGACAATCGACTTGTTATTAGTTTTTCTACCAATCCGGCTGCAATTAGTTTGCCTGCTCCGAAGTTACTGCTGGAAACATCGGCAGCAACTAAAGTGAAGGGGCCAGGGTTATGGCGAATTAATCCTTCAATAAGATGTTCGGGTGATCCGAAACCTCTTATTCCACCCAACGAAAGCAAGCTGTTTTGTGGAATATTAGCAAGTACATTTCCAAGGTCGGCAGATTTATCCAAAACTTCACGATTATCAGCATTTCTGGCAGAACCTTGCTGAATGTCTTGGCCTGACAATTTAACTCACCTCCGAAAAACAGATTCCTATTTTGCGAATCGTTTGATCACGCTGGCAAGCGCAGTGCTCAGTCCTAAAGCAATCCCAAATGTGATAGCTGCGCGAGTATTCATCAAGCATTTGACATTGCCGTCTATGGATCCAGCAATAACTCCTACAGCAAAAACATTTTGGGCATCGATGCTACCTCCAACAACCCATTGTGATGCTGAATTCTTCATGCGCACACTTCCACCTCCGGCAATAACGCTTGCACTGTTGCGTATCTCTGTGCTTGCACTAACCGACGCGCCTGTCATGCTTAGGTTATGGTGGCTGCGGCTGCCCTGACTAACGGCTATCGCTGAGTACTTTGCTTGTAAGCGGTCGGCGCGTACTCTTTGCACTGCCGTACGCTCAATCAAGGTCTGATCATAATGTTCGTTTGATGTTGCTCTGTGATTTTGTTCGTGCAAATGGTCCTCCCTAAAGCTTGTGTTCTGAACCTTGGCTATCCAGTGCTTCCTTTCGGGCTGCGGATATGACCTGACGCAATGACACTCCTGCATTTACTGCAGCTTCATGGCAGTCATCGTACTCTGGCATCGCATCACGGACAACTCCCTCTGATAAAGACAACTTTACTCGTATATCGCCCCACTTGGTTCTGACTTTGACCGACCTCCGTGGCAATATGCTGCGATTCATATTGGTATATCTTATTCCCAAAGTTGTTGTTTCTCTGAACAGAGTCGATGAGTGTTTTTCCCTGTCTTCTGGCAAGGAAATTACAGTCATCTGGGTTCCAATACGGCCTTTCTTCATGAAAATAGGATTTGTAAAGACGTCTAACGCGCCAGTTGCGAACAGAATTTCTGAGGCGTGAGCTATGGATTGAGGTGAAGTATCGTCTATATTTGTTTCTATCACGGTTACCATATCAGACTCATCAGTACCTGCTGAAGCCCCACAGACTATGCGTAGCACATTAGACTCTGCGAGTGTGTTCTGACCTGCTCCGAGTCCAATGCGTTCCACCTTCATTGCTGGCATTGGGCCGAAACTAGTTGCGCTTTCGGTAAGCACAAGGGCACCGGTCGGAGTCAGCAATTCGTGTTCGTCGGTAGTTGAATAGATAGGTGCGCTAAGTTCCTTTAAGAGTGCCAGTGTGGCTGGCCCTGGGATAGGTATCACACCATGTTGTGTTTGGGCGGTCCCTCCGCCAGTATTTATTGGTGAGACTACTATCTTGGTTGCATTTAACCACGCTAGGCCGGCAGCCGCTCCGACGATATCTAGAATCGAATCTAGTGCACCTACCTCATGAAAATGAATTTTATCTAGGTCGACGCCATGTACAGTGGCTTCTGCTCGTGCCAAGCGTTCAAACATAGAAATTGATCTATTGGCTATATCATCAGGCAGATTAGCACCAACGATGATGTCCACTATGTCAGACAAGCCTCTATGACTATGCTCATGCGGGAGCGAAAAATCGATTGACGTCGCTATGAAGGCCCCTCGGGTTACACGATTCAGGTGAAATCCGTCTTTGGGAAGCCCTACTTTTTGCAGGGTCTCTTTTATGTCTTGAACTGGCCATCCGAGATCTGCCAATGCTCCCAAAAACATGTCTCCACTGGCACCCGAAAATGCTTGTATATAGGCTGTTGTCATTTCGTATTGGATGCGTTTTGGCATATCAATGCCGCTTGATATCCGGCGCCAAATCCGTTGTCTATGTTCACCACTGAAATCCCGGGAGCGCAAGAGTTGATCATCGTAAGCATGGCTGCCACACCTTGCAAAGACGCTCCATAACCTACACTTGTCGGGACGGCAATCACAGGCTTGTTTACTAAGCCGGCAACGACACTTGGTAGTGCCCCTTCCATTCCAGCTACTGTGATAGCGACGTCCCCTTGGTCGATTACATGACGATTTACCAGCAATCTATTGATTCCCGCTACCCCTACATCCCACAGTCTGATGACGTTTATGCCATATGCTTCTACCGTTGCCGCTGCTTCTTCTGCAATTGGAATGTCGGATGATCCTCCGGTAATGATGACAACCTGACTGTCACTCCGATCATTCGTTATACCGTCTACAACAACGAGCTGACCAATTTCGTTGTAAGAGGCTTGAGGAAGCACTCGGCTTACTGCATCAAAATCGATTTTTGTCGCTTTAGTGGCTATAACAGTTTGCCCTGATTCGACTAGGCTTTTCGCAACAAGTGCAACCTGTTCCGGAGTCTTTCCAGGACAGTATATGGCTTCCGGGTATCCAGTTCGGCTTGCCCGATTACTATCCACTTTGGCAAAGCCTAGATCATCGTAAGGTTTTTTGATTTGATCGAAGGCCTCCATCGGGTCAAGTTTTCCCGTAGCTACCAGGGCCAATATTTGCTCAATATCTGATTGCAAGTCAGTCTCGATCTTTCAGGTTGAAAAATGTATATGCGCCCCCGTACTTGCCCTGTTTCCCGAGTTGAGATTCTATTCTTAGCAATTGGTTGTACTTTGCGATACGGTCCGATCTAGCCAAAGATCCTGTTTTGATTTGCCCAGCGTTTGTTGCAACTGCCAGATCGGCTATGAAAGTATCTTCTGTTTCTCCAGATCTGTGTGAAACAACACTCGTGAATGAGGACCGAGTAGCCAACGAAATAGCGTCCATAGTTTCGGTTAAAGAGCCAATTTGGTTCAATTTGATTAATATGGAATTACAAGCTTTGTTTTTAATGGCTCGCTCCAAAATCTTTGAATTAGTGACGGTTAAGTCATCTCCTACTAATTGGACTTTTTTGCCTATGCGGTCGGTCAAGTTTGTCCAGCCCACCCAATCGCCCTCGTCCAGACCGTCTTCAATCGACAATATCGGGTATTGCTCGACCCAATCTGCCCAGAAATCGACCATCTCTGCTGAGTCAAGAGATTTGGAATCTCGTTTCAACAGATACTTACCATCATTGAAAAATTCAGAGGCAGCTGCATCTATGGCTAATACAATTTCGGTCCCAGGTTTGTAGCCAGCGAGTTCTATCGCCTTCAATATGCTTTCTATCGCCTCGGAATTGGATTTTAAAGATGGTGCGAATCCGCCTTCATCGCCCACATTGGTATTATGTCCACCATTGTTGAGGACTGATCGAAGCGCTTGATATATTTCCGCCCCGGCTTGAAGCGCGGCGCTGAAAGATGCAAGTCCAGTTGGCATGATCATGAATTCTTGTATGTCGGTGGAATCATCTGCATGAGCTCCCCCATTAAGAATATTCATCATGGGGACCGGAAGGCGATGTGCATTTACTCCACCAAGGTATGCATATAGAGGGATTTCCAGTGTATCGGCAGCTGCCACTGCAACCCCCATTGATACACCTAGTATCGCATTGGCACCAAGTGACGATTTGTTGTTGGTTCCGTCCATAGCTATCAATGTGTAATCAATTTCTGACTGGCCAGTAGCATCCATCCCCGTTATTGCAGGTGCGATTACCGAGTTTATATTTTCGACTGCGTTTCTTACCCCTTTGCCCCCATACCGTGTTGAGTCCTCATCTCGTAGTTCGATAGCTTCTCTACTTCCCGTAGAAGCTCCGGACGGCACTGCAGCACGTCCAAATCCGCCACTTGCAGTAGATACTTCGACTTCTACTGTCGGGTTCCCTCTGGAATCTAGTATCTCACGAGCTGTGATATCAACAATCGCGGTCAACTTAAGCCCCTTTATTATGGTATTTGTTAGTACTTTAAAGTGTCTGACGGCGCTATTCCTATCGGAAGAGCTTAGGTCAGGTTGCCAATAGGGACAATAGCATTCGCTGAGTATATACTGAGCGACTCAGATAAAGTTCGGCGTATCCCATCGTTTTCTATACAGAAATCGATGGCATTATGGTTGGGGTTTTATGACCTGTCTGAAACGTTTGAACTGATGCTAGCGGTTAACAAGTTAGGGTTCATAATTTGCCAATGCTCTCAAGGAATAGTCGGTACAGTGCACCACTTTCTGTCTGGTCATGTAAGTAATGGATAAAACGTCGATTCCTCGCATTGAGCATCCACGTCCTCAATTTCAACGCGAGCGCTGGATCAATCTAAACGGGCAGTGGGATTTTTGTTTCGATCACGATGATGTTGGCCTTGCATCCAGTTGGGAATTAAGGAATTGTTTTGATATGTCCATAACAGTTCCTTTCGTCCCTGAGAGCGTGCTGTCTGGCATTCATAAGAATGAATATGTCAAAACCGTGTGGTACGGGCGATCTTTTTCTGTTCCATCAGGTTGGGTAGATGGAACGATTTTGATTCATTTTGGTGCGGTCGACTATCAATGTTGTGTATGGGTCAATGGAAAAGAGCTAGGGAGGCATTATGGAGGATCGTCACCTTTTACCTTTGACCTGGCCGATCACCTTTTTGAATCAGGGCAAGATAATAGAATTGTGTTACGGGTATATGACGATGTTCGTAGTGGCGTTCAGCCTGCAGGCAAGCAATCTTTGACGGATGAACCTGAGGGCGTCAAATATGATCGCATCACTGGGATTTGGCAAACTGTATGGCTTGAAAATGTGCCTGATATTTACGTGAAAGATTTTAACGTTGTAGCTGATCTGGATAGAGGAAGGTTTCTAATAACGCCTGAGCTATCAGAAGAATGCTCCCGTCTAAATATTCAAATCGAAGCTCGTTCTAATGGAACAGAGGTAGGAGTGGCCTCTGGAAAGGCGTTTAGTGGTGTGCCTGTTGAAGTGCTTCTCGACACGGTTCATCCTTGGAGTCCCGAAGACCCACATCTGTACGATTTGTGTATCGAGCTTCAGTTAGACGACGAAACGATAGATGCCGTATCCAGTTATGCTGGATTGCGGAAATTTCATATAGAAGCAAACAGATTTTTCCTCAATAACAAACCGATATTTCTCAGATTGGTATTAGACCAAGGATTCTATCCTGATGGCTTGTGGACGGCTCCAACTGACGATGATTTACGACTAGACATAGAAAGGTCTTTGGAGGTGGGGTTTAATGGGGCCAGGTTGCATCAAAAGGCTT
>Ga0310344_10001756_pt1 | contig 16434 bp, 17 predicted proteins | sample HC15DNA20200_MG_FD_203801 | JGI IMG/M metagenome (GOLD analysis project Ga0310344, IMG submission 203801) | Marine microbial communities from station ALOHA, North Pacific Subtropical Gyre - HC15-DNA-20-200_MG | ecosystem: Environmental > Aquatic > Marine > Oceanic | place: Pacific Ocean: North... | reverse complement strand
TCAAGAGTAATGGCATGATTGGATATCGAGGCACGGATGTACTCGGATTAATCGTACCTGCAGGTTTCAAACTCAACTACACCAGTAGATCGGGGGATGAAGTCACGGTCACAAACGGCAACGTGTCTGGCACCATCGACAAGAGAGGAATCGGTGCTGAGGACGGACGACTGCTCGATGCAGTGGTCCAGACTCATGGCTCAGACGCAGGTGCTGAGTTCCTAAATCGCATGACAAAGATGACTATCGCTATCTGTTCTGCAATGGGCTTCACTACTGGTATCGACGACGAGGATTTGCCTCCCGAGGCAAAGGACGAAATTATCCAAATCAACGAGAGAGCGAGTCAAGAGGTTGACGATGAGTTGGAGAAGTTTGGTAAGGATGGCCGCAGGTATGAGGCTCGCCCAGGTAGAACTCCGCTAGAAACTCTCGAAGAGAATATCCTACAGATTCTCGATAAAGGTAAGGCAGAATCCGGAGAGGTTGCGAAGGACCACCTAGGTTCGGATAACCCAGCAGTAATGATGGCGGTGTCCGGTGCCAGGGGTTCCATGGACAACCTGGCCATGATGGCCGGCTCCATTGGACAGCCAAAGGTTCGTGGAAAGCGTCTAGAGAGGGGCTATCAGGACCGTGTCCTCCCTCATTTCCAGAGGGGCGTCAAAGGTGCCGAAGAGAAGGGATTCGTTTCCTCCTCGTTCAAGCGTGGCCTTGAGCCGACCGAGTTCTTCATGCTCTCAGTATCGGGAAGGGAGTCGCTGGTCGACACTGCCGTCAGGACAAGCAAGTCTGGCTACATGCAGAGAAGACTCATCAACGCCATGGATGACCTGAAGGTAAAGGATGACGGAATGAATTCTGTACGCAACACTGCAAACCGAATCATCCAGTTCGAATACGGAGAGGATGGAGTAGATCCGGCGAGAAGCCGCAAGGGTTCACCTGTAGATGTTACCCAAGCTCTCGAAGATGCTCTAGGGGGTGAGAACTGATGGTAGTGAAGAGTGCAACCAAGAAGAAGCTCATGGATCTTGGAGTTTCCGAGGAGTATGCTCACAAGCTCGCTGATGACCGAAAGTGGGATGATGTTAAGATACTAACATCCGGGCAAATAGCTCAGATTTGCGGAATTGATTCTGGAACTTCGCAAGAGATATTCAATGTCATGGCGGCTTCTGGAAAGCGTTCTCGAGCAGCCACTAAGACTGAGAAGACGATCGTTCGAAGGAGACCTGCTTCTAGGCGTAGAAAGAAGAAGAGCCTACCTCTCCAAGAGTATGACACCGAATCCAAGATGAAAGAGATACTCAGAGATATTGATGTCGACGACCCAATCTATCAGCAACTACGTGACATCTCAATCGAGATGGATGCTCCACTCACGCCTAGAATACTAGGGGATTTGACTGAGGGCGTTAGGTCTAGGGGGATGAGTAAACTCACTAAGACAGAAGCGAAGAAGGTCGTAGAGTCCTCAATGTCACTGTTGTCGATGTCTAGAGCTGACCCTTACGAGGCAGTCGGAATCACAACTGCTCAGTCAATTGGTGAGCCTGGAACTCAGATGACCATGCGAACCTTCCACTATGCTGGGGTGGCCACAGTCAACGTAACCCAAGGTCTCCCTAGAGTAATCGAGATTGTCGATGCCAGAAAGGTGCCCAAGACCCCTACTATGCTGATTTATCTCGATGAGTTAAACGCGAAGGGCAAGCCTCTGAATACGGACGAAAAGGCCGTGAGAAAAATCGCAGCGGCTCTTGAGATGACCACCACTCTCGATATCGCACAAATCGATGTCGATGTCACTCAGCGCCATATTACGATGAAGCTGATTAACAAGAATCTTAGAATCAAGCAGATGAATGGTGCAGAGGTCAGGGACAAACTGTCTCGTGCTCTGCGACTGTACATTCAAGCGGATAATGAGGACCGACCAAAGATACTAACAATTATTCCAGGCGTTACTAAGGAAGAGGACCTCGCTTCACTCACTACTGATCCTCCAACCTACACCGCACTACTACAGTTAGAAGAGAAAATTAAGAAACTCAGACTCAAGGGTCTCGCAGGCATTTCTCGAGCAAATGTTCAGGGTCCCAGTAGAGATACTGGGGAGTACTATATCTCGACTATCGGGTCGAACCTGCCTGTGGTTAGCGAGTTCGCGGGAGTGAACAGATCTAGGACATACACCAATAACATCGACGAGATCAACAAGTTCCTAGGGGTAGAAGCGGCTAGACAAGCCATCATCAATGAGATGTCAGATACTCTAGAGGGGGCAGGTCTAGAGGTCGACATTAGGCACCTACTGACTGTGGCCGACGTGATGACCAGCGAGGGCAACTTCCGTGCCATTGGAAGGCATGGAGTCAGCGGAACTAAACACAGTATTCTAGCTCGCTCGGCCTTCGAGGTTACTGTAACTCATCTGCTACAGGCAGGAGTTATTGGTGAACGAGATGAGTTGAGCGGCGTAACAGAGAACATCATCGTCGGACAACCAGTGTCGCTAGGGACGGGCAGTGTTGATTTGTTCTATATTCCAGAGAGCGTTTGAGGGATTATTATGGATATTGCAAGACAATTGAAGCAAGGGATGAGTACGGGCAAGTTAGTCTTCGGGCAACGTCAGACCAGAAGCGCCTGCTCTAACGGAGATGCAAGACTAGTAATTGTGGCAGCTAATTGTCCATCCGATTACATCTCAAACATATCCGAAGGACACCCTGATGTTCCAGTACATCAAGTCGCTATGGTGAATGGGCAATTGGGTGCCGCTTGCGCAAAGCCATTTCCTGTAAGTGCTCTTTGTATAATTGATGCCGGACAGAGCGATTTGTTGTCTCTTTCCTCTAACATTTGAGAACTATGGGATCGGCCTCTTAGGCCTTGTTCTATACGCTCTATTCAAGTTCGCCCTGCCATCCGACCAGCAATGTGAATGGGACCGTTAGAGACCTATTGGCTGCGAGAGGCATTGTCCTGACTCCTACTAGCGTCCCCGACTCTCATGGATTCACGTGCTTAGGAGTGGCAGAGAGGGTGCCCGAGGTGAGTCAAGACTCGACTTCACAGGTTTTTGTCTGGCATGTTCCGGATGATCTATTTCCCGTAACCACATCAGAGGTCGAAAGGTGGATGGTCGATGCGCCTTCTGGGAAACACTGGATTTTGAGTGAGAGAGATTTCGATTCCTCACTAATTCCAGACTCTCGATCTATCGAAGCAGTGGTATGGGGGCCAAAGCGGATGGCTAGTTGGATTGGTGAATCAGTCCTCTCTGGTGATTTGGGAACATTCCTCAATTCTAATGATGAAAGCGAATTGGTATCCAAAGTCTCCTTTCAAGAACAGGAACAAATACATTCGCAAATCACTCTCAAGCCCTTGGTAGAACTAAGCAATTGGCTGGAACAGAGGGGCTGGGATGGAGTTAGGACCTCTCCTATACTGCTATCTGCTAGACTCTGGATTATCACAGGTAATCTGATTGGTCCCGATGGACAGGCTGAATCAGGAAAATGGCAGATTATTGAGGATCCTTGGGCAGAATCGTTCCACATACATGATGGCAAACAAATTCTGGATAAATCTCCGGCACTCAGAGTAATCCCTCCACCTTCTGGATGGATGGCCGCAAAAGATGGGTTACCCGAGAAGATGCTCAATCTTGCTGACCAGAGAAGACAGGGAGATCCAGAAACTAATGATGATGAAGTCAGTAGCATTATGCTAGAGTGGTGGAGATTGGACCACTCTAGCGCAAAAGGCGATTATTCACAGTTGACAATTCCTGGTTGGATGGTATATCCCGACGGTGCCGAAGCAAGACTCCTACACGGCAGGAACGGCAGAGTCTATGAGATGGGGTAATCAGTTTCTGCGTAATGCCATCAATTCGTCGGTAGACAAAGTGTCCCCAGACATCAACCTCGACATCAGATCAGTGACTTCGACCTTCTCTTCTCCTTCACTGCCCTCCGACTTCTTCTCTCTGGAATGCATAGCTTTCAGCATGTCTTCTATTGAATGAATACACCTCAGAGAAACGATGTACTGGGAATGCAAAGCATCTGCTTCTCTCTTGGACTTGTTCAACTCCCCATGAGAAGAATTTGCTTTCTCCCTTAGCCTGTCGACCTCTTCTGATAGCTCAACCATTAGGTCGTGGGCGTCTTGAGCCCTCCTGACCGAAATTTCAACTGATTTGTGAGCCTCTTCTTGAGAAGCCTCAGCGGCTCTGACAGTATCTTTCAATCCCCTCATTCCGCCACTGCCTCGTTCTTTCTCTGCCTGCTTGAGGGCCTCAGAGAGATCCTTCATTTTCCTGATGAATGCCTTCTCTCCGCCACTGAACCTGCCGGTCATATGGCTCATCTCCAATTTCTCCATGTCAGATCTAATTTTTCCAGGCGGAGGTCCTCTATTACGCTTCGATTTAGTACCAGATTCTTCCTGCTCAGCAAGCTTACTTCTAAGCTCTTCACGAACAGTCTTGAGGTGCTCCGATTTCTCTGCTCTGAATACCTTTAGTTCCTTGACTCTACTATTGATTTCGTCCCTTACTGATTTTTGAGCTTGAACTTCATTGATGAGTTCCTTGACTTGACGATTAACCTCATTTCTCTCGTCCAGATGCTGCCTGACTTCGGAATTCCAACGGTCCCTGTCTTCCTTGTTAGATTCCGACTTCTCGACCATGGATTGAGATAGTGGCTGGAGAATCTGCCTGACTTCATCAAATTCCACTATGTCACCTCATCGGATTCGAACATTACTTCTCATTTAGGCGTGATGGAAGCAGCAAGGCTACTCATCCACCTCCCTTTTTGCTGCCAGAGTACCTCTTCTAGCACCGCCTCTGGTTACGCCCAACCTCATGCCCTTACGCTTTGGCCTCTTCTGCTGCGTTTCGTCCTTACCTGATTCGGCCTGACTTTTTGTTTCGGTCAATTCGCTCAGTTTGGAAGAGCCCAATAGAGTCTCAAGCTCACTCGCATCTAGAGTTCCACCTGTCTGTGCCCTTTCCTTGATATCTGAGAGTTTGATTGGCCTCCCACCTCTAGTGGTTGCCTTCTGATATGCCCTAATTCTTCCTAGACTAACTCGAATTTGCTTCCTCTCAGACGTTAGATTGTCGAGTTGCTTGTCTATTTTACTAATCCGTCTACTGATCTTCCTGATTTCGGTTCTGGAAATTCCAGCAGGTGCATTGTCCGCATCGCCCGACTCCACTTCTTCGGACTTTGTCTCAGGCCTCTTAGTAGAGTCGAGTTTTGTGGTTATTTCCCGCAAACGCTTGATTTGTTTGACGAATTCCTTGTGATAGGTCTCAGATTCTGCTTTTATAGAAATTGCAACTTGCAATTCAAAGAAGCGTGAGAATGAGTCCAACTCTCTGGCTAATGTAGGCACTGTTGTTAGGTCATTATCCAATGTTGTCAATCTGTTATGGGTATCTGAAAGCCATTCGCCTAGGACTTCTATAGGAGGGGGGATTCTTGTGTTGACCTCATCCCTACCTTTACGAGCATCATCAGCAGCCTTTTTGACGTTATGAAATTCACCTAGCAAAGACCTCCTAGCCCCACTCACTTGCTCCATCTCCCCGAAAGCGGTACGCATTGAACGAACCAGACTGACCTGGTCACGCCTGTCACTTCTCAAATCACTGTGCTGACGCTCGACAGACCTGAGTCCGCGCTCTAAGTCGCCCTTCATTCTCTCGACTTCGACGTGATCCATCTCCTCCAAATCTTGGAAGTCATTAGCAACATGATCACTCATTCTTCCTCACCTCTAACCTTCTTTGATTTCGAAACTGACCTTTGAGTCCTAGCGAAAGAAGATCGGCCACCAGAAGAGACCTTGTTACTGGCGGTCATCAAGTCTCGATATCCTGCTCCTAACTCGCCAAAACCCTCTTTTAGTCTCCTTTGCCAGTGTTCAATGGCAATATCTGACTGATCCAACAGTTCTCTAGCCCTGTCCATCTGCCTTCGAATATCGCGTAATTCAGCTGTCAACAAAACCTTCTTCTCGTGGAGAGGTTGAGCCTTTGAAACAGCCTCCAACATCTTCCTGTGTGCAGAATCTGCTTTTCGGTAAGAAGATACCATTTCACCCCTAGAATCGACAAATCTTGACATCTCGGGGTTGGATTTTTTTCTCGACTTTAACCACTTCTCGTTTTCCTCTAGAAGTTTCTTTCTGCGATCCAAAAGCTTTCTCTCAGAACGATGGTCGAGTGCCGAAGTCTGGATACTGTCTTCGATTTCTTCAAGTTGCTCGAGCAACTTCTCCTTCTTCCAGTTTGGATCCAAATTTACCATCCCTCCGGAATCGACCAACTTTTCTCTTGAATTCTTGACCTCTACAAGCAGTTTGGAAGCCGCCTTTTGAGATTGATTCCGCTCTTCTTTGAGAAGCGCTACTTTCTCGTTGGCCTTACGGTGCGATTCATCCGCTCTCTTAACACGAGGCTCGAGTGAATCTTCTTCAGCCTCAAGATTCCTGATGACTCCTGGCAACTCCTGTTTGAGCACCTGACGCCTGACTAGGAGTGCCTGAGCTAACTGTTCCGGGCTTATCGCCAACAGCTCCTCGACCTCCATGGCGTCCGGGGCACAAGAGAATCCCCATTAAAGGTCACTATGTGACCTTGGAAAGGGGTTTCCTTCATACATCGGATAATGGCCAGATATACGATGGATTGGCGCCAATCTACCGCTGGGATGCTGCTTTCCATCATGTTATTGCTCTCAACTATGGCCACTACAGCATCCGCTGAAGATGAGAAAATGTTTGGGCCAGCCGGATCTTCAGAAGTCGCAATCTCTGGTGAGCCAATTCATGTCGGCGATGTTCTCTCGGTCTCAATATTGGTTCATAATCAGGGTTCTGAGACTGGTTCAGTTAGATTAGAACTGACTTCTGCAGTAGGGGAAAATTTGTCAGTTGGCTCCGAAACGGAAATTAGCCCAGGCTCTAGTAGGGAGGTAGTAGCACAATTAACTCCAGTTTCTGCAGGACTTTTGGAAGTAAATTGGCAAGTCATTAGTGATGATGGAGGAGTTTCTTCTGACCTACAAGGTAAATTCGAAATTCAAGTTCTTGAAAGTCAATCCTTGTCCCTATCTTTCGAATCAATAGAGTGGACTCTGGCAGAAGGTCTAGAGTGCGACTTCACAATATCCATGTCTGAGGGCAAGTCACGTCTAATTGAAGTCTCAGTCTGGTTAATTAATTCGGGCGAATCAACACAAGTTCAGAATTTCGAATTAATGATGAATCCCGGTATTCGCTCGCTAAATTCGGCATTAGGCCATCCCGATGCTTCAATGATATCAATCACCGTATCGCCCCTAGGTTGGTCTTCAGCCAATTCTAACTTTAATCTGTCTTGGGATACTCCCATCGCACCGCCAATAATATCGCCTTCAGTTGCAATCGTTCAGCATCAGCCGGAGAATCCCAATTCGGGAGATACAGTCTCTCTAGATTACACTCTAAGCAACTCGGGCGACTCCGCAACTCTTCCGGGGATTCTGCGGTTTGTTAGCAACTCTGATGGAGGAATGATTCTCGCAGAAATCCCTGTATCGGCTATATCGGCAGGAGGTTCTTCTTCGGGCTCAATCAATATCGGTCCATGGCCAGACTCACAGGTGGTCGAGGCCGACTTAATTTGGTCGATGTATGGTTCTACGGCTAGCAGCCCGATTTCAATAACTTCCGAATCAAATACTGAAACTGGTATACAATTACCATTCGATATTATGGCCGCTTTGTATGGCGCCATTCTAGGATTTGCAATTGTTTTGGTAGGCTTAATCGCCATGAGAGCCATATCTGAACGAACACCAAGTACAGAGTCCGAAGACAAGGTGCTAAGGCAGTCTCGGATAAGTCTCAGACAAGAATCAACTTCAGAAAAGAAGGAAGTACCATGTCCAAGTTGCGATCAGAGACTAAAAATTCCGATTTCCCACATGGGCATGGTCAAGTGTCCTGCTTGCAGCAGCCAATTTTCTACTAGTCCTCAAGTGATTGAGGAGGTTGAGGAAACAACAGAAACCATCTCACAGTCTAATTCACCTTCTATTGTATCAGCAGTCTCTTCGGAGGACGAGCTGCCCTGCCCCGAATGTCAACAGATGCTCAGAATCCCCTTAGATAAAAGACCAGTCCATTCTAGGTGTCCTGCTTGCAGAACAGAATTCTTGGCGGAGGCGGGTTGAGGATGAAAGAATTTAGTGAATACGAAGAGATGTATCTGAAAAGACTCTTTGAGGCACACGCAGATAACCCTTCAGACATCATCAAGACAACAACTCTGGCAGAGATGATGAATGTCAGCCCTCCTTCTTCAACCGAGATGATTCAGAGACTCGCTAGCAGAGACCTAGTCACGCACATTCCATACAAGGGGTGCAGACTGACCCCAGAAGGCTTCCAAGAGGCCGCCAAAATCAAGCGAAGGGAGGGTCTAGTGGAGATACTTCTAACTGAGGTAATCGGCTACGAAGGCAGCATCAATGAAGCAGCATGTAAGATCGAGCATGCGATAGATGAAGGCCTTGAAATTGCCCTTGATAGGATGTTAGGATTCCCCGAGAAAACCCCTAGTGGAGAAAGAATCCCCATCATCAAAAGACATATTGAGCCAATCCGATCTGGAATTCTAATTCCCCTTAGTGCTCTTCCAGTAGGCAGCAAAGCAACCGTGGAGATGATTGTAATGAGGCCAACCGACTCTCGTACAATAGAATTGGCAGGCCTAGGTGTCGGAGCAGTAGTGGAGTCCCGAAGTGATGGGATGTATTCCTCCGGAAATAAACTCGAGATGTCAAAATCAGTATCCTTGAGAATTCTTGCTAGGACACAAGAGGTAATCTGATGGAGAATCAGGACGATCTAGACAATCTCGCCGACTCAATTAGTGATGTGGTTCTGCCTGCGCCCGAAATTCAACAACAAACACCCCCCGCTCCAGTCGAGGATGTCGCGAGAGATGACAGAATCGAAATGTTACGCTCTAGAGAGCAGATGCTGCTGAGAATCGACCGGATGTTGATTAGCAGTGGAGCTAGACTAGTTTTGTTCTTGCCTCTGGTTGTGATTGTTCTATATGGTCTCGCACAGGCATTTGCAGACAGTGATCCTGAATGGTGGACAAATCATCTTGAATCGGTAGTTTGGGGTTCGGACATTCTAACCGCGATTTACGGATTGTCTTTACTAATGCTTGTTGCCGATACAGCGATGTTAATTCTGTTGTTTTGGCTAATGTCGACCACTAGATCTATTTTCTCTTTGGAATCGAGTGAATTGACTAGGCTCGGACTCACTTTCAAGAGTTCACACGGCTATGCAGAGATGAGGGCCACAATTGACGGCGCAATAAGGCAACTGGGGATCACAACTACTTTGATTTCTCTTGCTGCAATTCTTCTAGGTGTAGCAATGTGGTTGCCTGAAGACAATACCGGAATGCCATTCTTGTTTGCACTTTCAACTGGAGCCTTGCTAAGTGGCCATGGCGTTCACATGGTATCGGAACGCTCTCGTTTCAACACCAGTGAGCCATGGGGAATGCTCCAGGCTTTCTCTCCTCCTATCCACCCTGCTCTTCTAAGTCGGCCCTTTACCGATGTTATCAGGGCCCATGTCGACCCTCTACTGGCAGTCAGAATGTCTGAGTATTTATCTTCAATAGAACCCTCAATTAGGGAAGGAAGCAGCAGGAGAGAGTTACAGGAGACCTTGCTACATCTGCTCTATCTGCGACGGTCTTCTCTAATTGATGAGGGGCAATTCAGGTCCGCTCTTGAGCCCATGCTCGATCCTTCGACTATAGAGCGTCTGTTCAATCACCCAGAACTTGGAGAGGAGACCTGGGACAGGCTACTCTCTAGGGCCCGTTCTGAGTGCGCACCGTTCTTTCGTATTCATGATAGACTCAGAATGAGTAGACTTGCAGCCGGCGCTTCAGGCGATGTCTGGCTGGATGTGGATATGGAAAATCTAGTAGTTGGTCAGGCCAACCTATTCGCTTTCGTACTCAACCAGGGGGACACTCCTATGGATTTGGTTTTGAGGGTCCAGACTCCCGACTTCAGACCACAGGAATGCGTATACAGGCTCAATGCAGAACCAATCAATCTAGATTCCGAAGTTAGCGAACAATTGTACTCAAAGCTTCCCGCACTTATTTCATCCACGCGCATCATTTGGCAGAGCCTGTTGCCATCGGCCATGGGTGAAGCAACTGTTACTCTACGATTGGAGGACGAGGCTGGAAATCTAATCTCTGGCCGTGTGCTTACTGTACAAATTCGTTCAGACCTTCTGACAAGAGTTAGAATGTCTCTCGGAGGACTGTTCATGTTGGGGGCTACAGTAGTTACCATCTCTCCATTCCTACCGTTCCTATTCAATCTCGTAGGTCTTTGATTCAGGTCCATTCAAAGGTAATGCCCTAGTGGCGGAATCGTGTCAGAAGACGATCCTATCTTGAGTGATGACCTCAGGACTAGGCTACACGCAATGGAGACTAGATTGCGCAGGATGCGTGAGCAGAGAAACAGTCACAATGAGAACGCCAAGCGGGCAGCTGATTCTAGAGATTCGGTACAAAATCGGGGCAAGGAACTCAGAGACCGAATCGGCGAGAGGCTTGAGGAGCAGAAGGAAGTCAGGGCCAGAGCAAAAGTGCACCAAGCCAAGCGCGATGAGATTCAGAAGCAGATTGGAGAATTAATCCAACAGAAGCGAGGTAGGAGAGATGAGGGCAACAAATCAGTTGTAATCGAACTTTCTGAGACAGTGGGCGAGATTGATCGTATCGAGAATCAAATAATGACTGATGGCAACTTATCGCTGAAGAAGGAAAACCGCCTTCTCAAGAAACTAAAGACTCTGATATCGAGGAGGGATGAGTTGATGCCAGCAGTACAGGAGTTACAAATTATCCAAATCGATCTGGGAGATATGGAAGGCTCAATCCAACTACTTCGCTCCGAGGCCGATGCTCAGCACCAAGCGATGCTAGATGCCAACAAAGAGGCGGATGAGATATGGGAAGAGATCAAGCCAATGCTAGAAGAGAGAGACTTCCTAAGGGCTGAAGGCGATAGATTGCACGCGGCTTTTGTATCTGCCAGAGAGTCTGCAGACAAGGTACATTCGGACATGAAGGAGTTGTTGGACCAAGTCAACGAGATTCGTGATGAACTAAAGGCCCAGAGAGAAGAGAGGGAGAGAATTATCAAAGAGCACAATGAATCTGTCAGGGAGGCCACTAAGACTCCCGATCAAGACGAGGAACTGGCTGATTCCTTGACTGAGCAACTACTAGAGAGCGGCTCAATCACTCTTGGCGGAACTAGAACCGACGACTCGGAGCGAGAAACATCACGAAAGAGAAAGAAGCCACGTAGACTAGGAACAACCAGAGGAAAACGCGACTAATCACCAGCCACGCTCTTCCATTCTGACTTCAAGTTTGTCTATCTCCAATCCGTCCATCGGCTTGCCTGCCATCATTGCGGAAGCTTCAGTCACCTTACTAGGGTCATTGAAGTGGTGAGTAGCCATCACGATGGCAGAAGCGGTCGTAGCAGGATCTTCGGATTTGAAAATACCCGAGCCGACGAATACACCATCCATTCCTTGACGCATCAACAAGGCCGCATCTGCCGGGGTCGCTATGCCGCCCGCAGAGAATGTAACTACAGGCAACCTCCCCATCTCCTTAACTTCGCCAAGAATCTCAACGATAGCATCGTGGCATGCATCCATGCTGCCGAAAGGCGTGTTTTCCACGACTAACTCGTGCTCGCTAGCTTCTTCTATTCTACGAAAACCATCTGACACCTTTCTAGCCATCACTTCAAATTCAGCATCGTTAGCACTTTGCAGAAGTGCAAGCTCCTGAGATACTAATCTAGCATGCTGGATTGCACTAACTACATTCCCGGTTCCGGCTTCACCCTTGGTCCGAATCATAGCCGCTCCTTCCATGATTCTCCTGCAAGCCTCGCCAAGGTTTGTGCACCCACAAACAAATGGTATTGTAAATTCGTTTTTCGCAATATGATAGAATGGATCTGCAGGCGTTAGAACCTCGCTCTCATCGACCATATCGACCCCAAGCTCTCGCAAGACTCGAGCCTCCTCATCATGACCTATTCTTGCCTTTGCCATCACGGGAATACTAGTTGTATCGATTATTCCTCTGATCAAATCGGGATGACTCATTCTAGCCACACCGCCATCAGACCTAATGTCTGCGGGAACTCTCTCGAGCGCCATCACAGAAGTTGCACCTGCATCTTCCGCTATGTGTGCCTGCTCTGGAGTGACGACATCCATGATGACTCCACCCTCTTGCATCTTGGCGAAACCCCGCTTGAGCAACTCTGTGCCATGCCTCATCTTGTTGAGATCTACCAGTTGGGTCATGCCCTAGCCTCGGGCCATTGCCTCATGAACCCTTTTGACGGCCCAATTCAAGAATCTGCCAGCACCGGAGAGTCACCTTCTGCAATGGGCAGGTTAGGCGCCTCCTCCTCATTCTTGTCCAGCCAACTCATCTCCTCATCTGGTATATCTGTGTCAGCATAGATTGCTTCGACTGGACACTCAGGTACGCAGGCAGCGCAGTCGATGCACTCGTCAGGGTCTATGACTAGGTAATCATCAGCCTCTCTGAAACACTCTACGGGGCAAACCGCAACACAATCTTGGTATTTGCACTTAACGCAAGCACTGGTCACTACGTGAGTCATATACGAATCTCGGCGAGAAAGGATTGCATATCAACACTTGTATCTTATTATGCTCTACTAATCAATTCGTGAATTAAATCCAAAGTAACCGACTCTACGCTCTGTCCGGGATATGACTCCACCTTGAATCGCCCCTTTACAGTAGCTTGACTATTTGTTTCACTAACTAACGAAACTTTTCCACAAACCAAGTCAGCCAGAGAGATTCTGACATGCAGAACCTTGTCTGAATCAAGCCTGCTCGAGACTCCTTCATCCGCGAGTTGCTGTAAGCCTATTTTTCCCAATCTGGATAATGCATTTGTAGATGCTCTCCTGCCCGAAACACTAGCCTCAATGATGGTCTGCTCAGAGCCATGCCAAGACTTCCCCTTCTCCAAAATGACCTTACAACCATCCCCCGTTAGCCAGCACAAGCTCTGTTCGATTAGGGCCACATCATCGACAGCGCTAGCATGCACTCTCCAGCGTGCACTGTGCAGTCCCATGTGTCGACCACAGAAAACTCCAACTTAATTCTCTCGCGCTACGATTTTCATGTTCTTACGGGGCTTTGATTCATATACTCGGGGCAGGTCGGACGGCTCGCGTACGAGGTAGCCCTCGGTAGGAGTCCGATGTCATGGCAAAAGGAGCAGCAGCCAGGGCAGCGGCACGCAGGCAGCGCGACAAGTGGAAGTCGAAGCGCTGGTACAGTATCAGAGCCCCTAGAAATCCATGGTCATTCAAGGTCATTGGAGAGACCATGGCCGAAGAAGAAGAGATGCTCATCGGCCGCCACTACGAGGTTCTCCAGTACGAGTTGGATGGCGATTTCTCCAAGATGAATGTCAAGGTTCAATTCAGAATCAACGAAGTCATCGGTTCAGATGCTCTGACCGAATATATCGGTCACGAACTACTCAAGGACCACATCCGAAGGCAGGTTCGCCGCGATCGAGGAAAGATCGATGATACAATCGACATGGTCACCAAAGATGGCTATTACATCAGAGTAAAGCCGATGATGATATCACGCAATAGAATCAAGGCTAGTCAGAAACAGGAGATGAGGGCCCAAGCGAGGGACATAATCATCAAGTTCGGAGCAACTAACACATGGATCGAAATGCAGAAGGCATCTCTTGATGGAACATTGGAAACTCAGATTCGTGAAGCGGTCTCTAAGATTCAGCCAGTCAGAGATGTCATGATTAGAAGGACACAACTCATTCAATCAGGCGTTGAGGTCAGTGATGGCCCTACACTAGAAGAGATAATCTCTCAGGAAGAAGAGGACAAGAAAGCCGAGCCCTCTGAGGAGGAAGACGGTCTGGCGGAGACTATGGCAGAGGCTGCCGAGGATGTTGTCGATGAAATTAAGGAGGCGGCGACTGAGGTTGTTGGCGAATTGAAGATTGGTTCGGGCACCACAGCAGTAGATGCTGCAGTAGAAGGTGCAATAGAAGTCGCAGAAGAAGTAGTTGAGGCCGTCAAGGAGGTAGCCGAAGCGGTGAAAGAAGAAGTCTCTGAGGCAATCGGAGGAGATTCCGAAACCGACTATAATTCGATGACCGTCGCTGAGTTGAAGGCGCTTCTCAAAGAGGCTGGAAAGCCAGTCTCAGGCAAGAAGGCCGATCTAATCGAGCGCCTAAAGGAGTGATTTCATGGCCCGCATTGCGGTGCTCTGTGGAACGGGTATGAGTGCGTTCGCCTCACAACTTTCATCTTCTACTGGGGACAAATCAAGCACTCTGAGGGTAGATTCAGACTGGGGGCAAGTCCCAGTCACTCTAATCGATACAGGTGCAGGGGAGGTTATGGTGATAGACAGACATCACTCAGTCTCGGATTCTAGAACGCCACCTCATCGTATCGAGCATCGCGCCAACGTGCATGCAGCAGTAAGTTTCCAGCCTGATCTGGTCTTAAGTATCAACTCCGTTGGTAGTATGCGAGAGGATCTGCCACCAGGAACTATTGGCGTGGCATCCGACGTATTGGATTTGGCTGAGAAGCCATGGACATTCCATGATGACCATGCCACTCACGCCGACAGAACATCGTGTTTTGACTCAGAGTCTAGCAAAATTTGCGCAGCAGTACTCAGCAGCATCCAGAAGAAAGCTGTAGACGACTTGGTTGTAGCACAATGCGTCGGACCCCAGTTCGAAACTCCTTCAGAGATAGATGCACTTGAGAGGCTCGGTGCAGATGTAGTCGGGATGACTCTGGGGCCCGAATCGAGACTGGTAGCGGAGACAGGAATCTCTCATGTAGCATTGTCATGCTCCTCAAACTGGGCTGCTGGCAGGACGCCGGGCTTACCGGAAGCCGAAATTGATCATGAGGCAGTAGATGAGATGGCCGCTTCAATGAGAGAGAGTGTGGGAGAGTGCGTTAAGGCCCTCTTATCTAGCAGGTGATTTGTTGGAGAGCGAGACTAGAAACGGTCTACTGTTAATCGCCATATCCTTGGTGATGCTTCCTGTGACCATGGACTTGATGCAGTATTACGACGATGCTTCGGATGAGTATGAGCGAGAGTGCGATATCAATTACAGAATCTATGTCCTTGACAACAACGACCCAATAGATGGAGCACTGTGTCTAGAGATAGAGGATGAGATGTCTAAAAGATTAGTCTATTTCATCGGATCAATTGCGATTCTTGTGTTATCTGGTCTTTGTGGAATTGCTTTGGTACTCCCTCAAGGAGAAAATGATGGCAAACAACCACCCATGAGTGGACAACTACGTTGATGGGTCTAGACCACCAGCGAGCGATATGACAAGACCTGTGAGTGTAGACGATTGGATTCAGATTGAAGCCCAAGACAGCCCTGATGGTTCATGGCAAACGATGATGTCCAGAGTTGCAGCTTTCCATCATAAGCACGCCTTTGCTTCCAAGGAGAATCACGGACATGATATGGGCTATCGAGTAGCCCTGACTGTCGAGGAACTGGGCGAATTTGCTGCAGCGATTACCAAGGGCAAGCCAGATGAGGAGGCCGCCGAGGAGCTGGCAGACCTTCTGATTCTAATTCTGGGACATTCACTGGCGATGAAAATTGATCTTGAGTCAGAATTCCATAAGAAAATGGATCGAATTATGACAAGGGAGGCCCGGAGAGGTAGGCTTGGAATACGCGTCACCGAATACACTGGAGATGAATCATAGGGTAAGGGAACTTATCTCCGCATAAACCAGGGGCCTCTCAGGCCGGAGAGCCGCTAAATCCTAGCACAGCAAACAACCACGATAATGGCACAATGAACGAGAGAATATGGAATATCAAAACAGACAAGGTGAGCGTCCCATCTTTGTATCGTTGCCAAGTAAGCCTGACTAGATAGACCGCGTATAGCGGCAGGAACACAAAAAGACACGCACCACTACTGAGGAAAATAGAGTATCCGGCGAATGCGTCTGAGCCCAATGATGTCAGAAATAACATAAAAACCACAAATGGCACATATGCCAAAGCAATCTTAGGAATCAACAAAAGATCTGGAATGATTTCTTGACCATCTTCATCAGGCGTTACTGAATAAGCAATTTTTTCTTCTGGCAAACCTCCCTTATGACGGAGGCAATATCCAGTTGTCCTAAACTCTAGGGCATTACAACCTTCGAATGTACACTTCCTTT
>Ga0310344_10001755_pt1 | contig 16435 bp, 17 predicted proteins | sample HC15DNA20200_MG_FD_203801 | JGI IMG/M metagenome (GOLD analysis project Ga0310344, IMG submission 203801) | Marine microbial communities from station ALOHA, North Pacific Subtropical Gyre - HC15-DNA-20-200_MG | ecosystem: Environmental > Aquatic > Marine > Oceanic | place: Pacific Ocean: North... | reverse complement strand
CTGCAGAACAACTTGCTCAAATAGCAATATCTTCTGCTAGAGTTGCTAAATTGTTTGGTTTTGATCCAAAAGTTGCTTTTCTATCTCATTCTACATTTGGTACACCTAAAACTAAAGCTACAAAAAACATGCGGGATGCTGTTGAGATATTAAAAGAAAAAAGGGTTGGTTTTAAATTTGATGGCGAAATGCAGCCAGATGTTGCTTTAGATGAAAAGTATAGAGATCTTTATCCATTTTCTGAAATAGTAGGTAACGCAAATGTTTTGGTTATGCCTGGAAGACACAGTGCTGCTATTTCATTTAAATTAATGAAAAGCTTAAGTGCAGTTAAGGTGGTTGGTCCTTTATTAATTGGATTAGGAGAACCAATTGAAATTGCCCCTCTAAGGTCATCAACCAGTGATATATTAAATTTAGCCTCGGTAGCCGCTTACTCTTCTGAAATAATTGATTATAAAAAAGTTAGAAAAAATTAATTTATTCTCTTTGCCTACTTAAATCAGAAACCAATAAAATACTAGTTACAAGTTCTTTTAGATCAACTATTTGCTTAGCTTCTTGAATAATTTCTTTTTTTTCATCGTCGGAATACGCTATGCCAAAAATATAAGTTTTTTGGTTGATAGTATCAATGTTGAAATTAGCTGCTTTTATTTTTTTATTTAAAATAAGTGCAGTTCTTAATTGAGCAGTTACTAAAACATCCAGTGCTGTATTTTTAAAAGAAAACTTTTGTTTTACTGAAATATTATTTTTTACTGATCTTGCCCCCTTAGTTTCCCAGGCCATTTTTGTAATTTTTAATTTTTCTTCTGGTTCATCCACTTTTCCCCCTAAAAAAATTCTACCATCAAGAACTTTAATTGAAATTTTGATTAGATATTTTTTCTCTGTTAAAGCTAACCTTGCTAATAAATTTTTTTGCATTATTGAGTCGTCTATTTGGGTTCCTAAAGTTCTCGGATCTAAAGCTATACTTACTCCTGATCCAAATACTCCGCTTGTAGAAGAACCAACGCAGCCATTTAATAAAGTTAAAATAAACGATATTATTAAAATCTTTTTCATTTTATTTTTAAACAAAAATTATATACCAGCTTTTTCGGTAAATTTTCCTTTTTAGAAATAAATTCTACAACATCTTTATGGCTATATTTTTTTAGCATTTTTTTTATTTCCATTTTAACTGATTCGTTTATGTCATTACTAATTTTATTTTCTTTAACCTTTTCTGATATAACAACAGTAAATTCTCCTTTCAAGCCCTCGGAAAAATTATCTATGGACGAAACGCTGCCCCTAATGAATTTTTCATGAATTTTTGTCATTTCTTTTGCTATTAATATTTTTCTATTGAAAAAATATTTTTTAAATTTTGATATAAAAAAATTTATTTTTGGAGCTGTAACAAAAAAAACAAAAGAATAGTTAATGATAGATAAATTGTTTAAAATTTTTTCTAATTCTTTTTCTTTTTTTGGTAAAAAACCATAAAATAAATATTGCTGATTAAATCCTGAAACACTAACTGCAGATGTCACGGCAGAAGGTCCTGGGATGGGATAAACTTTTAAATTTTCATCTATACATTTCTTAACCAGAATCATCCCTGGATCAGAAATAACTGGGGTACCAGCATCAGAAATAAGTGATATAATTTTATTTTTTTTTAAAGAACTGACTATTTTACCACTTATCTTTTTCTCATTAAATTTATGATAGGGAAGAAGTTTGTTATTTATCCCAAAATAATTGAGTAATTTTCCCGATCTTCTAGTGTCTTCACATAAAATAATTTCTGATTTTTTTAAGACATCTATAGCCCTAAAAGTTATATCCTGCATGTTTCCGATTGGGGTAGATACTAAATAAAGTCCAGGATCAATAGTTTGTTGTTTATTTTCGTCCATTTGATGCCTAAATTATATTCTATGTTATCCAAATTGATTTAAATTTATGAAAAAGTTACTTACATTTTCGATAATAGCTTATTTATTATTTACAATAAATAGTAGTGCAGTCGCTCAAGAAACAAACGAAAACAATACAGCAAACGAGAAAGTATTAAAAATTGGTGTCCTACTACCATTATCAGGAGAATTTGCAGATCTCGGACAATCATTTTTAAAAGCAATTCAACTAGGTCTTTATGATATCTCAAATAAAAACATTAAAATTTACCCAAAAGATAGCAAAGCAAATTCTTTGGATGCTTATAAGTCTGCTAAAGAATTTGAAGAACTTGGTATAAAAATTGTAATAGGACCAATTTTTTATGAAAGCTTAGAAAGTCTTGGTGAAATAAATAATATTACTTTTGTTTCATTAACAAATAAAACTCAAAATATTCCAAAAAATACTATTGCTTTTGGAATTAATATAAATTCACAAATTGAAGTTCTTAAAAAATATTTTGATAAAATTAAAGTATCCAAAACTTTGCTTCTATCTCCAAAAGGTCAATTTATAAATCAAATTGAAATTATCGAGGACAGTAAGTTAAAATTTTATAAGGTTTTCTTTTATGACACTAGTCCAAAAAAGATTACAAGTGAAATAGAAAAGTTAACAAAATACCAGGAAAGGAAAAAAGATCTCGAAAGACGAATTAAAATACTAGAAAAATCAGAACTTTATAAGGATAAAAAAGAATTAAAAAAATTAGAACAAAAACATACTTTGGGTAAAATAAATTTTGATTCTGCCGTTGTTGTAGATTTCGATGAACGTCTAAAAAGTGTTTTAACATCATTTATGTTTTCAGATATTTCAAGCCAAAGGGTAAATTTTTTTACACTTAACCAATGGTTTGATGAAAGTTTATTCGAAGAAGCTGCTCTTCAAAACTTACATTTCCCAGCAATAAATCTTGATAATTTAATAAAATTTAATAAAAAATATGAAAAATCATATAAAGAAAAACCTAATAAAGTTTCTATACTTGCTTACGATGCACTAGGATTAATTTACTATTGTTGGATTAATAATAATTTTGAATTTAAATCTAGCCAACTGTTTAATAAGGACGGATTTAAGGGTTTACATGGAGAATTTATAATAAAAGAAAATATAAGTAGACAAAAACTAAAAATTTATAAAATTTCTAATAAAAAATTCCTTAAAGTTCATTAGCCAAAAAAATTTTTAATTTTCAAATATGCTTTATACCTGTGATCAATAAACATTTTAAGCTTTGGTTCCATTTCACCGAAAGTCTTATTGTATCCTTTAGGTACAAAAATAGGATCATAACCAAATCCCTTTTTCCCTTTTTTTTTCTTTGATATTTTTCCATTTACTATTCCTTCACTAAAAAAACTCTTGCCATTTGGCCAAACGAGCGCTAAACAACAAAAAAATTTTGCTCTATTGTCTTTTTTCCAATCTTTTTTTATTTTGTTCATCTCATAGAAAATCTTATTTATAGCTAAATCAAAATTTTTTTTTTTACCTCCCCATCTAGAAGAATAAATACCCGGGGACCCATTAAGAAGATCTATTTCTAAGCCTGAATCATCAGACAAACAAATTAAATTGGTTTTTTTTGAGTAATACAATGCTTTGATAAAAGCATTTTCTTTATAATTTTTTCCTGTTTCTTCTGGAGCTGAAATTTTAAATTCTTTTAAAGAATGCTTAACTATTTCTTTTGGCAACAGTGCAGATATTTCCTTATATTTTCCACTATTATTTGTCCCTATTAATATTTCTTTAATTTTGTTCATTTTACTCTAGTATTTTTTTTTAAAGTGACCATATATTAAACTGATGACAAAAACAGATAAAAACTTATCAAAAGATAAGGAACAAAATCAAACAGCCGAACATAATGAAAAGGAAACTGCCGAAGATAAGCTTAAATCCACCGAAGAAAAATTGCTAAGGGCTTTGGCTGAGACAGAAAATCAAAGACGAAGATTTGAAAAAGAAAGACAAGATGCGTTTGAATTTGGAGGTTTTAATTTCGCAAGAGAGTCACTATCACTTTTAGATAATATTGACCGCGCTACCACTTCATTTAAAAATGATGAAAAGTTAAAAGATAATAAAGATTTGGATAAAATTATCCAAGGAATTGAAATTGTAAAAAAAGATTTAGTATCTATTTTCAAAAAAAATGGAATTGAGGAAATAGAATGTATAAACAAAAAATTTGATCCAAATTTTCACCAGGCTATGTTAGAAATTGAAGACTCTACAAAAGGACCCGGGACCGTTGTCCAAGAAATCCAAAAAGGTTATATGATGAAAGATCGTTTACTAAGACCCTCATTAGTGGGTGTGACTAAAAATAGAGACGCAAAATCAAGAAAAGATGAGAAAAAAACTGAGGAAAAAGAGGAAAAAGAGTGATTTTTTTTCCTTGTAGTAATGAAAAAAACACCCATATAGCAACGAAAGGAAACTATTTTTATGAGTAGAGTAATAGGAATTGATTTAGGAACAACAAATTCTTGCGTAGCCGTAATGGAGGGCACACAAGCTAAAGTTTTAGAGAATGCTGAAGGAGCTAGAACGACTCCATCAGTTGTTGCGTTTGGTGAAAACAATGAAAAACTAGTTGGTCAGTCAGCAAAAAGACAAGCTGTGACCAATCCTGAAAATACATTATTTGCAGTAAAAAGATTAATTGGAAGAAATTTTAATGATGAAACTGTAAAAAAAGATGTTGCAAAAGCACCATATAAAATTATTAAGTCTGATAACAATGATGCCTGGTTAGAATCTAGAGGACAGAAATATTCGCCTTCACAAATATCTGCTTTTATTTTGCAAAAAATGAAAGAGACAGCCGAAAAATATTTAGGACAAGAAGTTAAACAAGCTGTAATTACGGTACCTGCATACTTCAACGATTCTCAAAGACAAGCAACAAAAGATGCTGGAAAAATTGCTGGCTTAGAAGTGCTTAGAATTATTAATGAACCTACAGCAGCTTCATTAGCTTATGGTTTGGATAAAAAGGGTGGTAAAAAAATAGCAGTTTACGATTTGGGTGGTGGTACGTTTGATGTATCAATCCTTGAAATTGGTGATGGTGTATTCGAAGTCAAATCTACAAATGGAGATACTTTTTTAGGCGGTGAAGATTTTGACGATAAGATTGTTGATTATTTAGCAAATGAATTTAAAAAAGATAATGGCATAGATTTAAGAACTGACAAACTGGCTCTTCAAAGACTTAAAGAAGCTGCTGAAAAAGCAAAAATTGAATTGTCATCAGCAACTCAAACTGAAATTAATTTACCTTTTATAACTGCAGATAAAACTGGACCAAAGCATATCAACATAAAATTAACCAGGGCAAAATTAGAAGCGCTTGTTGAAGATTTGGTTAAAAGAACGCTTAAACCATGTGAAATAGCTTTGAAGGATTCTGGTTTCAGCGCAGCTGAAATACATGAAGTAGTTTTGGTGGGTGGAATGACAAGAATGCCAAAAATTGTTGAAACTGTTAAAACTTTTTTTGGCAAAGATCCAAATAAAAGTGTAAATCCAGATGAAGTTGTTGCAATGGGAGCTGCAATTCAAGCAGGAGTATTACAAGGAGACGTAAAAGATGTTCTTCTTTTAGATGTAACTCCTTTATCCTTAGGAATTGAAACTTTAGGCGGAGTATCCACAAAACTTATTGAAAAAAATACAACAATTCCTACTAAAAAAAGCCAGGTTTTCTCAACAGCAGAAGATAATCAGCCAGCAGTTTCTATTAGAGTAATGCAGGGTGAAAGAGAAATGGCTTCTGATAATAAATTATTAGGTAATTTTGAGTTAGTTGGAATACCAAGCGCTCCTAGAGGAGTTCCTCAGATTGAGGTAACTTTTGATATTGATGCAAATGGTATAGTAAGCGTTTCTGCAAAAGATAAAGGAACTGGAAAAGAACAAAAAATACAAATTCAGGCTTCGGGAGGTCTTAGTGAAGAAGAAATTAAGAATATGGTAAAAGATGCTGAATCTAACAAAGAAGCGGACAAGAAGAAAAGAGAAACTGTTGATTCAAGAAACCAAGCTGACACGATTATTCATACGACAGAAAAAAACTTAAAAGAACATGGCAGTAAAATTTCTGATGCAGAGAAAAAAACTATTGAAACTGGAATTTCTGATTTGAGAAACGCACTAAAAGGCACTGATACAGAAGAAGTGAAGAAAAAAACACAAGCTTTAGTACAGTCCTCAATGAAACTTGGAGAGGCTATATATAAAAGTCAGCAAAAAGATGCGGACAAAAAAAATACACAAAAAACCCAAAGTTCGAAAAATAATGATCAAAAAAAAGAAAATGTAGTTGATGCAGATTTTGAGGAAGTAAAAGAAGATAAAAACGATAAAGATAAAGAAAAGCGAGCCTAAAGCTAAAGACACAAAGATGTCTGTAAATTTATGTCAAAAAGAGATTACTATGAAATCTTGGGCGTCGTTAAATCAGCTTCTGCTGAAGAAATCAAAAAAGCTTACAGAAAATTAGCTCTAAAATATCACCCGGACAGGAATAAAAACGATAAGACTGCGGAATCAAAGTTTAAAGAAGCAAGTGAAGCTTATCACGTTCTCTCTGACAAAGGGCGCAGAAATAATTATGATCAATTTGGTCATGCTGCCTTTGAAGGAGCAGGGGGAAGAGGAGGATTTTCAAATTTTGATTTTTCTAGTACTTTTTCTGATATCTTCGGTTCAGATATATTTGAAGACTTTTTTGAAGGTTTTGGAGGTTCAAGAGGAAGAAGAAGATCATCAGATTTTAGAGGGGCAGATTTAAGATATGATTTATCTATTTCTCTTGAAGATGCTTTCAATGGAAAGAAACAAGAAATAAATTTTTCTTCATCAGATAAATGTTTAACATGCAGTGGATCAGGTGCGGAACCTGGATCTAAACCAATTTCTTGTTCTACGTGTGCCGGACAAGGACAGGTAAGATCAAGCCAAGGATTTTTTACAATACAACAAACTTGTCCTGAATGTGCTGGCTCTGGTGAACAAATTTCAAATCCATGTAAGGAATGCAGAGGTATTGGTAAAAAACAAACAAGAAAGAAAATATTTGCCAATATTCCAAAAGGTGTTGATGACGGCACAAGAATTAGGTTATCAGGCAAAGGAGAAGCAGGTATAAAAGGTGGCGCAAACGGAGATTTATATATTTTTGTATCTATTGGAACTCATAGTATCTTTAAAAGATCTGAGGAAAATCTTTTTTTTGAATTTCCTATTTCTTTAGCTGATGCAGCACTTGGAGCTACAGTTGAAGTTCCAACAATTGATGGTGGTAAGGCAAAAGTAAAAGTCCCAGCAGGTACACAAAATGGGAAACAATTTAGATTAAAAGGAAAAGGCATGCCAATGATGAGGACAAAGAATTACGGTGATTTATATATTCAGGCGGTAACTGAAGTTCCAATTTCTTTAACCAAAGAACAAAAAAGTCTGTTAGAACAATTTAAAAAATTAGAGGATTCAAAAACGAATCCTATAATTAAAGATTTCTTTGAAAAAGCAAAAAGATTTTGGAAAAACTAAATGAAAAAAATTAATTTAACAATTACTGGAGCTCTTGGAAGAATGGGACAACAGCTTATTAAATCTTCTAAAAGTGCAAAAAATTTTAAACTAGTTTCTATTACAGAAAATAGAATAATTAATAAAAAGATATCTGGACTAAAGCCCCAATTAAATTCGGAGACTGCATTTAAAAATGCAAATATAATCATAGATTTCACAATTCCAAAATGTACATTGGAGGTTTTAAAAATTGCATCCAAATTAAAAAAAAGAGTGGTTATAGGAACTACAGGATTTTCTAAAAAAGAAGAAAATTTAATAAAAAAATATGCTAGAAAAATACCTATACTTAAAGCAGGTAATATGAGCTTAGGTATAAACTTATTAATGTATTTAACTGAAATAGCTTCTAAATCTCTTGGGGAGAACTTTTTAAGTAAAGTTTTTGAAGTTCATCATAAGCATAAAAAAGATCATCCATCAGGTACAGCGCTAATGCTTGGAAAAGGTATTGCAATAGGAAAAAATAAAGATTTTTATAAATTAACTGGAAAAAAATACTTAAATAAAAAAACTTTTCCCTACGGGAAAAAAGTTAATTTTAATTCTATAAGAAGGGGTGAGATCGTTGGAAATCATAAAGTTTTATTTTCAAGTGGAAAAGAAACAGTCTCATTAGATCACGAAGCATTTGATAGGGCTCTTTATTCAGAAGGAGCACTTACTGCAGCTAAATGGTTAATGAATAAAAGGCCAGGCCTTTACTCAATGCGAGATGTTCTGAACTTTAAATGAGTGAAAATAAAAGATCTAAAAAAGTATTAAAAATCCTAAATCAGATTTATCCAAAGACCCAAATTCCTCTAAAACATACAAACAAATTTACTCTACTAATTTCTGTGTTGTTATCAGCTCAAACTACTGATGTTAATGTAAATAATGTAACTAAAAATATATATCCTAAATTTAATAAACCAGAACATTTTGTAAAATTAGGTAGAAAAAAAATTGAAAAATTAATAAAGAGTATTGGTATTTTTAGAGTTAAAGCTAAAAGCGTCTATTTACTTTCAAAACAACTAATTAAAAAACATAAAGGAAAGGTGCCTAAAACTTTCGAAGAACTTGAAAAACTTCCTGGTGTTGGCCACAAAACCGCAAGTGTAGTTATGGCTCAAGGATTTGGTATCCCTGCTTTTCCTGTAGATACTCATATTCACCGTTTAGCACAAAGATGGGGATTATCTGGCGGTAAAAATGTTACACAAACTGAAAAAGATTTAAAAAGATTATTTCCTAAAAAATCATGGAATAAACTTCATCTTCAAATAATTTACTATGGACGAGAATTTTGTACCGCAAAAAGCTGTTACGGATTAACTTGTAAAATTTGTACTACTTGTTATCCTAATAGAAAAACACCACTTAAAACAAAAAAAGCATAATATGAAAATTTTAGGAATAGGAAACGCTATAGTTGATGTAATTTGCAAGGTAGAAGAAAATTTTTTATCTGAAAATAATCTTACAAAAAGCACAATGAAACTTGTTGATGAAACTGAATTTAAAAAGCTTTTATCAAATCTAAAGATAGAGCAAACAATAGCTGGGGGCTCAGTTGCAAATTCTATTGTTGGTTTATCACAACTAGGAAATGCTGTTTCTTATATTGGAAAAGTAAATAATGATGAACTGGGTAACAAGTATGAAAAAAGTTTAACAAATGAAAAAGTAAAATATTGTTATAAAAAAAAAAACGAGTCTATTCCTACTGGAACATGCTTGATTTTAATCACACCAGATTCTGAAAGAACAATGTGCACTTTTTTAGGTATTGCTGGAAAAATTAGTGACAAAGATATAGATGAAAATGCAGTTAAAAATTGTGAATTGATTTTTTTGGAAGGTTATTTATGGGATGAAGGGAATCCTAAAAAAGCATTTGAAAAAGCTATTAGCATAGCTAAAAAAAAAGCAATGTCATTATCAGATCAGTTTTGTGTCGATCGTCATAAAAAAAGTTTTTTCGATTTAGTAAATAATAAATTAGATGTTACTTTTGCTAATGAACAAGAAATTTTGTCCTTAATTAAAGCTAAAAATTTTGATGAAGTCATTTCATTTGGTAAGCAAATTGGCAGACTTCTGGTAATTACACGTGGCGAAAAAGGAAGCGTCGCAATACAAAAAAGTGATGTTGTTGAATGTCCTGGTAAAAAAAATTTAAAAATAGTTGATTTAACGGGAGCGGGCGATCTTTTTGCCTCAGGATTTCTACATGGATATATTAATAAATTGTCATTAAAAGAAAGTCTTGAAAAGGGAACTGATATGGCTTCAAAAATTATTCAAAAAATAGGAGCTAGACTAAATTAACGTTTTTTTCTTTTAAAACTTCCTTTACCTTTTTTTGGTTTAATAATCCTTTTTCTATATTTAGGTGTAAGAAGATCTCTGGCAATAAAATTTCGTGATTTTTTTTTCAAATATAATAACCTCTATTATTATTTTTAATAAAATTATTATCGTTAAATTTTTCCAAGATTTTTTTTCTAAGACGATGAATGTGAGTTTCAACGGTATGGGTATCGCTTTCAGATGAATAATTCCAAACTTTTTTTAAAACAGAATTTCTGCTTATTGGCTCTTTTTCTTCACTAAATAAAATAAGAAAATTGATTTCTTTTTCTGAAAGCTGAAGCTCTAGATCGTTCTTTTTAAGCTTACGTTCATTCTTATCAATTGTATAACCATTTAAATCAATGAAAGAGTTTTTTTTGAACTCGTTCTTAGCTATAAGAGACACGATTTTTTTTTCAAAATCCAAAATTTTAAAAGGCATGCTTACTTGCGCTACCAATTCTCCTGATAGGTTTTCTTTGGATACTTTAGGATTACAGACAACAATCATGGGAACATTATTTTTTATCAACTCCATATATTCTTGGTGATTTGTTTTATCTTTAAAAAAAACAACTAATTGATTGTGTTTTTTGGCTTGATTTATACACAAATCCAAATTTTCAAAATTGCTAAATTTGAACTTTGACAATATTTTTAATTCATTAATAATTTCTAAAAAGATTTGATTTCTAAAAATTGGTATAGTTAAATTGTCCATTAATAATTTTTAATATGAATATTAAAATAAAAAAACATTTACTTCTATACAAAGATTATAAATTAAAGTGTAGCGTTGGTAAATCAGGTATTAGAAGCCAAAAAAAAGAGGGAGATTTTGCAACCCCAAAAGGAAAATTTAAACTAGGTTTACTTTATTACAGAAAAGATAGAATCAAATTACCAAAGTGTAAAATAATAAAAAAAATAATAAAAAAAAATACTGGTTGGTGTGATGATAGCAAAAGTAGAAAATATAATAGAGAAATCAGTTTTCCATTTAAGTATCGTGCCGAGAAGCTTTATAGAAAAGATAAAATTTATGATTTACTAATTGTAATAAAATATAATTACAAGCCGACTATTAAAAAAAAAGGAAGTGCGATTTTTCTTCATTTAACTAATAAAAAATATAAGCCTACGAAAGGATGTGTTGCGATAGCAAAAAAAGATTTTATGAAAATACTACCTTTTATTAACAAGAAAACAAAAATTTCAATTAATTAAATATTTCGATCCCCAAAAATTGCTGTACCAAGTCTCAAAAAAGTAGATTCATGTAATAAAGCTTGCTCATAATCATCACTCATACCCATACTTAAATCATACAAATTAAGTTCTCTTGATTTTTTTTTCAAAATTTCAAAATATTTACTTGAATCTTCATTGATTGGTGGTAACGCCATTAAACCAATAATATTTAATGACAATTCTTTAGTGCAAAACTCATAAAAATTATTAAGATTGCTTAATAAGATTCCAGCCTTTTGTTGTTCATTTGCAATATTGACTTGAATAAATAACTTTGTTTTTTTATTTAATTCTTTCTCATACTGATCTATTTTTGTAGCCAACTTTGCATTATCTAAAGAATGAATATAATCAAATAATTGAATCGCTTTTTTTGCCTTATTTGATTGTAATTTACCCACCATGTGAAGTTTTAAATCCTTAAAATCCCTCTTTTTATCGCTCCATTTTTCTTCAGCTTCTTGAATTTTATTTTCGCCGAAATGCAAATGACCTAGTTCAAGAAGTGGCATAATTTTACTTATAGGAAATGTTTTTGCTACCGCTATAATTTGAGGTTTAGTTTTAAGTTGTTTTCTCGCAACAATTTCATTAACTTTATTTTTGATTAAATTTAAATTTTGAACACATTTATGCATAAAAATTTACCAAATTTGTTTGTTTTTCTTGATCAATACAATAGCTTTATTTACCAAAATAATAACACAAATATAGGTATTGTTTACAGAAATTACAGTAGCAAAAAAAGAGAAATTGAATTGCTAAAAATAGCAAAAGCATGTAAGAAAAAAAAAATTAAGTTGTATGTGTCAAACAGCCTTAGATTGGCTCTAAAAGTAAAAGCAGAGGGTATTTACATACCCGCATTTAATAAAACAAAAAGATTTAATAATTTAGAAAAAAGATCTTTTACAATAATAGGTTCTGCACATAATCAAAAAGAAATTCGTGAAAAAATTTTACAAAAATGTACTGCAATATTCCTTGCGCCAATCTTTCCAGTAAAAAAGAAAGAAAATTTTCTTGATATTTACAAATTTAATACTTTGACACGCAACAACAACATAAATTTTTATGCGTTAGGAGGAATTAGAAATAATAATATTTCTAAACTTAAATTATTAAATATTAAAGGTTTTGGAGGTGTTGAACTATTCAAAAAAAAACCGGCCTGTAAAAGGCCGGTTTTTTGAAAGAATTTCTTCTTTTAAATTTTATATATTTAGAATGCCATTGACATTATAAATAATTGTGCGTCAGCTTCAGTATTCTTATTATACCCAGGATTTGTTACCTCAGTATTAGCATACTTCAGTGCAACACCGCCTACAGTGTAAGCAATCTGCCAAGACTCACCAGTCATTTCAGTTTTTGGTGTTAATGTCATACCTGAAACGTCTTCATCGATTGGTCCACCATAAGCACCCGCAAGTTTAGTTCTTCCGTTAGAACCTTGGGATGGTTTGCTGTTACCTTTCAAAGATCTCATTTCAGCATAACTGAATGATAGGTCGTCATTAACATTAAACGCTACACCAATACTCGAATTACCGTAGTATTCTGTGGTATTTGTCGATCTTGTTGGCATGTATTCACCTGAAATTTGACCACCAATAGAAAGAGGACCAAGATCTAGTGTTAAACCTGCAACACCTTCTCTGTCTCTGCTTTCGATTGCTTTGTCTGTACCGGGATCATTTCCAAGTGATGTTTCAGAGTAACCAACGAAAAAGTCAGCACCAAATGCACCGATAGAAGGATTAACTCTCAATAGAGCGTCAAGTCCTCTTTCTCTGTCAGCATTTGTTATGCCACCTACGCTTTTGTCTGTAGGCTGTGTACCATCATTTTCAGGTGCCCAAGCAAGTCTTAGAGTTGTTGCTCCAATTCTTGGTGACTCCCACTGTAAATTAGTAGAAGATCCAACACCTTTTTGAAGGTTAACATTCGTTGATACACCTGCATCCCAAACTTCCTCAACTGCACGTGGCATGTTATCGTCATAACCTCCGATACCACCTCCACCTTCAGCAGAAGAAAGTTTCCATGTACCTAAACTATTTGTGTTTAAGGTAATGTTTGCCGATGACCATGTCGCTTTGTCTGTATGAGCTATAGTAACGCTAAAAGTTTGACCACCATCAAGCTCGCCGTTTCCGACGAAAGACAAGTTGGTTTTCATACCTAGAGGTTGACCAGTAACTGAATTATTATTGCCCGATTTTCCACCTACTTCAGTCCATGTTAAATGAGCATTACCAGTTACACTCATAGAGCCAGCATGCGCAGCTGATACAGCTGCTAGTGAACCACACAATGCAGATAATCCGTATTTAGATATCTTTTTCATGTGCCTCCTTTAAAATGCTAGCGATAGCGCTATAGTGTTAACGTCATAGTCGTTTGCTGCTGATGTAGAGTAACTTGCGTTCTCTGCAGATGATCTAGCTACTTTTAACGTAGCTCCACCCATAGAGTAAGCTAATTGAAGCGAACTTGCTTCCAAAGTTACTGCAGCTGCTTCAACACCTTTTTTCTGTTCTGACTCATGATAGCCATAACTTAGAGATAAGTCGTCATTTACGTTAAACGCTACCCCGTAAGCTAAGTTTTCATAGTAGTCAACAGAACCACGACCTTGTGAGTCGTTACTGTATTGAGCACCTAGCGTTACTGATCCAACAGCATACTTAGCACCAATAGCCCATTGCTCTTGGTCGTCGCCGTATTCTGAATTGATCAATGAATAACCAGCATAAAGACTTCCGCCATCAATCAATGTAGAATTTTCTACAACGATATCATAACCAGAACCTACGCCATTATCCGTTCCACCAGTCGCTTTATCATTTACTTTTGCACCGTCAGCTTCAACTGCATAAGATATATAAGCAGCCCAGCCATCAGGTAACATTCCTGAATCAACTGCCCACTCAATATCTGTTCCACCACCTGCACCTGCAACTGTAACGATATTTGTACCTAAACCACCATCATAGGCTTCTTCCCATGCTGTTGGTGTTTTGTCGTCTAGTCTGTCTAGACCAGTACCACCACCTTGATCGAATTTGAACGTACCAATACCATCTACAGTAACTGAAATATCTGATGCAGAATATCCATTCTTGTCATCATGATAAATTCCTACTGCAAACGTATTTCCGTTATCAAGTTCTCCTGAACCTGTGAACGATAAATTCGAAGCCATACCCAAAGGTTGTCCAGTTACGACTTTATCCTTTGTTGTATATGTAGCTGTGGCACCACCTGATACTGCCATTTCACCAGCTTGCGCTGATATAGCAGCAAGAGATCCGCACAATGCAGATACTCCTAGTACCTTTAATTTATCCATAGTTAACTCCTTTGTTAATTTATTCATATGAATGATGTAAAATTAACACTGAGAGTTCGAAAAATACTAAAAAAATGTTGATATACTTAAAATTTTAAGCCTTTGTTGCATATTTGGCACACTTTTGCTTAATTTCGCAAAAATGCCAGTAAATTCAACAATTTTACTTATTTATAAGCGTTAGTTTATGGGCAAAATTAATTGGCAATTTATAAGCAAAATTGGTGTATTAATTAACATTCATGATTTTATTGAATAATACCCGAAAGAAAATTTTTTTTTATCTAAGCTGGCTAACAATCTTTGCTTTTTTAAGTTCTTGTGGAATTTGGGACCCAGCTGATGCCAGAAAAGTTTCTCCTAATGCTGATGAAAGAGTTAAAAAAAATCTAGAAGAAGGAAAAGGTTTTAGCTTAATGGGACTTGGAGAAAATAAAGGAAGTGGTGCATTTCAGTTTGCTAGTTCAAACCCAATGTGGAGAGCCACTGTCGATATTTTAGATTTTTTGCCGCTTTCAAATGTTGATTATTCAGGAGGAATAATTATTACTGATTGGTACAACGAAGGAACTGCAGGCGATGAGTCAATTAAAATTACAGTTAGATTTTTAACAAACGAAGTTAGAGCTGACGGAATTAAGGTAATAATACATAAAAAAAAATGTGGAGTATCAGAAACATGCACTATTAAAAAAATATCTTCTGCTTTGGAAAACGAGTTAAAAGTTGCAATACTTAAAAAAGCTGTAGTTTTTGCTAAAGAAGATACACTTAGAAATAGAAAAAAACGACCCGATCTAAAATAATAAAAAGTTATAGCTTTCAAAAATATGAGAGTTTAATTTCAGTAAATCAATGGAAAGATACAATATCAAAGATGTTGAAAAAAAATGGCAGAATATTTGGTCTTCAAAAAAAACTGATGCTTCCACTTTAGACAAAAAAAGGAAAAAATTTTACTGCCTTGAAATGTTTCCTTATCCATCAGGAAAAATTCATATGGGCCATGTGAGAAATTATACAATTGGTGACGCGCTAGCTCGTTATAAAAGACTTCAAGGTTTTAACGTTTTGCATCCAATGGGTTGGGATTCTTTTGGCCTGCCTGCAGAAAATGCTGCTCGCGAAAATAACCTTCATCCTAAAGATTGGACCAAAAAAAACATTGAAGCAATGAAAAGACAATTAAAATTACTTGGGTTGTCACTTGATTGGGATCGAGAAATATCTACCTGTGATCCAGAGTATTATAAACACCAACAAGAATTTTTTATAGAATTATTTGAAAAAAAATTAGTTTATAAAAAAGATACTTATGTAAATTGGGATCCGGCAGAACAAACAGTTTTGGCTAATGAACAAGTGATTGATGGAAAGGGCTGGAGATCAGGTGTAGCTGTTGAGAGGAAAAAGCTATCTCAATGGTTTTTTAACATTAAAAAATTTTCACAAGATTTACTAAACGCACTAGAAAAATTAAAAAATTGGCCAGATAAAGTTAAGCTTATGCAAAAAAATTGGATAGGAAAATCTTTTGGTTGCGAAATAAATTTTCAAATCGATAAAAAAAATAAAAAGGAAAAAATAAAAGTTTTTACAACACGTCCGGACACCATATTTGGTGCCTCATTTATAGCACTTTCTATTGATCATCCAATTGCAAAAAATTTTGAAAATAATCAAGATTTCATTAAGTTTAAATTAGAATGCTCAAAATCTGGAACCACGGAAGAAGCTTTAGCTGTTGCTGAAAAAATCGGTTTTAATACTAATTTATTTGCAATACATCCCTTTAAGGAAAAAATCAAACTTCCAATTTACATTGCTAATTTTGTTTTAATGGATTACGGGACTGGAGCTATTTTTGGATGTCCAGCTCATGATCAGAGAGATTTGGATTTTGCAAATAAATATAAACTA
>Ga0310344_10001754_pt1 | contig 16448 bp, 13 predicted proteins | sample HC15DNA20200_MG_FD_203801 | JGI IMG/M metagenome (GOLD analysis project Ga0310344, IMG submission 203801) | Marine microbial communities from station ALOHA, North Pacific Subtropical Gyre - HC15-DNA-20-200_MG | ecosystem: Environmental > Aquatic > Marine > Oceanic | place: Pacific Ocean: North... | reverse complement strand
AACTGCGTGACACTGAGGCTTCAACGGAGATGTTCCGCATCTATAACGATTGGCTTGCGGACTTCTGCCGTGTTTACCCCGACCGTCAGATCGGGCTCGCTTGCCTCCCCTACGGGGACATCGACGCCGCGGCGAAAGAGGTCTACCGAGTCGCCGATCTGGGGCTGCGCGGGCTCGAGCTTTCGTGCTCGTGGGATATGGAGCCCATGTGGCACCCGTGCTGGGAGCCGTTGTGGAAGGCGGTGAACGATGTCGGGTTGCCGTTGCATTTCCATACGTTCCCGGCGATATCGCCTGAGGTGCTCGAGAACACGCCCCCGGAGTCGAAGCGCGCGGTGTTTTTCACCGTGGTGTCGGGCTTCCAGATGAACCTCGTCAACATCATGGCCGCTGTGATCGGAAGTGCTGTGCTGGAGCGATATCCCAACGTTCGCATTGCGTTCGGCGAGAGCGGCATTGGATGGATCCCCTATGCGCTCGATCGCATGGACTTCGAGTGGGAAGACCGATTTACGGATCTCGGACTGAAGATGAAGCCGAGCGACTACTGGCGCAGACAGTGCAAAGCGACGTTCCAGTTCGACACGATTGGCACGAAGCTGGTCGAAGACATGGGCGTAGAGACGTTGATGTGGGGCTCTGATTACCCGCACGGCGACGGTGTTTGGCCAGAGTCCGACTACTACATCGAGCAGCAGTTCGGGCATCTGCCGGCAGATCAGGTGCGGATGATTACTTGCGAGAACGCCGGCAGGTTCTACGGATTGATGACGTAAGGAATTCCCCCAAGGAAGCAGGGAATACATAACAAAGAAGCGGACCCGGAACGGATACCGAACGGACAAGGGCAGGATGCCCATCAGTTCCTCAGCCAAGGATTGGCTGAATGACAAGGAGTCGCAGCGGCAGGACGCCGGTTTCAGGATGAAGCCTGGCCATGGACGGTCGCAAAGGGAAGCAGCTGGCCACGGACGGCCGTTTTAAGGGAAATTGGACCAAGGATGGTCTTTCTTTTTTGGGCGCCTTCGGGCGCCTTTATTGTTTCTGGGGGCGGGAATTTGTGCCTGCTCCCTGCAAAGACTGGCCGATCGGCGTCCGCCTGGCTTAGCATCGCTGGAAACAGGTGCCAGATGTTGCGAGGGCGTCATGTGCACGGACCGACGCTGACGGACGTGTAATCAGACGGTGGAATCAGAAGGTGGAACCGGACACAAGGTGCCCCAAGACGTTATGGAGTGCAGACACAGACAAACACCCTGACACAGGTGGTAGCCGATACACGACGGTACTAGGCGTTACCGGGCGCGATTACATCCCGCCCCAGTCGGTGGAAAGATACGACCACAAACAGTCCCGGGCAGACTTGAGTCGAACCGGATTTGGGGTTGATCCGCTGGTGTGCAAACTGGGGTTTTTCGATGGAAGGAGGTCAAAAAATGAGCGGCAATGACGGGTTTTATTCGGTTGTTTGGCCGAGAAGTGAAAAAACCGTCGAGCTGACGGAGCTAGCTCCCCGGCTTGACACCCTGGAAGGTAAGACGGTCTGCGAGCTTTGGGACTACTTGTTCCGTGGCGATGAAATCTTTCCTTGGCTGGAGACTGAGCTCGAGAAGCGTTTCCCCGGCATCAAGTTCATTCGATACTCTGAATTCGGATCGACCCACGGTGATGAGGAGCATGAGATCCTCGAGAATTTGCCCGCCAAGCTCAAGGAACTGGGCGCGGACGCGGTGATTTCCGGGATGGGCTGCTGAGGCAGCTGCACACCCGCCGTGTTGCGGGTAAGCGCGGTTGCTGAAGGAGCAGGGGTACCGAGTGCTTCGCTCGTGTGTGAGGGCTTTACCGGCCAAGCGGCCACCACGTCCGTTGGTTTAGGGATGCCCAATTTGCCTCTGTCCGAGGTCCCTGGCCACGTTGATGGCCAAACCATCGATGAACTTCGCGAGAATGTTCTCAATACGACCTTGGCTCAAGTCATCGAGAACCTTACTGAGGCCCCGCCTCCTGCCGTCGCCGTGAATGAGCCGGCACCGCGAGACGTCGTTTTTGAAGGAAGCTTTGACGAAGTCAATCGCTTGTTTTACGAGAACGGGTGGAGCGACGGCCTGCCTTGCGTGCCGCCGACTTCGGAGAAGGTCGAGGCATTCCTGCGGTTCACCGACAAGGCGCCTGACGAGGAGCTCGGTATCCTGTTGCCGGATAATCGGCGCGCTACCCCGTGGAATGTCGCCGTCAACGGTGTCATGGCAGGGTGTCGGCCCGAATACATGCCCATCTTGGTGGCGCTGGCACAGGCGATGGCAGATCCTGATTATGGGGTGGAGCATAGCGGTAACACCCCCGGCGCGGAGACCCTCATTTTCGTGAACGGGCCGATCGTGCGCGAGCTTGGGTTTAACTTCGAACAGGGCGCGCTGCGTGATGGATTTCAGGCAAATACGACAATAGGGCGGTTTTGGCGGCTCTATCTGCGGAACGTTGCTGGGTTCCTCTTGCATCAAAATGACAAGGGGACGTACGGAAACACTTGGCGCGTCGTGTTGGCGGAGAATGAAGATGCCCTGGCTACTATTGGCTGGGAGCCGCTGAGTGCGGACTTCGGTTTCGCGCGGGGCGACAATGTCGTAACGATCGCGCGTTATACCGGCAGTGACGTACTGGCATCGGCGTTTGGCAGCTCAGCCGAGCAGATCCTGCCGTACTTAAGTGATGGGGTTTTGAAGCAGCAAGGATGGCAGCTCTGCTTCACTATCGGGCTTGCGACGGGGACCTTGCGACCGTTGCTGGTAGTGAGCCCGGTGCTCGCAGAAACCATCGCGAAATCGGGCTTCACCAAGCAAGATGTCAAGCAGTATTTGTATGACCACGCGAGGATGACGGCTGGAAAGTTCGAGCGATATATTGGCGAATACACCAATCTCGTTCCTGGGCGGCGGACCTTGGCCGACTTCGTGAATCTTGGAAAGGCGCCAGCGGTGTTTGCCGAGAGCGATGATCCAGAACGATTGGTTCCCATCGTGTTGGATCCCGATGATTTCATGATTGCCGTGACGGGCGATCAGTTGCGGACGAATGCCATGACGTTTGCCCATAACGGCATGCTCGGTTATCCAGTCGCAAAACAGATCGTCTTGCCTCAATCCTGGCCGAAAGGTCTCAGCGTCTGAGGGGGCTTCTGTGGCCGGGGTAGCGCTTTGGACGCTGAACCCTGCGGGTCAGCGAACCTCGGGCGAGTTCATCGACGATACGTTGAGGGCTCGAGCCGAGGAAAAAGGAATGACTCGCCGCTTGCATCAAGCGGCGATTTTTCCCAGGCAGCGCGTGGAAGTGTTTCGGGGCGATGATGCCGTATCGCTAGTTAATGAAGCGTTCTATCGACGCGGTTGGACAGATGGCTTGCCTGTTGTGCCGCCCACCTTGGAAGCGGTTGACCGCATGCTTTTGGGGACGGCGAGTCGCCGCAGTGAGGTGTTGGGTGAGCTGGATCCGCTCAAGGGTGTAGCCAGTGTCGAGAAGGTTGCAGTCAACGCGGTAATGGCAGGTTGCGCGCCGGAGCACCTTCCCGTGGTGCTTGCCGCGGTACGCGCAATTGCATCGCCTGAGTTCAATTTGCGCGGTGTGCAGACTACCGATGAGAACGTCGCGCCGCTTCTCATTGTGAGCGGCCCGGCGAGTGAACGGCTTGAGATCAACGATGGATTCGGCGCGTTGGGACCGGGCTGGCGGGGAAATGCGGCGATTGGGCGCGCGGTTCGACTCGTAATGCATAACATCGGCGGCGGGTGGCCGGGGGCAGTGTCGTTTGCCGGTTTAGGGCATCCGGGCCGCTATTCTTTGTGCTTTGCTGAGAATACGTCGGCCAACCCATGGAACTCGCTGCATGTCGAGTTGGGCTTCGGGGCCGATGAAACGGTCCTGACTGTGATGCGGGCGGAATCGATCGTGAACGTTACCGGTGGCATCGAGGAGCTCGCGAGCGTGATGGGCTCTGCTACCTCGGCTTTTTCAATGGCTCACGGCGGACACGTCGCCGTTGTTGTTGCTCCGTTCACTGCGCGCGCACTGTGCGATAAAGGATGGTCTAAGGACGACGTCAAACACTATCTACACGATGAAGGGCGTATGGCCACAAACCTTTGGGAGCGACTGTGGATCAAGCAAAAGGTAGTCGCCGCGTCGGGTGCGCCGAGGTGGCTCGACGCCGCGGCGCATTCTGGTCGCTTGCCTGTTGTCGAATCGCCTGACGACATTACCGTGGTCGTCGCTGGCGGTGACGTACCAATTGCCCAACAAGCGTATTTTCCGACGTGGGGTTTTCCGGCGTGTCGAATCTCCGCTGCCCTCGAGATTGAGAGTGGGACCGAGGGATGAGACGTCGTCGAGGTGAATTAGACGTCATTGTAGTCGGGGCAGGGATCAGCGGGCTGACCGCCGCATACCATTGCGCTCGAATGGGCCTTGCAGTAGGGATCGTAGAGTGTGAGCTGCCAGGCGGCCTTGTGGTGAACGTAGGGAAATTGGACGGCTATCCGTCCGCGAGTCCTACCTCCGGCGCCGAGCTCGCCACCGGTCTTTACAATGAAGCAGCCGAGCTTGGTGTGCAGATCATCAATGGCGAGGTGACGGATCTGAATCTCAATGCCTCGCCGATGATCGTCCGGACCCAAGCGCCCGCGCCCGCCAGCACCGGGACGCACATGGTCACTGAGCTCAAGACACGCAGCGTCGTTTTGGCTATGGGCGCGTCGCTCTTGCCTCTCACCGTCCCGGGTGCGGAGAGATTGTGGGGGCGAGGAATATCACAGTGTGCGTTTTGCGATGCTGGGCTGTTCCGCGGCGAAAAGGTGGCCGTAGTAGGGGGAGGGGATTCGGCCCTGCAGGAAGCATTGCATCTCACGGCGTTCGCTTCCGAGATCTCACTCATTCACCGAGGCAATCGGCTGTCCGCCCGGCAGCACTATACGGCCCGCGCGGCTGAGGCTGAGAACATTCGATTCCATTGGTCGTCGAAAGTCATAGAGATTCTCGGTAACGATTCGGTTGAGGGTCTACGCATCGCGTCGCGCGACGGCGAAGAGATAGACATTGCATGCCGTGCGGTCTTCCCCTTCGTCGGCTTGCAGCCTCGCATGACACTGTTGCCTGCATCACTGGTTCGCCAAGGAGATGCAGTACGTGTCGATGATTCATTGGCGACCTCGTTGCCCGGCGTATACGCCGTCGGTGCGTTGCGTTCAGGTTTCGCTGGACAGCTAACGAATGCCGTCAGTGATGGGAGCGTTGTTGCGCAATCCATTGCGGTGGATTTTTCCTAACGAATGGCGGTCGTTTCGCGTTTGTGCTGTTTCAAGGGCGCGTATTTGACGCCGGCCTAGGGCAAAACAGGTCGTCTCGCCCAGAGAAGCTCTCACAGCAACCACGGCGTTGTTCGAACGGGGTCGGTCGTCGGAACCATTCCTCCACCGCTACGTAAAAGCGGTAGCAGCGGTTGCGATTGAGCCGCTCTCCTGTTTCCCGGGTCCCTCACTTGAAAAAAACGTTGCCAAGCAGACCGGCGAACCCGCCGTACTTAGAGAGTTGCATCGACTCGCTGGGATGCGCTGTTGGCCTCGCCTGCGGCCATGACGCACCGAAGAGCCAAGTCACGTTGCGACGAAATAGCAACAAGATTCCTCGCACTTAGCCACTTGGCGCTGTCTCGTAGCCCACAAGTAATCCGGGCTTCGGGTTTGGCTTGCGCTCTTCTAGAAACGACCGCAGCTGACTCTCGCCACTGGTGTGAGGCCAGGCTCGTAGCGCTCCCGCCAAGGTCGCACCAAAGATTTATCCCTGCCTCAACGTGCTCGAGTCGCTTGACGCTATGGAGCGCGCGCTTCCTTCGACTCGGCGCCATGAAAGCCGTCACGCGCATTGACGTCACGGTGTACGGAACTCTGCCCTTGTGTTTCACCAGATTTCGAGCCCGGGGTGCCCGCCGTGACCCAGCGGACTGTCGGACGTGCGCCGTTGCCCTCACCGTGCCCCTTTGACTCGCAACTTGGACCTGCCGAAATGAGAGCCCCGGGTTAGTGAACAGGACCAGCGCGGCGAGACAGTGAACGAAACTTCAGCCCCGGTTCACACCCGCTGAAGTTCGCGCTTTAGCTCCCGCGTTCCGGTCCCGCCAAGGCTTTCGTGATGGCGTTGCGGGGCAACCACGCCTATGCGTATGATTCACGTCCCGAAGCGATTTTCGGGCGAATTCGATGAATATCTAGCAGCTCGGCACGCCCTTGCTGGTATGAGAATGAGAAAGACAGGAGGGATCAGACTATGGCGGAAACTTTCACGACCCGTCGCGACTTTCTGAAGTCAACTGGTGCTGTAGCGGCAGCGGGAATCGCTGGCGGTGGCCTTAATGCCGCGGTTCAAGCCCAGTCAAAAAAAGGTGGAACCCTGCGGTTTGCTACCCGGGTTGATGGTCGGGGACTCGATCCCCACCGGAACATCATCTACTACGTGTCCAATCCACTAGCACCCACATCGATGGGCTTGCTCGATATCAACCTGCAGATGGAAATCACGCCAGGTATTGCTGAGAGTTATGAGATCTCAAAGGACATGAAGTCCTACACCTATAAGCTTCGCAAAGGTGTTGAGTATCACAACGGCCGGGATGTGGATGCCGAGTCGGTGAAGTGGAATTACGAACGGATCATGAATCCGAAGACTTCACATGCCTTCACCCGCGCCAGTCTGCAGGCGGTGGAATCAATAAAAGTCCACGACAAGCACTCGTTGACGATCAACCTGAAAGCGCCGAACGCCATTTTTGCGTCCAATACCGTCTGGTATCCCGTCAACCTGATCGCGCCGGATAGCGTTGACCAAGTCGATACCCATCCCATCGGTTGCGGCCCGTTCAAGTTCAAAAGCTGGAAACGTTACGCAAAAACCGAGATCGTTCGATTCGAAAACTACTTCGAGACGGACGCGCAAGGGAACCCTCTGCCTTATCTCGACGCAATCGATGGTTATCCCAAGAAAGAAGACAAAGTTAGACTGACGGCTTTGCGTACTGACGAAGTCGACATGATTGAAAACATGTCTTACGCCGATGCGCCTGAGTTCATCAAGAAGTACACGGGTTCCGGTGGTGCATACAACACTTGGGGGATCCCTCAGGTTGGTACCGGATACCTTGCGGTCCAGATGAAAAAGGGCCCGATGGCCATGAGCAAGGGCAAGGACGGTAAGCTAATGCGTCAAGCGCTTGCCCACGCGATTGACCGCGAAGCGATACACCATGCCGTGTTTAATGGTCTCTCGGAAGAGTTAACCGGCTTCTACGCCTCGACAAGTCCTTGGCACATGGAAGGGATCAAGAACGTCAAAGAGTACGATCCCGAGAAATCGCGACACATCTTGCGGAAATTGAAGGCGGAAGGCACGCGGCTTGAAGTCGTTGCACGTGATACCTACCAGTACATGCGCAATACTGCGGAACTTGTGCATTCGATGTTGCTTGATGCCGGCTTCAAGGCCACCAATGAAGTGTTCGATAACCCGGTACTGAGAAAGAAGTACGACAAGGGAGACTATGGGGTAGATTCCACTGCCAATAGTTATCGATTCGAGCCAGATGGTTGGTACGCACGTAACGTACTCTCTACGGGTTCATCCACGATGAAACGTACGGGTTACAAGAACGAGCGTGCAGACAAGCTGATCCTGGAAGCCCGTCAACACACTGATATCAACAAGCGAAAGGAGCTTTACACCGAGGTAGAAAGCATTCTTAACGACGATTGCGGTTTGATCTACACGCACTGCATTCCGTTAACCTCGGCTGCTCACAAACGTGTGAAGGGTTATCAGCCGGCTATCGCCGGTCCGCCGAGCACGCGTGGCGCTGGCGTCCGGACGGCTTATATCGAAGGATAGTTTTCCTAAGGTTTAAGCCTCTGCGTTTGAAGGCCGCTCGACTCCACGGGCGGCCTTCACCTCTCTCAAGGTACCGGGCTCGGTCCGCCGCCCTATACAAAATCCGGTAGGTCATTCCATGCTGGTCTACACGATCAATCGCCTTATTCAGCTCATTCCCGTCATCTTAATCTTATCGATTGTGGTGTTCGGGTTCGTGCAGCTACTCCCAGGTGATGTCATCGACACACTTGCAGACGAGGAGATGATTGACGACCCAGAGATCCGCAAAGCACTTGAGAAAGAGTACGGGCTCGACAAGCCGATATACATGCAGTACTTCTACTGGATGGCCCATGTAGTGCAAGGTGATTTCGGTAAATCGATGGTCACCCGCCGCCCAGTCTACATTGAGCTAATTGAGCGTATTCCCGCCACTCTGTACCTGGCGCTTATCGGGATCGGAATATCGATAGTGATTGCTATTCCGCTCGGGACGCTCGCTGCCGTCAGGCGCAACAGTGCCACTGACTATACAGCGCAGACAACTTCGTTGATTGGTATCTCGATACCGGAATTCTGGTTTGCGATCCTATGCATCCTGTTGTTTTCTCTACACTTAGGATGGCTACCTTCTTCTGGTTACGTGTCGCCCGATGAGAACCTGGCGAAAAGCGTCATTTATCTTATCCTTCCGGCCGTGGCCGTCGGCTTTCGACAAGCCGCTTTTACAACTCGGCTTACGCGTTCGAGTATGCTCGATGAAATAAATAAGGATTATGTCGACACAGGCCGGTCGCTCGGCTTGCCGGAGCGGCGTGTCATCTACAAATATACGCTGCGCAATGCACTGATTCCGACGATAACGATTAGCGGGTTGCAACTAGCCAATCTAATGGGCGGCACTGTAGTGCTGGAGTCCATTTTCGCATGGCCCGGAATTGGCCTCACTATCTATCAAGGTATCCTGCTTCGGGACTATCCAGTGATTCAAGCAGGTGTGCTTGTTTTGGGCGTATTTGTGGTGCTGGTTAACTTGTTCGTTGATTTGCTGTATCGCGTACTCAACCCTCGTGTTGGGCTGGGCTAACGGACGAAGGATATTCTGATGTCGGAAGTTGATGTTCAACTAGACGCCCGTCGTCGGGTCGATACCCTTCGCGAGGATGAGACGCCTTGGCGTATTCGCTGGCGTCGTGTGAAGACGGGTTTTTCTACTGCGCTGAGTGAACTGCTTAAGAGCAGGACGGCCACTATTGGCTCGCTCATGATTTTGATCCTGTTAACGTTGGTGGTGCTTACTCCCTGGCTTGCTACCCATAATCCCATCAAGCCCAATTACCGCGAACGTCTAGAAGGCCCGAGCGTCGAACACTATTTCGGCACCGATCGATTGGGTCGGGACATCTATTCTCGCGTGTTGTACGGGGGCCAACGGACGATCTCGGTCAGCATTGCTGCGGTCGCCTTAGGACTGGCCCTTGGAATACCACTGGGGATTTTCGCAGGCTATTTCGGCGGTCGGGTGGACGCGATTTCTATGCGGTTCGTCGATGGGTTTCTGGCATTTCCAGGGCTATTGTTATACCTGCTTATCGTGACGCTGGCCCGCGAGTGGAAGCTAGAGGGGTTCTGGAATGACGCGATTTTGGTATTTGCGCTTGGGTTCGCGTTCATGCCGGAAGCTGCCCGCTTGTCTCGAAGCACCGCGTTGGTCGAGTCGCAGAAGGAGTATGTAGAGGCCGCTCACATCATGGGTGAGGGTCGGTTTAGAACAGCGATGGCGCAAGTGCTGCCAAATTGCGTCTCCCCGCTCATCGTCAATGCGACGGTACGCCTGGGCTACATGATCCTGATCATAGCTGCGCTCTCGTTCCTCGGCCTTGGCAGCTCGCCCCCGACCCCAGATTGGGGGGCCGACTTGAGCGCTGCACAAGAGCATATGGAATCGCACCCCATGATTGCAGTCTTCCCAGGGGTTGCTATCTGCATTTCGGTGCTTTCATTCAACCTCTTTGGCGACGGCCTCCGGGATATCCTCGATCCAAGACTTGTCGAACGCTAGGCGAAGCACAGGGATACACGCCGTACTTGCGGTGGTCCCGCGCGTCCCGATTGGGACGCGTCCTTTCCGATACACCCGGGCCCGGATGGTCCGGTAGGTTGTTGCCAGCAGCCTGGCGGTGACGATGCGTTGTAACGTGGCACGCGACCAATCGAAGAGTCCACGATGCGGTTCATCACGTATCGGTGGGCTGACGAACAACGACGAACGCGATTCGCACTAGGGCGACGTGATGCTGCGTGAACGGTTAAAGGCTCAGCGACGAGTACACCGCCGCGAGCGGACGCAGAATACGCTCGTTGGAGGCTTGAACAGCCGGTTCTAATACGCCTCCCCAAACCAGCCTGGGTTGGGCGGACGCAACGATGCCCGCCGTCTCATCGACGATTAGCGGCAGCGTGCCAGCCCTGCACGGTTCTCTATCTCGCTGGGGAATGTGCGTCCGATTGCTTTCGAAAACGAGCAGTTTGAAATGAAATCCCTTAAACCCGAACCGGTCACCTCGCAGGGCCAAGATCAGAATAGGCTGGCCCGTTAGGAGGATGCCGACTCCGCCGGCGGCGGGAAACTGACAATGCTTGTACGGTGATAGATCCTCGGCCGCAAGAGCGCAGGGGATAGGGATCCGGATTCACGTCATCAACTGCATTGACGCTTGCGCACGAAGCGTGTGTCTGCGGCGCACACTTCGTGCGGTTAGCCCACTAATACCGCGTGCCTTTATGCTTTATGCACTCGGACGGCCAGCGTAAGCTCGGTCGTCTAGATGTTATGGCACGCGACGAAGTGTCCTGGCGCTTGCTCGAGAAGCGGCGGCGTAATTTCTCCGCACTCGGGTGTCGCCTTGGGGCAGCGCCCATTAAGGCGGCATCCCGGAGGGGGATCGATGGGAGTTGCGAGCTCTCCTTGCAGCGTCAGCCTCGGCGCTGGCTTTTTCGGATCCGCTTCTGGCACCGCTGCCATGAGAGCGCTTGTATACGGGTGCTGGGGATTGGCAAAGATCTCGCTCGCGGGCCCTAGCTCAACGATTTTTCCCACGTACATCACCGCGACCCGATCGCTGATGTGTCGCACTACACTCAGATCATGTGCGATGAAGAGGTAGGTGAGGGAGAACTTTTCCTGAAGCTCACGAAACAAGTTGAGGATCTGTGCTTGAACAGATACGTCAAGTGCCGAGACGGGCTCGTCGCCGATAATGAACTCTGGATCCACGGCTAAAGCCCGAGCAATAGCAATGCGTTGACGTTGGCCGCCGCTGAACTCGTGCGGATAGCGATCTACATGTTCTCGGCCAAGCCCGACAAGGTTCAGGAGTTCTAGGACGCGCTCGCGTTTTGTTGTCCAGTTTTCGGCGAGATTATGGATCTCGAGTGGACGTTCCAGGATCTGCATAATCGTCTTACGTGGATTGAGCGACGAGTAAGGGTCCTGAAAGACGAGTTGCATGGCCTTGCGGGATTCGAGGAGCTTCTTGCCTTCAAACTGAAGAACATCTTCGCCCTTCAAACGAATATCGCCTGAACTCGGTTCCACTAAACGGGTAATGAGTCGGCCGGTCGTCGATTTGCCGCAGCCGCTCTCTCCAACGAGACCAAGGGTTTCGCCGGATTCGATGCGGAACGAAATGCCGTCAACAGCCTTTAGCGTTTGTGTCTTCCCCGCAAGGCGTGAGACTAAGTCACCATGCAAGGTGAAGTGTTTGTGCAGGTCTGTTACTTCGAGCATTGCTTCAGCCACGGTGTCTCCTCCTTAGCTCATGGAATGGAGGTGACAGGCCGAAAAGTGCCCGGGGGCAATTTCCTTCCATTCCGGAATCTGTTCACGACAGATGTCCATCGCATGCGGGCATCGCGGATTAAATTTACACCCTGCTGGCGGCTCGAGCATGTTGCAAACATAACCATCGATGGGTGTGAGCCACTTCTCGGTGACGTCCATGCGTGGAATAGAGTTCAACAGCCCGACGGTGTAGGGATGTTGGGGCTTCTCAAAGATTTCTTCTTTGTCGCCCAGTTCCACAAGATGTGAGGCATACATCACGCCAATCTTGTCGCATGCATGTGCAACAACACCGAGGTTGTGTGTAATGAACAGCAGCGACATGTTGAACCGTTCAATCATTGAGCTGATTAGCTCAAGGATTGTGGCTTGAATGGTCACGTCGAGTGCCGTGGTCGGTTCGTCGGCGATCAAGAACGTGGGATCGCAGCTCAGTGCCATAGCGAGCATGACGCGTTGTCGCATCCCGCCAGAGAATTCATGGACGTAACTGTTGACCCGGGATTCAGGGGAAGGGATGCCCACCATGCGCAGCAGTTCGATTGTGCGCTCTCGGGCCTCGCCTTTGGTCATGCCGAGGTTGGTGCGCAGCACGTCGTCGATCATGGAGCCGACGGTAAAAACGGGATTCAGCGCACTCATGGGCTCTTGGAAGACCATCGCGATCTTCCTCCCTCGAATGTCTTGCATCTCCTTTTCCGTGAGATCGAAGAGACTATCGCCATCAAACGATATCCGGCCGCTGGTTTGGCCTGGAGGCGTTCGAATCAAGCGCATGATTGCTCGCGCGGTCACTGACTTACCCGACCCCGATTCACCTACGAGGCCAAATGTCTCGCCACGCTGAACCTGAAATGAGTTGCCGTTCACGGCGGTGAGAACGCCCCGCTTCAGGTGAAAGCTAACGGTAAGGTCCTCAACGTCCAAGATGACATCGGACATAGAAAGTCGTCCCTGTACTTTGCTGGGTATTGGGGGAGCATTCGACGCAGCGACGCGAGCAGCGTTCGGTACAGATACCGGCCCGCTGTCGATTCAACCCCTAACTCCCTTCCAGCGAAGAAGGGTGCCTGCGTGTGCCCCAATCGTCAACGGTTAGAGCTATCTCTGCTCAGGTACTACTCCTGCCCTTGCCGTGGTACGGGCCCTCGAAAGGAGCATGGCTGGGAGCACCGTAAGGAAGAACACCAGCGCGATGATCATTGCGGCGTCTTTGAATGCCAAAGATTGAGCTTGTGCCGAGATTACCTGGCCGAGATATTTGAGTGCGCTGGGGTGTTGGTCCGTTTGGGCCACCCCGGCTTCGCCCAGCAAACGTGTTATGTGAAACAACAGTTCTCTTGATGTGTGATTTGCGGAGGTTTGCGTCGCGCTCAGCGCTTCGCTGTAGTACTGGCTGCGTTGCTCCACTGCAATGACGAGGCCGCTGATGCCAAAGGCACCGCCGAGCTGGCGGAAGAAATTGAGCGTCCCGCTTCCGCGCGCAAGCTGGCTTGGTGGAAGCACGCGAGTGGCGGCGGTTCGCAGCGGAGCATTGATAAAACCCATCCCCGCCCGAGAGAACATGACGATCAACATGAGGCTCAAGTAGGACGTGTTTGCATCCGTTCCGCTCATGAGTAGGAAGCCCCAACCCAAGATGATGAGCCCCCAAATAATGAGATAGTGTGCGGGTATAGCGTCGGCCAGCCGCCCGGAAATCGGCAGCACCATCATGAGCACAATTCCCGCCGGTAATAAAAGAAAACCCGCTTGTGTCGGTGTGTAGGAGAGCACTGTTTGAACGAAAACGGGAATGTAGTAGGTGGTTGCAAACATGCCTGACCCGAACACGAAGCCAATGAGGCATGCAGATGCGAAGTGGCGGTTGGCGAGGACCGAGAAATCGAGCAATGGGGATTCCGAACGCAGCTGGCTGACGACGAACGCCCAGGTCGCGGCACAGCCCACACCCAGACACAAGAGAGTGCGATCGGAAAACCATCCGAATCGCTGACCGCCGCTTAATACGATCAAGATGGCAACTAAGGCGATAGTGAGTAATCCGACGCCGATCCAATCGAGCTTTCTTGGGCGTTGATTCGTCTCCCGGCCTGGGAGAAAGTTTGCACCTGCCAAGAGCGATAGAGCACAGATCGGGAGAGGGATGAGAAACATATAACGCCATCCCAACGTGTCGATCGTAATGCCCCCGATCGCAGGACCAATGGCGGGCGCGAGAACGACGCCCATACTGAAGATGCCCATGGCGAAGCCGCGGCGCTCAGGCGGGAAAACCAGTGCGAGCACAACCATGGATACTGGCTGGATGATGCCCGCGGCCACGCCTTGAAGCGCCCGCCCCACTGCAAGCACTTCGATGTTAGGCGCAGCGCTGCCCATAACAGCGCCGACGGCGAACAGAATGAGCATCGATACAAAAGTCAGACGTGTACCGAGGCAATCAAGCACCCACGCCGAGAGTAGCTGGCTGACGGTCATCGACGCGAGAAACGCAGTCGCCATCCATTGGACTTGGTCGAGTCCTATCCCATAGGTTCCCATCACTTGCGGAACCGCGACATTGACTATTGTTGCTGAGAGCACCGTGGTAATCGACGCAGCCATCACGGTGATCGTTGCGACCCACCGGTACGCTGGACCGTAGCGCTCAAAATTATCCTGAATCGTGTCGCTCATCGGATTACGCGGTGATTTGTGCGCCGCGTCGAGCGCAAGTAAGGCAACCCCTCGGGGCCCCGGGCTGCATCTAGTCGACCAGCTCCTTGCGGAGCTGGGCTACAACGAGCTCGTCGGTCGGAAAGGCGAGCGGGTGGTTTTCTTGGGATGCGAGCGACACGTAATCAACAGCATCGAGGTCGTCCGATGCGGCGAGTTCGCCCCCGATGATGGTTCCACGAAACCAAATCCCAACGGTCGGAACCTTCGGATTGTGAAAGTTCGAGTGAACGGTGTAGACCTCACTCACTTGGACTTCGAGGCCTGTTTCTTCGAGAAATTCCCGTTGTGCCGCGTCACGAACGTGCTCATCGCTTTCCACGTAGCCACAAGGGATGCACCATTGTCCTTCGTAGATACCCCTCGAGCGGCGTCCGAGTAGGAGACGATTCTGCTCATCGAGAATAATGACGGCCACGCCCACAATGGGGTTCTGCCAAAACACGAATCCACAGCCCGAGCACACGAGACGTTCGAGGGAGTGAATAATGCGCTTATCGAGGACAGTGGCGCAGTGTGGGCAAAATTTGAAGTCCTGGGGCATCGGATAACGGAAACTTGGCGAAGGTCACTTAACGGCGATGCTGACTTCGACCATCATGCCAGGGCGCAACAGCCCTTCTTGTTGCTCGACCGCGATCATCGTCCGCAGGCGCTGCGTCGTCTTCGTAAAGTTCCCGCTCGGATTCGGACTCGGTAGTAGCGCGAACTCGCTCGTAGCCGCGTTGCCGATTGACAGCACTTTTCCAGTGAACTCGCGATCCGGGTAAGCATCGACGTGAATGTCGACTGGCTGGCCGAGCTTTAGCCTACGGATTTCCGTTTCCTTGATATTCGCTTCCACCCACACTTCTTTGGGGTCATGAACGAGCACCAGGCGTTGCCCAGGGCTGACAAATTCGCCCACCTCAACAAACGTGCGGTCGATGACGCTGTCCACCGGCGCTCGGATCGTGCGGTCGGCCAAATCCAAGGTTCTCGAACGGTACAGCGCGTCAATTTCGGCGCGCTTGTGATCGAGCACGGCAATTTGGCTGTCAAGCACTTTCAGCTGTGCGGCCGCTGCCCGAGCTTCCCGAAGTTGATTTTCTGATGACTCACGTTTGGCCGCCGCCGTGCGCAGATCGCCTTCCAGACGTTGCATGGTCGCGCGGCGCTGGTCGAGCTCTCTTTTAGGTATGACCTTCTTGGAGAACAGCGATTTCGCGCGTCGATATTCGCTTTGCGCAAGCTCCAGCTGAGGTCGAAGCGATTCAATAGCAGCGTTTGCTGCGTTTACTTCCGATTTGCGCGTATTGATGCGGCTGCTGATCTGAGACTGAGCGAGCTCGCGCTCGGCGTTTAGCTGTGCCTGCTCGGCCTTGATGCCTCCGAGCTGTGCATTTAGGCGCTCGGCTGCGAGGTGAGACTCTCGGTCGTCGATCCTTACGAGGACTGCGCCCTTACGAACGTGCTGTGATTCTCGTACTTGGAGATCTGTCACCCACCCTGACACCCGCGAACTCACGGTAATCAAGTTGCCGGCAATCCGCGCATCCTGCTCGAACACGTGCGTCATGCGCGCTTGGAACTCTTGGAAACCGAAGTAACCCGCGGCTATGACGACCAGTATGGAAATTATCAGACCAAAGCGCCGCCGCCTTCGAGGGGCCCGCGGGCCCGAGGTGGCCTTGGGTTCCTCTTCGGTGGGTTGCTCTTCGGTCTCTTTGGATTTTATCGACGTAACTTTGTCAGCTCTATCTGCCACCGGTCTCTACTTACTTCTGCTTCAGGCCACTCTGCAACCGAGCGCAGAGACTATCCAAGAGTGCCGAGCACTCCTGAACCATGGACTCTTCCGTTTCGTTGAACAGTTCGCCTCGAACACCAACGATGACATCTTCGATGCGGTCAACGAGCGGTGCCGCATTCTCGGTTAGTCGCACCACTTTGCTTCGCCGGTCATGGGGTGCGCTATGGCGTTCGACCCAACCGTCGTTCT
>Ga0310344_10001753_pt1 | contig 16451 bp, 25 predicted proteins | sample HC15DNA20200_MG_FD_203801 | JGI IMG/M metagenome (GOLD analysis project Ga0310344, IMG submission 203801) | Marine microbial communities from station ALOHA, North Pacific Subtropical Gyre - HC15-DNA-20-200_MG | ecosystem: Environmental > Aquatic > Marine > Oceanic | place: Pacific Ocean: North... | reverse complement strand
TTGTTTCAAGAGCTACTCCAACAGTTATTAATATAGATATACCACTAAATCCAAGTGGTATGTCCCAAATTGCAGAAGCAATTGATGGCAAGACTGCAACGGAAGCCAAGAAAATAGATCCGGGTAATGTAATCCTACTTAAAATATGTGAGAGGTATGTAGTTGTTGAAGTTCCAGGTCTAACTCCAGGGATGAACCCTCCTTGCCTACGAATCATGTCAGATTGTCTAACTGGATCAAATTGGATTGTAGTATAAAAATAAGTAAAAAATATAATCAACATACCAAGAAAGAATATATAGAACCAACTTGTTCCTTCAGAGTTTCCAATATTTACATCTATCCAATTACGTATCGCTGCAGTAATATTGTTGTCTTGCGGTAGCGATGTTGCAATAAGAGCAGGGAAGAATAAAACACTGGTTGCAAATATAACCGGTATAACTCCTGCACTGTTAACTTTTAGAGGGATGTAGGTACTCTGACCTCCTAAAACCTTTCTTCCTCTAACTCTTTTAGCAAACTGAATAGGTATCCTTCTTTGACCTTGTTCAACATATATTATGCCAATAATCATAAGTAAGAACATTATGACTAGGAAGATAAATTGACCCAATTTTCCATTTCCAGCAGTAACCTGATATGCACCGCCAAAACTAGCTGGCAGCTGGCTAACAATACTTGCAAAAATAATTAAAGACATGCCATTGCCAATCCCTCTTTGGGTAATAAGTTCACCAAGCCACATAATAAATGCTGTTCCTGCAGTCATAGTAAGCACTATAAGGCCCACTCTTGAAGGGGTGTAGTTGGGGATAAGGCTTAGTCCCCCTGTTAAAGTTCCCCTTGAAAATAAATAGGTTAACCCGGTAGATTGTAATAGCGCTAAAACAACTGTTATATAGCGGGTCCACTGAGTTATAACTTGTCTTCCAGACTCTCCTTCTTCTTGTAATTTTTGCAATTTAGGGATCACAACAGTTAATAGTTGGAGAATGATGCTAGAGGTAATGTAGGGCATTATACCTAAAGAGAAAACTGAAAATGTCTCTAATGCTCCGCCAGAAAATAGATTCAATAATCCATAAAGACCTGCTTGAGTACCAGAATCTGTTAGTCTTTGAACTTGGTCTAGGTCTACTCCAGGTACAGGAACAGAAGCTCCTAATCTATATACGGCAAAAATAAAAAGAGTGAAGATAATCCTCTTCCTCAGGTCTTTAATTTTAAACATATAGCGGAAAACTGATAACTGCATGGCTAATTACTCATCCTATAATCTCTACTGACCCACCAGCATCTTCAATCTTCTTTTTTGCATTACCACTTATTGCATTAATTTTTACCTGTAATGGGGTCTTGACCTCACCTTCACCTAAAATCTTGATTAAACCTTTTTTCTTTGTTAAACCCTTTTCCCTTAAGGTATCAGGACTTATTACTCCTTCCCAATCTTTTTTCACAATATCGCTTAAGTTAACTACTGAATAAGACATTTTGGGGTTATTCTTCAAGCCCTTTAATTTTGGCAATCTCATATATAGTGGAGTCTGACCTCCTTCAAACCTTGTTGGTACAGTTCCTCGAGCACCAGTTCCTTTTGTGCCCCTTCCGGCGGTTTTACCTCTACGTCCTCCTTCACCACGACCAACTCTGATTTTTTTTGATTTAGATCCTTCAGATGGCCTCAGATGGTGAAATTGCATTTTTTTCATTATTACTCTACTTCTTCTATATCAACTAAGTGGGCTATCTTTCTTATCATACCAAGTAAAGTGTCATCAACATCACGAATTGTATTAGAATTAATTTTTTTTAACCCTAGAGAAAAGACTGTATTTTTCGTTTTACTTTTTTCACCTATCAAGCTTTTTTTTAATGTAATTTTAATTTTTTTCATTTTCTTCTACTACTTTTACTTTCCTTGCAGACTTGGTTGATTCATATGCCCTAATCAACCCTGGAGGGGAAACTTCTTCTTGTTTCTTCCCTCTAATTTTTGCAACACTTTCAGGAGTCCTTTGTTCAAGTAGTCCATTGAGCGTAGCTTTAGCAACATTTAAATGTGTTGGAGACCCTAATGATTTTGCTAGAATATCTTTTATCCCAGCAGCTTCTAAAACTTGCCTTGCAGCTCCCCCGGCTATAACTCCAGTTCCTGGTGCAGCTGGTTTAAGTAGGACTTCCGAAGCTCCGTGGTATCCAGTTATTGTATGGACTATAGTGGACCCTGCCATTGAAATCGTATGCATTTCTTTCTTTGCGTTCTCAATTGCTTTCTGTATAGCAAGAGGAACTTCCTTCCCTTTACCATATCCGATACCTACATTCCCATCTCCATCACCAACAGCAACGAGAGCTGTGAAAGCAAAGTTTCTGCCGCCTTTAACAACTTTAGCTACCCTATTGATGTGGATAACTCTCTCTTGATATATTGTTTGTTCGTTCGTCAAAAATTAATTCCCTTCTCTCTGATACCATCTGCTAGAGCCTTAACCTGCCCATGGTAAATGTAGCCTCCTCTATCAAACACGGCTTTAGTTACTCCAATCTTTACTAGCTCATCTCCTAGAATCGAACCAACTTCCTTAGCAATGTCAACGGTTGTAGAGTTCCCTTTAAATTGTTCATCTAATGAGCTTGCTTGAGCTATTGTTTTCCCATCTAAATCATTAACTGCTTGAACATAGATATTCTTATTACTTCTAAATACTGCAATTCTTGGTGTCTCATTAGTTCCATGAATATCTTTACGAATTCTAATTTTTCTTTTCTGCCTAGGGTTTTTATGTTTTACTTTCAACCTACACCCCTGCGCCTTCTGCTCCAACAGCTGCTTTTCCTGCTTTTCTTCTTACATATTCATCTACATATCTTATTCCCTTACCTTTATATGGCTCTGGTGGTTTTATAGCCCTAATATTTGCTGCAACTTGGCCAACTAAACCTTTATCTACTCCTTCTACAATTATTGAGTTCTGATCGGGGACCTTGATTTCAACACCTTCTATTCCTTTAAATATTACAGGGTGTGAAAATCCAACCATTAATTCTAAATCTTTTCCTTTCATTGTTGCTTTAAAGCCGACACCTTGAAGTTCCAATGATTTACTAAACCCCTCTGTTACTCCAACTATATTGTTATAAATTAGAGATCTATAAAGACCGTGGAGACCTTTTACCTCTGGTTCATCACTATCTCTACTAAGTGAAATTATGTTAGTGTCAAAATTAACATTTATTCGATTATCAATGGAAGTTGTTATTGACCCTTTGGGGCCTTTGATTGATACATCCTGTTCTAAAATAGTAACTTCTATATTGTCTGGAACTTCTATTGGTTTATATCCTATTCTACTCATGACCAAATCTCACAAATTAACTCTCCACCAAGTTTTCTTTTCCGTGCTTCAGAATCAGAAAGAAGCCCTCTAGATGTAGAGACAACAACTGTTCCCAGCCCTCCCATGCTCCTTGGAATGAGGGCTGACTCCATGTAAACTCTCTTGCCTGGCTTTGAGACACGTTTCATTCCTGCAATAACAGGTGAACCTTCCTCTGTATATTTCAGTTCAATATTTATACTTTTGGTTTGGTTTTTACCATCAATTTTATATCCAGATAAATAGCCTTCATTAACTAATAGATCTGTGAGTTTTTCTTTTAACTTAGAATGTGGAATACTAACATACTCTTTATCAACAGCACATGCATTTCGTATTTGGGTCAAAAAATCTGATACAGGATCTGATTGCATACTAAATCACCAAGAGGCTTTCTTAATTCCTGGAAGCTCTCCCTTCAAAGCGAGCTCTCTCATAACATTTCTGCACATACCAAACTTCCTTAAATTACCTCTAGCTCTGCCTGTTATTTCACACCTGTTCCTATACCTAGTTGCTGAAGCATCTCTAGGCATTTTAGCTATCTTTTTTTGTGCTTCTCTCTTCTCTTCATAGGTAGCCTCTGGATCTTTAATTATTGAAATAAGTTCTCTCCTTGCATCAGCGTAAAAGAGCACCTTTTCTGCTCTCTGGTTATTTTTTGCTATTTTACTTTTTTTTGCCATATTTAACTTTCTCCAAATGGAAAACCCAAAGACTGTAACAATACTAACCCTGACTCGTTGTCTATTGCAGTAGTACAGATAGTTATGTTCATGCCTCTTATGTCTCTTACTTTATCATATTCAACTTCTGGAAAAACAAGTTGTTCATTGAGCCCTAGGGTATAATTTCCTTTGCCATCAAATGATTTTTTTGAGAAACCTCTAAAGTCTCTAATCCTTGGAACAGCTACTTGAACAAATCTATCATAAAATTCCCACATTCTATCTCCTCTTAGGGTTACAGAAACCCCAACCGGCATTCCTTCTCTAATCTTAAATCCAGCTATTGATTTCTTTGCTCTTCTTACAACAGGTTTCTGTCCAGATATTGCAGTTAGCTCATCAACCATTGACTCTAGTGCTCTCCCGTCAGTTGATGCCTTCCCGTCTCCTATGTTGATAATTATTTTTTCCAAATTTGGAATTTCGTGAATATTCTTCAATTTAAGAGACTCTTTTATCTCTAGTTTTATTTCATTATCAAATTTTTCTTTCATCCTGGGGGTCATACTTCATCACCTGTCTTTGATAGAACTCTATACTTTTGACCAGCCTTATCAAATTTATAAGACACTCTCCCAGATTTATTTTTTACCACAATTGCTACATTAGATATGTGTATTGGCATCGTTTTATCAATAACTCCTCCCTGCATTGTTTGCCCTTGAGGCTTTTGATGTTTCTTGACTATATTTATTCCTTCAACTAAAACCTGGTTCTTTTTAGGGAGGACTTTTAAGACCTTCCCTTCTTTGCCTATATCTTTTCCTGATATAACCTTCACTGTATCTCCCTTGATTATCTTCATTAGAGTACCTCGGGAGCTAAAGAAACAATTCTCATAAATTTCTTTTCTCTCAGCTCTCTGCCAACAGGGCCAAAAATCCTCGTCCCTCTAGGCTGATCCTGATCATTTAATAAAACACATGCATTTTCATCAAATCTAATATAAGTACCGTCATCTCTGCGGATTTCTTTCTTTGTACGGACAAGTACTGCAGATACAATATCTCCTTTTTTTATTTCTCCACCTGGGCTTACTTCTTTAACTGTTGCCACAAAAGTATCGCCGAGGCTTGCATATCTCCTCCTAGAGCTTCCCTTTACTTTTATACATAAGAGTTCTTTTGCGCCCGAATTGTCAGCAACTTTAACTCTTGATTCTTTTTGAATCATTTTGCCCTCTCAATAACTTCAGTAATTCTCCACCTTTTCATTTTAGATATAGGTTTAGTTTCCATTACCCTTACTGTGTCCCCGACTTTGGCGTCAAAAGATTCGTCATGAGCATATAGTTTTTTTGTTTTGCGAACTATCTTCCCATACTTAGGGTGTGGAAAAGATTGCTTAATAGCTACAGTTACAGTTTTTTCTCTCTTGTCAGAAACGACTACTCCTGTCCTGCTTTTCCTTCTATTTCTTTCTTGAATCATTGCTGAACCTCTGCATCTTCTTCTTGTTGAGAGCTTTTTGCAAGATTCTTTTCATTTAGTACAGTCATTGCCTGAGCAATCTGTTTTCTTATCTTACTAAATACAGAAGTGTCCTCAAGCTGACTAGTTGCCAATAGGAATCGTGAATCCATGAGGTCTTTTTTCAAGTCCCCAATTCTAATTTCTAATTCATCAGGGGTTAGCTCTCTTAATTCATCAATATTCATACATTCCTCGTAACAAATTTAGTAGCTATTGGGAGTTTATGTCCAGCTTTCCTCATTGCTTCCTTTGCAATATCTTCTGGAACACCAGAAATCTCAAACATAACTCTTCCTTTTTTTACTACAGCAACATAATATTCAACATTCCCTTTGCCAGAACCCATTCTCACCTCAGCTGGCTTTCTAGTAATTGGCTTATGAGGAAAAATATTAATCCAAACCTTCCCTCCTCTTTTCATAGTCCTAGTCATTGTTATCCTTGCTGCCTCAATCTGTCGTGCAGTTATGTAGGAAGATTCTAAAGCTTGTAAACCATAGTCTCCAAAAGCGACCTCTGTGCCTCCTCTAGACATCCCCCTACGTCTTCCTTTGAAGGCTTTTCTATACTTTGTTTTTTTTGGCATCAACATTTTATCTATTCTTCTTCCAGTATCTTTTTTTCTTCGTCAAAACTGTCTTGAGCTACGTTTGGAGCTATCTTCTTTCCTCCACCAGCTTCAACTAGGTTCGAGTCTTGATCTTTTGGTAATACTTCAGACTTACTACCTCCACCTGCTTCTAGTATTTTTCCTTCTTTAGTTTCACCAACTGCAGCTTCTACTCTTGATTTTACTGACTTAACTCTAGTTGGCGCACCACTTCCTGATGCTAAAGCTGCTTCAGCAGATATCTTTTCTTGCCTTAATTTGTTTGAAGCTACAACGTCTCCTTTGTAAACCCATACTTTCACACCAATTGACCCTACTGTTGTTTTTGCTTCAGCAATACCAAAATCTATATCTGCTCTTAGTGTATGGAGTGGAACCCTTCCTTCTCTGTACCATTCACGCCTACTCATTTCAGCACCTCCGAGCCTCCCTGAGCATTCTACTCTTATCCCTTCTGCTCCTGCTTTAAGGGCAGAAGTGACAGCCCTCTTCATTGCTCTCCTAAATGCAACTCTACTCTCTAGCTGGTCAGCGACGGCTCTTGCAAGTAGCTGTGCATCCAGCTCCGCCTCTCTTACTTCAATAATATTAAGTTTGACCGGTTGGTTAGTTAGCTTCTCCAAGCCTTTACGAAGCCTATCAGCCTCCACTCCTTTTCTTCCAATTACTACTCCGGGCCTTGCAGTATGAATATCTACTTGGACCTTATCTCTAGTTCTTTCTATATCTATCCTAGATATCGCCCCTTTTAGTAATTCAGACAATAAATATTCTCTTACTCTATAGTCTTCGTTTACCTGTCTTGTATATTCTTTTTCGCTAAACCAACGTGACTTCCAGTCATTTACTATTCCTATCCTAAATGCGTAAGGGTGTGTTTTCTGTCCCATAATTATTACCTAACCTTCTACTTCTGCTAGCTCTATAGTTACATGGCACATTCTTTTATTAATCCTAGAAGCACGCCCTCTTGCTCTTGGTCTAAATCGTTTAAGGGTTGGGCCCTCATCAGCAACTGCTGTTACTATATACAATTTTTCCACAGATAATCCGAAGTTATTTTCTGCATTAGAAACTGCACTATTTAATATTTTTAAGATTTCTTCTGCTGCTCTTCTTTTAGTAAATTTCAATATATTTATTGCCTCAACCACTGGTTCATTACGTAACAAATCAAGAACTAGCCTAACTTTATATGGAGATTGCCTAATATATCTTCCTTTAGCTACTACTTTTATTGTTTCCATAAAATTTCCTTAGCTCTGTCCTGGGTGTCCTCTAAATGTTCGTGTTGGTGAAAATTCACCTAATTTGTGTCCAACCATCGCTTCAGTAATAAAAACTGGTATGTGTTGTCTGCCATTGTGGATAGCAATAGTCAATCCGACCATCTCGGGAACAACTGTAGACCTTCGACTCCAAGTTTTGATAACATTTTTGTCACCAGTTTTTTTTGCATTTTCAATTTTCCTATATAAGTGCTCATCTACAAAAGGACCTTTCTTAACACTCCTAGACATATACTAACTCCTACTCTTCTGAGAACTAGGTCGAACAATAGACTTATTACTATACTTTTTCTTTTTTCTAGTTTTCTTTTCTGGCTTTCCCCAAGGACTGACTGGAGTTCTTCCTCCTGAAGATTTCCCTTCACCCCCTCCTAATGGATGGTCAACAGGGTTCATTGCAACTCCTCTTGTTTGTGGTCTCTTCCCTTTCCATCTATTTCTACCTGCTTTACCTAATTTTGATAGTTCTGATTCAGCATTACCAACAACTCCTACTGTAGCCCGACACTCTAAGGGGACGGTTCTCATCTCTCCTGAAGGAAGTCTTAATAGTGCTAAACCACTTTCTTTATTCATTAATTGGACAGAAGATCCTGCTGATCTTGCCATTTTAGCACCACCGCTAGGGCGCAACTCTACGGCATGTACGAATGTTCCAGATGGAATATTTCTCAAAGGGAGAGCATTCCCAACTTTAATATCTGCTTTAGGCCCTGACTCTACTTTGTCGTCTACACTTAATCCATTTGGTGCAAGAATATATCTTTTCTCTCCATCCGCATAGGCAATAAGAGCAATCAATGAATTTCTATTTGGATCATACTCAATAGATTTAACTTTGGCGCTTATCCCATCTTTGTTTCTTTTAAAATCTATAACGCGAAATTTTCTTTTATGACCCCCTCCTCTGTGGCGAGAGGTGATCCTTCCTTTATTATTTCTACCGCCTGAAGACTTTAAAGGAGTCGTTAAACTTTTCTCTGGTTTAGATTTGGTTACTTCACTAAAATCAGTTGCTACCAATCCTCGCATTCCAGGAGTCACAGGTCGTATCTTCTTAGATCCCATATTATTTATCCACCAAACTCCTCTATCGAATCTCCTTCTTGAAGGGTAACTACAGCAATCTTCCTATCTGATTGCTTACCAATTACAAATCCAAACCTTTTATTTTTACCCTTTTTATTCATTGTATTAACAGAAGTTACAGTAACATTAAAAATTTTCTCAACGGCATTCTTGATTTCTGGCTTGGTTGACTTTTTATGTACAATAAATGTATAGGCGTTGTTATATGAAAGTCGATCATAAGACTTTTCAGAAATTAGAGGTTTAATTAGTACATCTTCTGAATACTTCATAATCTTTCCTCGACTAACTGCTGAAAAGCTTCTTTAGTTATCAATAGATAGTCGTTCATAACTATATCAATTGCGGATAACTTGTCTGGAGTTCTTATTGCTAAACTACCAATATTTCGAAATGATTTAACTAGATCATGCTCGGTTAACAATGAGACAAATAAAGCAGACCTGGTAATTCCTATATTGTTTAATACTGTTGACGCCAGCTTTGTTGAAGGAGATTCCCAGCCTGATGGGTCAAGAATAAAAAATGAATCTTCTTTATGCCTCTGTGACAAAGCCATTTGTAGTGCTTTGCGTTTCATTAATTTTGGAGTTCTGTCTTTATATACTCTTCCTCCTGGGCCATGAACTATGCCGCCACCTCTGAATTGCACAGACCTCAAAGACCCTGCTCTTGCACGTCCAGTTCCTTTTTGCATCCAAGGTTTTGCACCTGTTCCAGAAACTTCTGCTCTATTCTTTGTAGAAGCAGTTCTATTCCTATTATTTGTTCTCGAAGAAATTGCAACTTGATGCAGCAAACCTAGGTTGATTTCGTCTACAAAATTAACTTCATACTCTTCAGACTTCAACTTATTTGCTGAAGAATCGTATACATTTATATTCGTACTCATTCTTCTTCGCCTTTAATGTTCTCAACTTCAACCGTATTTGATTCTGGCTGCGAAGTAAAAACCTCGTTTACTCTTGAAGAATAATTTTTTGCTAAATCAGATTGAGTTTCTGAATCAATTTTAATTGATTTTGATACAACTACAACTGATCCTTTTGCTCCCGGTACAGGACCGTTAACTAAAAAGTAATTATTATTGTCATCAACTGCGACGACCTTAACATTTTGAAGGGTTGACTTATTCCCCCCCATTCTTCCAGCCATTTTAGTTCCCTTAAAGACGTGGCCTGGATAGGAAGCATTCCCAATTGAACCTCCTGCTCTATGAACTTTGTGCACACCATGACTAGCTTTTTGTCCTGAAAAATTATGTCTTTTCATAACTCCAGCAAAACCTTTTCCTTTTGATGTGCCAGTAATATCAACTAAGTTTCCTGGTTCAAGAATGGATGAAACCCTTATCTGCTTCCCTGGAGTTATTTGTGAATCTTCATCAAGGGAAACTTCCCATAAACCTAAGCCTGGTTCAACATCGTATTTTTGGTAATGACTTGTTAGCGGGTCACTTACACTCTTACTCGTTCCAATAGTTAGCTGAGCTGCATCGTATCCGTCATTCTCAATAGATTTAATCTGTACAGCCCTACATGATGAAGCATCTAACACTGTTACAGCAATGGATTTTGAATCATTATCATATATTTGAGTCATACCAACTTTTCTTGCAACTATAGCTTTCATAACTTAATCTCTACTTCTACACCTGCAGGAAGATCTAGTCTCATTAAAGAATCTACTGTTTTAGGAGTAGGCTCTACAATGTCAATAAGCCTTTTATGAATCCGCATTTCAAAATGTTCTCTTGAGTCCTTATCTACATGAGGTGATCGAATTACACAATAACGGTGAATTTGGGTAGGGAGAGGTATTGGGCCTTTAACTTTTGCCTGTGTTTTAGTTACTGTCTCTGCAATTTTACGTGCGGATTCATCTATAACAATATTGTCATAGGCTTTCAATTTTATTCTTATTTGTTGTTTATCCGCCATTTATTTTCCTCAAAAAAAAACCAGGGGTTCAATTCTACCCCTGGTTTTGTTTAACTTACTCAATAACTTTTGTTACTTGTCCTGCCCCTACAGTCCTTCCACCTTCTCTAATTGCAAACTTAACATTCTCTTCCATTGCAATTGGTGATATAAGGTCAACTGTAATTGATACATTATCTCCTGGCATTACCATTTCTGTACCGTCTGGTAGAGTAACTTCTCCTGTTACATCAGTGGTTCTGAAATAGAATTGAGGCCTATAACCTTTGAAGAAAGGGTTGTGTCTACCACCCTCTTCTTTTGTCAGAACATAAATTTCTGCTTCAAACTTAGTGTGAGGTGTAATAGAACCAGGTTTGGCAATAACCTGTCCTCTTTCAACATCTTCTTTGTCTATCCCTCGCAAAAGAAGGCCTACATTATCTCCTGCTCGACCTTCATCTAGAAGCTTACGAAACATTTCAACTCCAGTACATACTGTTTTATGAGTATCTCTTATTCCGACAATCTCTACTTCTTCATTCACATTAACTATACCCTGTTCTATTCTTCCAGTTACCACTGTTCCTCTACCAGTGATTGAAAAAACATCTTCGACCGGCATTAAGAAATCCTTATCGATATCTCTAACAGGCTCTTCTATGTAAGAATCGACTGCTGCCATAAGTTCAAGTATCGCCTCTTTCCCTTCATCTTTTCCTTCTAACGCAGCCAAGGCGGAGCCCTTAACTACAGGTACATCATCTCCAGGAAATTCATATTGATTCAACAATTCTCTTACTTCCATTTCAACAAGATCCAATAACTCATCATCATCAACTTGGTCAACCTTATTCAAGAAAACAGCAATCGCTGGAACGCCAACCTGTCTGGCTAAAAGTACATGCTCTCTTGTCTGAGGCATTGGACCATCTGCAGCTGATACAACAAGAATTGCTCCATCAACCTGTGCAGCACCAGTAATCATGTTTTTTACATAATCTGCGTGTCCAGGCATATCTACATGAGCGTAGTGCCTATTCTCAGTTTCATACTCTACATGAGCTATCTGAATTGTTATTCCTCTCTCCTTCTCTTCAGGGGCTTTATCTATTTCATCAAACGCTGTTGACTCGCCTCCTGAAGTTTCAGAAAGCACTTTTGTAATTGCCGCAGTCAATGTAGTTTTGCCATGGTCGATGTGACCCATAGTTCCTACATTTACATGTGGCTTACTTCTATCAAATTTCTCTTTTGCCATTTTTTCTCCTTAATCTATTTTAACTTAACACTTTTATAATGTTAAACCTCTACCTCTACTCCTTTTACACTTGCAGTTATTTCCTTAGTTATTGCGTCTGGCACATCCTCATAGGAGTCAAACTGCATAGTAAATGTTGCTCTTCCTTGTGTTCTAGAGCGCAAATCAGTTGCGTATCCGAACATTTCAGACAATGGTACAGTCGCAGAAACAACTTTTGCTGCCCCTCTTTGTCCCATTTCAGCAATCTTTCCTCTCCTAGAGGAGAGATCTCCTACAACATCTCCCATAAAATCTTCTGGTGTTACTACCTCTACATGCATTATAGGCTCTAACAACTTTACTCCTGCTTTTTTTGCTCCATCTTTCAGTGCCATAGAACCAGCAATCTTAAATGCCATTTCAGACGAATCAACATCATGATAGGAGCCATCCACTAAAGTAGCTTTTACATTTACCAAAGGATAGCCTGCCAAAACACCTGATTCCATAGCAGCCTTGACACCTGCATTCACAGAAGGAATATATTCTCGAGGAATCCTCCCACTCTTTATCAAATCAATAAACTCATACTCATCGGATATTGGCTCAAATTCCATAACCACATGGCCATATTGACCCCGACCTCCACTTTGTCTGATATATTTAGCTTCTATATTTGCAGATCCTTTTAGTGCCTCTTTATACGCAACCTGTGGCTTACCAATATTAGCTTCAACTTTGAACTCTCTCTTTAATCTATCAACTAATATATCCAAATGAAGTTCTCCCATTCCTGAAATTATTGTTTGACCAGTATCTTCATCTGAATGTACTTTGAACGTAGGGTCCTCCTCTGCAAGCTTCTGTAAGCCTTCTGAAAGCTTTTCTTCATCTGCTTTTGATTTTGGTTCAATAGCCACAGAAATTACTGGATCGGGGAAAGTCATTGTTTCAAGCTGAATTTGATTATTTGGGTCTGATAATGTATCTCCTGTTTTTGAATTTTTTATACCTACACCAGCTACTATATCTCCTGTTGTAATCGAATCAATATCCTCACGAGAATTAGCGTGCATCCTTAAGATTCTTCCAATTCTTTCTTCTTTTCCTGTTGTTGTATTCACAACCTTATCCCCTTTGTTTAGCTTTCCTGAATATACTCTAAAGTAAGTTAGCTTACCTACATGGGGGTCGCTCATAACCTTAAATGCTAATGCAGAAAATGGTTCCTCATCTGAATGCTCTCTCTCCATTTCTACTTCCTCATCTCCTGGCTTATATCCTTTAACTGGATCAATATCTAAAGGAGAAGGTAAGTAATCAACAATGGCATCAAGTAATAATTGAACTCCTTTATTTTTAAAAGCGCTTCCTGCTAAAACTGGAACGAATAGCCCCTTCAGTGTTCCTTTTCTAACTGCTAACTTAAACTCCTCATCACTAATCTCTTCATCATTGAGATATTTTTCAAGAACCTTATCGTCTGCCTCAGCAACCACATCAAGTAGCTCTGCTCTTTTCTTTTGAGCAATATCTTTTTGTGTTTCATCTAACTCATTTATATCCCATTCTGAACCATCATCTTTAGTCCAAATATGTGCTTTCAGTTGAATCAAATCAATAACCCCTACAAAATCAGATTCGGCACCAATTGGAATATGCATAACAGCTGGTCGGGCTTCCAGTCGTTCAATTATAGACTCTACTCCTGCATCAAAATCAGCGCCTGTTCTATCTAGTTTGTTGATAAAGCAAATCCTTGGAACATTGTATTTATCTGCCTGCCTCCATACCGTCTCTGATTGCGGCTCTACACCTGCAACCCCATCAAATACTGCAACTGCGCCATCCAAAACTCTTAATGATCTTTCAACCTCTACTGTAAAGTCAACATGACCAGGAGTATCAATGATATTGATTATATGATCGTTCCATGAGCAAGTTGTAGCTGCAGAAGTTATAGTTATACCTCGTTCTTGTTCTTGCTCCATCCAGTCCATAACTGCAGCGCCATCATGAACTTCTCCAATCTTGTAAGTCCTACCTGTATAGTAAAGAACCCTCTCCGTAGTAGTTGTTTTACCAGCATCTATATGTGCCATAATTCCAATATTTCTTAAAGTTTCTAATTTATTTGATTTTTGGTCTTGCTTTTCAGACATAGGTTAACCTTGTTACCATCTGTAGTGAGCAAATGCTCTATTAGACTCTGCCATTTTATGAACATCTTCCCTTTTCTTTATTGCAGCACCTGATTTATTGCTAGCATCAAGTATTTCTGCTGACAATCTTTCTTCCATAGTTTTTTCTCCGCGTTTTTTTGCGGCCGATACAAGCCAGCGTATGGCGAGTGCACTGCTTCTTCTTGCTGAAACTTCGACTGGAACTTGATAAGAAGTTCCCCCAACTCTCCTAGTTCTTGTTTCTACTTGTGGCTTAACATTCTCGTAGGCACTTTTTAATATTCCTAAAGGATCTCCGCCGCCTTTTTTTTCAATTATAGACATTGCTCCATAGACTATAGTTCTTGCTTTATCCTTCTTGCCGTCCTGTAGGATTTGATTTGTTAGTTGGGAAACTAAATTGCTATCGAAAACAGGATCTGGAACTGTTTTTCTTTTCGGCGAAGGTCCTCTTCTCATTTATCTATCCTTTTTTACTTCCATATCTAGACCTTGCCTGTTTTCTTTCTGATACACCCCCTGTATCCAAAGCTCCTCTAATAACCTTATACCTAACTCCTGGAAGATCTTTAACCCTCCCGCCTCTAACAAGTACGATTGAGTGTTCTTGAAGGTTGTGCCCTTCTCCAGGAATATAAGCAGTAACTTCTGTTCCGGATGATAACCTAACTCTACAAACTTTTCTTAATGCAGAGTTTGGCTTTTTAGGAGTAACTGTATATACACGAGTACATACGCCTCTTCTTTGGGGAGATCCTTTAAGCCCAGGTGTTTTCTCCTTAACAACCTTGGTTTTCCTACCCTTTCTTATCAATTGTTGTGTTGTTGGCATTTATTTTCTCTCTTCTTAAAATATAATTTTTTCTTACCAAAAATGAAGTATATATGACATTAAATAGTTAAAACAGGTATTTATTTATAAGTTTTATCCTATTTTAAGACTCTTCCTCCCGTGGACTACCTTCATCATCCTCTCCAAGCATAGCTAGCCATTGTGCAGGATTTGGCAAGGCCTCCTCTTCACCTTCTTCATCTGTATTTTCTGACATAAATCCTAAATCTGCAACTTGAGGGGCGTCTGGCAATCTAGGCTGTATTACTTGATAAGTCTGTGATCCTGTACCTGCTGGAATCAGAGTTCCAATAATTACATTCTCTTTTAATCCTGCTAAATAATCGGATCTTTTTTGCATTGCTGCTTCTGTCAATACTCGAGTTGTCTCTTGGAAGGATGCTGCCGATAGCCAAGAATCTGTAGCTAGGCTGGCTTTTGTTATACCCATTAATTCTGGTCTTCCTTCTGCTGGAACTTTACCCTTTTCTACTAGGGCAATATTTGTGTTCCTAAACAATGTTGTATCAACCAATTCATTTGGTAAAAAATCTGAATGATTTGGCCTTACTATCCTAACTCTCCTCAGCATCTGTCTAACTATCATCTCCACATGTTTATCGTGTACCTCGACTCCTTGATCTCTATATGTTTTTTGTACTTCGTTAACTAAATATTCTTGACAGACCTTAACTCCATTAATAGCTAAAACTTCTTTCGGGTCTTTAGGTCCAGTAGTTAAAGATATTCCTGCTTCAACTTTATCTCCTTGATTAAATAATAATGTTTGCCTTCTCAAGACAAGAACCTCTTTTGATTCTTTCTCTCCAATTATTTCTAGAACTCTATTCCCGTCATCTAGAGTTGTAATGTCTTTTATTTTTCCATCTATAGGTGCTAGGACAGCTTTACCTTTTGGAGTTCTTGCTTCAAACAACTCAACAATTCTTGGTAATCCAGAAGTAATATCTAAGCCGACCACCCCACCTGTATGAAAAGTTCTCATAGTTAACTGAGTACCTGGTTCGCCTATTGACTGAGCTGAAATTATCCCTACAGCCTCACCAACCTCAACTGGTTTCCCTGTAGCTAGACTAAACCCATAACATTGGGGGTCCATTGATTCAGGATTTCTTGAATTAAACGGGCTCAAAATAGATACATTTTCAATCCCTGAGTTCTGTATTACCTCTAAGGATTCTGAATCAACGAAAGAGCCCTTTGTAAGCTTTTTCCCATCTGACCTTACTAATATTTTTCCATCGACTTTAACATCCTGAGCTAAAACACGTCCGTATATACTCGAGTATAAATATCGATTTGGTTTTCCATCTATCGTTACAGGTTTTAATGTTCCTTTCCAGTCAATATTTTCTTCACCTAAATCTTTAATAACAATCCCTGCCGCTACATCTACAAGTCTTCTAGTCAAGTATCCTGAATCTGCTGTCCTCAATGCTGTGTCGGCTAATCCTTTTCTAGCACCATGTGTTGATATGAAATATTCGAGGACAGACATACCTTCTCGGAAATTACTTTTAATAGGGCTTTCAATAATATCTCCTTTTGGATTAGCTACAAGTCCACGCATCCCTGCTAATTGTCTAACTTGCATCATATTTCCTCTCGCACCAGACCTTACCATCATGTCTACAGGGTTAAACAAATCAGCTTGCAGCTCTTCATTCATTGCATCCTGAACT
>Ga0310344_10001751_pt1 | contig 16469 bp, 12 predicted proteins | sample HC15DNA20200_MG_FD_203801 | JGI IMG/M metagenome (GOLD analysis project Ga0310344, IMG submission 203801) | Marine microbial communities from station ALOHA, North Pacific Subtropical Gyre - HC15-DNA-20-200_MG | ecosystem: Environmental > Aquatic > Marine > Oceanic | place: Pacific Ocean: North... | reverse complement strand
GCGATCTACTACTTCTGCGGCGAGTCAAGGCAAGTCATCGAAGATTCTCCTCATCTCGAGGCTCTCCTGGACAAGGGATACGAGGTTCTCATTTTCACGGACTCGGTCGACGACTTCTGGACACCACAGGTACCCGATTACAAGGACAAGAAGCTCCTCTCGGTGGCTCAAGGAGAAATCGAGCCGGAAAAGGAGTCCGAAAACAAAGACGAGCGAGAAAAAGAGTTCGCAGACGTTCTCGAGTTCTTGAAAGACAAGCTCGGCAATCACGTCAAGGACGTGAGACTCTCGACAAGGCTCAAGAGCTCGGCCGCTTGCCTCGTCGGAGACACCGGGGATCTGACGCCGCAAATGGAGCAAATCCTCAGAGCCACGCAGCAGGAGTTGCCTCCCACCAAGCGCATCCTTGAGGTCAATCCGGACCACCTACTCATCCAGAAGATGCAGAGCATCTTCAGTGCCGACCGCTCATCACAAGAGCTCGGCGACATGGCCGAACTCCTCCACGGCCAGGCACTCATCGCCGAGGGCGGACGCCCCACGCAACCAGGCAAGTTCAGCAAGTTGTTGGCCGAGTGGATGGCGAAGGCGGTCGACTGACTCGGGACCAGCGGGTAGAGGCTCGGTCGAGGAGCGTGCCGGATCTGCAACCCTGCAGCACCCCCGGGCGAACGGGACGTGCCCGTCCAGAAGAGGAGTCGAAGCGAAAACAGGGCCGGGTAGAAACTGAGCTGCTCTTTTGTGGCCACGGTACTGCGGCGTAGGTCTCGGAGTTTGGAACGTCTGGCCCTCCTTTTTCCGATCGTTCCTGCGCTCCGTTTGGGCACCTCTCATACCTATCAAATCAGTCTCCCGGATTTTGTACCCGGCGCGAAAGCGTGGACATGTGTGCAGATACCGGAATATGCGAAAAAGCAGGTCAAGCCGCCCTCTCGATCCATTTGGCCCGACTCCTGTGAGCGAGCGAGCGTCTCGATCTCGGGTGACGCATGAGACTCGAGAGGTTCGGCGAGAGCAAAACCGACTTCCAAGATGGCGTTCGGCCTCACCCTCTGCCTCTCGTCAACTCGCATCGTTCCCGGCTCTAAACTTGAACGAGGAGCCCCCTTCGGATAGTCTGGATATATCTGAAATGACTTTCGGAAGCAGAGGTCCATGTCTATAGAACCACCTATTTCGCGGGCTCCGTCAATGCAATCAGCGTCCAGTTCAGCGATGTGCGCGGCCTCGGTCTGCGTTCTGCTGCTAGTGCTAACGATTCTGATCGGAAGCTCTTCGCCTCCAACGGCCTTGCTGGCTGCGGACACCAACGAAGCGGTCATTCCCATCGCCACGATAGAAAGAGATGAACCGGTGGATTTCGCGTCCGAGATTCTCCCGGCTCTGAGGCGCAGCTGCCTCGCCTGTCACAGCGCTTCGAAGCCGCGTGCGGGAGTTAATCTCGAAACTCCTGCGTCCATTCGCGCCGGGGCGGACGGTGATGAAGTCATCGATCTCGCCAGGCCGGCCGAGAGTCTCCTACTTTTGGTGTCCTCGCACGCCGAGGATCCCGTCATGCCTCCGACAAAGAACAAGGTCGGTGCGACCCCCTTGAGCTCCGACGAGCTCGGACTCCTCATGCTCTGGATCGCCCAGGGAGCTCCCGACTCGGGAAAGAACGACAAGTCTGGCTCCGACCCCAACAAGCCGAATTGGCAGGTGTTCCCGGACGCCCTCGCACCGATTTACGCTGTCGATATCGACGGTGACGGGCGGTTCGTGGCGGCGGGACGCGCCAACCGGATCTGGCTCCACGATCGGGTGACTTCCGTCTCCACCCGACTCACGGACCCCGCGATTCTCAAGTCGGGCCTCTACACGAAACCCGGTGTGGCACATCTCGACGGCGTGCAAAGCCTGGCTTTTCACCCCGACGACGACATTCTCGTCTCGGGTGGCTTTCGTACTGTCAAATTTTGGCGTCGATCCGACGCGGCGATCGATACAAGCGCCGCTGTCGAGCCAGGCCAGTCAAACGATGACCCGCTCTCCGCAATCAGCGGCGGAATCACCTTCCGGGGATCTCCGGATGGCGCACTGAACGTCCACAGAAACACGGACTCGGGACCCGGCGAGGTCCTCGGCCATACGAAGCTCACGTCTCCGATAGTAACGTTGCTCCCCCTCGACAAAGGTAAACGCCTCGTTGTTGCCTGCGAAGACGGCAGTCTGCGGGCCTACCTGGTCGTTCCCGAAAACAGGCCGGGGCAGGGCCCACGTTGGCGATTTTACCTGCAACGAAATCTTCCCTCCCATGAGAAGCCCATCCACCTGCTCCTCGACGTGGGCGACGGACAACTCCTGAGCGGGAGCACAGACGGCAAGATTAGATTTCTCGCGGCGGACGGAAGTGTCACGCGAGAGTTCGCCATGAAAAACGCCGTAAAACAATTGAGTCTCACCCCGGACATGAAGTCTCTGGCGGTGGTGCTCGACGATGGTTCTCTGGCACTCGCTTCCGTGGAAACTGGTGAAATATCGAAGCGCTTTACCGCGAATGGTCGGATCGAGAAAGCTCTCGCCCACCTCGAACGTGTCCACGGCGTGTTCGATGCTCGCTTCAAGGAAAGCACAAGTGCCGTCGAGGAAGCGCGCAAGAAGATTCAGCCGGCCGAAGAAGCTCTGAAGAAAATCTCCGAGGAACTGGCGGCTGCGGCAAAGGACGCCAGCACAAAACTAACAGCGGTCACCGACCTCAAACAAAAGCAGGAGACCTCCGACTCCGGTCTGAGAAAACTCGCCTCGGAGATCCAGAGACTCAAGGACACCGTCGCGGCGATCGACATCGAGCTCAAAGAGCTCGAAAGCGCTGTCGGAGGTGAGTCCGTGCAACTCGCGCGGACGGCTCTGAAGAGCCAGCGTGCCTTGACTGACAAGCGCCTTGCCGCACGAACCGAGGGACAAACAAAGTCGGCAGCCGAAAAAGCCGAAATCGACAAGAAACTCGCCGAGGCAGAGAAAGTGCACGGGGCGGCAGAGGGCACTCATGTGCAAAAAAGCCGTCAGCACAAGAATACGGCACGAGACCGCGACCTCGCGGTAAAAAGAGTCGAGACTCTGGACGTAAAGCGAAAGAAGGACGAAACGCGAGCGCAGACCGCAAAAGCGAAACTCGACGAGGATAAAAAACACTCCGAGGCTGACATCGAGATCAGCGCCCTGAAGTTCTCCAGTGATGGAAAACGCATGGCGAGTGCTCAGCACAATGGCACAGTAAGCGTTTGGCGAGTTGAAGACGCCGCATTGCTGGCACGATTCAAGAACGAAAGCGACAGCAAAATTCTTGAAGTCGGCTTCGAGGGAGAGAATAACGACAAAATCTCCGTCCGGACTGCACGCACCACGGCTCTCTGGCGCCTCGAACTGCGTTGGGAGCTCGCCCAAACGCTTGGAGACGTCGACGACCCCACGACATTTGGAGACCGTATCACAGCGCTTCGCTTCAGTCACGACGGTGCCATACTCGCCATTGGCGGTGGAGAGCCATCGCGCAGTGGTGACCTACAGCTCTGGAGCCGCGACGGCAAACTCCTGTGGAGAGTTGACAAGGCGCACAGTGATACAGTGCTCGGACTCGACTTCAGCGTCGACGGTGACTATCTCGCCTCTTGTGGCTCCGACCGCGTCGTCCGAATTTTTCGGGTAAACAATGGAGAGTCCGTCGCCTCCTTCGAAGGTCACACCGACCACGTTCTCGGAGTCGCCTGGCGCGCCGATGGAAAGCGGCTCGCAAGCTGCGGTGCCGACAAGGTCGTCAAAATCTGGGACTTCATCGAACGCAAGCAGTTGCGAACAATTGCCGGCTTCGGCAAACACGTCACCGCTGTGCGTTTCGTGGCGAATAGCGCGCACGCCGTGGTCTGCGGTGGCGATTCCGCAGTGCGCATGTACAACTGCGACAACGGCGGCACGGTGCGCAACTTCGAGGGGGCAAAAGATTATCTTTATTCGCTCGCCGTCACACCGAACGGGCACCTTATAAGCGTGGGCGGGTTCGACAGCGTCGTCCGCATCTGGAATGCAGAGGACGGCAAGCTCGTTCAAGAGCTCAAGCCCTAGTTCGTCCCCCATACTCTCTCGAGACACACACGCGAATTCTTCACGAAGGCTGTAACAACTCGGTCCAGATCCAGACCTCGCATGGCAAGGCCCGGAAAAAGACGTGAGGTGCATCTCTTTCCGTGCGGAGCGACGAAGGCCACGTTGTCTGTAGCTCGGGTCTTCGTCACTTGACGCGTCCGGAAATTCGGATATCCACCGGGAAGTCCCTCAAAAACCGTTTCCGCCGGCAATCCCTTCCACGCAAAAGAAGAGGTAGCTCGGCTGGAAGTTTCTGAGTCATCAACTCAAGAAGCGAGCTTGGGCGAGTTCGAGAATCTTCCCTCGATCAAATCTCGCGTGTCCGGGTGACGAAGGACCAGCCATCCATACAGGCCACAGGCCGTCGTCACGGGAAAAAACGTCAGATCAACGAGATCCACGACAGCGATCACCAGCCCCACTTTTCGAACCACAGAAAACCCACGGCTCGGTCCACGTCCGCTCCTTCGAAGACTCGCGATCGTCAGCAGGGCGAAAACGATTCGCAAGGTGGCGACGAAGATCAAAGCGCAGCCAACAATCTTGAATGCGAGAGGGTCTCCCGGAGCCAGGTTGTGGTACTGCGACATGGTCAGGTCCAGGGCATTCCGAGGCACGTTGAGTGGGTTGCTGTACTGCAGAAAACGCGCGGCCACAACCACGGCACAGACACCACGCACCATGTGCACTATACTCAGACAATAAAGGTGAGAGAGCATTCGCGTCGTCTCCAGGCCACGGCATTCCGGGAACAAATAGACTCACGTATCTAGCCCGGCGCCACCGTTTGTGCAAGTCCGAAGCCGTGAATGGGATCCGAATTCCCCGGGAATCCGGGAAGGGCCCGAGTCCTTGCCCGGACTGTCGCTGCCCGTGGCGCTGCGGAGCAACTCCCGCTGAGGACCAGATCCCGACGAAACTGCAAACCCCTTGACTTGAGCACTTTACAAAACTCGCATAGCGGATATATTGCATGCTTCTGTAATTAACCAAGGGGAGACACCGTCGATGAACGTTGACCTGAAAGCCCGTCCGGAGCCCAGCGGAGAAGAGCTGCGAGCGTTCCTCCAGAACTACTATGGCAAACGTATTCAGAAGACGGAAGATCTCGCCAAGCAGGCGTGTTGCGCGGACAATACGGCCGCACGTTACAGAGAAATCGTCAAGCTCATCCCGGATGAGGTCAAGGAGAAGAACTACGGCTGCGGCTGCTCGATCCCTGACGACGATATCACCGGGCTAACCGTTCTGGATCTTGGCTCCGGCGCGGGTCTCGACGCGTTTATCGTCTCCAAGTTGGTCGGACCAGGAGGCCACGTGCACGGCGTCGACATGACAGCGGAGCAGCTGGCCGTTGCACGTCGTAACGTGAAGCCCACGACGCTTGCTTTCGGCTTCGACGAGCCCAACGTCACGTTCCACGAGGGATACATCGAGACGGCGGACCCCATCGAAGATGAGTCCGTAGATCTCGTCATCTCGGATTGCACGATCAATCTCTCTCCGCTCAAGGCGCAAATCCTCCATACGATTTATCGCGTACTCAGAAACGGTGGTGAGCTTTACGTCTCGGACATCGTTGCGGACCGACGCGTACCGGACAAAATCCGTAAGGACCAACAAATGGTCGCCGAGTGCCTCGGTGGTGCGCTCTACGAACACGACTGGTACGATCTCCTCGAGGACGCCGGTTTCGGCGACCCTCGTGTCGTCAGCCGCAAGATCGTGGAAGAGGACGTTCTCGGTATACCGATCCGCTTCTATTCAGTGACGGTACGAGCCTTCAAATTCAGCCAGCCGCTCGATAGGCGTTGCGAGGATTTCGGCCAGACGGCGACTTACCTCGGTACCCTAGCTTCAGACCCGGCGAAGTTCTGCCTCGACGATCATCACGCTTTCGAGGCACGGCGTCCAACGGCGGTTTGCCGCAACACGGCACGCATGTTGAGCGAATCGCGCCTCGGCGCCCACTTTGAGGTCAGCAAGCCCGTTGCGCACTTCGGGCTCTTTACTTGCGGCCCCGCGGGCGAGCAAGCGGCAGACGTGGAGCCGTGCTGCTGATCTGTTTCCGGTGTGGTAGAACTCTTTCTCTACGCCCTCCGTGGCGGCCGGGTCGGGATTCCTCACGAGAGGCCGTGGCAAAGAACGCAGCGTCATTCCTTCACAGGCCGGCTCCTCACACCTCGAGGACCGAGCCGTGAACACAACAGCATTTGCTGCCGTCGCTTACGGCCCGCAGCAACACTCTGGTGAGGCGTTCGGATCAGTCCGTCGTTGTCGGCAAGCCCCGACGCGCCCATCCCGGAAACACGACATTGCCGCCCGGGTCGAGCTCTCCGTCGTATCCACCGCGCATGTCGACCACGTTCTCATAGCCGCTCTGAATGAGGATGTGAGCCGCCTTTAGAGAACGCCCCCCACGCAGGCAGGCAGTGATGATCTTACGGTCCTTCTCGAGCTCCGTCTCAACGGCCTGCAGAAACTCCGGATTCGGCATCATGCCCGGACCCGCGGGATTTCGCAGCATGACCGGAACGTTGATCGATCCCGGCACGTGCCCCGCCTCAAACTCTTCCTCTGTGCGCACATCCAGGTAAGTGCAATCCTCAGTCGAATCCAGAAGCTCCTTGGCTTCCTCGGGCTCGATCCGTTTGATTTCCATCGCATTGTCTCCGTGATTGTCCGTACGTCGGCGGCGTCCGGCCTGCCGCGTAGAGATACTTAAAGCCATATCAACGAGTTGCTTGCAAGCGCAAGAGCGGGTCTCCACCCGGCGACGTGACCCATGGCTCCCCCGATCATTTGAGCAGAATACTGCAAATTTCGCCAAAAAAAGTCGGAATTCGGTCGGAGTCCGCCGGACTTCAGGGTAATTCTCCGCCGAGATGGTCTCGAAACCGGTTCGGGCCCGGCACGAAAATTACGGGTTCACGGTCTTTTGTCCAAAGAATGGAGACTCCGCTATGATTCGCTGGACTTTCAAAACGATCAGTATTTTCCTCCTCTCCGTTGTCACCCTGTTCGGTTTCGGCTTCGTCGCGACCGGAACCAACGTCTTCGGCTACCTGCGCAGCTCGACCAATATGATCCAAAAGAGCGTCAAAGACGCCATCCCGATCGAGCTCGAGCTCCAACGTGCACGCGACCTCCTGGGCGATCTCGTCCCGGAGATCAAAAAAAATCTCTCCGAAGTCGTCACTGAAGAGGTAGAGATCGCCGAACTCGAGCATGAAATCGGCGAACAACGCGAGGCGATCGATGTCGAGCGCGAAAGAGTATGCAAGTTGCGCGTCTCGCTCAGGCAACAACAGGATGGCTATCGTTTCGCCAACCACGACTATAGCCGCGGCGAGGTTGTCACCGAGCTCAAACGTCGTTTCGAACAGCTGAAAACCGCGGAAATGTTGTTTGAGGGCAAGGAAAACTTGCTCGTCAAGAGACAGCGATCACTCGAAGCCGCTCAGACCAAGCTCGAGAAGACGCGCCTTGCTCGCATCGATCTCGAAGCTCAAATCGAGTCACTCGAAGCTCAGTTCCGCCTCGTCCAGGCGCAGACTTCCCACAGCGAATTCCACTTTGACGAGTCGAAGCTCACCGAGCTCCAGGGCGTCATCAAGGACCTCAAGAAGCGCCTTCAGGTAGCGGAGCGAGTTCTTGCGCGTGACGCCGAGTTCATCGAGGTCATTCCCGTCGAAACGCAGTCGGAAGGATCGATCCTCGACAGTGTCGATGCCTACCTGAACGGCGAAGTGATTGAAAAAGTAGAGGTCCAGGTCGCGGACGAATTCTGAGATCTCCGCCCCGCGGCAGGGTAAGGCGAAACAGCGACCAGAGAAAGCTGACCCCGAAGGCCCGAGCGGAGCCGACCGACCCCCACAGGCTTCGCTCGGCCCCGCTCTTCTTCCGCGAAGAACCTTCTCAAAAAGGCGAATACGATGGTAGATGTAGTCAGCGGTAGAGTTCGGGCCGCGGCTGTCAATCCAGACCTGGAACCCTTTCCAACGCAACGAGGAGTCACCGGGGTGAAATTTTCCTATCAGCACGGCGACCGGCCGCTCGAGGGCTACACCGTCCTGAGAGGGCTGGGGCAGGGTGGATTCGGGGAAGTCTACTACGCCGTCAGCGACGGCGGTCGTGAAGTGGCGCTCAAGGTCATCCAGCAGCACCACGAAATCGAGCTGCGCGGCGTTCGTCAGTGCATGAACCTCAAGAGCCCGCACCTGGTTTCGATCTTCGATGTCAAACTAAACGACAAAGATGTCCCCTTCGTGATCATGGAGTACGTGGGCGGAGTTTCGGTGCGTGACATTATCCAGGAGAACCCCGAGGGTGTCGGTCGCGCCCGGGCGGTCTTTCTCGTGCACGAAATCGCCAAGGGTCTCCACTACCTACACGAGGTCGGAATCGTGCACCGCGACCTCAAGCCGGAGAACCTCTTCTTCGAGAACGGCATCGTCAAGATTGGTGACTACGGACTCTCCAAGTACATCAATCTCTCGCGTCACAGCGGACAAACAATGAGTGTCGGCACGGTGCACTACATGGCGCCGGAGATCGGTTCCGGCTCTTACACGCGCGGCATCGACGTTTATGCTCTCGGAATCATCTTTTATGAGCTTCTCACGGGAAAAGTCCCCTTCGACGGCGACAGCATGGGTGAGATTCTCATGAAGCACCTCTCGGTCGAGCCGGACGTGAAGCCCACAGATCCTCTGCTGCGACCGATTCTCCAGAAAGCCCTGGCCAAAAAGCCCGAAGAGCGCTTCGAAGGCACGCAAGCCCTGGTGAATGCCTTTTTGAAAATTCCCGAGATCGAGGAGGAACTCCGTGGTGTCAGTCCCGCGAACATCACGAGCCAGGCACCGAGCTCACCCGGACTCGGCGACATTCCGGTCCCAACACCGCTCACTCCTCCCGGGGCAGAGCCAGAGGCCTTGCCTCCCACAAAGGAATCGTCTTACCAGACAGGAGAACGCAACCGGACAATATCGGCGGAAGATGAAAAAGTCGAAGTATCCAGCGCTCCGCCCTGGCTGCTGAATCTCATACTGGGTGCCTGGACCTCCGGTGCCGTGGCTCTGGCCCTCACCCTCCTGAACGAGCGACCGAGCTTCGCCTTTGGCGCGCTCTATTTCGTGATAATGCTGTTCGGTGGTCTATTGGCCAGCTACGTCCATGGTGGAACGGTTCGGAGCACGGTAATCGATTCCTGGCTCGGCCAACGATTCGTCAACTTTTTTTCGCTCGGTCTCGGTGTCATGCTGACCACGCTCTTCTCGTCTCTGCTGGTAAACGGACTGGTCTCGGAACAGCAGACTCTCTTACCCATGATCCTGGGAGTCACGCTCGTCGACTGGCGCCCGCGTGTGGACCCGAATCGTCGCGCGCGTTTTTCGTTGACGCAGCTCGTCTTCTCGGCACTTGTCGCCACGATCGCCTGGCTGTGTTTCCGAACCGGGAATCCCTTCACGGTCGTCGGCACACTCACGGGATTGTCGCTGGTCGCGAACGCGCTGGCACCCAACGGGAAGCGCAAAAACAATACTCCGGAGCCGCCTCCACAAGAGGCTCCGGATAACCTGGTGGATAGCAGAACCGTCTTAGTGCCACCTCCCAATGCGCAAGCTGAGGGGGAAGCCACTCCCGTCGGTTCGAGCGCACAGTCGCGAGACAGCATGCCGCGAGATCCCGGCGCTCCCCGGAAGCCACGCCCTCACCCACGCCTGACTCTCGCCGAAGATGGCGGCGTCATCTCGGGCGTCTGCGGCGGCCTCGCCAACCACCTGGGCTGGGAGGTCGCGTGGGTCCGACTGCTCTTCGTTCTGGCCGCATTTTTAAACGGCCTCGGCATCTTGGCGTACATCATATTCTACTTTTGCATGCCCAGAGCCCCCATCGATGGCCCGGATTCGAAACGTTCAGCAAGCGAGGACTTGAGTCGCTGGCTGGCCGGATCCGCGCGTAAGTTTCTGAAAATCGCTCGCGAGAATATCGCTCTTGGAGTTGGCCTCCTCGTACTTGCAGCCTCTGCGGGGGTCGCCTTCGGCGGTGCACTGATGCGTCACGAAGAGATCTCCTGGGCAATAGTCCGAAATCTGGCTGTGCCGCGGGAAGCTGTCGATTTCTGCGACCTCGCGCTCCATCTCCCTCTGGCCATGCTGCTATTCATAACCGGTGTATTCCTGACACTCCTCGCACGCCGCTCGGGAGGTCCCATACACGTGTTTCGAGGACTACTCGGATGGATCGTCTGTGGCGGATTCTTTGGCTACGTTGCGCTGAGATTTGGAAAAGCACTCGCCGTGGACCCCACCCAGGGCTCCGAAGACTTCGATGACAGCGTCTTTTTGAATCACTTTTTTCATGTCGAGTGGCTGCCTGTCCCAGGTTCGCAACTGCTCTTCATCTTCGCGGTCGGTTGCTTCTCCGTTCTGCTCCTGACCTGGCCGAGCAAGCTGGCAAACGTCGCGGCCGAAACGCCCCGGCAGGAAAAGGAGACCCTGCAGCCCTTCCGCCATGACTCGCGAAGCTCAACCCGCTGGGCCCTGGCCATCAGCCTTGTCTTTCTTCTCCTCCTCGGCCTGTTTATATCCGCGATTTATCTTGGCAGTTATGGAGGATCATTCTGATGTCTATGTTTTCTCAATTTGGAGCCCTGGTCTTGCTTGCCCTGGTTCTATTCCTCGGTGGCTTGATCCTCTACGCTTACCATGTCCAGCGTCGAGAACATTCGAAAACGACCCGAGGTGTGAGCCACAGGATCTTTGTGGTCCTCACCCTGTGGATCGTCGCGATGATCTCGATCACGTCCGTATTCCGGCTGACGTCTCTGATGACGCAAAGATTCGCGACAAGCGAGCAAAGAGCCAGGCTTTCCCCACGTGTGCTCCTTGAGGCCAAAAGTGACGGTCAGATTCATCTCGACACGGTCGACGATTACGCCGCGTGGAGCAACCTGCAAATTCTGGTTCCGAAAGACTACCCCCCGGCCCCACAGTGGGTGATCAACGTCGCCGGGGCCAAGTACGGTGAGAGTGTCTTCGACGGGCTCCATCTTCGCGGCTACTTGCCGGCGGGCGACCTCCAACGCCTGGTAGGCTATTCGATCTCCCCGGAAAAGACGGAATCCGATGCTATCGAGAGCGCGCGACAATCTGCCCTCGACCAACTCGCTGCCAACGTCTTCGGACACGCCTACCCACGAATGGGAGTTCAGGACATGAACGTCCCCGGGTTAAAAAAAATGGCCGACCCGCGAGGCTACACGTCGGAGCTCGACGTCCTCATCGAGGCGAAACACGTCGAAAAAATCCCGCGCCCCGCCGGTGAGTTCTACCGCGCCGCGGTTCTCGTTCGCGCCGACGGGAAAACGCTCCAACGCCTGGCGGAGAATCGAGCGCAAGCGGAAGACATCACCCTCCGACAACCGACGCGAAATTCGGAGTCGCGCAAGCTGGTCAAGGACGGGAAGAAGTGGCCCCGACTCCTTACCCAGAGCACGAGTCTCGCCGCGATAATCGTCGCTCTCTGGGCCTTTCTCTCGGCCGGCTCCCGTGGTGCCTGGGCCTGGCCGCTCCGCGCCCTCTCCACGTTCGTTCTGGTGATACTCTACATGTTTCTCTACAGTTCCCAGGTCTGAATAAAGAGAAGTTAGCGCGCCCCGGCGTCACTTGGCGACGTGGTCGTCCGTCTCGAAGCGGATAAAGGCAATCATCGCCGACCCCATCTCCTTCCAGACCTCCGATTCTCGCAAGTCACCGCGCAGCTCCAGAGTCACCGTCGGCACGCCGTGGTCAATGCCTGCCCAGGAGCCGAAGGAGCCTGGCGTCGGATAGCCGATGTTCCCCTTGACGGGATAACCGCTGGCCGCCGCAAGTCGCTCCGCCAGCTCCTCGGCAGGTCCGTCGTAGTTCACGCAATAGAGCGGTGCGTGCACCGAAAGAATACGCGATGGGCGGTAGGCTTCGAAGAGATCGATAATTGCGCGGGTCTCCGGTTCGCTCGCGGGTGCCTTACCGTGCCTCCGGCCTGGCTTCCAGCTGGCCGACGGAAAGTTACGATTCAGATCCACTCCGCGGCTGTTGGCTCGCGTGCCGCGACTGTGGCCATCGGGGTTGGTGAGCGGAGCGATCACGACGCGACGACCGGCGAGCAGCTCGGGGCGAGCAATCAAGACATCGCGGAGACTCTCCAGAAGTGTCAATCCGAGCGGTTCGTTGCCGTGAATAACCCCGAAAAAGAGAACCGTCTCGACTTCGTCCAGCGCGCCCTCTGGCCCGAACACCCAGGCGTAGATCGGCTGACCCTGTACCGATTTGCCCACCTCCGTTGCAGGAAACTCCGGGCTCGGCCTGGACACGCCGGTGCAGCTCGACAAAAACACAACGCAGGCCAGAAAAAGGGTACTTTTCACAGCGGCTCTCAAAATCGATTCCAGGACTTCTCTACCGGGCGCGTGGCGGACTCCGAGGCGCCAGATAAAATACCTTTCGTCACGCCAAGTGACAAGTGACCTCTCGGCGAGGCAGAGCCCTCTTGACACTCATCTGCCACTTTCGTGGGCCGCCCTTCCATGCTATGATTCCCTTTCACTCAAAGTTTCCCAGTCAGAGACAAAAGAGGTTCACGGAGTCGATGGTCCAGGATCCCAGTCACGCCCCGAGTTGGTCACCCGCGCTCGTCGAAGAAATCGCGGGCAAAGTCGGTACCCCTTTCTTACTGTATCGGGCCGATACCATTCGACGAAAGATCGCCGAAATTCAGGAGATGACGGCAGCTCCCGGTCTACAGGCTCGTTACGCAATGAAGGCTTGCTCGGCCCGTCGCGTCCTCGAAGAGATGCACCAGAGCGACATCTGGATTGACGCGGTCTCGGGCAATGAGGTCTTGCGAGCTCTCGCGGCCGGCTTCGAGTCCGGACAACAACCGCCGAAGATCCTTTACACATCGGATGTCTTTCGCGACAACGCTCTCGAAGTGATCACACGCGAGAACGTCCTCGCAAATGTCGGCACACCGCAAATGATCGATGACCTCACGCGCGCGGGATACCGCGGCAACATCGGTGTTCGCATCAACCCGGGCTTCGGTCATGGACACGTCAAAGAATGCGACACCGGCGGGCCGAGCTCCAAACATGGCATCTGGTTCGAAAACATTGAAGACGCCAAGGGGCGCGCGGATGCCGCCAAGCTGACCGTCAAGCTCCTACACGCACACATCGGCACAGGCTCGGCCATCGCGGAGTTTCAGACGAACATTGCCAAGTTAGTCGATTTTTTCCTGGATCGCATCGAGCTCTTTCCAGAGGCAGAAGTGATCAGCTTCGGAGGAGGTATCCCTCACCCCTACCGTCCCGGATCTCCTCGAATAGACCTGGCAAAGTGCGCGGCGGTGCTCGTCGAAGGCCAAAAAACTTTGAGCGAGAAAGCAGGTCGCGAAATTCGTCTCGAAGTGGAACCCGGGCGATTCCTCGTTGCGGACAGTGCCTCGCTAATTACTCGCGTCCACGGAGTCAAGCGTACGCAGACCAACGAGAAGGGTCCGGGACAGAAGTTCATCATGGTCGACGCCGGGTTCTGCGATCTCGTTCGCCCGACCATGTACGGCTCTTACCATCACATCGAGGTGCTTGGCAAGAACGGCGACCCCAAGGAGGATCTGGTCATCGCCGGCCCCATGTGTGAGTCGGGCGACGTGTTTACTCGCGACGCGGCCGAGCTGCTCGACCCTCGATCGCTGCCAACGCCGAAAATCGGTGACCTGATTGCCATTCACGACGCCGGAGCCTACGGCGAAGCCATGAGCTCTAACTACAACTCCCTCGGGCGCGTGCCACAAATCTGGTACGATGCAGACGAAGCGTACCTCATGTCTCGTCGCCAGACTCTCGAAGACATCCTCCAGACCGAATGTTTCAGCAAGCTGTGAAAAAAGCCACCGACAAACCTATCGAAACCGGCAAAGAGGGGTCAAACGACACCTCCATCGAAACCGGTTTTCGTATCGAGGCTCTTCACATCAAGCTTCTTCAAGTTCCACTCGAACGACCTTATCGTGCCAGCTCGGGCATCTGTAAGACTCGCCGGACTGTCGTGGTCGAGATGCGCTGCGGAGGAGTGACCGGATACGGCGAGGCAGCCCCTTTCGACGAGCCTTTTTACTCCGGCGAAACCGTCAGCTCAATCCTGGCGCTTTATCGCGACATCTACTTGCCACGATTGCTTGGCAAAGACTTTCGCTCTCTCGAAGAATTTCATCTGGAGCTCGGCCGCGGCGTGCGTGACAACCCCATTGCCCGTGCGGGCCTGGAGACCGCTGCCTGGGACCTCGTGAGCGCCCTACAGAAGAAATCTCTCGTCACGCTCATGTCCCACGTCTTGCGACTTCAGGGCGTCCCGGACCACCTGCGAGTGCCGAGAGATCGCGTCGAGTGTGGCGTCACACTCGGCATTCCCGACTCTAGCACGGGCGACCGTGCGGGGTCCTTTCGCAAGTGGCTTCGCACTTATGTCGGCGAGGGCTACCATCGCGTCAAGATCAAGATTCTTCCGGGCTGGGATCAGGAGCCGTGCCAAATCGCGCGCGCGGAGCTGGGCCGCGATTTCCCACTCGCCACAGACTCCGACTCGTCCTATCAGCTCGAACATCACATTGAAAATTTTCGCGCAATGGACCCTTTCGACCTTCTCTTCCATGAGCAACCTCTGGCGCACGATGACCTCCTTGATCATGCGCTCCTGGCGCGGGAAATCGAGACACCGCTTTGCCTCGACGAGTCTCTGCGCTCGTTTCGTCACGCTCGACAAGCGCTGGATTGTGGCGCACCTCGCATCTGGAACATCAAGATCCAGCGACTCGGCCTTCTCGAAGCCCTAAAGATTTACGCGCTCGCGACAAGACAACCCGACGTACAAATATGGGTCGGATCACTGCCCGAAACCGGTCTCGGATTCCAGCCTTCACTCGCACTCGCGGCCTTTCCACGCTTCAAACTGGCGGCCGAAGTGGGACCAAGCACACGGTGGTATCAAGCGGGGACGGACCCCGTTGAGGTGTGCCTGCATCGTGATGGCACGATCGACGTGCCGAGATACGCAGGAGTCCGCGAACGCCTCGATCAAGGCCTATACAACCAGCGCGTACGAGACATGTTCTAGTGTCGGCTTTGTCAGGGGCTCAGTTTCGGCAAATTATCAGACCCACCATCGTTTCGCCAATCGCCGCCACTTGCAACGCCAGATCTTCTTCCAACGCGTCGATCATCGAGCCCACGAAAAGCTCCTGCAAGGTGAGAATCGAGTCGCACTGCGCTCCCTGATCCGAACTCGAAAGAGCGAGCGAGACACTGGAGTGCCCACGATCCACGCCCGGTTCTCCGAAGCCGAGGATTTCGACGGAGCCTTCGCCTCGCATTCCTCCCACAAAGGGAACGTGTAACAGGCCGTCGAACGTGACATCGAAAGTACACTTGCTTTCGCCACCAAACGCCGAGCTCAATTTCACCGGAAGGTCTTCGAGCTCCCCAAGCAGCGTAATCTCGACAATCCGAGCGTCGAAGTCGATCGCCACGTCCACATCGGTGTATACCAGAGGGCAAGCGTCTTGAAGAACGTTGCAAAGGCGACTCCCCTGCGGACAGACGACAATCTGTGAACCAAGAATCGAGGTCACGAGGGCGGGCGACCCCAGACACTGATCGCGGCTGAAACTGACGACAACCTCCTCTTTGAACTCTTCCTCACTCAGACACTGACAGGGTGGGTGGCTCTGACAATCCAGGGAGTCCAGCGTTGGATCTTCACCACAAGAAAAGCTACCCGGGGCGGGCATCTCGAGTCCCAGAAATTGATGGTGCAAGTTTCTGACCGGGTCACCGATGTTGATCTGCCCATTGTCGTCGTCGTCAAGGGCGTCCAGACAGGGCGGCTCGAGGCCACCGAAAAACTGATAGGCGAGGCTATAAAGGGGGTCTGTGATGTCGACGTCACCATTGGCGTCGGCATCGCCGCGCAAAAAAAGCGCAGCGGAGAGCGTCGGGCTCAACGCGAAAGTGACTGTCAAGCTAACGGTGAGAATGCGAAGTAAACACATGAAATCTGCCTGTTGCCCGGATCGGTGCGGAGGAAAGGTGACCCCCGCTCAAATCCGATTATAAGAGCAAGTGAGCCCGAAACGCCGCGATTTCTGAACTCACGGAAAAGCTCGCAACAGAGCGATCAGCCCCTGTAACCCACCTGGTATCGATTGATCACTCTCATTCCGTACGCGTCAAGGCCGGCCGGGGAAGCGGGCTACTTCTCTCTCATAATAGCCGCGAGCGAAGACCTGGAGCGGGTCGATACCGGGAC